>Ga0182036_10001554_pt1 | contig 10792 bp, 9 predicted proteins | sample sta12Cox44000080_FD_125966 | JGI IMG/M metagenome (GOLD analysis project Ga0182036, IMG submission 125966) | Lab enrichment of tropical soil microbial communities from Luquillo Experimental Forest, Puerto Rico - statoxic.12C.oxic.44.000.080 | ecosystem: Environmental > Terrestrial > Soil >...
CCAGATACAGTGCCAGAAAGTTGAACGAAAGCTTCGAGCTTTAGGGAGAAGTTCGCCTGCGCAACCTGTCCTGGGAGGAGCTTGAGTGGAACCGCCGAGGACATGGGGTTCACACCAGGATAGAAGACTGGCGAATACCCCATCGGAGCAGCGGACTTGCGGAAGGAATTCAGGACCGGCCCTTCCGTGCTGGAAACATGCAAGAAGTAAGAACCGGGGTGCAATCTCGCGATGCGAAATTTGCCTTCGTCGTCCGTGACGACAGAGTGGCGTCGATCCTGATCCTCGAAGAGGCGCTTGTCCCGAGGAACGCGAAAATACACGCTGACTTTGAAACCTTCCAGAGGCTCGCCATTTTCATCGGAGACTTGACCGGAAATGACGCCTTCGGGAATGAGCTTAAGAGTGGCGGGCGGGGTGTCGGGTCCAAGTTGGAACGAAATGCCACAGGGTACGAAGCACAAGCCTTCCTCACCGAGGAAGCCGGGCTTTTCTGCTGCGAGAGTGACGCGGCCAGCCGGAAGACCTTCAAATTGAAACTTGCCTTCGGAGTCGGTGAGCGCGGCACGAGGGGAGGCGCTAGACAACTTAACGAGGGCATGCGGAACAGGCTGGCCGGACACGGCATCCACGACGGAACCTTGAAGGGCGCAAGGACAGGATGAAGAAAGCATGGAGGATTGCGCGGGAGAAGGGTGCGGATAGAAAAGAGACTGTGCAACAAAGAGAAGTGCTGTGATGAAACGGCGAGGCATTTTGGGTTTGTGATTCCAGCTTGGAGATCGACGCCAGTTTACAGCAAATGGGATGCTCTCCGGCTCAGATTCCAAATAAGAGACTTGTCTTCCGCCAAACCCCCGAGCCTTACCCAGTTTCAAACTCACTCTCAAGCGAGGAGAGCCTAAGGATGAATTTACAAGGATCGCCAAAGAGATGGGAGTTTTTTCACAAGGTCTTGGAAAATCTAGGTACAGAATGGTACGGATGGGACGTTAGTGTTGTTTTACAAAACTCTGGCGAATACCGGGCCTTGTTGGTCGAGACCAGACGGTATGCAGCTATTATTCTCGCTCGACAGAGTTCGGGGCGATCGGAAGTCCGATGCGCACAAGGCGACTCCGCGTCGGAGTCGACCCTACATGGCACGATGTTTGCATTCGCTACGTCGCCAGCCTCCACGATTCTCACGACGAATTTATTCTTCCGTCCGAATATGAGGCCTTTCTTCCCCTGACCGCTGACATTTACGACGGCAAGGTCCTAATCGATTTCGTTGACACCACTGTGCTCGACCCCAAGGTATTCACTTTCGCCGTTGGTGACGAGCTCGTTTCCCTGGACGGTGTCAGCGTCGGCACGTGGGTCAAGATCCTCCAGCCTTACTCCGTCAATGCCAGCGGCAATGCTTTCAGCCGTGATCGCATTGCTGTAGCAACGATTCTTGATCGCTTCCAGGCCATTTACCCCCTCGCCAGCAGAATCCAGCCCGGCGACTCCGCAACTGTCGTGATCCGCAACCAGACCACGGGGAATACCGCCCCCTTCTCCATTCCGTGGCAGACCATCTTTATTCCTCTCTTTCAGGAAGGACCCGTCCCCAATCCAAAAAACCATTCTATGTTTTCTGGCCCTTCGAAACCCGGCACCTCGCCGTTTCAATCCATGAAGCTGCGCGCCAGGCTCGCGACCAATCCTTGGCACGTCTCGCCCACCTCTGGCTTGGCTCACTTCGCTCACGCTGCCGCATCGGCGGCTTCGTCTGTTCCTGCAAGTCGCCGGCTTCGGCAGTTCGGCGCCAAGTATCCGAACCACGTCCCCGCCGGCGGGCTCTTCCCCTTTGACTCGCCGGTGCCTCTCTTCAATCCGCCACCTGGGTTCCAACTTCGCCTTGGAGCTAACCCCACCGACGAATTCCTCAGCGGGACTTTCCCCGTCGGCAACCAGACCATCGGCTTCATCCGGATCCCGAGCTTTGCACCGTTCAACGAAGGCCAAGCCGTCCAGCAGTTTCAAGGCGAGATCACGTTCTTCCAGCAAAACACTGGCGGCCTCGTCGTGGACGTTATGGGCAACGGGGGCGGCGACGGTTGCTACATGAACCTTCTGATCCAATATCTCGTTACCACCGGGTTCCAGCCGATACGGCTCAAGGTCCGAGCCACGGAGGGTTGGGTCATCAGCTATGAAATTGGTCTCTTTGAGGCCGAGCTGATTGGCGCTGGTCAGGACACCATCACCACCCTGACGAGTGATCTTGAGCAAATCCTCCAGGCCCTCGGCCAAGAGCGCGGCAACACTCCCCCCATCAATGCACTTTCTCCGGCGGCTTGCTTCCTGACCGGCGGCGCGCTCTATCCACCCGCAACCGACGCGCACGGGAACAATCTCGCTTACACCAAGCCCATCGTTGTCCTCACCACGAACTTCTCGATCTCGGCTGCCGAGTTCTTCGGCGCCACTCTCCAGGACGCCAACCGCGTTACGGTCTACGGCGTCCGCACCGACGGAGGAGGCGGCAACGTGGTGGAATTCAGTGCCACTCCGTACTCCGAGGGATTGTCCCGCGTCACTCTCTCGCTCGGCGTCCGCAATCACGACGTCTCATCTCCGGGCTTTCCCACCGCCCCCTTCATCGAAAACATCGGCGTCGTTCCCGATGTTCAATCTGACTTCCAGACTCGCGCCAACCTCCTTACCGGTGGCCAGCCCTTTGTCCAGGGCTTCTCGAATCTCATCCTGAAGCTCATCACCACCGGTCACCCATAACCTTTCGTACGCAACCGCTCCCACAGATGCTCTGACGCCCTCCAACGTGTATCTCGCGCCGTTTGAGGGCCTAGAGTGGCCAGTTCCTTCCTTCGGCGCCTTTTTTCGGTCAGACCGAAACTCGCTCCGAAGAAAAACAGCTTCCGAATACGTGATGCAAGGGACGACGCTCCCTATGCAAGACAACTGCGTCGATTTTTTCTCTTTCTCTTTTGTCTCTCCTCACCAATGAACTCCAATATACGAGACGCTGAACCGGCAAGTTGCAACCGTGGCGGAATTCCCCCGCCCGGGGTCGAATCGAGCCCCAGTTTATAGCTTCGTGTCAAACAATTATTGCCCCTGGCTTCGAGCCTCGTGACGCGCCGGGATATGTATTGGGTACTGGAGGTCGCGCGCACAAAAAGGAAGGAAGCGCCCAGGCACCAGGCCCAACCGCTCCTTGGGGTGTGTATCAAATGTGGTTTTGCAGGCTTAGATGTGCGGCGGCGAGAAAGGTTATGGAGCCTTGGTCGGTGGTGGACCTGCCTCGTGGCGCCCGGTAGACACCGCATAGGGTGGACCGTTCGCGGTTTAAAATTTCTAGTTGTGCGCAATAGTCAAGCCAAAATTTTCAGTCGTTCTTCACTTAATCTGGTTCCCCAATTCCTACAAGGCCGTGAGCAGGACTGAGCGTGCAAAAGGTATTCGCTGCGCATGCGAAGGGCACACCAGTGCCCCCACCGCTTCCAACTTCGGCGGTAATCTCGTTAATCGGGACTGACGGGGGTCGGTCTCCCGAATGCATTCATCATCAATGGTCAAGACAGGTATGCGCAAACTCAAACTTATTGAACGCAAGAAGGCGAACCCTGCAATCGTCTCAGGTTCAATCAGTTCAGCTGTCGTGGCAAGTTGATTTAAGACGTACCAGATTGGACTAGATGTATGAGATGTCCCCACAAAAGTCCCCACAGTTGTTGCGTTTGACCGAGGAGCATATGGGAGTCGCAGAGCTTTTAGTTATGATTGCAGTAATGGCGAACTACGTTCCGACGGCCGTATCCCAGCAGGCAGAAGAGCCGGTCGCAACCGTCTTTCAACGATTGCAATCGTCAACGGACATACATGAGGCAACCGAAGAGTTGCTGAAGCGCGGGAGGTCTGACTCCAAAGTCAGGGAATACATCGCCCGCCACCTACCACCAATGATTGCGAAGGGACCCGCCGAAAAGGATCACCCTGGACCGTGGATCGAATTGGTACGCTTAGCGGGGGAGCTCAAGATTTCGGAAGCGGCTCCCGCCCTGACAAAGTGGCTCACAATCGACAACATTGGTGAAATCACGACCGGTGGCTTATAAGACTCGAGAACAACCCGGCAGGTAAGGCTTTAGCTGAAATCGGGGACCCAGCCGTACCGGCAGTTGCACGTGTCTTCGATCAAGGCACCTTGCGCGAGCGGCGATACGCTGTGTACGTCCTAAGTCTGATGAACTCCTTAAGTGCAAAAAGCGCTCTTCAGGAACAGTCACATCGCGAGCCCGACAAAGATCTTAGGAACTACATCCGGAAGGTCGTGGGCGACTGCTGACGTCGTGGGAAACTAATTGAGTTGCTGCCACATCGGGTGCGGAGGCGCTTTTCTTACTTGGAATGTAGAGGTGCCGCACAACGGTTTCGTAAACATCATCTTCGGCTACTGCCACGGCTCTTGGGTCGGTAATAGCCTTGCGACCATCCACGCGTCTCCAAACGCTAACAACAGCGACGACAACGAAGGCCACAATTAAGAACCACCATCGAAGTCTTGGTCTAGTCACGATTCCCCCTAGTGATTAGACACCACTTCTCACGTGAACGCGTTCCTAGCAGACGGGTGACGACAAACATTTGGGCCAGTGCGCCGGGAAACCGGTAAAGTGCCTTGCGCCAAAATCCACTTCGGCGGTTATGTCGTTTACCGGGCACTTTCCGATCGTTGACATCGGGCTAGGGGACCAAAGTCTTAGACAATAACAATATACGAAGATTCGTAGGCGCCCGCGCTGATATACTCGCTCCGTGAATGTTGCACGTAAGGTTGTGTTCTTCAGCTTGTTTCTTGCCACGAGCACCATCAAGCTCATTCTGCATGAACTTGGGACGAAGATGCGTGTAGCGCTTTATCATTCCGCGATGGGGATTCGCAAATCAACAATGCCGTTTATGTCTCCTACCTTGAAACCCTTCCGCGCAAGGGCAAGCTTCACGACCAACTCAGGAGGCTTGATCGGTCAGACCATCTCGCATTACTGCATCAAGCTCGAAGGTGGCGGGATGGGTGTGGTGTATAAGGCCGAGGACATGGAGCTTGGCCGCATCGTCGCCCCAAAGTTCTTGCCAGATGATTTAGCGAGAGACTTTTCAGGCGAGGACAATTCTGATGCTGGCAAGGTGACTTCAGAGCTCATTTGTTTGTGCGCCTCGCTTTTACCGGATCCATCGCAGGACAATGAGGCCGGCCAAAAGTACGATCAGAGGCACCCAAAAGTGGATGTCCTTCAGGATGGGAGACCACCAGTTCTGGGATTGTTCCTTTTCGCTGCGATTTGGCATTAGAGTCTCTCTGCTAGAACCTTCCATTCTTTGGACGTGGCGAGCCCACTAATTGAGATTGCCTCATACTACGCTTTATCTGCTCCTGTCAAGAAATCCCTTGACAAGTATAGCCTGCAGTGTCAGCGTCCTAAGCGCTTAGGGTAAAACAAACTCGAAGGTGCGGGGCCATGAGCAAACTGGGAATTGGGGTAATCGGAGTGGGTACGCTCGGAAGGCGTCACGCTGAAAACCTGCGTCGAGCAATTCCAGCAGCTCAACTCATCGCCGTAGCAGACGCTGATGTTGCGCGCGCCAAACAGGTGGCGAGTGAACTGGAGCTACAACATCATTTCGTCGACGTGGAGGACCTGCTGAAGCGAAAGGACATTCAAGCAGTTGTAGTAGCCACACCTTCGCGATTTCACGCATCAGTCACAAAGTTAGCAGCTGTTGCTGGCAAGCATGTTTTCTGCGAGAAACCTCCCGCCCTATTAATGGAAGAAGCGGAAAGCGCCATGAAGGCAATTGCTAAAGCAGGCGTCCAATTCCAGGTTGGTTTCATGCGTCGGTATGACCCGCCCTACGCAAGAGCCAAGAAATCGATCGAAGCTGGTGAAATTGGCGAACCCATTATGTTTAAGTCCATTGGACGCGACCGCCAGCCGCCGCCCCGGAGCTTTTTCCAAGGAGGCATTAACGGGACATTGTTTTTGGACGCCGCGATTCACGAATTTGATCTGGCGAGATGGCTGATGAATGATGAAGTGGCCGAAGTTCATTCGTTTGGTGGTGTGCGCGGATGCCCCGAGTTAGCTGAGTTCGGTGATGTCGATTCCACGGTTGTTAACATGCGCTTTGGGCGCGGCGGAATCGGAAACGTCGAATGTCTTCGGAAGTCAAACTACGGTTACGACATTCGAACTGAAGTTGTCGGTTCGAAAGGGGCTTTTGAAATAGGATATCTTCGACAAACTGCGCAACTCGTTCTGACCGGCGCGGGTGCTTCGTACGACACGGTTGACCACTGGCTTGTTCGGTTTGCCGATGCTTATCTGAACGAACTGCGAGACTTTGTGGACGCGGTCCTGAAGGAAAAGCCGACGCAAGTCGATGGACAAGAGGGCCTTCGTGCGCTTGCAGTCTGTCTCGCAGCTGAACGTTCTCACCGCGAATCTCGGCCAGTGGCCTTGGAATCGAGTGCAAGATTTGAAGGAAACGCAAAGAATGCAGCCGGGATGGAGATGGCCAGGTAACTAAAGCGAAATCGAAAATGCCGCCGGCCCAGAACTCGTATGAGCGGCATTGCCAAAACCAGGCATTGCCAAACCAATAGATTGACCACACTTCTCCAAGACGCACGTGCGGCAACCATATCCATCGCCAGCGCTCCAGTAAGCTGGGGCATCATGGAATCCGTCGAACCACCTTCGGAGTATCCTTACTCTAGAGTCTTGGATGAGATGGCCAAGGCCGGATATGCAGGAACCGAACTGGGGCCTTATGGTTTTCTTCCCTCTGACGCGGCCAAGTTGCGGGAGGAGCTTGACAAGCGCAGCCTGACTCTTTGCTCAGCCTTCGTAGCCATTCTGTTGGGCAACAAGGCCGCACGCAGTGAAGGGCTGGCCCAGGTATTGACGACCGCACGCCTAGTCAGCGCGGTGGGTTGCCGCCTGCTGATACTGTCGGACGCAATTAGTGCCGAGCGGTGCGCCGTGGCGGGGCGCCGTGATGAGGCCAATCGCCTTTCCTGGACAGAGGCGGAATGGAAGGACGTCTTCTCTGCGGTCAGCGAAGTCGTGTATCGTTGTCGAGAGTTTGGCGTGCAGCTAGCATTTCACCATCATGTAGGTACGCATGTCGAAACACCAGAAGAAGTGGACAGGCTACTGGCATCCTTTTCGCCGAAGGACTTAGGGTTGTGTCTTGACACAGGCCACTGCGTCTACGGGGGCGGGGCGCCGGCGCGGCTGCTCGAGAGCTATGCCGACAGAATTCGCTGCGTCCATTTCAAAGATATTGATGGAGCGGATTTGGAAGGTGCACGTCGGCAACGGCTAGATTTCTACGAGGCCGTGCGCCAGGGAGTTTTTGCGCCCCTCGGGCAGGGCGTGGTTGATTTCGCAAAGATACTTGCCCTGTTGAGGGGTTGCAGCTTTAGTGGTTGGATCGTTGTTGAGCAAGATGTATTGGCAGGAGGAGCTAGAGCGTCGAATCCGTTGGAGAATGCGGTCGCCGGCCGCAAATTTCTGAAGACACTTGGCTACTAAGCAGGCGACTCGATCGGGAGAAGCTTTGATGGCACTCAGTGTAGCAACGGTGCGGTTCGATTACGAAGCTGTCTTGCCGGCCGCGGTGTTCGAGCAAATTACCGAACTTCGTATTCATCGGCCGAGCATGATCAAGGAAGAGGCCCAGAGAAGAAAGAAACGCACGGCATTGACACGGGACGGAAAGCTGGTGCTTCTGGCACTGGATCATGCCGCGCGCGGTGTGACACAAATTCGACAAGACAGATTGGCAATGGGTGATCGTTACGAACTGCTGGCTCGCGCGCGGCGAATCCTGGCAGACCCGGAGTTGGATGGGGTTGTTGCCTCCAGCGATGTACTGGAAGATTTGTTTTTCCTCAACTATTTGGAACGGAAACAGTCAGGCCGAAGCTTTCTCGACGGCCGGCTGCTCGTCGGCAGCATGAATCGGGGAGGAATTGCCGGCACGGTCTTCGAAATGGATGACACCTTCACTGCACTTACTGCGGAGCGCCTGGCAGAGTTGCGCTGCGACGGGGGCAAGATGATGTACCGGATGGATCCGCAGGATCATGCTTCTGCCCGGACAATGCTTGCGTGCTCGGAAGCCATCAACGCGCTCCGCCGCCGTAAACTGGCCACCTTTCTTGAGCCACAGGGTGTTTTGCGGAAGGTTGACGGTTATGAAGTACAGAACGATATCGCGACGATGGTTCGGCAGTGCGGAATCGCCTCGGCTTTAGGGGAGTCTTCGTTAAACCTGTGGCTGAAGTTGCCCTATTGCGAAGGCTTTGCCCAAGTGGGCCGAGCCACAACGCTGCCCATTCTTTTGCTCGGGGGGCCGGCACGCGAGACGGTGGCGGACACTCTGAGGGATTATGCCGACGGGCTGGCCTCCAGTTCTCGAGTCCGTGGCGCCATTATCGGCCGGAATCTTCTGTTTCCACCTGAAGCCGATCCCCTGCCGATGTGCCGCGCGCTGACGGCTCTTGTGCATCGAGAAGCTGATTTGAACCAAGCGTTTCGCGTCTTGGAAGGGGCAGACCCGACCAGAGATCGTGCGAGGCAAAAGGGATCACGACATTAGGAATTGAATCGAACGGGCAATGTCATGGACGTCTGCGTCTTAGGTCGAATTGGTTACGACTTGCACGCCGTCGAGCAGAATCAGCCGCTTGCCGAGGTCAAGCACTTCTCGAGGCATCTCGGCGGGTCGAGTGCCAACATTGCGGTAGGATTAGCCCGCCTGGGTCTCGGTGTTGGGATCATCAGCAGTGTCGGCAAAGATGCGCTCGCCGACTTTCTTCTTGGATTCTTGAGGAGCGAAGGAATCGACACACGCTTTGTCCGGTTGGTGGAAGGGTACAACACTTCGCTCTGCCTCACGGAGGTTTCGCCACCCGACCATTTCCCGCAGGTTTTCTATCGCCGTGACCCAGCCGATGTACAACTTCAACTTGGGGGAACGGAGCTAGCTTATCTTCAAGAGGCCTCGCTTTTTGTCACGAATGGCACCAGCCTATCTGCTTCACCGGCGCGAGAAGCGACCATTAGCGCGCTGAAGGCTGCGCGCACAGCCGGCCTGCGGACGGCGTTTGATATGGACTACCGGGTAAGTTCTTGGCAGTCGCCTGCGGAAGCGGGAGCAGAAGCCCGCAAGGCATTGCCTTGGGTGGACGTCTTGCTTGGCAATGAAGATGAACTGTCACTTTTGAGCGGCAAGAGCGAAGCCCGAGCCCAAGTGCAAATCGGATTGGATGCCGGTGTAAGCCTGGTGATTCGCAAGCGAGGCGCTGATGGAGTTGAAGCATACTCTCATGACAGATACGTGTTCGCCCCCAAATGTACCGTAAGAGTGGTCAGCACGATCGGTGCTGGGGATGGTTTTGCTGCCGGACTGCTGTACGGACTGGTTCGCGGTTTTAGCCTGGACGAGTGCTTACGCTACGGCAACGCTGTAGCAGCGATCGTCGTCAGCCGAATTAGTTGCTCGGATGCAATGCCATACCTGAAAGAACTGAACGAATTTCTCGCAATAAAGGGAGTCCCGGTCGACGCTCCACGACTCAAGGAGGGTGCATGACCCCGCAAAGGGTCCAGAGACGCAGAGCGGTGAAAGCCGCAAACATTTACGACGTCGCCAAGAAAGCGCGTGTCTCTGTGTTCACGGTTTCGGCCGTTATCAACAAAAGCGACCAAGTCAGCTCGGTCCTCCAACGGCGCGTCGAAGCGGCCATCCGGCGGCTTAATTACCGCCCCAACCTTTTGGCGCGGAGTTTGGCAAAGCAGCGCACGCACACAATCGGCATTGTTGTTCCCGACATTGCGAATCCGTTCTTCCCGTTAGTGGTGCGTGGAGTAGAGGATATCGCTCAGGAGGCGGGCTACAGCGTTCTCTTATGCAACAGCGACAATCGGCGGGAGAAAGAGGAGCGTTACCTCGAGTTGCTGCTCGCCAAGCGCGTCGACGGCATCCTGCTCACGATGGCCCCGGGACGATTGACCCCGTGGCTTCGGCGAATGATTGCCGAAGTGAAAGTACCCATTGTGCTGGTCATGCGCACATCCAAAGATTTGAGCGGTGATGTGGTCTTAACTGATGATCACAAAGGGGCATTCGAAGCCGTGGCACATCTGGCGCGCGTCGGTCATCGTCGAATCGCTCTGGTTAGCGGCCCTTTGGAAGTGAGTAACGGAACTGCGCGGTTGAGGGGTTATCACAAGGCACTGGAGGCGCACGGACTCTCCTACCATTCGGACTTGATCGCCGAAGGAGACTATCGAACCGAGTCGGGTTATCGCGCTGGACTCTCACTGCTCCCTCGCCGTCCAGACGCGGTTTTCGTCGCAAATTACTTGATGACGGTTGGTTTCATGCAGGCGGCTGACGAAATGGGGATGACTTGTCCGGACGATTTCGGACTAGTGAGTTTCGATGACTATCCATGGCTCCGGTGTTTTCGTCCTCGCCTCACGACAATTGAACTACCCAAATACGAACTTGGTGCTAAGAGCGCCCAACTCTTGCTGGAGCGTATCGCTGGCAAGCAGGGACGCCCCACCGTCCAGAAGCTGACGCCGCAATTGTGTGTGCGAGAGTCCTGCGGATTTACTCTCCGTCTGCGAAATGGTGCTGAGAAATTTTTGTCGCAAGATGCGCAAAGAAGTTTGAACTTGTCTCCCGCCCCGACTCTGGCGAGAGAGAGCGTGGCAGACCA
>Ga0182036_10001557_pt1 | contig 10786 bp, 7 predicted proteins | sample sta12Cox44000080_FD_125966 | JGI IMG/M metagenome (GOLD analysis project Ga0182036, IMG submission 125966) | Lab enrichment of tropical soil microbial communities from Luquillo Experimental Forest, Puerto Rico - statoxic.12C.oxic.44.000.080 | ecosystem: Environmental > Terrestrial > Soil >...
GCGAGAGATATCGCTAAGTATGGCCAATTCAGCGCCTTACGTTTTTGGCGCCGAATGGATCTGCCTTGTTACTGAACCCTGCCAGGGTTCAGATGTAGTTTCGAGTCCGACTGGGCCAGTCCCGTGGTCAATGGAAAGAGTGGAAGGCCGCGCCAGCGCTACGGAAGTGGCGTACCGCGATGCTGGCTTCTTTCAACGGTGCGTTCGAAGCGTGGCCTGACTTCGATTTGACGAATGGAGAAACTCAACGACAAAAAGGTTTATCGTTATTTGGACGTGAGCCGAAGCGTTAAAAGACGTGGCAATCTGTGGCGATTCAGTCCTTTAGCAGGTTGGGATGGTTCGTGGCGCATCAGCTCCTGAACGGTTCTAATTTTCAGTGCTCCGCGCCGATTGCTAAGGTTTTGAGAGACGAGATGGAGTCGACGATTTCATCTGAGCTTACGATGGCACTGGCGTAGTTCGGAAGATTGGTAACGAGAGCGGCGTGCATGAACTCATCCGCGTAATCGGCGATCGCGTCTTTGACTACGGTGGCATCGTAGCCAAGCTCAGCGGCGAAGCGCACAGTCGATTCGACGCACGTATGTGCTATAAGCCCAATGACGATGAGCTTGTGGATGCCATGCTTTTTGAGTAGCAAATCCAGGTCGGTACTGGCAAAGCCACTGGAACACCAATGCTCCTGAGCCACGATATCGCCCGGCTGAGGTGCCAATTCGGAGCGGATCTCGCCACTCCACGTGCCGTTTTCGAAAGTCTTTCGGGACCAAGCGGCCTTCTGGATCGGAGCAATGTATTTCCAGGTTTCGTAATCGCCTGGACGGTATCGATGATGCAGGGCATAGAAGACGTGGAAACCCGCCTTACGGGCGGCAGTCAGCACTCGCAACATATTCGGAACACAGTTGTTGGCCTCCGCAACAGATTTCAAGCGATCCCATAGTTTGCCACCCTCGGAAATAAAATCATTTATAGGGATCGATCACAAGAAGTGCGGTGATGTCCTTTTCGTACCTCACTTTCGCCACGCCGCCTCCAATCTATGCGATAACACCAATCGATGAACAAATCCGTCATTGGCTCGGCCAGGGGGTTCCGGCAGCCGAGTTGAACTGCGTTCAGGAAAAGACACCGTGAATCCGATTCGAGTTCTGACTACCCCAGTCGATACTGCGCATGCACCTCTTGGTTAACGGGCGACGAGCTGCTGACCACCGTCGACGTCGTAGGTTGCGCCCGTGAGGGCTGTGTTGGTCATGATGTGTACGGCGAGCGCGGCGACATCCGCGGGTGCGACCACGCGCCGGATGGGCAGTGTGGCGCGAAGCTGATTGCGGCGGTTTTCGAGTTCAGCGCCGAGAAGCGATGCCGACAACGGCGTGTCGACGAAGCCTGCGGCGATGAGGTTGACTCGGACGGGCGCGAGCTCGAGCGCCAGGTTGGCTGTGAGGGCGGGGAGTGCAGCGGTAACTGTCGACGCGATCCCGAGGCCGATGCCTGGCCGGCGGGCGCCGGTGCCGCCCATGAATAGCAACGTGCCTTCCGGTCTCACCTTGGGTGCCGCGTTGCGGGCGACTTGGATCACCAGCAAGAGGTGCTCGTCCAGGGCGCGTCGCGCCTCCGCGAAGTCCATGTCGACGAGGCGCCCGTAGTGCGGCCGGCCAGCCGTCACCATCACGTGGTCGATCGTGGCCGGCAGATCGCGGAAGAACTGCTCGAGCTGAGCAGGATCCGCGGCATCGAAGGCCGCCGTGCTCAGCGCGTTGAGCTCTCTCGCGGCGCGGTGGAGCGGCTCGGAATTTCGACCTGTGAGGATCAGCTTGGCACCCTCAGCGCGTGCTCGTCGGGCCGTTTCGAGCCCGATGCCGGCGCTACCGCCGATCACGACGACGGTTTGCCCGAGCAGTTCCGGTTCGCGCTGGATGGGAGAGGCGGTGGTCGCGGTGCTCATGATTCTTGCGGTCAGCAGTCTAAGATCACTTTTGCCCTAAGGCATGACGTTCGATACTTTTTGCGAATTTATGCGGCCTGTGGCCGAAATACGTCTGAGTTAGAGACGGGTCTTAGTTAGGTGATCGGGTTGGCTAATCTCCTTGCTGTAGTGCTGCACCATCAGGCTTCCGCCAATAGTTCGACGTTGAGCGACATGCGCCAACCGTCCGGCGCCGTGTTACACGGGCGGCGCCGTGTGCAGGCTTGGTATTCCCACTCCGGCAGCGCAAAGCGCCAAGACGGAATATCCACCTTTTCGCGGCGCGCGTCAACGCCTCTTAGACGGCTCACGGAATTTAGTGAGTTTTATTGTGTGACCGAGGAGCACTTCCCCGATCTTCGGCGGATTAAAAGCGACTGCCTGGAACAGGCCCTTGACCTCGCAAACCCTGGGCATGAGCTGCTACCGGGCAAAGCGGTTCGGCCGGGCCGTCAGGCACCGGTTGAGCCTCAGAGATTCGGATACCAGTTGTAGCGGTCGAAAAGGCTCTGGCCGGATTCTAAAGCTCAGCGAGTAGTTTAGTTCTTCGGTTTCCAAGACGTCAGGCGTCTTCGTCTGTCGACAAGCCTGCTCGCCACCGGCTCTAACGAGGCTTGCGACAACGAACCAGAACTGTCATCATGCAGTGACTCAGGTACCATAAGTGGACACTTTCGCCAGGGGATGTTTGGTTCGCCCTTTGTGTAGTATTGCGTTCGAGGCTTAGAACTAGCCGCATGAGTGGGCCTTGCAATCCGCCAATTCTCGAGAGTATTCCCGAACACCTTGGGTTTAGTTCGGTGGTCCGCCTGAACTCTACCTATCAAACGATCCTTTTGGCCTCCTTCGTGGGCGTCTTTTCCTATCTCGCCGCGACGCTAGGCGGTGCCTTGGTATTGCGGCCCCAGATGATTTGGCCCCTCTGGCCGGGATGCGCGTTTCTGGTTGCGGTGCTATTGCGCGTTCAGCGAAAAGCCATCTGGCCTGTGCTTCTGGCGGCTGGACTTGCGGGATTTGCACTGTACGACCTACAGGCCGGTTTGAAATTCCGTTCCATTGCCGTGCTTCTGCTTGCGGACACGGTGGAAGTTCTTGTGGCCGCTCTCGCCGTAAGCTACGCATTTCGTGGAACGCCCCGTTTGACTAGCGTCAGGTCGCTCGCGAAGTATTCATTATTCGCGGTGATTCTCGCCCCGATTTGCGCGGCGGTCGTCGGTGCCAATGCTCTGAGCCCGGGGTACTTGGTTCGGTGGAAGGTTGCGTTTCTCACCGAAAGCCTCGCTCTGTTGGCTTTAACTCCCGCCATTCTGAGTTGGGCGGACATTGTCCTCAAGCCCGCCAGGAAGCCAGCCACTTACTACCTCGAAATAGCGTTGATGTTCGCCGGACTTGTGGTCGCGGCGTATTTCGCTTTCGTGGCCCCGGGCGGGATTAGCCGCCCAGCCCTTCTATATTCCGTGGTGCCATTCCTGGTGTGGTCTGCGTTGCGTTTCGGAATTGCGGGGATTACGAACTCGACGTTAGTGATCGGGCTTTTCTCGATTTGGGGCGTTATCCATGGGCGGGGCCCGTTCTCGGGCGGTGCTCCTGTCAGCAATGTGCTCTCGTTACAGCTTTTCTTTCTGTTCGCAGCGAGTCCTTTCATGTTCCTGGCAGCTCTAGTCGAAGAGCGTAAAGACGGCGAGCGAGAACTTCGGCGTGGTCAAGAACGGCTGCGGCTGGCAACTCAAACCGGAAAGATGTACGCATACGAATGGGATGTCGCCAGCGATGTTGTCATACGGTCTGAAGAAGGCTTGAGTGTTCTGGGTTTCAGCGAGACAGAAAAGCCGCTTACCCGCAAGCAATTGGCGAACAGGATTCATCCAGAAGACCGAGCACTGTTCAGCACCTCGGTTGAGCAACTCACTCCCGAAAACCCAAATACCAGGATTACTTATCGCATGATGCGGCCGGACGGGACGATTCTTTGGCTGGAGAAGAGCGCACGCGGCTTTTTTAATGACCACGGCAAGCTGCGGCGGATGATCGGTATGGTTGCGGACGTCACCGAAAGAAAAAGAGCGGAAGAAGCCGTACTTCAACGAGAGGCGGAGCTGTTACAGGCACAGCGAGTAGCGCACCTTGGGAGTTGGCAATGGGAGCCAAAAACGGATGTGGTGACTTGGTCCAAGGAACTCTACCGAATCGCGGGCCGCGACCCCAATCTGCCGCCTCCTAGCTTTCGGGAACAATCACTATTGTATACGCCTGAAAGCGCAGGACGCCTGAAGTGCGCCGTCGCAGAGGCATTACGAAGCGGGACACCGTACGAACTCGATCTGCAGATGATTCGCCCAGATGGCAGTACAAGATGGATCATTGATCGAGGTGAAGTGTTGCGCGATCCTGCCGGTCAAATCGCGTGGCTTCGCGGGACAGCTCAGGACATCACCGAACGCAAACAAGCTGAGGATGCGCTGCGTGCGAGCGAGGAGAAGTTCCGTAGTGTGTTTCGGGATGCGGGTGTAGGCATGGTGATCGTTTCTCTTGAGGGCCGGTTTCTTGCCGTGAACGACTCCTTCTGCGAGTGTCTCGGCTATTCCGAACAGGAGCTGCTCCAGAAGACCGTGGAGTCAGTTACGGCTGCGGAGGACTGGCCGTCTTTCTCCCAGAGGCTCCGTGAAACAATTGAGCTGGGGACGAGCTTTCAGAGAGTGGAGAAGCACTGCGTTCACAAGAGCGGGCGCATCGTGACCACGGAATGCAGCGCTTCATTAATTCGAGGTCCCAGCGGCGAGCCTCGATACTTTGTCGGGGAGGTTTTGGACATTACTGAGCGCAAACTGGCAGAGGAAGCCCTTTCCAGCGTGAGCCGTAGATTGATTGAAGCTCACGAAGAGGAACGTACGCGCATTGCCAGAGAATTGCACGACGACATCAATCAGCGCATGGCTTTGTTGGCGGCGAATCTCGAAAGAGTTAAAGAAACTCTGCCGGCTTCGGACGGTCGGGCGAGAACGCTTGTCGAACAGGCCAGCCAAAGCGTTTCAGACCTCGGATCCGATATTCAGTCGTTGTCGCACCGCTTGCATTCGTCAAAGCTGGAATACCTGGGACTCGCCGCGGCGTGCGCTGTTTTCTGCCGAGAGATTTCAGAGCGACAGAATATCGAGATTGACTTTCAGTCGAACGCCGTCCCTAAGGCTCTTCCCAAAGAAATTTCACTCTGTTTGTTCCGTGTCTTGCAAGAAGCCCTCCTGAACGCGATTAAGCACAGCGGCACGCAGCGGTTTGAAGTGGCTCTCGCCAATGTGTCGAATGGGATTGAGCTGATAGTCCATGATTCAGGGATTGGCTTTGACCCTGAAAAGGCGATGAGCGGGCACGGACTCGGCCTCACCAGCATGAAGGAGCGGCTGAAACTCGTCGATGGGCGCTTGTCAATTGAATCAAGGCCGCACGCCGGAACAACCATTCGCGTTCGCGTGCCTCTCGCTCCCCAAGAGAGGTCTGCCGCGATCGGATAGGCACTGATGCGTATCAACAGAGTTTTCTCTCGACTTTCGTCACCCCTTTGAGATTCGCCGATAAGCGTTGCATGTTCTCAAGAACTTCACTTAGTTTCGCGATCGCGGAGCAGCTACGGACTGGTTCCTTCCTGATTGCGATTCTCACCTCTATTTTTATCGCCCCGCAGGATCGCTCTACCACGAAGGCTGCCAGGATTGACGAATTGGTTTCCCGGTATCAACAATGCGGTTATTTCAATGGTTCGATACTCGTCGGCGAGCATGGCAAGGTTATTTACGAGAAGGGCGTAGGCTACGCGAATATCCAAGCGCACACTCCGAACACGCCTCAAACGAAATTCGGGATCGCTTCCGTCTCCAAGCAGTTTACGGCCGCACTGGTGCTGATGCAGGTCGCTATCGGGAATCTTCGCTTGGACGCCACTGTTTCAGAGATTCTGCCTTGGTACCGGAAAGACACGGGGTCGCGCATTACCATCGAGCAACTTCTGCGACACACTTCTGGCCTACCTCCCGATTATGGCGCTCCGGAATTCGGCGATGGGGAGGCAGCTGCCCGGCACGCCGAGCCAAAAGCGTTTGCCCAAAGCGTATGTCAGCGGGCACTCGTGTCGGAACCGGGTACACGATGGAATTACAGCAACTGCGGTTATATTCTCCTGGGCCTTATCCTAGAGCAGATTACCGCAAGGTCGTTCGATGAAATTCTGCAATCGCAACTTCTTCGACCACTGGAGATGAACGATTCCGGAATGGACAAAAACAACTTGCTGCATTTAGGTGGTGCTGTGGGATACCAGCGGCGAGCTGGACCTCGGTATGTGCCTGGTCCGTATATTGATCGCAGCCACATCTTTGCTGCTGGGTCGATGTATTCAAGCGTCGAAGACCTGTACCGCTGGAACCAGGCTCTCACGCATAGCAATCTGTTTTCGGAGGAGCTGCGCAAGAAAATCTTCACTCCCGAACTCGGCGATTGGAGCTATGGGTGGTTCGTAAGAAGAATTGCTGCCGGCCAACCAGGCGAAGGCAGCATGATGGCAGAAATGCGCGGTGACATGCCTGGAAACTTTTTCGCTTGGATTCTGCGCTATCCCGAACAGGAGGATGTCATCATCGTCCTCCGAAACGGATACGGGTCTACCGAGAATCTCGAGCGTAATCTCCAAGCGATTTTATTTGACCGCGAACCGCGCCTGCCTAGAAGGAGCCCGTTCGATATTGCCGCGCAACTCGGTTGGGTGTCTTTGAACTGGGTTGCCGCCCATCGCTTCTTGTCGGTTCTCATCCTGGTCCTCTTGGTCTTTTTGTCAGCTTGGGCCATAAAGAGACGCATGCTCCCCCCAGACCCTGGGACAAGGAAACCGTAGCCACGAGGCTAGTCGTCAACTCGGGGGGGTAGCTCGCTTTTGACCGTGCGCTGGCCACCGGTGTTGGCTGCTAACTTCAGAACAGCCGTGGATACGTTGCGAAACCGCGCTCTTACGTGCAGCGTGGGAATCTCTAGATCGCATAGTGAAGCCGCACCACACCGTCCGGATAGCTCCGGGAGGAGAGCAATTTCAAGGGGACCGCTCGGTGACAGGCCTCGATGAGACGAATTCCGTCCCCGATGAAGACGGGGACGACATGGATAACGAACTCATCGATTTCGTTCTCATCTAGAAACGAAGCGATGATCCCGCCCCCACCCATCATCCAAATATCTTTGCCCGGCTGCGAACGCAATCGTTCCGCAAAAGCCTTGATTGGCTCGCCGATGAACTCGACTCCCGGCTCCAACGACTCTCGGGGCCGGCGCGAAAACACATAGTTTTTTATTCCCTTGCCAAATCCCGCCGCCTTCATCCCCTTTTCGATACCCTTACCGTAGGTCTTGCGGCCCCACAAGATCGTGTCGATGGTTCGGAAAAACTCACCCATTCCATAGTTGCCCTTCGGCCGCGGGCGGTCGAGCCAAGCCACGTCACCATCTGACCGCGCGATGAAGCCATCTGCACTTGTTGCAATATATACAACGATCTTCCGACGCTTCTTCACCATAGCTTGCCTTCCGGAAGGTCTCTTGCCTGCCCCAACCTCTCCAGGGCCTTTGGTGTCGGCCAAAGATTGTTCGGCCGGCCGCAAACTCCGTGTCGCTTACCACTCGCCTGGTACTTTCGAGCCGCGGGCGACGGTTAGCAACGATTTCCGACCAGCCGTCTGCTTGAATGATTTAGGTTTAGTGTGCGAGCGGATCGGGGCGAAGCTGGAAGTGCAAAACCTTGCTGGTCGTTCCCTTGCCGCCTTCTGCGTGAAAAGGTGTTCGGGTGCCGTAGGTGGCCCACAGCCCCTTTCCTTTCCAGCCGACTCTCGGATCATCGATCCGGCCGTCCATCCCTTTTGCGTAGAATCCCATCGGATAGGGCACGCGCAGGACGACGAATTTGCCGGTATCGGGCAAAAGGGCAAGCAGGGCATCATTCCCGTTGCCGGTGGCAATCGGCACATTCTTTCCCAACCCAAAAGTGTCGAACTGATCCACCCAATCGTAGTAACTGGCCTCGGCGCTTCCCGGGTCCGTGACCCCCTTCAATTGCGGCCCCGGGAGTTGATAGAGCGTCCAACCCTCTGGGCAGTGCTGCCCTGTCGCAGTCGGCCCGCTGAGCGGACCTTTACACTTCCGTCGATCGAAGCTTGCCAGGTGTCCACTCGCAATGACCGTCCACACGACGCCATTGCGATCAATGTCGAGCCCACGCGGCGAGAACCCGTGCACCGGCGCTCTTGGATCGTTCCACGGCAATTCGTAGATTTCGGCCAACGTGGTAGCCGGGGGATTCGAACCAGGGTTTAGCCGAACAACTGCGCCTGGGAAGCCTAATACCGTTCCCCAGATCGCCCCATCCCCTGGGCTAACGGTGACGCCGTAAAAGGCAGCGTTGATTCGTTTGTCCTTGGTGGGATCGATGGGCTGATCAGGCTCCACATATTCATCACGTTTTCCGTTCCCGTTGGTGTCGAGGATAAGGGCCGTCCAACCCTGCGACCTCTGTTCGTCGTGGGTCTGGTCGAACATCTTTGTGTTCAGCCAGCCCACTGCTCCGCCGCCTCCGCCGCTGCTCGTCCACAGCGTGTTGTTCGCATCTTCGGCGAACACCAGGTGATGGGTGCCAAAACAGGTGTCAACGAGCGTGAGCTGCTTGATTTTTGGATCGTACATGGCGAGTTGCCGCCCACTGCGCTTAAGTGGAAACAAGACAGCAGAAGGATGGGTCGACCCTTGCTGGCAGAAGGCTGGGTTGTCGCCAGGACGAATTCGGGAGGTGATCCACACTCTTCCTTTTTCATCGAACATCGGATTGTGCACGTTGGCCTGGCTATTCCAAATGGCTTCGTCTCCCCAATAGGCCGAAGGTGCAGCCGGCTTGTCGTCTGAGCTCGATGGCGTCTTTGGATCGCGCACAGTCAATTTGACTTGACTCGCCGCGGCCCGGGCGGGATCCAGCACAGGCAAATAATCCACGCTGAGTTCAGCAGCTCCGTAGATTGGGCCGTTGGCATTCAGCGTAGGATTGCGCTTGTCGGTTGCGATCTCGTCGTGAAGATAGGCTTTCGGGTCGGCCCAGTCCCACTCGGTGATGACCACGTTTCGCTCCAACCCTTGTGGTCGCGGCGGCGCCGGTGGCAATTCGCCGCCCGCGATGCGGTCGGACCAATTCGCGAACATCGGCAATGCGCGCTCTGGTCCAAGCTGGGCGAGGCCGTTGACCATGTTGTTGCCGGCTTGTCCGGAGAGCAAGCGCCGTGCCCAGGCTGCCGCTGAAGAATCGAAATGGCCCAGGTTTTTTGGAATTTCGCGAGTAGCCTTGTCGCCCACTTGGTGGCAGGACCAGCAACTATCCGTTTTCAGCAAGTGAAGCCATTGGCCCTGGTTCGTCATGTTCTCCGGAATGCCGTTGCCTTTAGGCCCTGTGCCGGGGAACTCGCTTTTCTCCGGCACTTGCAACAGAGAAAACCAATAGATGGCCGGGTAGTATTCCGCTGCTGCGCGGGCGCTCGGCGCGAGAACCGCAGTCAAGTTGACGATTCTTCCGGGAGTCGTATGGACAGGTTCAGAATCCACGAGTCCGTAGCCGCGCACCCATACTTTGAAGTTCGCCTCGGGAAGTTGCGGCACGAGGTAGCGCCCGCGATCGTCAGTGACCACAATCTTCACGAACTTGGTCGGAAAGTCGGTCGTTTCCGCAATCACCCAAACCCCGCCCTCCGGACCCTTGGTGCTCTCGACCACGCCGCCAATGTCGTCGTTCCCGATCGAGATCGCTTCGCCTCTAGTCTGGGCGTTCAGCCCGCTTGCCAAAGCTACCAGCACAACACTTAATTCGATCAATCTCAGAGGACAGAAAACTCTCGTGCTCATGATGTTGAAACCTCATATGCGATCGATTGACGACGACATGATTCACCGATTGTGGATCTGGTCTCAGAAATGGAATGCGCACGAAATCGTAAGCACATCCCATGGAGTTGTCAATTTGATCGTATTTGTCCAACCAAAACAAAATTTCTGTGAAAGGTTGATGCCTATCCTTAGGCGATTCAACGGCAGCCTGGAGTGCGGGTCAGCTAGGTTCGCAAATAGATTAACTGTTACTTTTGACAGAAGGGAATAGATCCGCGGCCCTTACGATTAAATGAGGTCAGCAGACCGGAGCTATATCCTTAATCTGATGTATATAAGGCACTTAGTATCAGGCTGACTCTTTTGCCGAGTCTCAACGACCTGTCAAAAGTAACAGTAGCGATTACTATAATACCTGCATATTTTCTGACGCGAGCCTTGCACGGTCAATGGCAGCCCTTGCGTTTCTCACTGCTTTGTTGAGTGAGTCGAGCGGCGCAGGTCTTCATGCGGTTGCTAGAGTCCATGCAATTTCGTGCTCTTCGTTTGTTCAGGAGGAAGTATGAGGCTATTTAACAGCATCTCGGTGATAGCGGTAGGAATCCTCGTATCTGCGGGTGGAGTCTGCGCGCAAAAGGACCTATTAGTACCGGCCGGGACACTTCTGCAGTGTACGATGAATGAACCAGACTTCTCCTCGGCCACGGCTACCGTGGGAGACCCGGTGCTGTGTCATCTGCGCGCGCAGCAGGAGTTTGGCAGAGTATTGTTTCCCCGAGGCAGCATGTTGGGCGGGCATCTGGAAGCGGAAAAAGAGCCGGGGCATTTTATCGGGAAGGGCTATCTGAAGATTACTTTTGACAGGGTGATTTTGCCATATGGCGATTTGCCCGTGCCCGCGAAAGTCATCCAAGC
>Ga0182036_10001564_pt1 | contig 10765 bp, 13 predicted proteins | sample sta12Cox44000080_FD_125966 | JGI IMG/M metagenome (GOLD analysis project Ga0182036, IMG submission 125966) | Lab enrichment of tropical soil microbial communities from Luquillo Experimental Forest, Puerto Rico - statoxic.12C.oxic.44.000.080 | ecosystem: Environmental > Terrestrial > Soil >...
ATCCAAATCCGGCGGATCAAACATCCCCGACTCCTTCAGCACCTTCGCGCACGCTCTGAACACCAATCCGTCGCCGACTACCTGGCCGCGCAGCTCGAACGCAACGCGCTCGACAAACGCGCGGCGCAGCCCCCGGTGCAGCACGCCGGCGTGACGCATGATCTGGGTGAGCTGATCGTCGGTGAGCGCGAGCGGCGCCGAATCCAGATCGTCAACACGTTGACCGCGACTTTTCCCATCGTGGGAAATGATGTCTTCGGCTATGGCTTCGCTCTTCGTGATGGCCGCGGTGGCGGTCGACGCCATGGTGCCCTCCCTCGCGACAGTATTGACGTCCCGCCCGTTCGGCGGCACGCTCACAGCTTCTCTCCTACTAGATGAGACGACGACGAACTGCCCCGCTCACTGCGGGGCTTTCTTTTTTCAAGACACGTAGGCAGGCCCTGCGGCGGCAACGCGTGCATTCCGACGTGCCGCGCGGCGTGCGCGCTCAGCTTTCGCAATCGCGGCGGCGGGGTCTGGTTCATAAATTGAAATGCCGAGCCTCAACATGCGACGCCTCAACCTGACCTCCGATGTCTTGTTGCCGTAGGTCGCGGTCGCGCCATAGGCGACATCGCCGCTGTGCATCGGCGGAGCTTGCCAGCATTTGAGCGCGAGGGTGCGGCATTGCATGGAATAAGCGGCGGTCTCACACACCTCTCGCCAGTCCTTCTCGCGCAACATCTCCTCGAAGCGGGCGGCGTCTTCCGGGCTCCTGCGACACACTGCAACGAGGGCACGCTCAAGCGCGTCCAAGTCGGTCGCCGTCAGCTTCGTCTCCTCCGTCGTCATCGTCGCCCTCCAATTCCATGAGGTCGTAGTAGCTCGAAGGTCCCGGCTGCGTCTTCACTGCTTTCGATGTGCGCGCCGATACGGTGAGCCGCAAACGCGAAGCCAGGCTGCTCGCGGTTCGGCTCGCGACTGTGTGTGCCTGAAACCAGGGGCTGAGTTTGCCGCTCGTATCGACGAGGCCATCGGTGCCGAATAATTTCGCGGCGGCCATCTCGGCGACCGCCTGCGCCTCGCAATACCGCTCCAACAGCTCCTGATCGGCCGGCCGGAAATGGCCGGCGGCAACATTGCTCACAACGCGAACGAAGATGGCCTTGGCGCGGGGCGCTAGGCGACTGGGCGGCCGCAACTTGCGCGTTGGCTGCCCGTCGAAATCGAGTGTGTCATCGGTTGCGTAAAGACGAGCCATGATTCCGACCGGTTCCGGGCGGGTTCCATCCGATTGTAGAGCGATTCCGAATTAGGTTCCAGTGACCCCGAAAAATCAGCACGCTGAGTATTGTCGCGTCGCCGCCGCGCCCTGACTTTGGCCGGTCTTGATTTTTGCCCCTCGCCCCCGGCCCACGGTTTAATGCGGGTGCCCGGTTCAAGCCCACCAGTGGGCTTCCTAATGGGTCGACGAACCGCTTGTTGGCGGTGCTGCCTCGACCGCTACCGGATGGGGCCACATCGGGCTAGGCGTGGCCGCCCGCGGTGTCGCCGGGGCAGCCCACGGCTTGCGTCCCGCCTGATGGGGGCGCGGTACGGATTCCAATCACGGAGAAGAACTTTCTCCTGCGATATGCAGCCGTGGCACAACGGGAAACTTGGGAAAGTGCCATACCCGTCCGTCGTGCCGACCAGCACTGCAAGAGGACAGCGTACAGCGTCGAGCAAGCGCCGCCCGGAGTAAGGGGCGCTAGTTCGGGCGCGACCGCATCGGCGCGAAGCGACGAAGAGGCGGCGGGTGAAGAACGGAGCGCCCACCCCGCCCTCCGCGGATGTCGCGAGACTAGGGCACTGGCTGAACGAGCCCGGCGACACTGCGGTACCGCCCAACGCGTTCCCGAACGCGCGCCAAAGACTCGCCCGCATGCACGGGGCGTCATCAAAACCATGGAGTCGAAAATGGAAATCCTCTTGTGGCTCCCAAACATGATGGAGTCTCGAATGTCATTCTTCTGGATGCTCTGTTCCTCTTTGTGCTGCCGCCGTTAGAGGCTGACCGCCCGCACTGGATCGAGGCGACGACGGTCGAGGCTAGACAACGACAAGGCGCAATCGCCTTTGTTGGTTCGCTTGCGGTAATCGTCGTGCTGTTCGTTTGCCTGCTCGGGCTCGCAAGCGTGCCGTGAACTGTGCTCCCGTCCGTAGAAATGCGGTGCAGGTCGCCGTCCTGTCTTTGATGCAGCCACGGCGGCTATCGCCATGGACACCTTGATCGTCTCAGCGGTGTGATCCTGCATGCCCTGCCTTTGATGCAGCCACGGCAATGATCGCCATGGACACGAAGTGCCTTACGAGGTTCACTATCCGGGCGAGCCGCTCCTTTGATGCAGCCACGGCAGTAGTCGCCATGGAGACGAGCACCTCGGTGCCCTGCGCGCTGCCGTCGTAGCAGCTCCTTTGATGCAGCCACGGCACTGATCGCCATGGAGACGGCGCATAACCGTCGCGTTCTTCAATCAAGTCTGCGGCCTTTGATGCAGCCACGGCAATCATCGCCATGGACACCGTCCTTGAATAATAGCCTGATAACACGCGGTCAATTTCGTTGATTGCGAGACCTACACGATATTCACCCCAATCCGGCATTGTCCTTCGCCCCGCTTTCCACAACCGATTGATCAAGCCCGTTTTTCTGTTGCGCGCCTTGTCCAGGTTTTTCCCACCACGCGAGGTCTCGCAATCTTTGGCAAGTGTCTACGTTGCAACTGCCTAGTTTCTGGAAATATCCTGATTGAACAGCCGTGAAAGAGGACTACCAAGCACTCACTGGATACCCGCCCTTTCGGTGGCAGCAGCGGCTGTGGGCCGAGATGGTCGCCGGGAATCTGCCCGACGCCATCGATGTCCCCACCGGTCTCGGCAAAACCGCGATCATCCCCATCTGGCTGTTGGCAATCGCTGCCCAATCTCCGCTGACGCTGCCCCGACGCCTGATCTACGTGGTCAACCGCCGAACCGTGGTCGATCAAGCGACCGATATAGCGGAACGCATCCGTGAGAAATTGCCTGCTGTCCGCCAGGTCAATCGGGCACTAGCCAAGCTGTCCGCTGATCCCGCAAACCCGCTTGCCATCTCCACACTCCGAGGCGAACACCAGGATAACAAGGAGTGGCAAACCGACCCCGCCCGAGCCGCAATCATTATTGGGACGGTAGATATGGTCGGGTCAAAGCTGATGTTCGCTGGTTATCAGTCATCTCAAAGAATGCGACCGTTTTTGGCTGGGCTGATCGGGCAGGATGCGTTGCTGGTCCACGACGAAGCTCACCTGACGCCTGCGTTTGGACGTCTCATTAGGCAAATCAGTCAGACCCAACGGAAACAGGGCAATCCCCGGCCGCTGCGACTAATCGAACTCTCAGCAACTAGAAGACAGTCATGAATCGGTTTGTCTTGACGAAGGATGAAGCGAGAGAACCCGAAGTCGTTCGCCGTCTTCATGCTTCCAAGACCCTGTATGTGCGTGATGGCGTCTTGGAGGACATTATTTCTCTGGCCTTATCGCATGCTGAAAAGCGGAAGAGGGTGCTGGTCTATGTGTGGTCTCCGAAGGACGCCGAGGCAATCTTCCGCGCCATTACCCAAGAAGTCGGACAGGATCGAGTAGCAATCCTGACGGGCACGATTCGAGGACATGAACGAGATGAAATGACCACCCGACCACTGGATGAAATCAGCGATCTAGAAGCACGCCGACGAGCCAAGATGTTTCGTGATTTCCGCCTGGACCCAGACCGAGCGCGACCAGAACAATCCGAATATCTGGTGGCAACCTCGGCGGGGGAAGTGGGTATGGACCTGGATGCCGATGAGATGGTGTGCGACCTGACTTATCTAGATTCCATGATCCAGCGCTTCGGTCGGCTGAATCGGTTAGGTCGGACCAAGAGCACCATACAAGTCGTGAAGTTACCGCCCCGACGTAATGATGTTGTTGTCGATGAGAAGCTGATGAGGCTGATGGCGACAAGGGAAGCACTCCTGTCGCTGCCATTGGTGGGAAAGAAAGGTCACAAAGCCAGCCCTATCGTATTACAGGCCTTGAGCGACCGGCACGATGCTTTTTCGAAGGCACCGCGAACACTACCCTTGACGAATGTACTGCTCGACAACTGGGCTCTGACTCGCGTCCCCGAAATATCACCAACAGTGGATCGATACCTACATGGTTTGGTCGCCGAGCCGCCTGATATCTACGTGGCATGGCGAGAGGAAGTGGACTACCTACTCGATGCGACCTCCGAGACGATCACCGAATGGCTCGATACGCACCCTGTACTCGCTCGGGAGCAGGTGCGGGGTAGCCTGATGGACGTCGTCAACGAGCTACGTAAAATCGGTCAGAGAAAAGAGCAGGCGATACTGATCCCGCAGACTGAGGAGGAAGTGGAAGTCATCGAACTGTCGGACTTCAATAATGATGAGCAAACCCTCGAAGACCGATATCGCAACGCTCTGTTACTTTTGCGCCCTGCTGCTGGTGGGCTCAATCGTCAAGGCATACTCGACGGCGATGTGGAAAAAGCAGTCAAGGATGTAGCCGATGAACCTACCCCACCCGACTTCAAACATCACCGACTTCGGATACTGATCGAACGGGATGGGGATGATTGGACTTATCACACCTTAGCCACTGATAGCGCGAGCCACTCCGTCTCTGCCCGCAATCTGTATCGCGCGTTACAGCAAATCCGGCAGCAAATCCGGCCGCAGTTCCCCGGCACTTACGAGAAAGGAGCGGAGGTGCTGGTGACCGATGACGAGGGTAATCCCACCACAGCAATCATGTCGTTGGTGTATCGGCGGTCCACGGAAACGGTCTTGGATTCGACCGCCGCTTCCATTTCGCAGGAGTTAGATGAACACTTGCAATGGGCGGCGGAGGAAGGGGAGTCCATTACCCGTCGTCTTAGTCTTCCGCCCGACATCGCTTCCGCCGTTGTGATTGCCGCAAAGGTGCATGACCTCGGCAAGAACCGGCCGGAGTGGCAGCGCGCAATCGGCAATTCACCCAGCGGCGACAACTGGAAACCCTGGGCGAAGAGCGCGGGCAAAGGATACGACCGGTCAGCAGTCGGCAAGTATCGGCATGAGTTCGGGTCGTTACGGGAAGCGATGAATCTACCGCAGATTAACGACCACCCCGAGCGAGACCTGATTCTACATTTGATTGCGTGTCATCATGGTTGGGCAAGGCCACACTATGAACCCGAGCACTGGGATATTGCCGATGATGTATCTGATGAGGAGAACCAGGAAATCGCCAATGAAGTGATGCGCCGGGTTGCGAAAGTACAGCGAAGATACGGCCATTGGATCTAGCATGGTTGGAGTCCCTGATCCGGTGCTCCGACTATGCAGCAAGCCGACGACTGGATGTGGAGAAGGGCAAGTGAGACCCGATCCCGATATCAGCATCAATGTGGACATTCGTAATCCCGGGCAGTTCTTCGCTTGCTGTGGGTTGCTCGAAATATCATCTCGTATCTGGCCGGATAGCGAAGGATGGTTTGAGATTACAGGACGCCGAACTACCTACTGCATTGCCACCAGCAGCGAACATGATGATCCTTTAGGGGAGATTGTGCGACGAATACGTGAGCCAGATACGGTTATCTTAACTGATGATGCAGACGACTACCCTCCCGGCCTCCGTCCCTTGCTGTTAATCCCGTTCGATCTGCGGCTGGACTGGTGGATCAAGGATGGCAGCGTCAATAAGAAGTCTCCGTTGAAAATGTGGGCGGGACAACAGACACCGCTACGCATCATGACCGATATGCAGACGGAGTTGCGGCAAATCACTCCGGGACGGAGCATGTTCTCCCAACAGCGCCCGATGCGAGGGCGATGGGGTATTGATGCGGCGTCGTCTTGGACTGCTCGTGGTCTGGGCTATTCGCCGGATGAGCAGAACATGCGCTGGCCGACCTTTCCAGCCACGGAGCTATTCGCTGCAATCGGGCTCCAACGCTGCCGACCTCTGCAAATGAAACAGCGATGGTTTTGCTATCACATCTGGACCTGCCCACTAGGGATTTCAGTTGTGCCTGCTGCCGCTGTCATGGGCAAGGGGCAGATCGCCGAAAAGTACGTGTTTGAAGCAAAGATGAGGAGCAAGCAGTATGGTTCATTCGACTGGGGACGGCCGTGGACAGAAGAGGAGACGGAAGGTGAAGCAGATGAGATTTGAGCAGGATAAACGCGCTCCATGACTTCGGTCATTGCCGCATCGAAGGGGAAGGAAAACTACGGATGAAACAACCCAAGAGCGTGAATGAACTAGCGGACGAACTGCTGGACATTAACGGACCAGCGGCCATCGTGTGCGAGGAGTGGTTGCGCCCGGTGGGGGGTCATGGGTCCGTGATATACCCGCCGACCTTTGCGCCTTCCAGCCGTACTGGGGAAAACCCGCCGTACGGAATGAGCCCGGACGGAAAGTCAACTTACAACATCGACGACACACCTAACGGAAAAGTGGCGATAATCGACTCGATACCGTCCCAGGCCAATCGCCTCGAGCGATTGTTCCTCGATCCCCCCTACGCACAGCTTGTTCCGCAAATCACGATCAAGGCGGGAGAGGAGCAACGCAACTTGCTGGACATTGCTCACCGGGCCGCCGATGCTTTCGTGCGATATTCCAAGTTGGGCGACGAGGTCAAGCAGGCATTCAAGTCCTACAATCTCGGTAATGCGAACGAGCTTGCCAAGCTCGCCCCAACAACCCTCATTTTTGGCTGCTGGGATTCTCGTGATACCCAAACGAACTGTGCGCGCATCGTGGCATCTGAAATAAGGGCCTATGACGTAACTAAACTCCACCGCTCATCGACCTACATCCCGCCCGTCAACTACAAGGACCTGGGTCTGCTGGAGGAAGGATATAGCGATAAAGAACTGAGTGAACTCGGGTTCCTTCACAACCCTGCGACTCACAAACTCGGTGGCATCCTTGTGAGGCGGGAAATTCAGCGAAAAACGGTGCTGAATCTGATGACACTGCGGGATGTCCGCGGCGATGACAAGCTTCATCATTACCTGCTAGGTCTTGCATTAATCGCCTTCACGCGAGCGCAGCCCCACAACCTGAGACAAGGGTGCCAGTTGGTTCGGGATGCTGAAAAACGGCCAGTTATGAAGTTGGTCAGCTACGACGGCACAGAGACCAAAGTAGCATTAGACCCATCGGCGATCCTCGCTTACGCCCAGAATGCTGCCAAGGAATTCGGTGTCGGCAAGTCGCGCACGGTAGAGTTCGATGCTGAGGCCGCCAATGCCGCTATCAAGGAGCGTCGCGAGACGGATACCGGCGATAAGGCAAAGAAGAAATCCGAGCGTTCAAGAATCCAGGCAAAGAGAGGCGGAAGGAAGCGTTCGAGAATGCATGCCGATAACCGCGCTGCAACTAGGAAGTAATCGTTATGAATTGGCTTTGCGTCGAGATGCGCTTCTTGTTCAACAAATATCACGGTTCCAGGGATGGCGGTCGACGTCCTGATTATCCGCCCTCCGCGCACCGTCTGTTTCAAGCTTTGACGGCGGCGGCGAATAGCAATAGCGGTATGTCTGAAGCTGCCAAGGAAGCATTACAGTGGTTGGAAAAACAATCCCCACCACAGATTATTGTGCCGGAATCCTCGTTGGGGTCTCGCGTGACTACGTTCGTTCCTAACAATGACATGGATGTAGTGGCGAGGGCATGGGCGAAGGGTAGAACGCCAGAGAAGAAACCGGAGGAGTTGCGGACAGCGAAAATCCTCCAACCTCGGCATCTTGGTGGTGACGCAACGATCCGGTTCCTCTGGCCGGTCAAAGATGCCAGTTCGCCGCTAGATCGTATCTGTGAACTCGCCCGGCACATTCATCATCTCGGCCTTGGCATCGACATGGTGGTGGGCAACGGTCGTGTGATTGCCGACTCCGAGAAAAATCGCCTACCCGGAATCACCTACATTCCGATTGAAGGCAAGGGCTGGCGTGTTCCGGTCGAAGGTTCATTGGAGGAACTCATGGACCGATACCAGCAGCGGAAGAACGCTATACCGCCGAACGAGTACGAGGAGGTGACCTATGTGAGGGAGGCAGCAACTCGACGGCCCCCGATGCATGCCTTCGCCCTAGTCAACGAAGATGGAGATTACTGCCGGTTCGACTCCACCGATGCGATGGTGGTGGCGGCCGAACTCAGGCATGCCGCTCATACCCGTGCCAAGCAACTGAGGTTCGATGCTGCTTTCACCGAAGGGTATGTGTGTGGCCATGCCAACAGTAGCCACGACAAGGATGACCGGTTTGCCTATGTCCCGGTGCCAACTCTTGCTCCAGCCGGACGAGACAACGCCATCCGCCGCGTGATGCTGATTCAGGGGCGACCGAGTAGCGAGGCAGATTCTCTGGCTCGTCGTCTCAGCGGTGTGTCGCTATCAGGCAAAGCTCGACTACGGCCCATCGACAATCCAGAGAAGGACGGGGTAATCAAGAAATACACGGAGGCGGCAGAGCGATGGGGGACGGTTACTCCCATGGTGCTACCCGGCCATCTCAACGGTCGGGGGCTAGCACATCGGCAGAAGAAGCTTGTGCTGAAGTCGCTGGCACACGCGGGTATTATGACGCCGGTCGCTGAAATCCATTTGCAAGCCGATCCAATCTTTCCTGGCGCTGAGCGGACGGGCCGTTATCGGGTGCCGGAGTATCTGCGTCAATTCACTAAGACCCATGCAATCATCACCTTCTCCGAGCCTGTGGTTGGGCCGGTGGTGATTGGTGCGGGTCGGTATGTTGGGCTTGGGTTGATGGCGGGGTTGGATCGGTAACTGATCCGAATGGCGGCGTGAGCTTGATGATGGCAATCTACCGCATCGCCCGGACGTGTCTCTGAACGATGATGGCGCGCTAACTCATCATCGGGTCGTTTCGGCTCGCCAGCGAACAGCGCTCCCGGCTGGAAAAGGCAAGCACCGAAAGCGGCCTGTCCCGTCATGTCAGCGAAACGTGCCCATCGCGCATCCGCGGCGATGCGGCAAGGTCAATTGATCGCGCGGCGGGGCGGCAATGGGTTGGGCAGCTCGGTGATCTCGTCGTCGCGCCTCGCGCTCGTTGGCGCTCCCCATTCTCTTGGCGACTCAATTCAGTTTCGGTGGCTCGTTTTTGTGCTCAGAGAGAGGCAGCGGCAGAGCGTCGATACGCGCCTGCAGGCTGGCAAAGCCCCTGTCCGTTTGCGCCTGCAAATCCGAGAACATCTGCCGATTGGCAGATTTGACTGTAACGAGAACTTCATCGACTTCAGAGAACATCTGCCGATTGCTAGATTTGACTGTAACGAGAACTTCATCGACTCGCGCAAGCACTCCCTCGACAAGGTCGATCATCTGGAGCCGCAAAGCGTCGAGTTCGCCGCGCAACTGCTCTATATCCCGCTCGCACTTTTCACAGCGACTGTCGAGATCGCTCATGCGCCACCGAGCTATCCTACTTCGTTCAAGAACTGCTCAAACAGCCCGCGCAAGTTCAGCGGCGGACCACTGGTGCCGTCGCTCATCACCGGCGTAACGGTGTACGCAGCCCGGTCGATGTTCCAGCCGACAAGCGCCGCCGCATCCACTCCTGATGGGCCAACTATGCCGGTGTCCCCTCGCGGCCCCTGTTCTCCTGTCGCGCCGCGTTTGCCCTGCGCACACAATAGTTGCCAACCGGGACCGGGACATACACCGGGCTTGTCGTGCAGCGCCAGAAAAGAGCCCCCGTTGAGCGCGACGATGTCGTGCGAGGCATACTCAGCATCATCTTTGAAGGTGCTGCGATGGCGAAATGATTTAGCATCGCGACCAGGAGCGGCGAGACAAATCCAATGCGCCTCGTTGTCGGGCGGCTCGCCGGTGTCGCGAAGCGCTTGATAGCTGCCGCCATCGTAGGTGACGACGGAGCCTTCGTAGAAGACTGTCTCGCGCGTCCACTCCTTCGCGATCGGCAGCTTGCCGGTGGGCCCCACCGGCCCGGCCGGGCCTCGTAGCGCGGGCAGCGTCGCGACGACCTCGGGAATCAGGTCCTTTTTGATCCCCACAAGCAGTTCAGTCAGCAGCTCAAACGTCCGCTCGCGCTCGGCCTCGATCGCGCTGCGAATTTCGTTCGTGGTCCAGTTCGACCACTGCTCGGCGCTAGCGGCCATCTCGCGCTCACAAGCCGGAGCAGATGGTTCATGATACCGAATGTCGGTTTCCATGACGGAAGCCTCCGTCGCTGGTGTGACTCATACTACCACACAATCTGGCACGTCACGTCGATCGCGAGGCATCACGCAGCTCGTTGATCCGCCCAATGAGGCATGACGGCGCCCATAGCCCGCCAAGAACTGCTCCGCCTCGGTAGCGGTCGCAAGCGCGCCTCGTAGGCGGCCTGACGCTGACGATGACGCGCACGCTTGGAGTCCTGGCCTGACATGTCAGGGATGTAGGCCGAGCACGCAGACATCGCTAGGTGAGCGCAGCCTGATCAAATGTCCGCTTTGGCCCGCTTTGCGGACTCAAGTCGGACATCTCGCGAGGTCCGAGAAGTGCCAATCGCGTCCTAACGCGCCGCAGCAAAAAGCCCCGCTATTCGGTCATCTGCGCGAGGTCACCTCGACACGTCTGTTAGTGCCAAGAACTGACACACTCGCATCCCACCCCTTTTCCCTGCACGGGAAAGATGGTGTAGCGTCAGCGTAGAGCTGAGAAC
>Ga0182036_10001565_pt1 | contig 10764 bp, 9 predicted proteins | sample sta12Cox44000080_FD_125966 | JGI IMG/M metagenome (GOLD analysis project Ga0182036, IMG submission 125966) | Lab enrichment of tropical soil microbial communities from Luquillo Experimental Forest, Puerto Rico - statoxic.12C.oxic.44.000.080 | ecosystem: Environmental > Terrestrial > Soil >...
AAGCCATCCAAAAACGTTGAAGACCAATGGCTTGCGCTCGAGATTGAATTTTTCAACGTCGCGCGCGGCCTGGTTGAGCTTCTCCCAGACGGCGGCAATGCGGTCGAGGGTCGCTCCTTCCGCCGTGCTTTCGAGGCGGCTTGCGAGCCATCCGTTCACCGTATCGACGAAGGCTGCAAGCGGAGCCGGATCGGTGCCGTAGAGGCGATCGCCGAGGCCGTGCAGGGCGCGCAGGTCCAGCGCGGGAAGCCGATCGAGCAGCGCGAGCAGGCGGTTGCGCAGCTCGAGGGCATCGCGATCCAGAAGCGCCAAGGCCCGCTGCACGCTGCCTTCCGCAACCGCAGCGGCCGCCGGGAGCACCGGATCCTCCCGCTCCAGCCCGGTTGCCGCCGCGGCGGCAGCCAGGACGTCGTGCGCGGAAAGCGGCCGCAAGCTCAGAACGCGGCAACGGGAGCGGATGGTCGGCAGCACACGGCCTGCGGAATGGCTCACCAGAAGCAGGAGTGCCCGCTGCGGGGGCTCTTCCAGGATTTTGAGCAGCGCGTTGGCACCGGCCGCGTTGAGGTCGTCCACCGGATCGACGATAGCGACCCGCCACCCGCCCTCAGCCGGCGTCGAGCCAAAGAACGTGATCGATCTGCGCACGTCATCGACCTGGATCTCCTGCCGGAGCTTGCCGGTCTTCTCGTTGATGGTGCGCTCCAGCAGCAGGAGGTCACCGTGAGCTTGTGCCGCAATTCGGCGCGCTGCCGGATGCTCCGCATCCACGTGAACCGACGTTGCCGCGCGGACCTGCGGCGCGCCGGGGTCCGGGTGCGCCAGCACGAACCGCGCCATGCGATAGGCGAGCGTGGCTTTGCCGATCCCGGGATGACCCGCGATCAGCCAGGCATGCGCCAGGCGGCGGTCGCGATAGGCGGCAAGCAAGGCATTCTCGGCCTCCGCATGGCCGAACAGCACCGTTGTCGCCCGCGGCGGCAACACGGGGCGATCCGTGCTCTCGTCCGTCTCGCTCACGATGCGGCGACGGTGAGCAGTCCCGGCGCCGCCGCGGGCAGCAGACGCTCGCTCACCGTCTTCCAGATGCGATCGGCAACGGCGGCTTTCGGCTCGGTCGCATCGATCATGACGCAGCGCGCGGGCTCGGCATGCGCCAGCAGGCGATAGGCTTCGCACAGCTCCTGGTGGGCGGCAGGCGACTCCGCTTCGAACCGGTCCGCGGCTTGCTGGCCTCGTCGCTTGCGCGCGCGCGCAAGCCCGACTTCGGCCGGCACGTCGAGAATGAAGGTGAGATCAGGCCTCAGCTCGCCGATGGTGACCCTTTCGAGAGCCCGGATAAATGTCGGATTCACATGCCCGAGGGTGCCTTGATAAACCCTGGTGGAATCGAGGAACCGATCGCTGATCACCCAGGCCCCCCTCGACAGGGCGGGCTCGATGGTGGCTTTCACATGATCGTCGCGCGCGGCGGCAAACAGTATCGCCTCGGCTTCGGCTCCCAGCGGCTTTGCCGCCCCCGACATCAGCACGTGCCGGATGGCTTCCGCGCCGGGCGAACCGCCGGGCTCGCGCGTGCGGACAACAGAGATGCCCAGCGACCGCAGACGATCTGAGAGCAGCGCGCAGTGGGTCGATTTGCCGCTGCCTTCGCCCCCCTCGAAGCTGATGAATCGCCCACGCATGTCAACCGATGCTCTACAGCCGCTGCAATCCTGCTCGGAACAGGCCGAGCACGAGCTCGGAGGCGGCATCGAAGGCCCGTCGCGACATTGATCCGGTGTCCACGTTCTCGGCAGCCTGCAAGGGCTCTTCCAGAACCAGGGAACCCGCCCGCCAGACCTTCAGCGTCCCGATCTTCTGCCCCTGCCGCACCGGCGCCAGCACCGGGCCGGAATAAACCACGCGCGCGATGATCCTCTCACGCGTGCCGCGCGGCACCATCAGCTTCACCTCTCTCCTCGCAACAAGCGGCACGTGTCCCTTGGCGCCGCCGTAGAGCCTCGCCTGCGCGATCTCCTGGCCCTCGGGAAACAGCAGACTGGGCTGAAAATTATGGAATCCCCATTCCAGCAGCCGCTTGCCCTCCTCGGCGCGCTCCTTTTCCGACCGCAGGCCGTTAACCACCACGATCAGGCGCAGGTCATTCTGCACCGCAGACCCGACCAGGCCGTAACCCGCTTCCTTGGTAAAGCCGGTCTTGAGACCGTCGGCGCCGATGGTCATCGCAAGCAGCGGATTGCGATTGAATTGACGAATCTTGTTCCAGGTGAACTCGCGCTCGCCGTAATATTTGTAGTAATCAGGATAGGTCTGGATGATGTATCGCGCCAGCATGGCGAGCTCACGCGAGGTCATGAGCTGCCTGGGGTCGGGAAGGCCGTTCGAGTTGCCGAACGTGGACTTGCTCAAACCGAGCTCACGCGCCCGCTTGGTCATCAGCTCGGCAAACGCGGATTCGTTGCCGGAAATCCCCTCCGCAAGCACGATGCACGCATCGTTCGCGGATTGAATGATGACGCCATGCAGCAGGTTGTCGACCGATACCTTGTTGTGGATCGGGATGAACATGCTGGACGTGTGCGATGGCGCGCCGCCGCGGCGCCACGCGTTGACGCTGACGATGAATTCGTCCGTGGGCTTGAGCTGATCCTGCTTGATCAGGTTGAATACCACCTCCGCCGTCATCAGCTTGGACAGGCTCGCCGGCGGAATGAGATCGTCGGCCCCTTTCTCGAACAGGACGCTGCCGCTGTCGGCATCAACCAGGATGGCATGGGGAGCGCCGGTCTGGAAACCATCGCTCGACTTCGGTCCCGATACCGGGTTGGGGGCGGCCGCGGCAGCCGCGATCGTGACGGCGAGAACCGCCGCAACACCTGGTCTGCGCAATGGAAAGCGCAGGAAGCCCGAAACCACCGGTAAATTCATGGCAGCTGCAGCAATTCCTTCCGGTGAAGGTGGGTGCCTGCCCGGCACTGCTTAACAAGGCCCCCGGCTCGAAATCAATGCTCAATAGAGCCCGCGACCGCTGATGAGCCCGAGCGTGGACGCCTCATAGCGGGGCGCGGCCGGCGCGGATGCGTCCGGTGCGAACACGTCCATGCGAGGATCGGCGGATGCCGATCGTGAGCGCATCAGAGATCGATTGGGGGTAGCTGGATCGTTTGCCGATGCCTGCTGCGACAGGCGCACCGGGGGGCCGCTGGAAACGGCGCGCTGCGCAGGAACCGGCGCGCTCTTGCCGTCAGGCGCACTCGGCAGGAAAGGTTTGGCGGAAGCAAGCATCACCTTCGACGGCGCGGGCGCGGGCGAGCCCTCGCGCAGGGTTGCGAGCAACATCTGGTCATCGCTGCCGGAAAGCGGGGCGCGGCCGACATACTCAACCCTCACGCGCGCAAGCCCGTGACCGTAGAAGCCGAGCGCCTTTGCGGTCCCGATCGACAGATCGACGATGCGGTTGCGCGCATAAGGTCCTCGATCGTTTACGCGCACGATGATGGAGCGTTTGTTGTCGAGGTTGGTGACGCGCGCATAGCTTGGAAGCGGCATGGTCGGGTGCGCGGCGGAGATGGCATGCATGTCGAAGACCTCGCCGTTGGCCGTCAGCCGGCCATGGAAATCGGGCCCATACCAGGAGGCAATGCCTTCGGCGCGATACGACGAATTTTCGTTGGGAACATAGGTGCGGCCGTTGATATTGTACGGCTTCCCGACCTGATAATTGCCTCCGCCCTTCGGCACCGGCTCATCCTCGCCCACGACACGATCGCTGAATTTGGGAGAAGCCGAGCATTGCGCAAGCGACAGGCAGGCAAGGACGAGCGCGGCAATGCGCGCCCTCCCCGCCCAGCTTGCGCCCGCAAAGCTTTGCCCCATTGACTCCCCATGCCGCGACCAATGCTGCGCAAGGCAATTCCGGACAAGGAACGCTGATGCGCGATGAAGCGAAGGCCGCAGACCGGTCGCGCACCCAAAGGCCGCGAACCGTTCCCCGTTACCCCATAACGCCGCTCGATCGCGGCAGGAATTGGGCTCGTTTGTGTCGCAATCCCCTAATTCAGCTCGAGCCTTCCGAGCGCCGGGCCTCCGCCAGGGCGTACAATCGGCGATAGATCGGCGGCATCGTCTCGGCCAGATCCTCCGCAATCAGGCCGGGGCCTGCGGCAGCTGCCCCTTGCGCGTGCAGCCAGACGGCTGCAGAGGCTGCTTCGAAAGCTCCCATGCCCTGAGCAAGAAGCCCGGTCGCCAAGCCCGCCAGCACGTCGCCCGATCCGGCGGTGGCAAGCCAGGGTGGAGCATCATTGATGATTGCAGCACGGCCATCGGGCGCGGCGACAACGCTGTCTGCGCCCTTGAGCAGGCAGACCGCCCCGGTCAACGCAGCCGCACGCCGCGTTCTTTCAAGTTTCGATGAAGCTTTCGAAACCTCCTCCACCGCACTGAAGAGACGTCCAAATTCCCCCTCGTGGGGAGTCAGCAGCGTGACTGCCTTTCGGCCTGCGATGGCCGCGATCAATGTCCGCACCTCCGTCCCAAAGCTTGTGAGCGCATCGGCGTCGAGCACGACCGCGCACTCGCCTGCAAGCGCTGCCAGCACCATGTCGCGCATCGGCGCTCCGACCCCTCCCCCCGGTCCCAGCACCACGGCGTTGCGGCGGGCATCGCGCAGAAAGTCTGCAAGCTCGCCTGCTCCGTCCACGCCCCGCACCATGACCGCAAGGTTTGCCATGGCGTTGACCGCCAGCGCGTCGCGCGGGCTGGCGATGGTGACAAGGCCGGCTCCCGCCCGCAGCGCGGCGCGGGCTGCCAGGCGTGCCGCACCCGTCGAGAATGCTCCCCCGGAAACGACCACTGCGTGACCGCGCGTGTATTTGTGGCCCGTGTGCTTGGGCACCGGAAAGGCGTCGAGCCAAAGGTTCGGCGCGTTGAGCCATGCCCTCGGCCGAATTGTCCCAATCGTATTCGCCGCAATTCCGATGTCGGCCAGGTGAACCCTGCCGCAGTGCAGCCGCCCCGGCAGCAGCACGTGAGCAAGCTTGTATCGAAAGAACGTTATGGTGTCGGACGCCTGCACGGCGGTTCCCATGACCGCGCCGGTTGTTCCGTTTATTCCACTGGGGAGATCGACGGCATGGACGCAGGGCTGGGCGTTCATCGCCTCGATCATGACCCGCGCATCCCCCTCGACAGGCCGGTCGAGGCCCGCTCCAAACAAAGCATCGATGACGACCTCGCCGCTCCGCAGGTTGGGGGTGGCCTGCTCGCAGGGGCCGGTCCATTGCCGTGCAGCGGTCAGAGCGTCGCCTTTCAGCCGCGACAGGCTGCCAAGGAGGAGCACCCGCGGACGGTATTCGCGCTCCCGCAGCACCCGCGCAGCAACAAAGCCATCCCCGCCATTGTTGCCCGGTCCAGCGACCACCGCGATGCGGGTGCCGGGCGGATGGCGGCTTGCAACGTTGTCGGCTACGGCCCGGCCGGCATTTTCCATGAGCTCGATGCCGGCAGTTCCGCCGGCAATCGTCAGGCGATCGGCTTGCGCCATCTCGGCGGTGGTGAGCAGTTCCATCATGCCTGCCGGCGTCCGCACGATATTTTCTCATGTACCATGAAGGCGTAGACGCATCTGTCCACAAAATAGGCAATCTGCTCAATTCGTGCTCAGCCATCTTCCCGTGATGCCGGCAACGCGCTATTAAGCGCCTGATCCATAGCCGGTTTCCTGCCCGTAACGCGCTTGGCATGGAGCCTGCTAAACGGAGAGCGCGGCAGGCCCCTGCGAGCGCGAGGCGGATAAGCCGTATGGGGCCAGGGAAACGCCATGAAAAAGATTGAAGCGGTCATCAAGCCTTTCAAGCTCGATGAAGTGAAGGAGGCGTTGCAAGAGGTCGGATTGCAGGGGATCACCGTGACCGAAGCGAGAGGCTTCGGACGGCAGAAGGGCCATACCGAGCTTTACCGCGGGGCCGAATACGTCGTGGATTTCCTTCCCAAGGTGAAGATCGAGATTGTGCTCGGCGACGACATGGTTGAGAAAGCGGTGGAGGCGATCCGTCGCGCGGCTCAGACCGGGCGCATTGGCGATGGAAAGATCTTCGTCTCCAGCATCGAAGAAGCCATCCGGATCCGAACTGGGGAGTCCGGCGTGGACGCGATCTGAAATCCGCTCAGGCTAAGCTCCCTCATCCGGCAAAGTCGGCCCCAAACCCTGCGACAAGACCTGTGACCAGACCTGTGACCGCTCACGAAACCAGACCTGCGACCACCACGAGCAAAGGGTAATTGTTCCATGACCACGGCTAAAGAAGTCATGAAGCTGATCAAGGATAACGACGTGAAATATGCCGATTTCCGCTTCACCGATCCGCGCGGAAAATGGCAGCACGTCACCGCCGACATTTCGACTATCGATGAAGATACCTTCAGCGAAGGCATCATGTTCGACGGCTCCTCGATCGCCGGCTGGAAGGCGATTCACGAGTCGGACATGCAGCTCATGCCCGACCCGGAGAGCGCCTGCATCGATCCGTTCTATGCGGAGACGACGCTGGTGCTGGTCTGCGATACGCTCGAACCGCTGACCGGCGAGCCTTACAACCGCGACCCGCGCTCCATTGCCAAGAAGGCCGAGGGTCTCGTCAAGTCCATGGGCCTCGGCGACACGGTGTTTTTCGGGCCGGAAGCCGAGTTCTTCATCTTCGATGACGTGAAGTTTGCAGCCCAGCCCTACAATACGGGATTCAAGCTCGACTCGGTCGAGTTTCCGACGAACTCCGATACCGATTACGAGGGCGGCAATCTCGGCCACCACATCGGTTTCAAGAAGGGCTACTTTCCGGTCCCGCCCCAGGACACCGCGCAAGACATGCGCTCGGAGATGCTCGGTGCCATGGCGCGCATGGGCGTTGCGGTCGAGAAGCACCATCACGAGGTTGGCTCCGCCCAGCACGAGCTTGGGATGAAGTTCGCTCCGATGGTGAAGATGGCGGACAGGATGCAGATCTACAAATACTGCATCCAGCAGGTTGCGCAGATCTACGGCAAGACGGCGACGTTCATGCCCAAGCCGATCTATGGCGACAACGGCTCCGGGATGCATTGCCACCAGTCGATCTGGAAGGAGGGAAAGCCGACATTTGCCGGCAACAAATACGCCGATCTTTCGGATACCGCGCTGCAGTACATCGCCGGCATTCTCAAGCATGCACGCACGATCAACGCGTTCACCAACCCGACGACGAACTCCTACAAGCGGCTCGTCCCGGGTTTCGAGGCTCCAGTGCTGCTCGCTTATTCGGTGCGCAACCGTTCGGCAGGCTGCCGTATTCCGCTCGCCTCCTCACCCAAGGGCAAGCGCGTCGAGGTGCGTTATCCTGACCCCCTTGCCAATCCTTATCTCGCCTTTGCGGCCATGCTTATGGCCGGCCTTGACGGCATCAGGAGCAAGCTGGATCCCGGTCCCGCCATCGACAAGGACCTCTATGACCTGCCGCCGCAGGAGCTCAAGCAGATTCCGACCGTCTGCGGCTCGCTGCGCGAGGCGCTGGGCTATCTCGAGAAGGATCGCGATTTCCTCAAGGCCGGCGGGGTCTTCGACGACGATTTCCTCGACAGCTATGCGGATCTGAAGATGCAGGAGGTCATCCGCTTCGAGCACACCCCCCATCCGGTCGAGTTCGAGATGTATTACAGCGCGTAGGCCGCCGGCCTCGTGCGCGATCCCACGGCGCGCCGCTCTTGAGAGCGGCGCGGCGCGATCGGGATTTGCCGCATCAGCCTTAGGCGCCAGCCGCGCGTTTCTCGCGGATCACAGCTGCCTCGAATTCAGCCGAGGAGCCGAAAGGACAGGCCATCGCACAGCCGGCACCTGCCGCCGTGCCTTCGAGCATTGTGAGAGCGGCCCGCATTCGAGCCGAGGCCACCAAGTTGCGCATGGGCGCACGATAGGCCCGCCCCGGTAAACATACGGTTTCAGCAGCATGCGGGGACGCCCTGACGGGTAGCGCGCCGGTGGCGCGCCACGCGCCCCCTGCAGGCCGCGCGTCAGCGCTTGGAAAACTGGAAAGACCGTCTGGCCTTCGCCTTTCCGTATTTCTTGCGCTCGACCACGCGCGGATCGCGGGTCAGGAAGCCTCCGCGCTTGAGCGCGCTGCGCAGATCGGGCTCGAAATTCATCAGCGCCTTCGAAAGCCCATGGCGCACCGCCCCCGCCTGGCCCGACAAGCCGCCGCCCGAAACCGTGCAGGTGACGTCGTACTGGCCGGTGCGGTTGGTCGCGACGAGCGGCTGCTGGATCAGCATGCGCAGCACCGGCCGCGAGAAATAGATCTCGAGCTCACGCGTATTGATCACGATCTTGCCGGCTCCGGGTTTCACCCAGACCCGCGCCACCGCATCCTTGCGTTTGCCGGTCGCATAGCCGCGGCCCTGCTTGTCCAGCTTTTGCACATAGCGCGGCGTCTCGGGTGCCGGCGCGGGCTTGAGCGCGGCGAGCTGGTCGAGCGATTGCATGGTTTCAGCCACAGTCACACCCTCCTTGCGTTCTTGCGATTGAGGGAGGCAATCTCCAGCGTTTCCGGATTTTGTGCCGCGTGGGGATGATCGGGACCGGCATAGACACGCAGATTGCCGAGCTGCACCCGGGCCAGCGGTCCGCGCGGCAGCATGCGCTCGACGGCTTTCTCGACAATGCGCTGCGGAAATTTTCCCTCGAGGATTGAGCGCGCGGTGCGCTCCTTGATGCCGCCGATATACCCGGTGTGATGACGGTAGATTTTCTTTTCCCGCTTTTTGCCGGTGAGCACGATCTTTTCCGCATTGACGATGATGACGTTGTCGCCGTCGTCGACATGCGGCGTGTATGTCGGCTTGTGCTTGCCGCGCAGACGCACCGCCACGATCGATGCCAGACGGCCGACGACGAGGCCGGTGGCGTCGATCTTCACCCATTTCTTCTCGATATCGGCGGGCTTGGCCGAGTAAGTCTTCATGGCGATGACCTTCGCTGAGAGAGTTCGGGCCAGGGGGCCAATTAGCGCAGGGCTGATACATCGGCGCCGACCGTTGGTCAATGCCGGTGGCAACAATGGCCGCAATATCAGAGCGTTAAGTTTACGGTTTCATATTACCACAAGCGCGGGCGTGCAAACTTGGATTGTTTTTATTTAGTGCTGTCAATCAACAGTTGTAATCCTGCGAATTAGAGAAATTACTTAACTCCTCTACCCAACTATCAAGAAAGACGAGGATTTTCGCTCCTCGCCGGTCAAGACCGAACGTCATTTAAGGGGCGACTCGGGCTGGCCCACTTCGAAGCTCAATCTTTTCCGAATTGCTTGCGCAGCGCGTCCTTTGCCCGCATCAGCGTTTTCTTTCGCGCAGCCGGCAGGCCCCTGCCAGCGCGCCGGCTTCTCATGGCCGAGCGTTTGAGCGACGCGGCGATGCGCTTGGGATCCCGGAGCGTGAAGACCCCCTTATTCAGAGTCAGCGCATCGCTCCGCCGGGTCACCCGCTGCGACCAGCGCCTGCCTGACCGGCTTGCCGCTTGTTTGCGCTTTGACGCCGCTGCCCGCCCTGCTGTTCCTGCCATGCTCTTTCCGCCTTTTGTGCAACGCTGCAAAGGTTACAATCATCCAGCCCAAGAGGCGTTCCCAGAGCGCACCTGCACACCTTGCGCCGACCCTCGCGTGCGCTAAGTAAGGCCGAGGCTTCACCGGTGCCCGATAGCGCTATGAAAACTGCATCCTCCCGCGCTAGCAGCATCCCGGCGGGCGCGACTGGGTCCCCTGCCCTCCTGCGGGAGAGCATCGGCAGCATTGCCGTGCTCACGCTCAACCGCCCGCACTCCCGCAACGCCCTTTCCGGGGAAATGCTGGGCGCGCTGCAGCGTGCGCTTGCCGATATCGCCGCCAGTAAAGGCACGCGCGCCGTCGTTCTCGCTGCGGAAGGATCCGTCTTCTCGGCGGGCCACGATCTCAAGGAGGTGACCGCCCATCGCCGCGATGCGGATGGTGGGCAAGGCTACGCCCGGCAGCTCATGAACAGTTGCAGCGCGGTGATGCTTGCCATGCTGCGCCTGCCGCAGCCGATCATTGCTGCGGTGGAAGGGACGGCAACCGCCGCCGGCTGTCAGCTGGTTGCAACCTGCGACCTCGCGGTGGCTTCGACCGTCGCCAAATTCTGCACTCCCGGGGTGCAGATCGGACTGTTCTGCTCGACGCCGATGGTGGCGCTCACGCGCAGCGTCGCCCGCAAGCACGCCATGGAGATGCTGCTCACCGGCAATATGATCTCCGCGGAGGATGCCTGGCGCATCGGTCTCGTCAACCGAGTGGTCGAGAGCGGCGCCGCCCGCGAGCAGGCGCTTGCGCTTGCGCGCGACATCGCCACAAGGTCGAAGGCAGTCGTCAAGCTTGGCAAGCAAGCGTTCTACAGGCAGATTGAGATGGGCGTCGCGGATGCCTATGCACATGCAAGCGAGGTCATGGTTGAAAACATGATGCTGCACGACGCTGCCGAAGGCATATCCGCGTTTGTCGAGAAGCGTCCGCCACGTTGGGACGACCGTTGAGCCGCGCATTCTCTCCACAGCAACCGATGGACCACGACAGTTATTCCGACGGCTATATCCGGGGCATTCTCAACACGGTAAAGACCGTCGCCATGGTCGGCGTTTCGTCCAACACCAGCCGGCCAAGCTATTTTGCTTTCAAATATCTCCTCGAGCGAGGCTACCGGATGATCCCGGTGAATCCCTCGCTCACCGGA
>Ga0182036_10001566_pt1 | contig 10764 bp, 8 predicted proteins | sample sta12Cox44000080_FD_125966 | JGI IMG/M metagenome (GOLD analysis project Ga0182036, IMG submission 125966) | Lab enrichment of tropical soil microbial communities from Luquillo Experimental Forest, Puerto Rico - statoxic.12C.oxic.44.000.080 | ecosystem: Environmental > Terrestrial > Soil >...
AGAAGTGGACTTGTGAAAAGACGGGATCCATTCCCGCAGGCCGCTCAGACTCGCAGAACAACAAGAAACGATTAATGCTTCAAATCGAAGAGCTTGAGGTCGCTTACGGTTCGATTATCGCCTTGCATCGCGTTTCGCTGCGTGTCCAGAAAGGCAAGATCATTACTCTCGTTGGCAGTAACGGTGCCGGGAAATCAACCACTCTTCGCGCCATTTCCGGCCTGATCCGCACGCGTCACGGTAAAGTGCTCTACGAAGGGGAGAATATCACAAATCGGCCGCCCCATCGGATTGTCGGAATGGGCATAACTCAGGTGCCGGAAGGACGTATGATTTTTTCGAATCTTACCGTTTTGGAGAACCTTCAAATGGGGGCTTATCGCCGAAGAGATAGATCCGGCATTAAGATGGATTACAACTATGTATTCGGCATCTTTCCCAGGTTGAAGGAACGTGAAAAACAGGTTGCCGGGACGCTGAGCGGAGGGGAGCAGCAGATGCTGGCGATAGGCCGTGCGTTAATGTCGAAACCACGCTTTCTTATGCTCGATGAGCCTTCGCTTGGGATTGCCCCGATTCTGGTCAAAACGATCTTTTCGAAAATCGTTGAGATCAACCGGCAGCTTGGAATTACGGTCCTCCTGGTTGAACAGAATGCGAACCTGGCTTTGGAAATTTCCGACTATGGTTACGTGTTGGAGACGGGCAGAATCATTCTCGAAGATGAATCCGCCAAGCTGCGGATAAACAGTCTCGTCAAGGAAGCCTATCTGGGAGGTTGAATATTGAGACCGGCCCCGTCGACTACTGGCTGCCGCTGCCGATGGCGACCAGGTCGTCGGCCAATTCGCCGAATGTCTTAGTGACAAGCCTCTCACCAAGAGTGTTAATATTAATTTCCAAGCCAAGCTTTTCTTCCAGATGCAGGACAAATTCCACCAGGTCAAGACTCTGCTGAATCACCTCGCTTGCTTTCATCGTCTCTATGCCATCGCGAGGAACATTCGGAAAATTCTCTGCGAAAAATTCCTTCATAGCCTCTAACACTGCTTTACGGTCAATCATACTCTTAACCCGTCTTTCGCTGGTCACACTCGAATGCCGGCTCCGCTTGTAACATGAAAGCCGGCTCCCATGGAAAGCCATCGGATCGGCTGGCCTGGTCTGGCGCATCCTATGATGTTCTTCAAAATATGCAAGATACTGGCGCTACTCATGTTCGAATATGCTTTGAAATGCGAAAGTGACGGCTCGAGAACCGTCCTGGCCAGCCCCAGTTTCTTGGCAAGGCTGAGCAGCAGCATTATTCCGGCAGGATGAATTGCCCAGGAAGCCTCCGGCTCCCTTTCCAACTGCAAAGCGTTCATCGCCTCCAGAACCTGTCCCCGCACTCTTCCCTCGAATTGCTCAAGTTCCGCGATGCCGAATCGATAGTAATCACTTCCCCAGTCCCACCGGATCAGGTCAATTGCATCACCTCTCCAAGATGTCAGCTTTCCAAGCTCGACGGCTCCGTCTCCCGGTTCGTCCGAGATCCAAACGCCGGCGCAGCCATCGCCGAAAGTGCAGATACCTTGCCAATTGGAGCGAGCGGTACTTTTCGGGTCAAGAAGCGTGGATGTCGGCTCCATGACGACAATCAGAACATTGCGAAAATCTGCGCATAAATTGTTTACCAGCTGGATTGCGCGCACGCTGGCCGTGCAACCGCCGTTTCCGAGGTCCATCTGCATCGCGGTCCGGCCGATCAGACTTGGCAGCTTGGCGGCAGTCCGTTCTGCGATTCCAGGCAGAAGCTGGCCCTCACTCGAAACGCCGAATACTGCGTCAAAAGGCTGTTGAGGAGGTTGCGCAAGAATCTCGGCGGCGATCGCCGAAGTCGACTCTTCAACTGCACGGGAAAAGGCGGCCGCATGTTCTGCGAATCCATCCACCCACAGAAACTTCTCACCCGCCTGGTTGTAACGCTGCCGATTCCCGATTAAAAGCAAACGAACAAAATCAAACAGAGCGGTCTTTTCGGCATCATCGGCTTGCAATTTTTCGAACCACGAAGAGATAGCGTCGAGCATTTCCTGATTACTAAAACGCAACCCAACGAGGGGCGCATAAATGGCGCGTATGTAACGACTCACAAGATCAGATTCAGTGAAAACACACTAGAATCCTTGAAAAGCAAAATCGATTGCAAATGAGTCAAGTTTTTTCCGTTTTCGTGCATCGATGATCAAATGGGCGTTGCTTTTCAAGGATTCTATGAGCGGGACCGAGGAACGGGTAAAGTTACTGGATGCCCACACCAATTGTAAATGCATGCATACATCCAAAAATCAAGCGCTGCCCGCATTGAGCGCGCCGCTTTTTACAGCGCGTGATTTTTGCGGGCTAGATGCCTACTCTCCATTCCTCAAGAAGGTCTGCCGGTATCTCCTTCAGGAAACGGGACGGACGCTGAATCTGATTGTCAAGCGAACCGCTCAGCCAAAAGGCCGGAAAAGAGAGATAAAGTTCGTCCTTGGCTCTAGTGATCGCGACATAAAATAACCGTCGTTCTTCTTCGACGGCCTCAAGGGATTCGAGCGAACGCGAACTCGGGAACATTCCGTCCGCCAACCAAACTACGAAGACCGCTCTCCATTCCAATCCTTTAGCCTGGTGAATTGTCGATAGCGTGACCTTCTCAGTCTCCTGTTCCTGATCGCCAACCCTTTCTGTGTCGCTGGTTGCCAAGAGCGACAATTGAGTTAGAAACTCGATTGGATCCTGAAACGTCCCGGCAAACGACTCAAGCGTCGTCAGATCGTCGCGGCGCTGCTCATAGTTCGCATACTTAGCCTGCAGATAATCATCGTACATTGCTTCCAGGATGACATGTATCATCCGAGCAGGTGCAATGGGCTGTCGCTGAGGCGCAATTTCCTCGAGAGTATGACAGAGTTGCCACCATGCCTTCTCCGATTTCGGCGCGAGCCGACACCGACTCAGCCAGGTTTTAAAGTTTCCGCGTTCCGGATCCGGCGCCGTGGAAACTTGTTCCCAAAGTTTCTCCGCTGTTTTCACTGCGACGCCGGGCAACAGTCGTGCGATGCGTTTGAACGCAACTTCATCGGCGGGATTGACGACAAACTTCATGAACGCGGCGACATCCTTAATGTGGGCCTGCTCGAAAAATCTGAGCCCGCTGGTGATCGAAAAGGGGATTCCGGCTCGGGTTAACGAAAGTTGCAGCTCCAACGACTGGAAGTGGGCCCGATACAGGACTGCTATCTCGTTGAGGTCAACCCCTTCATCCCTTAATTCGAGAATACGCTGGCAAACGAACAAGGCCTGCTGGTTATTGTCAATCAGCGGAACCAAAGCAGGCCTGGTGGCAAAACCCTCACGTTGAGCTCGCAGCGTTTTTGAGAATTGTTTCGTATTCGCTTTGATCGCTGCATTTGCGACTGCCAGAACTTCGGGGACGCTGCGATAGTTCGTCTCTATACGATAAATCATTGCGTCGGGATAACGCTTCGGGAAATCAAGAATGTTCTGATAATTAGCTCCCCGCCAGGAATAGATTGACTGGGCGTCGTCGCCCACGACCATCAGGCTCTTGTGATGCATTGCCAGCAGGTCGATGAAGCGCGACTGAAGTTTGTTCGTATCCTGGTATTCGTCCACCAGAATAAACTGAAAATATCGCTGATAAAATTCAGCTGCGCCTGGATGCTCTTCGAAAAGCTGGACACACTTTGAGAGTAGATCGTCAAAGTCCACGGTGTTCGCGCCGCGCTTTCGTTCTTCGTACTTTTTTTGGATGAATTCGATCTGATTCGTCAGCGGCAGAAATCTTTTGTACTTTTCTCCAATCACTTTCGCTAATGGCCGATCCGTGTTGAGCGAGAAGCTGAAAATGTCACTCAGCACTTCGGCGGTAGGAAATCGGATTTGTTTGGTGTCAATGCCCGAAGAGGCGAGCACTGAAGCGATCAAATCCTCCTGGTCTTCTCGATCCATAATAGAAAAGCCGGGCTGGAAACCAATTTCGCGAGCATGCCTGCGTAGAAGTCGATTCCCGATCGAATGAAAGGTCCCGCCCCAGATTCCTCGCGTTTCCAAGGGGAGAAGCGCAGAAACCCTTGCCAGCATCTCGCGCGCAGCTCTGTTTGTAAAGGTAAGCAACAGGATCGATTGGGGTTCGACTCCGTTGTCCAGGAGCCAGGCGACTCGGTAGATAAGGGTCCGCGTTTTCCCGCTTCCTGCGCCCGCCAAAACCAGGGCTGGACCAGGTTCGGAAGTAACAGCGGCGTACTGTTGATCATTCAACCCGGCGCGATAATCGATGCGGCTCGATGCCTGGGGCGCGATTTTCTTGAGTTGATATTCACGAGGCATGCAGCTGGACAACCCGATCGGTTTTGCTTTTCAAGGATTCTAGCTCGCTCATTGAACACTCGAAAGCTGGAGAACTCAATCTTTCCGAACGTGGCGTAGCCGCAACCAAAGACTGTTTCGGATGCTGACCCAACCTGCGCATACGTCAGCGCTTGGGTCCGCTCGGAGATCGGACCCTACCGTTCCGATAAAAAGGGCTATCTCGCGTTGCCACAAATAATTAGCCAAGCCGCTCTACCGCAACCCTCGCCGGTTCCAACCGACCATGCTACCTCTGGATCTTGCTGACGAAAACACTTGCGTGCCGTAGGATATCTCCTATGTTCACACCTTTTTAGACATATGGCATCGAGTGACAATATTGATCTGAGTGCGTTTCGCCTGCACGAAAAGGATACTGGCAGTGCGGATGTTCAGATCGCCTTGCTGACCCGTCGAATTAATCAGTTAACTGATCATCTAAAGGCTTTTCGAAAAGATCATTCGTCGCGTCGAGGTCTGCTCAAGCTTGTGGCAACACGTAGGAGTCTGCTCGATTACCTCAAGCGTACCTCACAGGATCGCTACAAGTCCGTCATTGAGAAGCTAAACTTGCGGAGGTAGTTGAAGCGAGGGCGCGTCTCAGACCCGTGAGAGGTCAGGATCTCAAGGTCGTTTCTGAGCAGCATCGATCGAGTGTGTGCCTCTCCTCCTGGGCTTTTTGGATTGGACCTTGTGTCATTGGAAGCTATGGTTTCAAAACCTGCTCCATGGATGTTTTACCTTTCGGATCGAGTATACGGAATAGAAACTTTCGGAAGAGCGAAACCGCCTGGGAGCCGAACATAATTAATACCCTAACCCTTACCTCTGAGATCCAATAGGCGGCCTTGGTCTTAGGTCCGAGCCCCGAGGATCCTTCGGAATTCGGACCTACGAGCAAGGGCCAGTGCCTTTGGTTACACTCCGAGGCTCATTCCATGGAAAAAAGAGTCTCAAAAATCATCGGTTCCTCCGATCTCACGATCGAGACCGGAAAACTCGCTAAACTTGCCGACGGCTCAGTCACTGTGCGTTCTGGCGACACGATCATTCTGGTTGCCGCAGTGTCTGCCAGCTCAATTAAGGAAGGACAAGATTTCTTTCCGCTTACCGTAGATTATCGGGAAAAGGCTGCGGCAGCGGGCAAATTCCCTGGCGGCTATTTTAAGCGCGAAGGTCGCCCGTCAGAAAAGGAAACCCTCACTTCGCGCATGACCGATCGCCCGTTGCGACCGCTCTTTCCCAAAGGCTACTTTTATGACACACAGGTTATCAGCGTACTGTTAAGCGCCGACGGAGAGAATGATCCGGATATACTAAGCATTAACGGGGCGTCAGCCGCCCTCTGTGTTTCTGATATTCCCTTTGCTGGGCCGATTGGTGCGGTTCGAATCGGGCAAGTCAACGGGGAATTTGTTGTTAATCCAACCCATTCCGAACGTCAGCACAGCAAACTCGATCTTGTTTTTGTCGCTACCTCGGACGACGTCGTGATGATCGAGGGAGCCGCCGACGAATTGCCCGAAGAAGATTTCATTCGTGCCCTGGAATTTGCGCATCCATTTGTCCGCGAAATCATCGAAATGCAGAAGGAACTTGCTTCCGTCGCTGGCAAACCCAAACGGGAAGCTGCCCTTTTGAATGTTCGCGACGATCTTTTGGAGGTTGCGTACCAGGTCGCTGGAGATCGAATTGAAGCCGCCCTCTACACCGCCGGAAAGATAGCCCGGAGTAAGGCTGTTGATGCCCTGAGGAGCGAAGTCCAAGCAGCCGTGCTTTCGCATAATCCGGACGCAACTCCATTCGAAATCTCGCAGGCATTCGACTACCTCCAGAAAAAGGCGTTTCGGATAAGCGTTCTTGATCGGCAAAAGCGCTGTGACGGGCGGGGGTTCTTTGAGATTCGTCCGCTGAGTGCGGAAGTTGGCCTCTTGCCACGTTCCCACGGTTCGGCGCTTTTTGCACGGGGTGAGACCCAAGCCGTTGCTCTCGCAACGCTCGCCTCGGTCGAAGAAGCGCAGATGATCGACGGCTACACCGGTGGAGAACAATCCAAGCGCTTTATTCTGCACTATAACTTTCCGCCGTTCAGTGTCGGTGAAACCGGCCGCATCGGGAGCGCCAGTCGACGCGAAATCGGCCATGGTGCCCTGGCCGAAAGGTCGATTGAGCCGGTCATCCCGCGTGAAAGCGAGTTCCCCTACGCGATCCGAGTCAGTAGCGAGGTGATGGAGTCAAATGGCTCGACTTCGATGGCTAGTGTTTGCGCAGGTGTGATGGCGCTGATGGACGCCGGGGTTCCGATCCGAAAACCTGTGGCTGGTATTTCCGTGGGACTGGTCACTGAATATGAAGCTGAGCAACTGAAGCGCTATGCCACGCTTACGGATATCATCGGGTCGGAGGACCATTTCGGTGATATGGACTTCAAGCTTTGCGGTACTAGAGAGGGTATTACCGGTTTTCAACTGGACCTGAAGCTTCCCGGCATTTCGCATAGAATTATGGCGGAAGCGATTCTGCAGGCCAGGGATGCGCGAATGAAAGTACTCGATGTCATGACCGTCGCGATCACCGCGCCACGCAAGGAGTTGAGTCAATATGCGCCCCGAATCGAAACCGTAAAGATTCATCCCGATAAGATCGGTCTCTTGATCGGTCCTGGGGGCAAGACAATCAAGGGTATCGTGGCCGAGACGGGAGCCGAGATTAATATAGACGATGATGGCTCGGTCCACATCTATTCAGCCAACCGCGACAGCCTGAATCGCGCAAAAGAAATCATCATCGGGATGACTAAGGAGATTGAGGTAGGCGAGACGTATCAGGGCCGGGTTGTATCGATCAAGGATTTCGGCGCGTTCGTTGAGGTCTTGCCCGGAAAAGATGGACTGGTCCACATTTCCGAACTGGCGGACTTTCGTGTAAAGAGCGTTGAAGATGTGGTGAAGATCGGAGACCTAATATGGGTAAAATGCATCGGAATCGATGACAAGGGGCGCGTAAAGCTCAGTCGCAAAGTGGCTATGCGCGAGCGCAATGCCGAAGCCGAGAACGCTTTGCAGGAACCGTAATTCGCATTGTTTTTGGGTTCTTAATTTTTAATGAGTGCCAAGTAATTATTCTCCGTGCCCGGCCAAAATTCCCGTTGCGATTGCAAAAAGTAATACTAGCCTCACCTTCTGTCGGAGAACGGTCGGAATGCACAGAGATTTTGATTGCCTAAGTCATCGAAGCCCCTATTCTCGGGCTCTTCAAAAAGCCTGAGGTGTTGCTTGAACTCGAATCTGTTAACCCCAGAGCAGTGCAGCCAGTTCAGTTCTATTGGTCGTGTCGCGGTCAGCGTTCACCGATCCTTAACCCGATTTGTGACGTTGCATGGCTAATATCTTTCCGCGCTGGACCAATTACCTGCCCATAAAGATCGTTTTCTGCCTGCTCGTACTGAGTTGTGCAGCTTCAGCCGCCTACTGGTACTACTGCACGCCGGAGTATATGCGCGCGGGCTATCAGCCAGTCCAGCCGGTCCCGTTTTCTCATGACATCCATGTCACTCAGCTCGGAATGGATTGCAGATATTGCCATTCCTATGTGGAAACCTCGTCTCACTCGAATGTGCCGACAACTCAGACCTGTATGAATTGTCACACCCAGATCCAGTCCACCAATCCAAAATTAGCTGCGGTTCGCGAAAGCTGGCAGACCGGGCAGCCGGTCAATTGGGTAAAAATTCATCAGGTGCCGGACTTTGCTTATTTCAATCATTCGGTACATGTGAACCGCGGCATCAGCTGCGTGAGTTGCCATGGTCAAGTGAATCACATGGAGGTGGTCTTCCAGCAGGAAGCTCTGTCGATGGGCTGGTGTTTGAAATGCCATCGGCACCCGGAGGACAATCTGCGACCGGTAAATCAGGTCTTTAACCTCGATTGGAAGCCGGGTAGTCAGGAGTCGCAGCAGCAGATCGGTTTGGAACTTAAGGAAAAATGGAATATCAACCCCCCGCAGAATTGCTCGGGTTGCCATCGGTAATGAAAACAGTTTTTCGACATCCTCCCGAAGATCTCACCGGCAAACGTTATTGGCGGAGTTTGGAAGAATTAGCCGATACGCCGGAGTTTCGGTCCTGGCTCGAGCGCGAATTCCCGGCAGGCGCAGCGGACTTGCAAGTAGATGGCGTGTCTCGTCGCAATTTCCTTCGTCTGATGGGCGCGTCGATGGCGCTGGCTGGGATCGGTCTGAGCGGTTGTCGCAGACCGGAAGGTTTTATCACTCCTTATACCAAGAGTGTCGAATGGCTCGTGCCCGGAAAGGCTGTCCTGTATACAACATCGATGCCCGGACCGAAGGGCGGCGTGCCGCTGATCGCAACGACATTCGAAGGGCGTCCCACGAAACTCGAGGGCAACCCGCTCGTTCCTTCAAGCAACGGAGGAACTGACCTGTTTGCTCAGGCGTCGGTGCTGGAGCTCTACGATCCTGGGCGGGCTCGCACGTTCGTTCGAGACGGCGAAGAGGTAGGCCCTCAACAGTTTGATGCCTTTCTCGCCAGTGTTGCAAAGGATCTGGAGACTACCAAGGGTGTCGGACTTGCCATCCTGATGGAAGAGCAAGTTTCTCCGACACGCGACCGCTTTCTAAGAAAGCTTAAGGAACGATTTCCTGAAGTTGGCTTGTACACCTACAATCCGATCGGATTCCAGGAGCATGACCTGGCGGTGGCCGCCCTGTTTGGTCCTGATATCGCTCTGAGAGCGGACTTTGAGGCAGCCGACATCATTGTCTCGCTGGATAGCGATTTTCTGGGCGCAGAGCAGACGGTGCAATCAATCCGGGACTTCAGCCGGCGCCGCCGGGTGCAGGGCTTGGGACAAGACATGAACCGGCTCTATGCCGTCGAGAATCGCTATACGATCACCGGTGGAATGGCTGACCATCGCTACCGTTGCGCGGCCTCGCAGATTCCTGCGTTTGCGATGAAGTTGGCAAAGGAAGTTGCGGCTTCGACCAATGACCGGGTTTTAATTGGAGTCTTGGAGGAGTTGAAGGATGGCGGTACGCCATTTGATGAGGTCTGGATTAAGGAGTGTGCCGCCGATCTTGTTGCAAGGAAAGGAAAGAGCCTGGTGCTGGTCGGGGATCGATTTTCGGCATGGGTTCATGGAGTTGTGCTTGCGATAAACAACGCCCTTGGCGCCTACGGTTCGACGCTCCGGGCGTTTAGCGCGCCGCGCGTTAAGACCGCGAACTTGCATGATCTTGTTGCAGCCACGAAGGCTGGGGCGATCAAGAGGCTTTTTATTTTCGGCGGAAATCCTGTTTATACAGCGCCGGCGGATTTTGAATGGGGCGAACTTCAGCGTTCGATTCCTGAGGTGGTGCGGCTTGGTTACTGGTTTGACGAGACGTCCGGGCTTTCCAAGTGGCAGGTGCCGGAGGCGCATTATCTCGAATCGTGGGGCGATCAGCGCGCTCCGGACGGAACCTACCTTCCGATTCAGCCGATGATTCTCCCCTTGTTCGGCGGCTTGTCGCAACTTGATCTGCTGGCCAGATTGGTCGGACTTCCTGGCGGCGTTGAGGCGATTCGCGAAACCTTCAAGACATTTAACCAGGAGAGCGATTTCGAGTCGGCCTGGACAAGATTCTTGCGGCAAGGGTTTGCCGAGTCGAGCAGCTATCAGACTGCAAAAATTGAATTTAACCCGAATGCACTACCGGACCTCCTGAAGACGGCAGGACCTTCCCCGGGACCTGTATCCCCGGGTGCGATCGAAATCGTATTTCCGGCCGATTACAAGGTCTATGACGGCAGGTACGCCAATAACGGCTGGTTGCAGGAATTGCCGGATCCCATAACAAAGATCACGTGGGATAACGCGATTTCGTTGAGCAAATCGACTGCGAAAGCCCTCCAGTTGGATGACGGCGACCTTGTCGAGATCGGTGTCAATGGTAAAAAGTTGCAGGCGGCCGTGATGATCGCCCCCGGCCATGCTGACTATTCGTTTAGTCTGCCGCTCGGGTATGGACGTTGGGTAGTCGGAAAGGTGGGGCAGGGGACAGGTTTCAACGCCTACGCGCTGCGGACGTCCGACTCGCCATACTTCGCGACGGGAGCCACGGTAAGTCTCGTTCAGAAGAATGGATATCGGCTCGTCCAGACGCAAAACCACTACAGCATGGAAGGTCGGGCCCTGGTCCGAGAAGCCACCATCGAAGAATTCAAGAGAAATCCTGGCTTTGCGAAAACCGTCTGGATGGATGCGGATATTCCGCCGAACATATCGTTGTACAGCCATCCGCCCCTCGACGCTCCAAACCAGTGGGGTATGGTTGTCGACTTGAATACTTGCATTGGTTGCG
>Ga0182036_10001573_pt1 | contig 10751 bp, 7 predicted proteins | sample sta12Cox44000080_FD_125966 | JGI IMG/M metagenome (GOLD analysis project Ga0182036, IMG submission 125966) | Lab enrichment of tropical soil microbial communities from Luquillo Experimental Forest, Puerto Rico - statoxic.12C.oxic.44.000.080 | ecosystem: Environmental > Terrestrial > Soil >...
CGACTGCTCCAGATCCACCACCAGCGCTTGCTTAAGTGTGTCATCAAACACCGGGTCGCCGGTTTTGTTATCGAAATCAGCCAGGACGATCGTGTCCCTTTCTGTGAGTGCTGTGGCACGATGTGAGTAGAAGAACACACCAAAGGCAACCACAATCGCCACCACACCAGCCGACAGCGCCAACATCCACCCGGCGATATGGCGTTTCGGGTGTGTAGCAGCAGGCACCGCACTGATAACTGCACTCGTTCCCGATTCTGTTGCCCGTTTGAGGCCCAGCAAGTCCGAGCGCAGATCCGAGGCATGTTGGTACCGACGCTCGCGATCCTTTTCCAGCGCTCTGCAGATGATTTTGTCCAGCCCAGCGGGCAATTGCGAATTCAGAGTGGTAGGAGCAGGCGGTTGGGCATTTAGAATGGCATCCATGGTCAACACGCGGTTCTTCTTAGCAAAGGGCCGTTGTCCAGTCGCCAGTTCGTAAAGCACGACACCCAGCGAAAACAGGTCGCTCCGCCCGTCAATTTCCTCGCCCTTGACCTGTTCCGGAGACATATAGGCGGTGGTTCCCGGAATGACGCCTTCATGCGTGAGCGATTCCTCTTCAATCTCGTCTTCCACTAGCGGCCGCGAAAGCATCTTAGCCAGGCCGAAATCGAGAATCTTCACCCGGCCCCGACCGACTACCACAATGTTCCCCGGCTTAATGTCGCGGTGGATGATGCCCTTAATTTGAGCAGCTTCCAAAGCGTCAGAGATCTGAATGCCGAAATCCAAAAGCTCTTCAATAGGAATGGGGCCTTTGCGAATGCGCTCCTTGAGGCTTTCTCCTTCGAGCAATTCCATCACGATTAACGGCTGACGGTCGTACTCTTCGACTTCATAGATCGTGCAGATGTTTGGATGGTTGAGAGCCGATGCCGCTTGTGCTTCGCGCTCGAAACGCCGCAGAGCAGTCGAATCCGCAGCCACGCCCTGGGTCAAGAACTTCAGCGCGACGCGGCGATGCAGCTTGAGATCTTCAGCCTCGTAGACCACACCCATCCCGCCACTGCCGACCTTACGCAGGACGCGGTAGTGCGAGATGGTCTGGCCGATCATTGGCGCAAAAGCTTACGTCGGTGAAATCGTCAAGTCAACGAAAGCAATTCGGTCTATGGTGGGCTTGAATCCAACCTGGTATTACAGGCGGTTGGAAAATGGGGTCAGATGTTTGAGTTGAGAAATCAAGCGTTTGGAGGGCGGCCTCAGAAGACTTTTTTGGAAAGGCATCCTTCGCCGATAAGAAGCCACCTACATGAAGAGCTCAACGACCGAGAAGTGCGGTGTCATTTTCCACACCCGTGGGTTGGGCTCGGTTTCTCAGTTAGTGATGGTTCCTTGTTTACAAGTATGGGATGGCGTCGAAGTACGTCCGCGCTCAGTGCCTGGGATATAATCCGCGCAACTCATGCCACTCTCTCCCGGTACAAAGCTCGGCCCTTATGAGATTATCGCCCCCCTCGGTGCTGGCGGAATGGGGGAGGTGTACCGTGCACGCGATTTGCGCCTGGATCGGCAGGTCGCGGTCAAGGTTCTACCCGCCCTGTTCTCATCAGATCCGGACCGGCTGCGTCGTTTCCAACAAGAAGCCATGGCGGCCGCGGCTCTGAATGACCCCGGCATCCTCGCCGTGTACGACGTGGGCACACAGGATGGACTTCCTTACATAGTTTCGGAACTGCTCGAGGGGAAAACGCTGCGCGATCGGTTGCGCCACGGAGCGCTATCGCGCCGCAGGTCCGTCGAATACGGCGTACAGATCGCGCGGGCCTTGGCGGCAGCGCACGATAAGGGAATCGTCCACCGCGATCTGAAGCCGGAAAACATCTTTATTACGCGCGAAGGGCGCATCAAGATTCTTGACTTCGGTCTTGCAAAGCTGACGCGGCAAGAGGAGGTGGCGGCTGGCGTCGGACAGACCATGACGGTAGACACTACTCCCGGAGTGGTGGTGGGAACAGTGGGCTATATGTCGCCGGAGCAGGTGCGCGGACTGGCGGCCGATGCGCGCTCCGACATCTTCTCCCTGGGGGGCATGCTCTACGAGATGCTTTCGGGGCAGCGCCCGTTTAAGGGTCAGACACCGGCAGACACGATGAGCGCGATCCTGAAGGAAGATCCGTCGGATTTTGCGGAGGTTGGGCTCGAGATCTCACCTGCAGCAGAGCGCATCGTACGCCACTGCCTCGAGAAAGATCCGGAGGCGCGCTTCCGGTCGGCGCACGATGTAGCCTTTGCCTTGGAAAATATCTCGCACACGTCCCAAAGCACCGCCACGATCGCGACGGCTCCGAAACCATGGCAGATTGGGGTACTGAAACCGCTGATGTCGGTTCTAGGATTACTACTGGTGGCGGCAGCGGGATTTCTTGCCTGGCGTGGAACGCGTCACGACTCCCTTCCAACTTTCCGGCGACTGACATTCGAGCGCGGGATGATCCTGTCTGCGCGGTTCGCGCCGGATGGGCGAACGGTGATTTATGGAGCAAGCTGGGAATCGAAGCCAGTGAGGCTTTTCTCGACACCATTTGACTCGCCCCAGGCACGGCCGTTGGAAATTGAGTCGGCTTCCTTACTGGGAATCTCCCGCTCGGGAGAGATGGCGCTTGCCGCGGGTGGCAAGATTACCAGCCACCTGGTAGTGCGTGACGCCACGTTGGCGCGAGCACCACTCGCGGGCGGAGCGCCGCGGGAGATGCTGGAACAAGTAAGGGCTGCCGACTGGGGTCTGGATGGCACACCTGCAGTAATCCACTACGTGAGTGGTCGTAGCCGGCTGGAATACCCCATCGGGAAAGTGCTCTTCGAGACCGGCGGCTGGATCAGCCATATGCGAATTTCGCCGGCTGGTGATCGAATTGCTTTTATGCTGCACCCCGGCTGGCCGGATGACCGCGGATGGGTGGCCGTGGTGGATCTGGCTGGCAATGAGAAGACCCTCACGCAAGAATGGGCGGGAGAGGACGGGCTAGCCTGGTCTCCCAAGGGAGATGAGATTTGGTTCACGGCAACTTCCGCCGGCGAAAATCGTGTGCTCTATGCCGTGACGCCCTCTGGAAGACTTCGAGCCCTGCTCCGAATCCCAGGTGGACTCACGCTGCACGACATCGCTTCTGATGGTCGGGTTCTGCTCAGCTTCGACAATGAGCGGGTCGGGATGAGAGGCGCGCGGGAGACTGCGGGCGAAAGCGATTTGAGTTGGCTTGGTTGGACGGTTCCTGAAGCAATTTCGCCAGATGGTAAGTGGGTGTTGTTCTCCGAGCAGGGAGAGCCTGCCGGTAGCGGTTACTTCGTGGCGGTGCGTAACTTTGATGGCTCTGCACCAATCCGCTTGGGAGAGGGCAACGCGTTCGGATTCTCGCCTGATGGAAAGTGGGCAGCGGCAACCTCTGCGGGGGCAGGAAGGCAGGTCACGTTACTGCCAACCGGGGCGGGGCAGCCGAAGAAAGTTGAGGTTTCAGGTTTGGAGGCCGTAGGAGGGGCGAGCTTCTTCCCGGATGGGAAGCGCCTGATTGTGACCGGCTCCGAACACGGACACGCGTTCCGCACGTACGCTGTCAACATTTCTGATGGCAAGCCAACTCCGATCACGCCAGAAGGCGTGGTGTCATATGTGCTGTCGCACGATGGCGAGAATGTTGCTGCTCTAGACGTCTCCGGGAATATCGCAATTTATCCAGTTGAGGGAAAGCCCCCGCGGAGCGTGCCAGGCACTCATGGCATGCTGCCAGTGCAATGGGCCGTGGATGGGCATTCTGTGTTCACTACCGTGCCTGATGAGATTCCGGCTCGCATATTTCGTATTGATGTCGCAAGTGGCCGGCAAGAGCTGGTTCGAAAATTGCAGCCTGGGGATTCGGGGGGTGTTTATAGCCTGTGGGCCCTTCGACTCAGTCCTGACGGCAAGAGTTACGCCTACAGCTACCGGCAGACGCTCTCCGATTTGTACGTTGCCGAAGGATTGCACTGATGCGACCGCCTTGCCCCTAACTAGCGATCGAAGGTCTCTTGCCTCCGGTCCGGATTATGAGCATGGGGCGGGTGCGCCGCGAGGCAATGGAAAAGCGAAGACTTGGTGTCAATTCTGGTGTCAGTTCGTTTTGGAATTCCGTGCAGCTGGCTGCGCTCTGATGCAGTGGGCCGAGCGGCTAAGCCCTTGTGCTTGCAGGACAATGCATCTTGCTGCACTTTGGCGCGCCATTAGTCCATGAGATTAAGAGTCAGTTGCTCACTCACCCGCCGAAATTCCAACCAGTTCCCCTAGCGCCTGCCAGTGCCGAGGATGCGGGCGATCGCCCTCACGAATGCGCCCGGCGTACCCGCGTGATACGCCGATCGCCGCAGCAATGCTTGATGTCGAAAGCCCGGCAAGCAAGGGCAGGACCTTTTGGAGAAAAACATTTTCCGTGAGCCAAACTCGGTGGGTCGAGGGATCCCAGTCTGAGCATGCTCGCGCGTGGCGTCGACGCGTAGCGCTTTGCTTAGCTCGGGATCTGGAGTGTGTGAAACCGACCGCCCAATTCTGGCGGCAGCTTCGAGGCGCTGCGTTGCACCCTCAATCGCACAATCAGCACAGCTGGTGCCTCCCCGTCGGATCGTCTTTCCGCACCCGCGACAAACATGCTCTGGGCGAGTGTGCTTCACTTCAGGAACATCGCTAGCCTTAACTTCTCTTTTTGTGCGCTGAGTAAGGCGAGTCGCTAAGGGTCGCTTGGATGCGCTCAATGCGTATAACCCCGTCAGATGTTTGGGGGGGTGAGAACGCGACGGGATGGAGATGCACCGCCACAAGGACGAGGTAACAGGCTTTGCGCACGAACCTGCAGCAAGCCGCACCTAGTCTCAAAACGAACTGACACCAGAACTGACACCGACCGGGGGTTAATGAGTGTAGTAGCGAAGTTACGACCATTGGCTGGACCCGATTACTGCACTAGGCTCTCTCGGGTCGGTCAAGGCCGCACACACGAGACCGCAGCTTAACGCTGGCGCTCAACTTTGAGAGGCTGACCTGCTCAACATCGCAGCAACATGTCGCGCCGAATGAATATCAGATCATTGCGGCCCGATTGTGGAAACTGCGGAACTCGGAACCTCCCGCATCCCCGGATTGCCTGTGCGACTCCATTCCAACTTAAGCTCGCTGGGTCCTGTCTGATGGAAATACTGGACATTAATCGAGTGGAGACCCTTCTTCAGCGCAATGTTTCCACTATTCGCCCGGTCAGGGTCAATCACGATGCGGTCACCGATCACAAGACGACTACTTTTCTCAGGAGAGAGTCCGAATGTGTAAACATCGTCCGCCGGAGCGTAGAGGTAACCGTCAAATTCGGCTGCGAAGAACGACTGATTTCGCGCCACCGGAAGCTCGTTCAAGCTGAACGCGGTACCGGCCGTGGCTTTGATGCCGTAATGCGTTGCGGTGAGACGCGATAGATCGGGCAATCCATTCCAGCAGGCCGAGTCTGGGCGATCGAAAATTTGCCAGTGAAGCCCCGGTTGCAATAACAACCCCTCCGCGGCGGGCATCAGGGGTCCGTTGACAGAAATCTCTGCAGGACCCGAGATAAGTGTTTGGTGATCGAAGAGGCTCGCTTTAATTGTTCCTGTCTGGGTAAGAGTGATCGGCGCTCCCGTCCACAACTGGGAAGTCGCAGAGGGCTCCGTGCCGTCCGTGGTGAACCGGATTTCCCCCGGGGGCAGCGTGTTACTTCCGATCCATGGAGAGCTGATTGTTACTGTTGTGGAGTTGATGAAATCATTTGCACTCGACGTCAGAACCGGCAATGTCGCCTCGTAAACGAGTTGGATAACTTTGCACGGTAATCTTGTAGCGGAGTTCATGACTAGAGCGGCATCAACGCCGCCTGAAAAACGTACGATACAGGCTCTCGCTGTACTCTCAGTACCTCCCGCGGTCCATCCTCCAGTCCTCTCCCAAACGGTTCCCCCTTTTCCCTGCATTTCCGACATAAACATCTCTTGCGTGAAGACTCTTTGGCGAATGTCGTCGCGCAGGATACTGTTGCTCCTTAGACTATTGAGGAACCGCACGAGCTCACGAGCGGAGGCATACCAGCCAACCGGGCCAGCCGAGGCTCGAAAGTCTCCGCTAAAGTCGGTTCCCGGGCTCATTTCTTTGCCGTAATAGAGCACAGCTGGGATCGTGTTGGAGTTGCAAGTTACAATTTCTTCTCCAGGCTGGTTCAAGACCTTATGTTTTGCGTAGGTGCAATAGTCCTCCCTCGCCAGTTTTTCAACGACTGCACGTAAGACGAGATAGTTCTCGTTAAGATAGTAGTCTGCCGGTCCTTCTCGGGTGGGCCATTGAGGATCACAGGGAAGATCGCGGGCCAGAATCCCAGGCTGCTCAGGAGTGCCGGTTATCAGGCAATTCCACAGATCGAATGAGCGGCTACCACCGATACAGCTCGACGGTAGAGCCGGTTGTCCGGGTGCGAGCGTTGGCCCAAGTCCGCTCCTCATGCGGATCAGATTCCGGAGTGAGATGTTGCCGACGAAGTGCCCAAATTTCTTTTCTGGGAACACTTCACGTAATTTCATATCCAAGAACACGTCCAAGGAAGTATTCCTGTCTTGAGCCACTGCCATCAAGGCTGCGCCCGTGATGGCCTTGCTTACACTGGCAACGAACACTTGGCTATCAACGGTAAATGGTAGCGACGCATCCTTGGACTCCCACGGCGCTCGGCTGAAGCCTCCATTGTCGACGAAAATCTCCTGCCCGTTGCGCGTCATGACGAACGCCCACCCGACCGGCGGCGCCCCCCGGCCGACCTCCTTGTGGAGCTCATTCCATGTCGTTGACTGAAAGGCTACTTCCGATGGGGTTTGCTGAGCTTGTACCAATTGCATCGTACCGGCAAGAACCAGCATGCCAGACAAACGGACTGCGACGCCCCACATCCGCGCAGTATAAGATCCGGCAGCCTAGTGCATGCCATTACCAAAGCCTCCTCACCATCGCTGGCTGTAGCCGACACCAGCTTTGTAACCTGCTTCCACCTCGGTGACCGACCCGGTAACGGGGAGAGAGAGCATTTTGCCGTCGGTATAAACCTACCCCGCCCCCGGATTGACGGGGCTACACACAAATTCGAAGAAGGCTTTTCCCTTGCGCCCCGCAGTGTCCCAGTGCCATGTCCTTGTGAGTTGAACAAGACATATGAATTGGACAGGGCCATGTGAGTTTGCGCGAGGCCATCGTGGAAGGCTAAGCTCGCCACATGACTGGTGTACTCACCATCACGCTGATTTTGGTCGCGTTGTGGACTGGTGGACGGGTCGTCCGAAGTGTGAATGCTCCCCACAAGTAATACCTTCCCATTGGCCCCGAACGCGGAACAACAAAAACGCATTCGCGAGTTGTTCAAACGCCTCGCTAAAGTGTCTGATCCGGTCGCACTGAAGAACCTGCAAAACGAGCTTCTGCATCTGCTAACAGCACAACCTCCCCTTCAGAAGCCGAGCCCTCGTCAGCTCCGGATCATCAAAATGGTGTCTCAGGGATTGAAGAATCACGAAATCGCCGAGAACCTCGGTATTACCACACCGGTGGTTGGGAACTACCTCCGTACCATCTATGCCCAGATCGGAGTCGACACTCGGCTCAAACTCGCCCTCTGGTACGAAGACCAAGTGTATCGAGGCAAGCTTCATAAACGACGGTCAAGTGGCATTTGAAAAGTCATGCAGACCACGGTGAACTCCCAACTCGAAGCGGATAATCCAGGGAAGGAGTTCGTCACTTTTGGCCTTCGGTGAAAATATGAGGCTCCCCGCACCAGCTTGGTTTGGGGAAGGGCCCTGGCGCGGGGAGATGACGAATTTCTTGAATGGCGCTAAACATACGTTACAACTATCTGGCTAGTGGTTCAACCTGCCTTCGCGTGGTCTAATTGTTTGGCAATTCAAAACCGCACGGAGCGCTGTTGCCTTGGGCCGGGAAATTATTCAAACGGGGGATGAGGTTTGAAGTCCGGAGGAAGATCCATCTCCAGGCGTAAGACCTCTTCGACCTCGTAGCTGTACTCCTTCCCACACTCATCACAGGTGACGCCAAAGGACCGAACCTTGGGTGGCGACGCGTATTCATCGGTTTCGGCGAGTGGAATTTTGTGCCCTGCATTCACGTTTGCAGCGCGATGCGCCTTCGAGTTCTTGCAGATCACGACCCAGGCGTAGGCAGACCGGCTCCAATAACTGGATGCCTCCATAGCACCCCCTCCAAACATCAGGTGATGAGAAACGGTTGGGCGGCATCGTAGCAGGCGGAGTCGTGTCTGCATGGAGTTGCCACCGGCCGCTAGAGATGTACAAAAGTCTTGACGTGAAAACGGGGCTTCAGCCGTAAGAAATTTCCTGCTACCAAGAATCCCCGAGTCTCGGCGGATCTCTAATTGCATTCCTCACAACTACGTGCCATCTGGCATCAAATCTGCTGCAAAGCCTGTATCGACGTGTGTTCGAAACTTGACACGCCTTCCCTCCTTTGTCATCAGGACGTGAGGCGACGACCAGTAAGTACCGCACTCTCCCCTGCTCGGTGGGGACGTATTTCCAGTTCAGTGTTGGGGGCCAGCCATGAAGAACTACTTCCTGTTCGCGGTCGCGTTGGTGAGTTGTGTACTGCTGCTTGCTTGCAATACCTCTACGAATCGCTCGTCCATCACGCCTCACGGTGTTCCGATGACCTTGTCGATCGGCGACACACCACCCAGCGGTGTAGCTGTGCTTTTCCTGGAGGCTTCGATCACTGCCGCCAGCCTGCAGCCAGCGGATATGAAAAAGCCCGCCGTTCCCCTGATGAACACACCCGTCGAGGTTGAATTTGGACATCTCCAGACCGACACGGCGTTCCTGAGTTTTGCCAACGTCCAGCCCGATACATACCAGAGCCTCTCGTTGACATTTGGCAACGCGACGATGACCATCGTGAACCACTCGGGAGCCGCAATCGGCCCGTGTGCCGACAATTCTGTGTGTCAACTCACGCCGAATTTCAATCCCACGACCGTGTCCGCATCCCTATCCAGCTCACCCTCCCCGGTTACCATCAGCGATAAAACTGCGGTCGGGATTCGCCTGGACTTTAGCGTGGACTCCTCGGTGCAAAGCGATCTCTCGATCAACCCCTCAATCACGATCAAGAAACTGACCCAGCGGTCGGATTCCGAAGACGCTCAAGAAATGGAGCAGCTCGACGAGCTCGATGGGCAAGTGACCGCATTGGGGAACAACCAGTTCACCCTGACGAACGGACGAAGCGGCCAATCCTTCATGATCAGCGTCGACAATAATACGAGGTTCGAAGAGTTCGACCGTGCCGGGTGCACCGCCAGCCCAGAGACTTTCTCCTCCTGCATGCAGACCGGACAGATCGTGGACGTCGACTTGAGCGAGAACGGCACGGGAGCCATGCAGGCGAAGCACGTCGAGTTTGAAGAGAATGCCCAGCAGGTGGCGATTAAGGGCACCATCACCAGCGTGGACAGCTCCACACGGTTCCACATGGTGGTGTTTAACGAAGAACCCGAGATGAGTGGCGTCTCCGAAGGCAGCCCGATCGCCGTAAGCATTCAGCCAAATGCGATGTTCCAGATAGGTCACGAAGAGATGGGAGACGATAACGGCGGCTTCGGTATCCCGGGACTCAGCTTTGCCAGCGGTGCTGATCTAGTCGTGGGTCAGGACGTGCAGATAAGACCGGGAACGGTCTCGTCGAGTGGAGCAGCCACCACAGTCACCACCGATCTGGTGCGTTTGTGGCCTTCTCAGGTCAGCGGCCATGTAGGCAACATCAATAGTGACGCGGGCACGTTCACCCTGACGGGGCTCTCTCCGCTCTTCACAGGCGCAACTCCGTCGATCACAACAATCAACGTTGTCACTCTCTCCGGAATGGAGTCCATGGATTTCTCGGGGCTGGGGTCGCTGAGTGCCGGCAGCACCGTCTCGGTAAGAGGCCTGCTGTTTAACACGTCGGGAGCGCCCACGTTGGTGACGCGTGCTGTGCGCGACCATCAAGGCGAAGGCGACTAGCGTAAGCGTCAACTGCAATGCTCCGGCAGCCTGCGGGCCGCCTGGACGCTGGAGACCAAGGCCCTACTCGACATTTGCATTCAGATTGCCGATGCTCTGGACGCCGCTCACACGAAGGGCAAACTATGTCCGTTGTGACACGCTTTACCATCGCAATCTTCCTTCATTTTGTGGGGATGGTCGGCCTGTTTATGGGCTACGGACTCGAATGGGCCGCCTCCTCTCTGCTGCGCCGCTCGACCAACGCGGAGCAAGTCCGCGCCTGGCTTCGCATCTACCGACTCTCGCTGCCCATTTCCGGGTCTGGCCTCCTGCTTCTGATCCTCAGCGGCGTTTATTTCGCTTCCTTCACCGAAAGCTGGAAAGAAGGCTGGCTCTTCGCGTCGCTGCTGGCCATCGTGTTCGCGTTCGGGACCGGATTCGTGTTCATCTTGCCGCGCGTGCGCATGCTGCGTGCTGTTCTGCCCGAGGGGAATACCCCGCTTTCGGAAGCTGGGCGTGCGTCTGTCCAAGATCCCGTGATCCTCACACTGATCCGAATGCGGCTTCTGCTCGCGCTTGGCGTCCTCTATGTAATGATTACCAAGCCCGTCCTCGCCACCGCGCTGTTCATCTTGCTCGGCGCCATCGTGGTGGGCCTGATCTCC
>Ga0182036_10001574_pt1 | contig 10750 bp, 8 predicted proteins | sample sta12Cox44000080_FD_125966 | JGI IMG/M metagenome (GOLD analysis project Ga0182036, IMG submission 125966) | Lab enrichment of tropical soil microbial communities from Luquillo Experimental Forest, Puerto Rico - statoxic.12C.oxic.44.000.080 | ecosystem: Environmental > Terrestrial > Soil >...
GGCCGTGATCCGCCGACACGCACCGCGAGCGCAGGACTTTGTCAATCGCCGCTACCGCCACCGCGGTGTTGTCGATGAGGTCGAGCGGGCGAAAAATCGTACCAAGTCCAAAGTGCGGGCCAGAGCCTGCCCTCGCGAAAGCGGGGGGTCGAACATTCGATCGGGGTCATCAAGCGGGTGTTCGGCTTCGCCAAGGTGCGTTATCGCGGGCTCAAGAAGAACGCTCACCGCCTGGTCGTGACCTGCGCATTGGCCAATCTGTTCATGGCACGTCGTCATCTGCTGCGCTGCCAGGGGGCGTAGAGTGCCCGCACTGCGCCAGTACGCTGCACAGGCAATCGAATACGCCCAAAGACGGCGCACAGTCGCCCACCCTGTCGCTGGCTGACGAAATTTCTATTCCATTTCTCCTTAGGGCGAGAACTGCCAGCTCTGATCGACGCCAATACGCTCTAAGGGCTCAGCGCCGCGAGAAGGGCTTGCGCCTCGGCGAGTTCGGAGAATTGCTGGGTCGGCGGGAAGCCCTCGACTGCCGGCGCCAGCACGGCGTGGGCATCGGCATCGCGAGTGGCCGCGCGGTAAAGCTTCGCTAGAGACAGCGCGGCGCGCAGTTCGAAGCTGCGAGCCTTTTGCGACTGCGCAATGGCGATCGCGGTCTGCAATGACTGCCCGGCCGCCGCGGTATTGGCCCCGCCACGCTTCAGCAGGATCTCGCAGCGGATGCGGTGCATCTCCGCTTCGTACCAGCGTTCTTCGGTGCGCTCCAACTCGGCTAGCGCGCCGTCCAGGCGCTGGAGCCCGGCGTCAGTGTCACCGGCCCGTGCTTCGGCTTCAGCCAGAGCCGCTTCGAAAGAGGCCAGGAGCCAAACGCTAACTTGCTCCCGGTAAATGCCGATGCTCCTCCGCATCTCCGCCTCGCCCTCGTCGCGCAAGCATCTTGTCCAGCTCTGAAAAAATGCCGTTATGCTGGAAAAAGGCGCGGGGAGATCGTATCGGGATACGATATCAGCCATCGCTTGGCTGTAGGTCGGGACTGCTTTGGGGTTGTACCGAACAAGCGCAAGCAACGCTGCGTATGCGAGCGCATAACTCGTCGTCGGAGCATGCGCCGCAGACTTGGCGTCGGCGAGGGTGCGGTCGGCAAGGCGCAACGCCTCATCGATCCAACCAAGCACCCACAATGTGAGGGCGTCGAAAATCTCCGCTGCGGCGCACGGATCCTGCGCGAACCGATTGGCAAAATCGCCATGACGCGCCGGGTTATACAGCTCGATGGTCTTCTTGAAATGGTCATGGGCGCTGGCAAAGTCACCGAAATACCAGCAGGGTGACGCCGGAAATGCGCTGCGCGATCAAGGTCTCGGGACAATTCGGGCGGGCAGTGGTGCGCTCAGGAAAAGCTTGTGCTGAAGACCATCGGAGCCTTGGCGTCGCGTGAAAACGCCTACTGAAGAGTCGGGTCGCCGCGCCAGAGGGCGCCGCTTCGCTTGCACAGGCTCTCATGTCGGGAATTTTCCGCAGGGGGGTTGGAACATCGCTTACAATCCGGATTGCCCGGCCCAGCGCTCGATTGCCGCCGCCACGCACAGAAACGCCGCCTGCGTCCGCGCCTCTATCACCGATGATAAAGATCGGCACCGGCAATTTCTCGACATCGCTCGGGATTCGCCCGCCCGCGTACCGCGTTTCCAGTCACACCTGGCGGCCGTCGATCTGGAGAGCGCGTGCTAAAGGCCAGCTATGGAGCAAAGGAGAACACTCAACCGGTATGATTGATGTGCGTTAATTCTCTCTTGTCGTGCTTGGGTGCCGCCAACCTTGCTACATCATATCACCGCGCCTGTCGGGACTATTGTCCGGAGGAAGGTTTCGAGTACCAGGGCTTGCGACCGACCTTATCGATCAACACGGCGCAGATGATCGAAGCGATGTCTCCAACGCCCGAGGTGAGACTGGTCCGCAGCGGCAGCTCTAACCCTTGCTTGTAGAGGGTCGGCAACCAGGTGATGGCCGTTATTGACCATATAGACGCACACCCACAAGCGAGGGTGAGGAAGGTCCAGCAGATGTGGCCACGGATCCCGGCGTCGGTCTTGTGGAAAATCGGGCGGGTGGCGAGCAGCGCCTTCGCGGCTTTGATGGCATCTCCACGGCTACAGATTGCGCTAGCGCAACACAACCTGGAGAGTAGCGATTTTGGTGTTGGCGCAGCACGAACAGGCCGCGCAGGCGCTTGACCACCGGCAACAGCAGCGTCACGTCGGCGGTATTGGCGGGCACCAGGAAGGAGGCAATCGGCCGGTCGGTCCAATCGAGCACGATGCCAAGCATGACCTGCTTCAAAATGCCCGCGGTAGTCTTTGGAATGCCCGTACTGGCCCAAGTTCTCGCCGCCGGCAGCCCTCGAATCACAATGACGTCGTGTCGATGAAAGCGATCGAAACGGTGCCGAGCTGTGGCCGGTGGTGGCGATAGAGCACCTCTTCGACCGCCTGCGCGGTGCTGCGGCCCGCGGCATCGACCTCGCCGAGTTAGGCCATCGCCTTATAGGCGTGGTCGAGATCGAGTCCCTCGGCGCCAGGCACGCGCACCCGGCTGCGCCAGTCATTGGCATGGCGGTCGGAACCCGAGATTAACAGCCAGGTGCAGCACCGTGAGATAAACCGCGTCCGTGAGTCAAATTCGAAACGGCGCCGAAGTTAACTATCAATTGTTTCGCCTTTGTCGAAAAATTGTATTATGTAGAAACAGGAGATCCGGACTTCAGACACAAAGTAGTCGCTCGTGGTGAATGTATTATGTTAAGTTTACTAGAGTTCTCTAAGAATGTTTGGATCGTTCTTTTGCCTTAATTGAACCAAAGTCAAACTTTCCTTTTGCTATCTAGAAGTGCTACCCAGTAATTCTCATTGAAGAGGGGTTGTTTTCCGTGCGTGCGTTGGCACACAGTGCATCGTCCGATACACTTCTGGTTGCGTCTCATTCAACTCAATTCGCCGCGACCGATTCGTCGATCGCCCTACTTTCTGACGATTTTGTTACAGGAGAGGCCTATGGGCAACCCAGCTTTGGACGTCGCGCAAGGTTGTCGTCAGAGATTCTGGCCACAGCAATAGCGGCAATCGACTTCTGCCTGGTGTTAACGGCCGCCGCGGTCGCCTTCACTTTGTATTTTGATTTCTCGAGCCGCTCCGCAGGGGGGGCGGAAGCAGAATATTATATCTGGACCACGCTCTTTGCCGCAATGCTGTTCGTGGTCGGCTTTGAGCGCTTTGGCGGTTATCGGTTGATGCAGCTGCTTAAGCTGCGTTGGCAGCTCACGCGCGCCCTTACGATGTGGAGCATGACGCTTTCCATATTGCTGCTGGTGGCTTTCCTCGGCAAGACATCCGAGACTTATTCACGCGGTTGGGCACTTACATGGTTCATCGCAACACCAGCTCTGCTTCTGACCGTGCGCGGCATTTTCTACCGCGCGGTGTCTGGTTGGATACGAGGCGGCTCCCTCGCCCGAAATGTCGTCATTGTCGGGGCTGGGGACGAGGGCCGGCGGATCATAGGGAAGCTCCGCAAGTCGCAGGACAAGAGCGTCGTTATTCGCGGCATCTTCGATGACCGCAAGTCGCGACTTCCTGGTTCCGTTCTTGGTCTGAATGTACTCGGCACGACCGACGACCTCGTTCAACTGGCGCGCCGTGTTCCGGTAGACGAAGTGATCGTCGCGCTGCCGCTCGATGCCGAGGACCGGCTTAAGGCACTTTTCTCGAAGCTGCAGGGAATCGCGACCGACCTGCGTCTCAGCGTCGACCCGATCGCCGAAAAGTTTCAGGTGCGCGGCACGAGCTACCTTGGCGCCGTGCCGATGCTCGTGATTACAGATCGTCCACTCAAGAATTGGCATGCATTCGCCAAGTGCATCGAGGACAAAGTCTTAAGCGCTCTCCTGTTGATCTTGCTCGGTCCTTTGATGGCAATTATCGCGTTGTTAATCAAGCTTGATAGTCGAGGACCAGTATTCTTCGTTCAAGAGCGCTTTGGTTTCAATAACGACGTGATAAAGATACTTAAATTCCGCACGATGTACCTCGACCGGGGCGACCAATCCGGGGCGCAGCGCACCGTGCAAAATGACCCGCGGGTGACTGGGGTCGGTCGTGCGTTGCGCTCGCTCAGCCTCGATGAGCTGCCGCAGTTGATCAATGTGCTGCACGGCGATATGTCGCTGGTCGGGCCCCGCGCACACGCGATCGCGATGAAGGCCGGCAATCGTCTTTATCACGACGCTGTCGAGCAGTATCGCCATCGCCATCGCGTCAAACCGGGAATCACCGGCTGGGCGCAAGTCAACGGCTTGCGGGGTGAGGTCGACACACTGGAAAAGGCTCGTGCTCGGGTTGCGCACGACATCTACTATATCGACCACTGGTCTCTCTGGCTGGACCTGAAGATCGTGCTGAAGACCATCGGAGCCTTGGCGTCGCGTGAAAACGCCTACTGAAGAGTCGGGTCGCCGCGCCAGAGGGCGCCGCTTCGCTTGCACAGGCTCTCATGTCGGGAATTTTCCGCAGGGGGTTGGAACATCGCTTACAATCCGGATTGTCCGGCCCAGCGCTCGATTGCCGCCGCCACGCACAGAAACGCCGCCTGCGTCCGCGCCTCTGTCAAACGAACGCGGATCTACCGTCGCGGTCTCGGGATCGGTCTAGATGGCTACGGGGTGGTCTCGGCTCCAGCCAATCCGACTATCGAGGCTATCCACAGCCGTGCAGTCCGCCCGTGCTTCGATTACGAGCAAGTAAGAGGATGGCACATCAACGCAACCAGCCGCCGCGTCAGATGACAGGTCGTCATGGATACGCCAATGATTGCGCTCGGAGCTTAGTTGTATGCCTCAGGTTCTTATCGAGAACAAAACGCCCCCAATTTGAAACCATTCGTTAAATCTGCGGCTGCAAATTGTGTAAACCGGTGTTGTCAAGCCCTCACCCTGTTGGAGACGTACATGAGTTCTGCGTATAATGCAAACCCTTCTCAGTTGCTATCAGCCGTAGATGAAACCGCGATTGGATTACAGGTTCGAACTTATATTATCGACAACTTTTTGTTGGGAGCAGGTGATCACCTGCAAGATGGAACACAATTAATGGAGACCGGCATCCTAGATTCGACAGGGGTAATGGAGTTGGTTGCTTTCCTTGAGTCGGCTTTTGACGTAGTGATCGCCGAGGAAGAGATTATCCCAGAGAACCTTAATTCCTTGGACAATATCTCCGCTTTTATTGTACGAAAATCACGTTGATCGATGATACCATGCTAGTCCACCATTATCTCCGCGACTCTGCTCGCCAATCTCTTGGCAAACCTGCCATCATTATCGCGAATCAGGCTCACAGTTTTCAAGAAATAGACGAAGCAAGCGACCGCCTCGCCTCGGGACTCCAGGGTCTCGGAGTGCGACGGGGCGATCGGGTCGCCACCATGCTCGACAATTCTATCGAAATGGTGATCGCGCTGTGGGCGACACTTAAGGCTGGCGCCGTCTTCGTGCCCGTCAGCCCTGGCACCAAAGCCGATAAACTTGGTTTCCTCTTGGCTGATTCCGAAGCAGCGGCCCTCATCGCCTCCACTGATTTCGGCCAACGGGTAGAGGACGCGACGACGCGGGTGTCGTTTGATGGCGTCACAATTTGGGTTGGCGACAAGATCGAGGCAACCGGCGCTAGTCTGAGTGAAATTCTGGCACGACCGCGTCGGCCGCCTGCCGATCCCGGCTTGATTGATCAAGACCTGTGTCTGATCATCTACACGTCGGGCTCGACGGGCAGCCCCAAAGGCGTGATGATGACGCATCGAAATATCTATAACAATGTCTGGTCGATTTCCACTTATTTACGCAACCAGCCAGACGATGTGATCCTTTCCGTCCTTCCATTATCCTTCGATTATGGTCTGTTCCAGGTGCTTACCGGGGCGCGGATCGGCTTTACCGTGGTACTCGAGCGGTCGTTCGCCTATCCGTATGACGTGCTCAACCGGATTGCCCAGTATCGGGTCACCGGACTTCCCGGCGTGCCGACAATTTTTGCCAAACTCCTACAATTCGCGCCATTCGAAGGGCTCGAACTATCGTCGTTGCGATACTTATCGAATACCGCAGCTCCCTTCCCGGCGGCGCACATCCTGGCCCTTCGAAAACTGATCCCACAGGTGACAATCTTTTCGATGTATGGGCTCACCGAATGTACCCGGGTCTCCTTCCTCGATCCTTCGCGCCTCGAGGCCAAATTGACATCGGTTGGCCGCGCGATGCCGAATTCCGAAACCTACATCCTCGATGATCAAGGACGGCGCTGCGGTCCGCGGGAAATTGGCGAACTGGTCGTCCGCGGCACGAGTGTCATGCGTGGTTATTGGCGACGACCCAATGAAACTACCAGCACGTTGCGCGATGGAGACATTCCCGGGGAAAAGATCCTGTTTACCGGAGACCTGTTCTGGAAAGATGAGGAGGGAGATCTTTATTTCGTCGGTCGCCGAGACGACGTGTTCAAGTGCCGCGGCGAGAAGGTTAGTCCCCGGGAAGTCGAGGCCTGTCTCTACGAGCTGGAAGCCGTTGCCGAAGTTGCCGTCGTTGGGATGCCGGATTCCACTGACGGAATGGCCATCAAGGCCTATGTCGTGCCGCGAGAAGGACATGTGATCTCGGAGCCGATGCTTCGCCAGCAATGTTTGCGTCGCCTTGAGCCGCTCTTGGTTCCCAGGTTCTTCGAATTGTGCACCAGTCTCCCCAAGACCGAGTCGGGGAAGATCATGACAGCCGCGCTGCGAAGCAGCCTTAGGGCAGCAGAATAGACCGGAGTCGACGCATGTGCGGCATTGCAGGCGTAATGACGGCCACTGGGGGAGTGCCCGTCAATTTCGGGGAATTGCGACAGATGATTGCGATGCTGTCACATCGCGGTCCGGACGGCTATGGTCTTTATCGTGACCAGTGGGTTGGCCTCGCGCATTCCCGGCTCAGCATAATTGATCTCTTCGGCGGAGCCCAGCCGCTATGCAACCGGGACGGTACGCTTTGGCTCACCTTCAATGGCGAAATTTTTAATTTCATTGAATTGCGGCGGCAGCTTGCGTCCCTCGGTCACCAGTTTTCGAACAACGGCGACAGCGAGGTGATTGTCCACTGCTACGAGCGTTTTGGTCCCCGTGCATGGGAGATGCTAAACGGCCAGTTCGCGTTCGCGCTGTGGGATTCGCGATTGCACAAACTATGGCTGGTTCGCGATCGCTTCGGCATTTTGCCTCTCTATTACGCATGCGTGTCGGGATATCTTCTGTTCGCTTCCGAAGCAAAGGCTCTCTTTGCCAGCGGCCGGATAACGCCACGGTTCGACCGGGAGGGACTGAACCAGATTTTCATAAACTGGTCGGCGATGGCGCCGCGCAGTGCGTTCGCGGGAATTCGCCAAGTTCCCCCAGCGACCGCCTTGTGTTTCGACAACCAGCTGCGCGGGACCGAACAACGTTATTGGCAACCCAAGCCTGCCCCACTGCCATGTCACGATACGCAGGCGGCTGACGCTCTGGAAACCCATCTGAAGCATTCGGTGGCCTTGAGGCTGCGCGCCGATGTGCCGGTCGGAGCTTATGTCAGCGGCGGGCTCGATTCTTCGGTCATCAGCAGCTTTGCGGTCGCGGCATCGGGAAAAATCGAGACATTCGGCATCCGGTTTGAGGACTCGCGCTTCGACGAAACCGAAGAGCAGCGCCTTGTGATCAAGCATCTCGGGACCAATCATCATGAGATTTACTGCCGAGCGGATGACATCCGGAAGGGGTTGGCCGAGACGGTGTGGCATTGCGAGACCCCGCTCCTCAGAACGTCGCCGGTGCCGTTATTTCTGCTATCCGATGCGGTAGCGGCTGCGAATATCAAGACCGTATTGAGCGGCGAAGGCGCTGACGAGCTGCTCTGCGGCTACACAATCTTCAAGGAGGATCAGATCCGCCGATTTTGGGCGCGCCAGCCGGATTCGCATCTGCGCCCGGCCCTCCTTCAGCGAATACATCATTATGTGGGCAGCGAAGATGCGCGCCGTACTGCACTGTGGCAAAGCTTTTTTCGGCGCGGGCTGCTTGATACCGGGCAACCTTTCTATTCGCATTTGATTCGTTGGCAGAACACGGCTTGGACTTTGCGTCTCCTGGCGCCTGCTATCCGCGAAAGTCTGCCTCTCGAAGCCATGCTTTCAGAAATGGCCGGCAATATGCCAACCGAGTGGCGCGATTGGGACCCTCTCACACGAGCTCAGTATATCGAGATCGACGCGTTCATGTCCTCCTATCTGTTGTCTTGCCAGGGAGATCGGGTGGCGATGGCCCATGGGGTCGAGGCGCGTTACCCGTTTCTCGATCCTGAGGTAGCGGATTTCTGTTTCAACCTGGGCAAGCGTGACAAGTTGATCGGCACGCGTGACAAAGTCGCGCTTCGGCGTGTCGCGCGGAGGTATTTGCCGGATGAGATATCGAACCGCCGCAAACAGCCCTTTCGAGCTCCGATCGGCTTGGCGCTATTTGGCCCTGAAGCAGAGACAATCTACGAAATGTTGTCGCCCGAAGATTTGAGTGAGCATGGGTATTTTGACGTCCCTGCGGTAACGCGGTTGCTGGAAAGAACGCGCGGACTTGACGGAAATGTTCCAGGCGAACGGGAGGAAATGGGCTTGATGGGAGTTCTCACCCTACGCTTGCTGAGTGAAAGCTTTAACCGGGAATTTCCCGAGCGAGCGCGAAAAGCCCGAGAGAAGCTGGCGGCATCGCGATGCCATGTTTTCGTCGATCGGACGAACATGGCGCGCACAGCGCCGGAGCTTGTACCCGCCACCGCAACTTTACATTCGCGTCACTAAAATGGCTGACTGGTCTGCAGCGATCGCAAGCCCGTTGCTGGGCCCTCTCGCGCTGACGATAGACTGTACGGCGGCGGCGAAGCGGATCGAGAACTTCTTGCACGCGACGCTACGCAAGCTCAACCGCCGCGGCTGCGTGCTGGGTATTAGCGGCGGCGTCGATTCCGCTGTCTGTGCTCATCTCGCGGCAAGAGCCGTCGGACCGGAACGGGTTCTAGGGCTGCTGATGCCCGAACGGGAGTCTTCCGAGGAAGCCGGAGCGCGAGCGCGCCGCCTCTGCGAGAATTTGCGCATCCGATATGTCGTCGAGGACATCTCGTCGTCGCTCGAAGCCATCGGTTGCTACCGCCGGCGTGATGAGGCGATTCAGTCTCTTTTTCCCGATTACGGGGCGGGTTGGAGACAGAAGATCTTAATCACCAGCGGCAATTCGTGGACCCCGTACTTCAACATCGTCATACAAAGTCCGAGCGGTGAAAGGTTCGAGCGGCGTCTCTCCTCTGAGGTCTATTTACAGGTCGTCGCCGCAACCAATTTCAAGCAACGTATCCGCAAAGGTGTCGAATATTATCACGCGGAGCGTCTTAACTATGCCGTGCTCGGCACGCCCAACCGATTGGAGTACGCGCTGGGCTTCTTTGTGCGCGGCGGGGATGGCTTGGCGGACCTCAAACCCATCGCCCACCTTTACAAGACCCAGGTTTACGCCCTCGCGGAATATTTGGGGGTGCCCAAAGAAATTCGTATTCAGGCCCCCAGCACCGACACCTACAGTCTGCCGCAGACCCAGGAGGAGTTCTATTTCGCCCTCTCATATGGTGATGCCGATCTCGTGCTGTATGCCATGTCCAACGGCCTTACGCCCGCGGCAATCGCCGGCGCGCTTGGCCGCGAGCCACGACAGGTCGAGCACATCATCGAGGATTTTGAGCGCAAACGGGTTGTAGCAGCACGCACCCTCAGGGACTCGTTCGTTCTTGAAAGTAAGCCATGACCGAAGGCGTTGTCTTACGAGAGGTCTCGTCAAAAAAGGAAATTCACGCGGCTGAGACAGCCTGCCGGCACGCGATCAGCTCCGACTACGCCGACTACGCCGATCGCCTCGTTTCTCTGCCAAGAGATGCTGAGGGCTGCTTTAATCTTCTTTCCGGGATTACATGTGATCAAAAAAGTCTGCTTACTCTGCGCCGGCTGAAAGCGGAAGCAACCCGGCTCGGGCTCCAAACGGCGAATGCACTTGAGCGTTTTGTTGTTCTAAAGGCGTACCTTGCCGCTCTGCCTTGCCTTCCATCCCTGCCGGTGGATCACAGCGTACACAGACAATTTTGCTCCACTTGCCGTCAAGTGGCCTCATCAGTGGACGGCTCAGACGCTCGCTTCGCGCTCGAGAGCGACGCGTTCGCCGAATTGGCCCAAATAGTAACTCTCCGACGGTACCATGCGGGACAACTCAGTTTCGACATCACGAAAATGCCGAGGGCTTGGCTCCTGAAGGTCCATCCGATCGAGCTGCCGGGCCTCATTAGAGAAATAAGCGCAGGTATCGGCGGTTTCGGGCCTGTGGTCATGCCCCACATCAATTACTGGCGCAAAAACCCGTTGTTTATTTTCAAAGGGGAACAGGAACAAGCCCTTTGGCGTATCGCGAAATCCATCGAGCGCGACGATCGTGTAAAGGGTATGATTGCTTCGTCTTGGTTATACTCAGCCGCCGTGGGCGAAAGCTTCCCTCATCTTGCTTGGGTTCGCGAGTTTTTTATCGAACAAAACGCCTACATCGTAGATGCCGGGCCAGCGCTGGTCGACGCGGGCTTCTTGATTGGCAGCAAAAAGCGCCGGCA
>Ga0182036_10001576_pt1 | contig 10747 bp, 12 predicted proteins | sample sta12Cox44000080_FD_125966 | JGI IMG/M metagenome (GOLD analysis project Ga0182036, IMG submission 125966) | Lab enrichment of tropical soil microbial communities from Luquillo Experimental Forest, Puerto Rico - statoxic.12C.oxic.44.000.080 | ecosystem: Environmental > Terrestrial > Soil >...
AATTCGCTGAACGTGAAGTCTCGCAATGCGGCGCGGCGGCTCGGGTTTCGATTTGAAGGCATCTTCTACAACCACCAAATCGCAAAGGGGCGGAACCGCGATACGGCCTGATATTCGATACTCGACGACGAATGGCCCGAAGTCCGCGCGAATATCGAGCACTGGCTCGACGACAGCAATTTCGATCCGAGCGGAAAGGCACGAAGCTCGCTGACCGGGATGATGCAGGCCCGCAGCACTAAAAGCACCCGGTGACAGCGGGCCTGAGCCGACCAAAATCGGAGCAGCGTATGATTTGCAAGCGGTCGCTTACGGCCGTGCCCTCATGAAAGACTGTTGTGGGAGGGGTTATGAAGCAACGCTATGTCACCGTTGACGTATTCACCGACGAGATTTTTGGCGGAAATCCTCTGGCAGTCGTCCTCGATGCTGAGGGTCTCTCAGAGCGCCAGATGCAGGCGATCGCGATCGAGTTCAATTACTCGGAGACGACATTTGTACTTCCGCCCAAAGACGCAGCCAACACCGCCTGGGTCCGCATTTTCACCCCCAGCAGCGAGGTTCCGTTTGCCGGTCACCCCAACGTGGGGACAGCATTTGCATTAGCGAGCCTGACGGCGAGCAGGAACGAGGTCGTGCCCGAACAATTTGTCTTCGAGGAGCCGGTCTCGTGCCGGTAGCGCTGCTCCGCGAAAACAACCAGGTGATCGGCGCCGAACTACTGGCGCCACATCCGCTGTCACGGCTGGGTTTTATTCCACATGAAGGCGCGGCGGCTTGCCTGTCGCTCAGCGGCGACGACATCCTGACTGAGAACAACGCGCCCCAGGTGCTGTCGGTGGGCCTGCCATTCCTTGTCGCCGAGCGTGCCTCGCGGAATGCGCTCGCCCGTGTCGTTCCCAATCGCGCCGGGTTCGATCGAGTTCTGCCAGTCGACGGCGCTCGATCCGTGTACGCGTATACCCGTGCGGCGCCGGATGACAGCGTCGACATTTACGCCCGCGCCTTCAGCCCGCGGCTCTGCGAGGACCCGGCGACCGGCAGTGCCACCGCCGCGACGGCTGCCCTCCTGGCCGAAATCTCGAAGTCTGCCGAGCGCGAATTGCGCTTCCGTTTTGTGCAGGGGTGGAAATGGGGCGACCCAGCCTGCTGGTCGCCCGGGTTCGCAAAGCGCCGGGTAGCGCGGTCAAGGTCCATGTCGGCGGCCGCTGTGTGACTGTCATGGAGGGAAATCTCAATGTTCCCGACGCAGAGCCTCGGCGGTCACCCGCCGCTATCGGGAATACGAAATCTTCGCCACGTTTAGACAGGTAGGTAACGATGCCGGGGCCTCCCAATGCAATTTCGGTAAAAATGTTCGATCCTGGCGAGCCGTGCCTGATCAATGTCTCGAAAATCACTGAGGTTGCCGTCGAGCTGGACGATGTGACCCTTTCTTATCAGCGTGACATCGGCCGATCCCTCGGCAGCGCCGGGATCGGGTTGCGAATTCAGCGCGTCCCGCCGGGCAAGCGCTCGTCTCTGAAGCACCGGCACTTATTCCAGGAGGAGATCATCCTCATTCTTTCGGGCGAGGGGACACTGTTGCATGGCGATCGTCGCTTAAGCGTGCGGTCGATGGATTGCGTCCTCTATCTCCCGACGGACGGTACCGCGCACACTTTTGAAAACACGGGCGAAACCGACCTTGTCCTTGCCGCGTTCGGCGATCGCCTGGCTCACGAAATTTGTCTATATCCGGAGAAAGGCCTTGCCTTTATCGAGCGGCTTGGCGGTGATGTGCCGCTCGCAAGTGACTTGATCCCGAAGTTGTGACAAGCGCTCCCGATCCGGCGACGGCGCGGCCAATGCCCATCAAGATACCAAACGATCTGCCGGCGCGCGCTGTACTGGACCGGGAACGGGTCCCGGTCATCACTGAGGACGTGGCGCTGCGCCAGGATATCCGGCCGCTGCAGATCGCGCTCCTCAACCTGATGCCGGACAAGGTGCGGTCCGAGACACAGCTGCTGCGCGTGTTAGGCGCGACACCCTTGCAGATCGAGATGACGCTCTTGCGCGCGGCCAATCACGAGGCGCGCAACACGCCGATCGAGCACCTGACCGCGTTCTACAAGACCTGGGACGAGGTCCGGCACCACCGCTTCGACGCTCTGATCGTGACAGGTGCCCCGGTCGAGCACCTGCCGTTCGAAAGCGTCGACTACTGGGACGAACTGGCGGCGATCTTCGAATGGACCAAGGCCAATGTCTATAGCGGGCTCTTTATCTGCTGGGGCGCGCAGGCAGCGCTGCATTATTTCCACGGATTGCCGAAATACGATGTCGGCGAGAAGCGCTTCGGCGTGTTTCGACATCGCGTATTGAAGCCGTTCGAGCCGCTGACGGCTGGGTTCGACGACTTCATCTTCGTGCCGGTTTCACGCTATACCGAGGTGCGACATCACGACATCGAGCGCGTGCCCGACCTCGAGATCCTCGTCGAAAGCGAGGAAAGCGGAATCTGCCTTGTTCAGGATTTTGCCCGGCGCCGCTTCTATATGTTCAACCATCTCGAATACGATGCCGAGACGTTGCTCCGTGAATATCGCCGCGACCGCGATTCTGGGCTCAGCACTGCGCTGCCGTTCAACTATTTCCCCGACAACGACCCGGAACTTGCGCCGCGGATGACTTGGCGGGCGCACCGCAACTTGTTGTTCGGGAACTGGATCAACATCGTCTATCAAGGAACCCCCTACGACCTGGTCGAGTTGAAACCGGTCGCCTAATCTTCGGCGACGGCGAGCAGCATCTTGCGTCCGGCCCGGGGTGGCGACCCTCGCCACCCTGTCTCCGCCACGTGCTGTTGCGGATTTGATATAATCCAAATGCCTCGGTCATCGAGGTTGTGGGGTTGGTAAAGCGCGTCTCTTCTAATTTCATTCACGCCATCCGCTCGCTGCCGGTGCGCATGCCGGCCCGAAAAAAGCTCGAACCAATCGCCTCAGGTTAGCGCGTCGTCGTCGCCGTTGACGGATGGTTCAAGGTCTGCTGCGGGGCAGAGGACCAGTTCCCACGCTCGCGCAGAGCGCCCGCTGTCAGTTCGGTCAGGCGACCTTCGTCGGGACGCACAGAAGGGCACAACGCGCCGAGAGCGACGTTTGCTGATCTGCCTACGGTCGGAAGACCGCTCGGCTTCCGGTAGGCCGCTGATCCCGCTCGATATCTACCCGGCCGATATTCATCGACCGTGCCGATTGACACCGCCGGTATACACATCATCGCCCGCAAGCTGCGGCGGGCGGAAGCTGCCGCAGAAAAGACCGCGTGAGCGCGCGGCGTCGCGAATGAAGGCGATGAACCGCCCGAGAGCCGGCTCCTCGGCCTCCGGCAAATCTTGCAGCAGGACGGCGTTGGGCTCGTCGATTGGCCTGAAATCGATCCCCGGGAGGGTTGCGGCCGCCTCGCTTTGGGTGACGATCGCCACCCCGAAACCGGCACCTACGAGGGCCAGCAGATCCTGGCGGCTCGCGGCATGATCCGTGAAATCCGCGACGCCGCCGATGAGCGACGTCAGGAACTCGCGCTCGGCCTGACTATCTTCCCAGCCCTGAACGAGGATCGTTTCTTTGCGCAAGAGCTGCCAGCTTAGCGCCTTGCGGCGGGTCAGCTTGCAGTCCAGGGGCAGCGCTGCAAGTAGCCGCTCGCGGTACACCGGCATCGCGGCGGCCCGGGGCCGTTGCTCAACGCGCTGGAAGACGCGATTCTGCCCTAGCAATCGTTGAAATCCAGGGGTGACGCTGAACCCATGCCCGATACTAACGCGATCCCGGCCATCGATCTCGGGCCCTATCTCGCGGGCGAGCCGGGAGCGCTCGACTTTGGCTCCCCGGTTAAATCCCGTCAGGGCCAACGAACCCGGCGGCAACGATCGCGGCGTAGCGAACCGCGCTCGAGTACAGCGCGTGCAGCAGAATTCCAAAGATCGGGGCACCTCGATGAAGTCGATGTCGGGGTTGCCGAACCAATTCTTGGCGATTTCGGCAGCAGGTCCTCAGCTCGTGGGTGTAGGCCGTCCCTGATGGTGATGTTCGGTGACACTCGGCAGTTCGAGCCAGCGCTGCATCGACTGCTCGAAAATTGCGGAGGTCGGCAACAGATCGAAGTCATCGAGGGCGCCGCCGGCCACCCCGCAAAGCGTCGGGTTGCGCTCGCTTTCCCAGCGCAAATTACTGCCGCAGGTCGGACAGAAATAGAACCGGATCCGCGATCCGCTGTCGGCGCTGCGCTCGTAGATCTTGTATTCGCCCTCGAGCCGCACCTGCGAGCGTCGATAGGTGACCCCAAAATGAAAGGCGGTGCCGGTGCGGTGCTGGCAGGCCTTGCAGTGACACACATAGACGCGCTGGGGTTAGCCCGCCGCGATGACCTTCAGCGCGCCGCACTGCCACTCGCCAACTCGCTGGGTGACGCCATCCCTGATTGGCACTGCCCCAGGTTCGCTCATCGCGATTTGCCTCTTGTGTGTTCCAGGCGGCAAGGCTGGGCAGTGCATCCGCCGACGGGTAGGAACCCGGCTCCCACAGGCGCGAGCGGATCAACGCACGGCCGCAGTGTAGCCATGCGCGCTCGACCGTGACCACCAGGGCGGTTTGCGGTGGCTTGCCGTAAGCGGCAAGTGGCGCCAGCAGCGCCAGGTCTGTCGTGATCTGTCCCCGGCCGTTGATGCGCAGCGACTCGGTCCGGCCCGGGACAAAAAAGATCAGGCTCACCGCGGAATTTTCCAATATGTTCGTCAAAGTCATCAGCTTCTTGTTTCCCGGCCGATCGGGCAGCACAATCGTGCGATCGTCGAGCACCGCGGCAAAACCCGGCAAGTCACCGCGCGGCGAGACGTCCGGCGCGCCGTCGCGATTTGCCGACGCGATCACGACGAACGGCGACAGCGCGATGAACCCGCGATGATGCCGGCCGCGCCAGCGACTGCTCGGGCAACGGCCCATATAGTTGACGTAACTCGGAAATACTGGAGACACCTAGCGCGTTCATGAACTGCTCCGTGCCATGCGCGGGATTTAAATCGGGGTTTCGAAGCGCCTTGTCAGTGGGCATGATTGCCATATATCGTGAAAATCATGCCAAAACGTCCCGAAACCGGGAGATCATCCAACCTCATCGCCGTGCTCGCCTACGAAGGTGTTTCGACCTTCGAGCTCGGCATCCCCGTCGAGATTTTCGGGCTCCCCCACATGGGGCCGGATTGGTATCGCGTCAGGGTCTGCTCCGATCGGCCCGGCGAAGCGCTGTTGGTGAGCGGCGGCGTCAAGATCGTAGCCGATGCGGGCCTGTAGGCATTGGACGGCGCCGGCACGGTCATTGTTCCGGGATCCCCCGATATCGATGCGCCGCCGCCGGCGCTCGTCGTGGCGGTCCGGCGGGCGCACGCCGACGGCAAGCGGATCGCATCGATCTGCTCGGGGGTGTTTGTGCTCGCCGCGGCCGGCTTGCTTGACGGGCGGCGCGCCGCGGTGCATTGGGCGAATGCCGAGACGCTCGCCCGGAGATATCCGCAGATCACGGTCGATCCCGCCGTCCTTTACGTCGACGAAGGCAATATCCTGACCTCGGCCGGCCGTGCTGCTGGGCTCGATCTGTGCCTGCACATCGTGCGCCGCGATTACGGCATCGAGATCGCCAACCAGGCCGCCCGCCGCCTCATCGTTGCCCCGCATCGCAGCGGAGGACAGGCGCAATTCATCCCGCGGCCGGTGCCGAACGAAGGCGACCGGCTCGGCGACGTATTGGCGTGGGCGCGCCGGAACCTCGACCAGGATCTGACGATCGACCGTCTCGCCGCGCAGGCTCGCATGAGCCGGCGCACCCTGATCCGGCACTGCGTCGAGGCAACCGGCCTTGCACCCGGCGAGTGGGTCTTGCAGGCACGCCTCGCCGAGGCTTGCCGCGTGCTCGAAACGACGCGGCTGTCGGTCGAACAGACCGCCGCCGCCGTCGGTCTCGGCTCGGCCGATACCCTACGCCATCAGTTCCGCACCCGGCTCGGCACCAGTCCGGCCCGCTACCGGTCCTCCTTCGCGGCGTAGAAACCCGCTTCTCTGCTGAGGTCATGCCCGGCCGCGCTGGGCGACTGTTATTCCGCTGATGACCAGGACACCACCGACGAGGGTCATGAACGACGGCGCTTCGCCGAGAAGCACCGGGCTGAGCACCGCGACGACGATCGGAGAAAGCAAAGTAAACACCGCGACGCGGCTCGCCACCGTCAGGCCCAGCGCCACAATCCAAAGATAATTCGCCAGCGCCGCCCCGCCGAGGCTCAGGAACGCGACGAAAACCCAATCGAAAACATCGAATTCGGCGGGCAGTGCAAGCGACTGGCTAATGGAAACCACGGCAAGAAGGGCGAAGCCGCCAGCGAGCATCGCCACCGACGTGATCGTCAGTGCCGAGTACCGCAGGATATACGGCCCGCTAAAGACATTGAAGACGGCGCTGAGGGCGAGGCCCGCCACCAATAGACCGTCGCCTTTCCAGGCATCGGCTGCGGCCTTCGCACCTGAAAGGGCTTCTAAAATAGCAAGAATCAATCCGGCGAGCGCAACCGCTATCCCCGCGGTCTTCTGGCGCGTCAAGGTTTCGCGCCCGAGCAAGTTTCCGAGAACCAGTGTGAAAATCGGCAGAAGCGGCAGCACCAGCGCGCCATGCAACGCCGTGGTGTATTTCAGTGCCGCGCTGAAGAGCCAGGGATAGATGCCGTAGAACAGGCAACCCAGACCCAAGATCGGCGGCCAATCACGAAGCGAGATTTTCCTGAAACGCCTGCAAACGATTGGGAGGAAAACCAGGCCTGCCGGAAAATAGCGCAGAAAGCCGAGCAGTAACGGATCGGTGCGAACAACGACATACCGCGTGGCAACTACAGAAAGAGCGACCAGCAGGGTCGAACTCGCCGCCGCGATCAGACCGAGGTTGGCGCGTGACGAAAGGAGGCGCGCGGGAACCGGGAGCAGATTGGTCGGCTGCGGTTGCCCGGTCGGGCCCGATACCATGTTCCTCTCCTGCTGCTTGGATTGGTAAGACGCAAAAAACCCCGCCGATCGGATCGGCGGGGTTTGAGCACTCGGTTTGGAAGGGTTCGCTAGATTGGGAAGCCGTCTAGCTAGGGCTTCGCCGTCCTCCCGGTTCGTGCGCGCACATCGACCCCGCCGGCGCAACGGCGTCGGGCTCGGATACGCATGCAGGACAACGGCGACATGGCTGTGGGCGATACCATTACGCGGGTAATCGGTCAAGCGTAGGTGGCAGCTGGCTCAAGTGCGGCCTGCTGCGGCAGCGGCGGTCGGGCGATTATCTGACCATTTCGGCGGTGCAGAAAACGCCGCTTGGGCCGGCGGGCAGTATCAGCCTGCGCTAGCCCGTTCGCCAAGCCGCAAGCTTTTCTCGCTCATCAACGCGATCCGCGCACGGGCAGCCGGATTGAGATAGCCGTTGCGGCGATGGATCAGCGCCACCGGGATGGCGGCGTGCATCGCCCGGATGTCGAGTTCCTTCAAGGTCCCCCCGCTTCCGGCCCGCTGGGCCGGACACGGACCTTCGGTTTCGGTGCACGGCGAGCCGTAGGGCGGCGGATACTTGGTGCCGGTGACGGCCGGAAAAGTCGGAACCGCCTTTCGCCGGCATTACGAGCGGTCTAATACCGAGCTTCCTCAATTGGCCGGCGCGGTCCACCGTGCCACCGAACTCTCGGGCAGCGCATCGCCCTTGGCCGACAGTTCCTTCAGCCGCTCGTCTACATCGAAAAACCCAGGCTGCCCCCGCATTTCCGCCCCCAGCGCAGACCTGGCTCATCGAATCATGAACCCGCTAAAATCGCGAGGTTTTTGGAGGCGTCCACCTGGCGATTGAAGTCGGCAAGCCCGCCAGTGATGAAATCTTCGGCGCGCCGATCGCGCATTGCCCTCAACGTCAGGACGGGATGCCCGGTCATGGCCGCTCCCCGGACGCGCCCGCGATATCGAGGACTTCGACCGACTTCACCTCGTCCGGCTCGCCCGTATAGAGCACGAACGAGATGGTTTCGGTGGCGATCATCGCGCTGTGCGGCTGCCCGTCGGGATTGAGCGAATAACCGCCCGCGGCGCTGACCGGCTGCCCCGACTTGGTTGCCCTCCCGCCGCCGAGATAGAAGATGTGCTCGTCCGAGCGCGCGACCGCGACAATCTTGATCAGTTTGCCTTCAGGCGGGCGGAACCTCAGCAGATAGGCGATGCCGCCTCCTTCGTTGCGGCGGTCGCTCAACGTCTTTGTCTCGATGATCGGCCTGCCCTCGTAAAACGCGCCGTCGCCGAAGACTTCGGTCCATGGGGTCCAGGCGACGCTGTCCGGCTCGGTTCGGATGCTTGGCATGCCGTCCTCCTAAAAAGGCGGGAAGCGGAAGAATTCTGCCGGCAGATCGTCCGGCGCTGTACCAGCGCCGCGATCGGGGAGCGCGGCGAATTGGCCGAGCAGCCTGCGGAACGCTGGAGCCGACCGGCGGCCGAAGCGGATTTGCCGATGCGATCCCACAACGGGCGCCCATCGCGACGCCGCGGCAAGGGTTCGTGCCATCGCCATCGCATTCTCCTTGTCGATATGGAAGGTGAGTGCACGCTCGCCCTGCTGACAGGGTTATGTCAGGAGCCATCGTGCCGATCCGCCGCGCCGACCGCCTGTTCGACATTCTGCGGATTCTACGCTCGGCCAAGGCACCGGTGACCGCCGCTTCGATCGCCGACGAAGCAGCCGCGAACGGGCTGGGCCTCGCACTCACGACACACGAACTCGTGGAGACATACCTGACCACGGGCCGTCTAGCTAGCGCCCGCTTTTAGCAATCCGCCTGTGACGTTGCGCCAGTCCTACTATTTCGTGTGCCGCAAGGAGCGCCGGGACGAACCGGCGCTCCGGGCGCTGCGCAGCGCCCTCCTCGATTGCGCCCCCGTCATCTGAGGCGATCGTAATCGCGTTTGTCAGCCCTCAGGACCACTGCCTACGATCCGCGCGCCACGCAGGGAGCTTCTGGATGCGCGTCATCATCGCGATCGGTATCGCCGGTCTCCTGCTGTTCAATGCCGCCACACCAGCGGCGGCTGGCGATCTTGATGCAGACAAACAGGTGATCCGCGACTACATCGACAAATGCCATCAACAAAAGGCAGCCGGAGACCGCCGAGCGCTATTTCGCCGCCGATTACATCGAACATAACCCGCACCTGCCACCGGGGATCAACGGGAAGAAGCAGTTCATCGCCGCAGTGCTGAAGGGGTTCAGTGACTATCACGGCGAGATCGAAGACATCGTGGCTGAGGGCGATGAAGTCGTGACCCCGGACGCTCTGGACCGGCACCCAGGACGGCCCGTTCCTCGGTCATCCCGCGACGGGCAACAAGGTGCAGTTCGCCACCTCCGATTTTTACCGCATCGAAAACGGCAAGGTCGTCGAACATTGGGATGTGGTCGATTCACTGACCCGCGCCATCACTCTGGGCCTCGTCCCGCCGACCAAGTAGGGCCGGCGTCTTCACGATAGTCGAGCAGGTCCGCTACGTTTTCGGTTTCCGTCCGCCTCGAAGGGGCTTCGGTGTCGCCCGCGCCTACGCGTCGGTTGCCGGCATTGCGGTGACGCGGGCGGTTCGCGACCCGCGGCCAGGACGCGCTCGCCTACCGATGCCTATTCTCAATAACCCGGCGGCCGCGTGAACGCGCAGCCGAGTTCGCACTCGATCATGCCGGCGAGGGCGATCGTCGTCCGGTCTTCGAGAAAAGCGCCGATAAGCTGTGCGCCGATCGGCAATCCGTCGGGGCTGCGGGCGATCGGCAAGGTCGTGGCCGGCAGTCCGTTGAGGGTCGCGATCGTCGCCCACACGATCTGGTCGGCGTAGCGCGCCGCCGTCCCGTCGATGTCGAGCAGGCGCTCGTCGATCGGCGAGTGATCATGCGGGAATGCGGCGGTCGGCATCGCCGGGCAAAGGATCGCGTCGATATCGCGAAACAGCGCACGCCACCGCGCGGTAATGCCAAAGCGCGTGCGCGTCGCCATTACCCAATCGTTGTGCGGCATCGAGATGCCGCACAGCCGGCAGGCTCGCAGGCTGTCGTCGTCGGTCGACAGCGCAGCTGCTTCTGCGGCCAGCCGCTGGCGCACCTCGGGCGGCAGATCCGGGCCGATAAAGGCAGCCGCCAGCAGCTCGACATAGAGCCGCGTGGTGTCCGCGAGGTCGGGCATGGCGGCGCTGCTGCGCAGGATTGTGCAGCCGCGCTTTCCGAGACGTTCGGCGAGGTCGTCGACCGCGCCAATGACGCTCGCCGCGGTCGGGCACAACGGGTGCTCGCCGATGACCAGTATGCGGAAATCGGCGAGCCGATCGTGCCGCGGCGGCGGCAACGAGAGCCGGTAACCGACGCCCTCGGCCCATTCGTCGGGCCCTGCCAGCACGTCGAGTTGGAGTGCGAGATCGGCCGCGCTGCGCGCCATGGGGCCGATCACGGCGAGATCGCCGCGCGTCGGGATTGCCGGCGTCTGGGGCGGTCCGCCGCCGCGCCCGGGGGACCAGGTCGAGGCTCGGCTTGTGCGAGAAGACGCCGCAGAAATGCGCCGGGCAGCGCAGCGAGCCGCCGATGTCAGAGCCCAATTCGAGCGGCACATACCCGGCCGCAAGCGCCGCAGCCCCGCCGCCTGAGGAGCCGCCAGGGCTGCACCCGAGATCC
>Ga0182036_10001582_pt1 | contig 10740 bp, 6 predicted proteins | sample sta12Cox44000080_FD_125966 | JGI IMG/M metagenome (GOLD analysis project Ga0182036, IMG submission 125966) | Lab enrichment of tropical soil microbial communities from Luquillo Experimental Forest, Puerto Rico - statoxic.12C.oxic.44.000.080 | ecosystem: Environmental > Terrestrial > Soil >...
TGGAAAGCTCGCCAATCATGTATGCCGTGGGTAGGCTCCACAGAATGGGAGTCAACAGCAGGATAAGGACTGCTCGCCCATATCCCGCACCGTGAATGATGTCCTCAGTGCCGTAGGTGCCGCCGGAAACCATGAAGAACGTCGCTACCACTAAAGGCCATAGGGTGAGCTTCGCTGATTTTCTCAGGGCGATCGCGGCGGGAGAGGCTGAATTCGGAGACGAGCGCTCCAGGGCGGGAAACTTAACGGCCAATTTCGATGGACGCCTCCTGCATACAAGTGCCTAGGTTCCCAGCAAGTTGCGCTGTGGAAATTATGTCATTCAAGAATACGAAGATCGACCGGGTGCGTAAAGGGCAAATGGGCTCGCTTTGCAATTCTTCACAAGAATTCGATCCAGGGGTAAGCGCCTTCGTCGATGCACCCACAATCTATTTCGCGGGTTTGCCAAAGGTGAATCCAAGCCCAGTCGTTAAGACGACATTGTTCTTCTTGTTGCCGGGAACCGGTTGGCTGACATACTGGTCGAGGAAAGATAGGTTGGCCGTTAACCAGCCGTTTAGCTTGCTGGCGATCCCTGCGGTGAAATTCACGCGATAGTTGCTGGGGTGACTTTGGCCAGGGCCGGGGACATAATTGGGTTGATTTAATGAAGGCAGATAATACAGGTTCTGTGTGAAAGTCGTTGTCTTCGTGAACTTGTAGACAAATTCGTCACCCAACGTCGCGGTTGCCAGATTGTTGATCGTATTGTTGTAGTAGCTCTCACGCGTATAGCCGAAACCTCCCAGCAGGTCGAGCGTAGTCGTATCGGTCGCGATCGCGTGGAAACCCAAGCCGGCGCCAGGCATAAACCGATAGTTCAGTTGTTGCAACTCATCGTACATACCCGAGAAAACTCCATAACCAAACCAGCGCTTGCTGATGTTCCTGTCATAGCGGATCAACCCGAGGAAGGAGTTCGCAGTCGTGGTGTTCAGCTTGTTGTCCTGCGAGTACAAGGAAGCTGCATTCACTATCCAAGCGTCCTTCGCGGTTTTTCGCTCGGCATTGAAGCCCAGCGCGACGTTCGTCGTCTGGCTGTTGCCGCGTGCTAGGGCAAAACCGAAGTTTCCGCCGCCGGCCCAGCCTTCCAGCATTCCGGGATGCAGTGACTCGTCATAGGCTAGTTGATCGGCGGGTGAACGTATAGCAGCTACTTCAGTTCGGGGCATCGTTTGCACCCCTTGCGGCGTGGTCACCAGCAGGTTGGCGCCTTCGGTGGCCACCGTTCCCGTCACAAGCTGCTGGTCGGATTTTGTGACCACGAGGCGCTGATTGTCAGACGAGAAACGATTGACTTCGGCCCAGTCGATAGAGACTTCGCCGGCATAGGTCGTCTTGATTACCAGCTTTTTGCCATCCATGCTGACAACGGTCCCGGTGAGGCGATCGCCATTCTTCAGCGCCACCTGTTCTGCTGGAGATGCGCTGACGGCCACAACAAGAAAAGCAAATACGAAGGGAGCGGAACGTTTCAACAAGGTTGGCCTCTCTTTCCTCATTCATTTCTTGGCTGACAGCGTCTGGGCAGCATTCGGCTGCCATTTCACGGATTCTTGTCACGTCGCATTCGGCAAACTCTGGAGCTTCGCACAGGTGGAGGGGTATTGGCGAATCACTGCTGCGATTCCAAGGCTCAGAACTACGATGCCGAAAGGCGGTGCGACAGTTTCTTCAATTGCCCAGAATTCTCAGCGAGATTCTCGTGGCGACGCCCCATTGTAGCCAATTGCCCTAGGTTCGTCGCTTGTTCCTCGCTGTTTTGCATCTGCTGTGCGAAAAAGGCGTTGGTCTGTCGGTTGTTAAAAATGCCACTCTTCAGCGGTCGCGCGCCTCTGGCAAGTTCGCGCTCAAACTCGTAGTCTTTAGGTATCCCTACCCCTCACGAATTGCCGGGTCCCGCGCCCAGCCACGGCAGTGGTGTCGCGCTCTTCGTTGCACCCGAAGTGTCGGAAGGGAAGGCCGGATGAATTGGTGCCACCGCACCTCAGGCAGGCGTTGCCATGGAATTTGTTTCACGTGTCAGATGTTGCCTTCGTTACAGAAATTGCGCGCTAACAGTCTTATTGGTTGTTGTTTCTGCGCTGCCGTGTTTGCCGCAGCAAACCAGCTCCGGCAAGCAATATCCGAAAGTCGGTTTGGTTCTGGAAGGTGGAGGGGCGCTCGGGTTGGCCCATATCGGCGTACTCCAATATTTGGAGGAGCACCATATTCCCGCCAGCTATGTTGCCGGCACTAGCATGGGTGGGCTCGTCGGTGGATTCTATGCGACGGGTCACTCAGCCAACGAAGTTCGCGACTTGGTGAAGACGATTCCCTGGGACCTGGTTCTCGCCGGCAAAACGCCGTTTCGGGATCTCGCCTTCCGCCGCAAAGAAGATGCGCTTTTGTATCCCAGCTCGCTGGAATTCGGTATCCACGATGGACTTCGTCTGCCCGAGGGATTCAACTCCGGACAGCAAGTCTCGTTCATTCTCGACCAGGTGGCGTTGCCGTATTCGGACATGAACACCTTCAACGATCTTCCCACGCCATTCGGCTGCGTTGCCAGCGATCTGGTCACCAACAAGCCGTGGGTCTTTCGCAGCGGATCGCTGGCGACTGCTCTGCGGGCGACCATGTCCCTGCCGGCGATCTTCGCCCCCGTTCGGGCCGACGGGCAGGTATTTGCCGATGGAGGCCTGCTCGATAACCTGCCGGTCGACGTGGCCAAGGACATGGGCGCCGAACTGACGCTGGCAATTCACCTGCAAGTCGCTCCCTTGCAGCCCAAGGAGTATCTGTCTGCGTTTGGTGTGGTGGGTGAATCGATCTCAACTGTGATCGCAGCCAACGAGTTGCGCAGCATGGAAATGGCTGACATCGTGGTGGCCGTGCCCCTCGATAAGTACACCGCGATGGACTACGACAAGGCCGATGCGATCATCAAGGTGGGTTACGAGGCCGCCGCTGCGAAAGCCGCAATTCTAGCAACGCTCTCAGTGGATGACGCCACTTGGCAGCAATACATTGCCGATCGCCAGGCCAAACGGAGAACCGCTTCTTTGCCGCAATTTGTAGAAGTGGTAGGTACCACCGGAGGAGTCAAGCAAGACATCGAGGAGGAGTTCACCGGTGTGGACGGCAAGCCCGTCGATCCGGCGACCTTGCAGGAGAAGATTCTGAACCTGCAAGGCTTGGGTCGCTTCAATAATGTGACTTACCAGATGACGACTCGCAATGGACAGCCGGGACTGTTAATCAACGCCGAGGAGAAACAGTATGGAACCATCGTTCGCCCGCTGATTCTGATCGATGGCTCGCAGTACAACAATCCTACGTTCAGCGTTGGCGCGCGGGTCACATTTATGGACATCGGTGGCTTCCGCTCAGAGTGGCGGAATGACGTAATTCTGGGATCGCAATACGGTATCCTTTCCCAGTACTTTCACCCCTTCACGCCGAACAGCAGTTGGTTCATTGCGCCGCAAGCGTACGCCAACACCAACAATTTCCCTCTCTACGACGGCAACACATTGGTTGCCGATTACCGGCAGCAGACGTACGGAGGTGGCGTCGATGTGGGCTACATCTTTGGCCGTTCAGCTCAATTACAGGCCGGCTATCAGGGAGGCCGGGAAAACTTCAAGAAGCAGATCGGTGCGGCTGAGTTCCCGAATCTCTCCGGCTCATTTGGCTTTACTCGGGTGCAATTCGTACTGGATACGCAGAACTCGAACGCCATTCCGACGGCCGGAAATTATCTGCTTTTCCATTCTGACTATTACAACGCGAACCCCGGAGCACCGAAGGGGTTCCCGCTTTCCGAAGTTTCTTCCTTCAACTATTTCCCGATAAAGCCAACGACGTCGCTCTACTTAAATGCCTTTGGCGGCACGACCTACGGGTATAACGCCGGACTTCCTCCCTTCTCTCTCGGTGGAACGGTTCGGCTCTCCGCTTGGGGTATTAATGAGATCCTGACGGACCAGTACTTCCTATTCCAGACGGGCTTCTTGCGCTCACTGTCGCAACTGCCACCCTTTCTAGGGGGGAAGCTGTATTTCAACTTTCGTGCCGAGGTGGGGAAGGCGTACGGAATTCCCAATCTGCCGACAGTTGTGGGCGATGCGGCCGGCATTTTTGAGGTAAATACGCTGTTCGGGCCGGTTGCAATCGGAGGCGCTTATGGCAACTCCGGTCATGCTAAGTTCTTCTTCCGCATCGGGAGGCTGTTCTAAGCGGTGTCGCGGTATGGGCTTTGCTGCAGACAGAGGTTTTGCAGCCCTCGTTGTGCCGAGGCCACAACCTGGGAACCACGACCCGCTCAGCCCGTGTTGTGCAGGCCAGCGGCAATGCCATTCATGGTGGTTCCTATGGCGTAGTCGAGTTCGGCGCTTGGTTTATCGGTACGCTTTCGCCGCAGCAACTCGACCTGAATCAGGCTCATGGGATCGACATAAGGGTTGCGAAGGCGAATCGAGCGCGACAACACAGGATTTCGTTCGAGCAACTCCTTCTGGCCGGTGATCCGCAGAATCATCCGCTGTGACCGCTCAAATTCCTGGCGCAACATGCCATACACGCCTTCCCGTAGCGAAGCGTCATCGACCAACGACGCATACAGGCGAGCTATGGAGAAATCGGCTTTCGCCATGGCCAATTCGATGTTGCGCACCATGTCGGAAAATAGCGGAAATTCAGCGGCCATGTCGCGAAGGATCTGCTCTTCCTGCGGGCCAAGGGCGGTGAATTGCTCCAAAGCGTGTCCCACTCCAAACCACGCGGGAACGGCGTGTCGGCTCTGCATCCAGCCAAAGACCCAGGGGATTGCGCGCAGATCCTCCAAATTGCGAGTGCTGCCCCTGCGCGCCGGGCGCGAGCCGATGCGCGCCAGGTCCATCTCATCGACCGGCGTTGCCAGCTCGAAATAGCGCAAGACCTCCGAGTTCTCGGCAATGTTCTGCCGATAGAAAGCGAAGGCTGACTTCGAGAGTTGCTCCATGACGCCGGACCAGCGAGATTCTTCCTCGTCCGCCTTGGTTGTCGGGCGCACATAGGCGCCAAGACTGGCGGCGATCAGGATCTCGAGGTTCCATTCCGCCAATGCCGTGTCGGAATATTTCCAGTTCAGCACTTCGCCCTGCTCGGTAATCCGAATGCGTCCCGTGAAGTCGCCTATCGGCTGTGCGAGAATTGCCGAGTGCGTTGGTCCGCCGCCCCTGCCCACCGTACCACCGCGGCCATGAAAGATGCGCAGGTTAACGCCACACTCGCGCGCCACTTGATGCAGAGCGCGATGCGCCTTGTGCAGCTCCCACGTGCTGGTGAGCATGCCTCCGTCTTTGTTTGAGTCGGAGTAACCCAGCATGACCTCCTGCCATCCATGCCACGAGGGCAGCAGCGATCGGTATTCGGGCGACCCCCAGACCTGACGCATGATTTCGTGCGCACGCTGCAAGGCGTCGATCGATTCAAATAACGGAACGAGCAAGAGGCCGGGATCTTCTCCATTTCCCCCAGCACGCAGTCCTACCAAAGCACACAACCGGAGCATCCCGAAGACGTCTTCCTCGCACTCTGCACCGCTGATTATGTAGCGCATGATTGCTTCGGGCTCATATTGACTCTTGGCCTCTACGATGGTGCGGAAGGTGTCGAGCAGTTCGATACTTGCCGGCGAAAGGGCGGTCAAATCAGCTGCGGCGATATTGGCGGTACTGATCCTCGTGATTTCTTGCAGCGCTTGCCGGTGCACGCGCGCCTGTTGCCGGATATCCAATGTATGCAGGTGGAAGCCAAACGTCCGCAGCTTGCAGATCAATGGATCGAGCAGCTCCTCCGCCATCCTCTTGCCGTGCTCCTTGCACAAGCTACCCCGGATGGTCATCAGGTCGTCATGGAACTCGTTCGCCGATTGGTATGCGTTTGGGTGCGACTTCTGTTCGCGCGAGAGCCGCAGACGCTCGCCCATCATCAGCAAAAGCCGCCGGTACACTTCGGTCCGCGGGGTGCGCGACAATTCAGCACTTGGCGCAGCAATCTCCACTTCGTACTTCTCCAGGCGGTTCAGCAATTCAGCTGATGCCGGCACCTGGTGAGTCGAGACTGTCAGTTGTCGCACGATCTGCCCCAGCTCCCGAATGTAATGTGCCAACACCATTGCCCGGGCCAACTCCAGGGCGTTGTGGGTGCTCTCTGGAGTGACGAATGGATTGCCGTCTCGATCGCTGCCAATCCACGAGCCATAGCGCAGGCACAGGGGCAGGTCGATACTGGCCACCTCCGCACCGTACACATCTCGAAAAGCAGAAACCATGCTTTCGTATACTCTTTCGGTCGCTTCGAATAGAGTCATCACGTAATAGCTGATTCCGGTGCGAATTTCATCGATAACGGTTGGCTGTTGCAGCCGAACCTCATCGGTTTGCCAAAGCGCCGTGATCGTGCCGAGGATCACCGCTTCGCAACTCGATGCCTGAGCGTCTGTAAGTGGAAGCCGATCAAGCTTTTCCAACTCTGCCGCAATGCGACGCCGCTTCAGGAGCACGGCGCGCCGGGTAATTTCCGTAGGATGGGCAGTAAACACGGGTTGGACCTCGATTTCGCTCAGCGCTGCCATCGCTTGCTCCAATCCGATGCCGGCCTCCTTCATGCGAAGCAGGGTGCCGCGAATCGATCCAGCCAGGGGAGGCTCGTCAGCGTGCAACTCGGCTGCCCGCCGACGGCGCTTGCGATGATTGGTTTCGGCGAGATTGGTGAGTTCGAAGTAGGCCGCAAAGGCTTTAGCTACGCGATAGGCGGTATCGAGATCTAACGCGGCGACCGTCGCGCGCGCTTGCTTCAGCAGCAGGGTGGCTCGATCGCAACCCTCGTTGGCCGCCGCCTGCTCGCGATGCTCAATCAGCAAACGCCGCAAACGCTCTACAGTGCCGAAGAGTTTGGGCCCAGCCTGTTCCCTCAGCACTCTGCCGAGGAGAATGCCCAGTGATCGCACGTCGCGCCGCAACGGCGCGTCTTTGCCGGCCTGTGACCTGCTTGCGGTAAGCTCGGCAAGCCGATCTATCTGATCCGTCGCCCCCCACAGTGGCGATTGCGCTTCCATCTTTGTAGTTTATGGGTGAATCGTGGATATCGGTAGAGCAGTTGTTCCCCAATGCGCCTCTCAGGTGTGGCCATGAGTGGCAGCATTCAATCTGGCCAATACCCCGCAATCCCTGGCTTACCACTGGACAAGACTGGAGCTACCAAAAGGCACTTACGCGGTCCAGGACCTATGGAGGCGAAAGATTTGGGTACAGCGGAAGCCCTGAAGATCACTTTACGCCCGCATGCCTCGGCGCTATATCGGATTGTGGCGGAGCCGTAGGTTCGAAAATCCATTTCGACGCTCCTGCTCGTACAGAAAGGTGACATCCGTCCTTAAAAACGGGGCAACCGTATCCACTCGTCAGCAGTGATCCCTTTGCTTTTGGAGCCAACCGAGTGCTTGCGCCAAATCCAATCTCTGTTCGAGCGAGGTGGTGGGTTGCCCTGGTTTGGTTAGCTCCTCTCCTTCTTTGCGTAAGCTTGGCAGCCGAGCCACCGGTGGGTCGTATTTCGGGCCGAGTACTTGATCCACAAGGCGCGATTGTCCCAGGCGCTCACGTTGCGCTGTTGAACGCAGCCGGGAGCACAGTTCGCGAGACCCTCAACAATTCGCAAGGTGAATTTGTGTTCGACCGCATTGATTCCGGCTCGTTCCAAATCTCGGCTGAAGCCAACGGATTCCTCAGCGTCATCGTCGATGTAGCGGTTTCGGGAGGACAACAGCAGTCGGTTACGGTTCAGTTTCAGCAAATCTCAAATACTGTTCAGTCGTTCACGGTAGTCGCCTCGGCTCCGTCTTCGCTCACTCCCGATCCCTCGCAGAACATCGTGGTACACGATGAGGTGTTGGACGCCAATCCCGGGCGTCCGGGCGCGCCAATTTCGATTCCGGGCTTGCCGATCGAGACTGCCTCCGGAGGCATTAAGGCGCCGCAGTATTTTGCCCCTGGCGTTGCCGGCGATCACGGCGAGCCCATTGCGCAGTACTTTCAGATCGGAAACTTTCTTTATCCCAACAATCTTCCCGCGAATGCCCACGGCAACGGCTATGCCGACCCGAATATGCTGATTCCGCTGACCATCGAATCAGTCGATGTGGACGGCGCCGCTTTCAATGTGCGGGAAGGGAACAACTCAATCGATGTGGCTGCGGCTTACCTCTCACGGCCACGTTTCAACAGCTTCTACCAGCTCACGGGCGACTATCGCGACGCCGACATCATGGCAGGCTGGAGCCCAACGAATCCCGACACGAACGCATGGATCGCTGGTGAGTTTGCCTTCGGCAACGGCCTTCTTACGCGCCTGGAGCACCGGCAGCAGTATAAACTCAACGGCTTTCGCGAATACCACCTTGGCAACCATGACCTGACACTGTTTGGTGTTGGTTACTATGGCTTTTCCTACATTCCTGGTCTGATTCCCATCGCTGTTCCGGTTCCCGGCGACACCATCGACAACCGCCAGCGCGACATCACGCACACCCTGCTGGCGGTCGCGACCGACAATTGGAAGCTGAGTCAACAGCGGCAGCTCTCCTTCTCGGGCTTCTATCGCAACTATGCTTTGCAGCTGCGCTCGAATTTTGGCGACGGATTGATCCAGCAGAGCGAGACCCGCAACGTGTATGGCGGAGAGGCGATGTACATCCAGAGCGTGCGCTCCTGGCTGGCGGTGATGGCCGGTGTCGACTTGCGCCGGGACGCCCCGCGCAAGCTGGACCTCAAAAAGATCGACAACAACGGCATCTTCCAACCGGTGACCAGCAACAACTTGACGTTATCGTTTGTCGAGCCGTTTGCATCCCTCGACGGAACAGCCAGCCGATATTTGCATTTCAATTTCGGTGTTCGCCAGGAAGAGGTCTGGGTGAACAACCAGGACTTCATCAATCCGCAGAACTCGTTTGACAAGCTGGCCACCCTGACGCTGCCAAAAGCCACGCTCACGCTGCTGCCGCCGGACCGATGGTGGCTGCCGATTGTGTCCTTCAGTTACGGAGAGGCATTTCACACGAACGATCCGCGTATCGGAAACGGCACCTACCAACCGACACTGCTTGCGCCCTCTCGCGCATATCAACTTGTCCTATCGAAGGTCATCCAGCAGACGCAGTTTTACCTGACCCTGCGGCGCGTCTCGAACTCGCTGGAGTTGGCGAAGATCGACCCCGATACTGGGCTGCAGCAGGTTGTGGGTCCCTCGCTCAATAACGTTATTGCTATTTCGGCACAACGGAACTTCTCTCGTGGAAGCCTGTATGTTTCCTACGCGCAGGCTGACGCGCGTGACGCAGTTACTGGTCTGCCAGTGCCCGAAGCACCGCGCACTATAGTTGACGCCCTCGCCTCGCTGAACCAGTTGCCGTGGCATCTGCGGCTGCGTGGCGAGTACGAATTCGTAAAGGCTAAACCGCTTGGCGACGGATTTACCGGTGTGCCCGTCAACGAAATTCGCGGCGCTGTCCTGCGTGCTTTTGGGGAAAACCGGATGTCGATCGCAGCCAACTTCCTGATTGCCAGCGGCTATACGGGACAGACCACCGAAGTGGTCGCGCTCTCCAATGAACCCGCGCCGTGTGAGCGAGTGGTAGGGGTTCCGTTGAAATCCTACTTCGGCCTTAGCTGGACGTATTACTTCAAGCGCTAATCCAGCCGGCGACTCAACAGGGCAAAGACGGCGAGCATCAGAGCTACGATCCGCGCCGACTCGCGGGTGTGGCGGCGTATCAGGAAGTAGAGCGCGCGTTCTCCGAAGGCGACCGGGTGCAGTCGAAGGACTTGCATGTTGCATACCGCGAGCTCGGCACCATCGAGAACATCAACCACGCCGGCGACCTCCAAATCCGCATGGACCCAGGACGTGAGAGTTCGATTCACCTCCGGGAGCATCCGCATCTGGACCACCGTTACTTAGCGACCGGCAACCGCAGCCAGGGACGGACTGCGCAAAGGGTTCTAATCCACGTGGACCCGGACGAAAGCAAGCTGTTGGTTAACAACCGCTTCACCTGCGTTTCCGTTTCACGGCCTCAACATGGCCGCGGATATTTACACAAATAATGGAAGTAACCTTTTCCCGAAGCCTCAATCACCAAAGTTCTCAACGTACGGCGACCGAAGTGGATCAACAGTCAATTGCAGTGCGCCGGGATAAACCGGCATGAAGCAGAGGAGGAAGAATCCTCACGAGAAAGGACTAGCGATCCGCTTGGCCCCGAGTTTTGCGTTGTGCATCGCGAGGTGCACAACGAAGCGTAAACAGGGGTATAGGCGGGGTGGGTATTCAGCTCCGTAAACTGTAAATCCGGACGCCGACGACTTTGTAATGGGCGGAAGGCAACACGAACAGGAGCGATAACGCGAGTTCCTGTCCGGTCCGGCGTAGTCGAAGACCCCAGGCACGCCTAGAAACTTCAGCACGAGAACCGGGAGACCTCGGAGACACCTGCTGCCAAACCAGGTAACAGGACGGTAGGAGAAGGCGAAAGCCGCACGGCCCACATGTACGTCCCCGAGGAGTCACAGGGTGGCATAGTACCTATGAACTATTCGAACAAAGACAAAATACCGTCAGCGGAGAGTGGGGAGGGAAGGCCGTCGATCAAGGAGAACGCCAGGCAACCTAACA
>Ga0182036_10001584_pt1 | contig 10735 bp, 9 predicted proteins | sample sta12Cox44000080_FD_125966 | JGI IMG/M metagenome (GOLD analysis project Ga0182036, IMG submission 125966) | Lab enrichment of tropical soil microbial communities from Luquillo Experimental Forest, Puerto Rico - statoxic.12C.oxic.44.000.080 | ecosystem: Environmental > Terrestrial > Soil >...
TCGGGTCGCAAAACGAGCTGAAATCGGTGTAATGCGGCGTTTCCAGGCGCACGGTCCCGCCGGGCCGCACCAGGCGATGGAACTCCTCCATCGCACCGATAACATCGCTGAGGTGTTCGATAACGTGAATTGCCGTCAGCCGGTCGAAGGAATTGTCGGCGAAGGGGTAAGGAAAACGATCGAGGTCGGCCAGGACGTCAGCGGAGCTGGCGGGATTCCGGTCAATTCCGATGGAACCGGGCTGCTTGTGAATCCCGCAGCCGACGTCGAGCACCCTTCCGGGTGGCTTAGTGAACCCGCGGTATTCTACGCGTTGTCGACCGCTGTCTTCAGGCACTGTTCCAGTGTCTCAATCGCGAAATCGCACTGGTCGCGGCTCACCACCAGCGGCGGGCTTAGCCGCACCGTGTTATCCCCGGCGCCCAGCACCAGCAGCCCTCGTTCAAAGGCCAGTTGGATCACCCGGTCGCGCAGGTCCGCCGCCTTTTCTTTCGTCTTGCGATCACGCACCAACTCGATGCCAATCATCAGTCCCAGTCCGCGTACGTTCCCCACGACCGGGAAACGCTCCGGCCAGTCGCGGATCCGGTCTCTCAGGTACGCTCCCATCCGCGCTGCGTTGTCCACCAGTTCTTCCTCGAGCAGCGCGATCGTCACCAGCGCAGCGGTGCAGGCCACTGGGTTTCCGCCGAAGGTAGAAGCGTGGGCCCCCGGCGGCCACTTCATGAGATCCGCGCGCGCCACCGTGGCGCCCAGCGGCAGCCCGCTGGCAATCCCTTTGGCCACTGCCACAATGTCGGGCACGGCATTAAAATGCTCGGCGGCCCACATCTTTCCAGTGCGGCCCATCCCCGACTGAACCTCGTCGAAAATCAGCAGAATATCGTTTTGCCGGGCCACCCGTACCAATTCATCGAAAAACTTCTGCGGCGGAACGATGTACCCTCCCTCGCCCTGCACGGGCTCGACAACGATGGCGGCGGTCTCTTCAGCGGGCGCGATCGTCTTCAATAAGGTTTCGATGTGCCCCACGCACTCCACCGCGCAGCCTTCGGGTTCTTTGCCGAATGGGCAGCGGTAACAATATGGGTAGGGCGCGTGCACCACGCCCGGCATCAGCGGGCCAAAGCCTCGGCGCTGAACAGCCTTGCGCGCCGTGAGCGCCAGAGCTCCCAGGGTGCGCCCGTGAAACGAGCCCAAGAATGCGATGATTTTGTCACGCCCGCTCGCGTAGCGCGCTACTTTGATGGCACCTTCGATGGCCTCGGCTCCGGAGTTACCGAACGACACGCGACGCGCGCGATCGCCCGGGGCGATCGCAGCCAGCTTTTCGGCCAAGGCTACCATCTCTTCGTAATAGAAATCGGTGCCGGACATGTGGATGAGACGCGCCGCCTGTTCTTGTATGGCCTGTACCACCCGAGGATGGCAATGACCGGTCGCCACGACCGCAATTCCAGCGTTGAAATCGAGAAAACGGTTCCCGTCGACGTCCTCCACCACTAGGCCGGCACCGCTCGCAGCTACCATCGGATAGGGACGCGTATAAGAGGGCGAAACCACCCGCCGGTCGCGCTCAATAATCGCCCTTGCGCGCGGCCCCGGCAACGGGCCATCGATATGAGGCAGGTTCAGACGGACCTGTTCCCGGATCTGAGCCATTCAAAATTCCTCCTGTTTACTTCGGACAGACACACACGTTACTTGCGCAGACGGGCCTGATGAACGGCCGGGTCTGCGCGCCGCCAGGAGCGAGAGTCGGCTAATCGGAGCCAAATAACCCAGGCCGGGATGTAGAGGGGGTGAACCCCATGCTCTTATCTTACCCCGCTGCCCGGCCGGGTCTGCCCTCACGGGTATGTAATTTCTTATGTGATTTCTTTGGCCTGGGCCGGGAACGCTATCAGTCGAAACCGCTTACATTTTGGCCCTTGCCTTGCAACAAAGACTGGCAAACGGGAGGTTGGAGACGAATATGCGGAGTTGGATCTGGATCGCGCCGCTGTTGTTTTTGGCCGGTTGCGGGAAATCAAATTCTCCCAGACGCGACGCTCAGGTGGCGGCCGCTTCCTCGCCCGTGATCCAGGGGGACCCCGAGCCGGTCGCGCAACCGGATCTTGGCCGGCCGCCGGCGACGATCCCGGAGCACAGGGAGGTCGTCATCCCCAGAGGCACGGCACTACGGGTCCGGGTCGATGAGGCCGTGAACACCAGGCGCAATCGCGCTGGCGACCAGTTTCGTGCCAGCCTGGCGGAGCCCATTGTGGTGGGGGGTAGGACGGTCGTGCCGAGAGGGACGCCATTTTTGGGACACGTGACGGAGTCGCAACCGTCGGGTCGCCTGCAAGGCCGCGCGGTGCTGGCTTTGACGCTCGATTCCTTCGAGCTCGAAGGGAAGGGTTATCGCGTGCGTACGGGTAGCGTCAATCGCGTGAGTGCCGCTCATAAAAAGCGGAATTTTGAGTTGATCGGCGGCGGCGCGGGCCTCGGTGCGCTCATTGGCGGCCTGGCCGGCGGCGGCAAGGGCGCATTGATTGGCGCCGGTGCCGGAGCCGGGGCGGGCACGGCGGGCGCCGCGGCCACCGGGAAGAAAGACGTTGGCGTCGCTGCCGAAACGCTGCTCACGTTTCCCCTAAAGACGCCGGTTCAGCTCTGAATCGGGATCGAGGTTGGGTCGCCGAACGGGCGCAGCGGATTCCACGACTGTGTGTGGGAAGTCCCTTTCTCCATCTCTTGAGCTTGATTTCTTCTCGTCTCGAGCGACCAGGCTGGGCCGCTGCGATCCTGCAAAAGGACCCCGCCTTCTCTGGTCGGAGCGCACCAAATCCGGGCTCAGCCCGGCGAAGACTTCCAGATCTTACACTCTGCGCGCATCGAACCGGACCACTGTGTGGTTGCGTATGGCCGATGTGCATCACACCGACCTACCGCTGGCAAGTGTCGCCAGCGACAATCCCCGCTACACCCGAATGAAAGAAGCCTGCTTCGGCAAGCTCGATCTGGAGGTCGGGGATCGCGACTTGGGCCCCATCCGGAAGGCGGCACCGACACGCTCGCCATCGATCGCGTCAGTCTGGTCGAGTAGGCTCGCACGCGACCGCCAGGCGTTGGAGAGGCATTCGAGTTTGACGGGCAGGGTCAGTGAAGTTATGATTGAGCGCAGATTCCTCAGGCGAAAGGGTGGTTCATGAGCAGGCATTTTCCCATTGCAGGCTTAATGGTCATCGGGGCTGTGTGTGCCGACGGTGGTCAGCCGGTCACGTTCAACAAGGACGTCTTGCCGATCCTCGAGAAGAATTGCCAGAGCTGTCACCGCCCAGGGCAGGTGGCGCCGATGTCCTTCCTGACTTATGAGGGCGCCCGGCCGTGGGCCAAAGCTATGAAGGCCGCAGTCCTGACGCGGAAGATGCCGCCCTGGTTTGCGGACGCACGGTTCGGACATTTCGCCAACGACCGGTCGCTCGACCAGAGCGCGATCGAAACCATCGCCCAGTGGGCCGACGCGGGAGCTCCGGAAGGCGACGCCAAGGATGCTCCGCCGCCAGTCAAGTGGCCGGCGGAGGGTTGGGAGATCCAGCCGGATCTGATCGTGAATGGGCCGGTGACGGCGGTGCCGGCTCACCCGAACAACAACGTGATCGAATGGACCTACGTCACGGTGCCGAGCGGGATCACCCAGGACACCTGGATCACCTCGATGCAGATTCGCCCGAGCGAGCCAGCGGTCACTCATCACATTTGCGTTTACTTCAAGCCGCATACGGCCGACGTCGAGTACAACAAACCGGTCTGGTACGACCGGCCGCGTGACGGCAATGGGGCCGCGCTGCCCGCGGCGGCGGGGATCAACGGGCGAGGCATTCCGCCTTCGATCACAGCAGGCTCGAACGGCATCGAGGGATGCTATGTGCCCGGCCAATTGTCGCAGGATTATCGCATGCACGGCGCGGCCAAGCTGGTCAAGGCGGGAACCGACATCGTCTTCCAAATGCACTACACACCCAACGGCAAGGACGTGACCGACCAGCCGCGCATCGGCTTCACGGTGGCGAACTCGGAGCCGCAGCGCATGTACGTCTCGTTTGGAATTTCGTCGCCCAGCGACCCCAAGAGTTTCGCGATCCCACCGAATGATCCCAACTGGGAGAGCCCGCCTGCGGAGGTTACATTCACCGATGACGTCGATCTGGTTTGGATGTTCCCCCACATGCACGTGCGCGGCAAGGACATGACCTACCGGTTGGTCTATCCCGACGGCACATCGGAGACGGTGTTGAGCGTGCCGCATTACGACTTCAACTGGCAGCTCGGATACGACCTGGCGCGGCCGGTCCATGTGCCGAAGGGAACCCGGCTCGTGGTGACCGCGCATTACGACAATTCGGTCAACAACAAGTTCAATCCGGACCCGGCCAAGACGGTCTATTACGGCGACATGACCTGGGAAGAGATGATGTTCCCGTTCTTCAGCGTGGTGGTGGACAAGGGCGCGGATCCGAAAGGGTTGATCCGGATCGAACGCGGGCGGCAGTCTAACGGCGCTTAAAGGCCGTCAGCCGAACACCTGCCTGAAGATCTGATCCACGTTGCGAAGCTGGCGTTCGAGCGAGAACGCTAGGGCGATCTGGTCCGGCTTCATGACCGCGCGGATTTCCGGGTCGGCTTCCACAGCCGCCCGAAAATCGCCTTCTTGTTCCCACGCCCGCATGGCGTGGCTTTGTACCAGGCGGTAAGCCTGCTCGCGCAGCATGCCGGCGGCGGCCAGGTCCAGCAGCAATTGGCCGGAAAACACCAGGCCGCGCGTCATCTCCAAGTTTCGCCGCATGCGGTCCGGGTAGACCAGCAGCTTGTCGACCAACTGCGTCGTCTTGCCGAGCAGGTAGTCGGCCAAGATGGTCGAATCCGGTAGGATCACGCGCTCCACCGAGGAGTGCGAAATATCGCGCTCATGCCACAGCGCGATGTCCTCGAACGCCGCCTGCGCGTTGGCCCGCACCACCCGCGCGAGGCCGCAGATCTGCTCCGAGGTGACCGGGTTCCGCTTGTGCGGCATGGCCGAGCTGCCCTTCTGGCCCTTGGAAAAATACTCCTCCGCCTCGCGAACCTCGGTCCGCTGCAAGTGACGAACTTCGAGCGCAATCCTCTCGCAGAGCGAGGTAACCAGCGCCAGGGTCGTGACAAAATGCGCATGCCGGTCTCGCGGGATCACCTGAGACGCGACCGGCGCCTGCTTCAGATTGAGGCGCGCGCAGATTCGCTCTTCCACTTCCGGCCCGATGTGCGCGTACGTACCTACGGCGCCCGAAGCTTTGCCGATGCGCACCTCCTCGGCAGCCTGGCAGAGCCGTTCCAGGTTACGCGTCGCTTCGTCGTACCACAGGGCCAGTTTCATGCCGAACGTAATCGGCTCCGCGTGCACCCCGTGCGTGCGGCCGATCTGGACGGTGTGCCGGAACTCGAGAGCGCGGCGTTTCAACACCGTGCGGAGGTCTTCGAGATCGCGCACCAGGAGCTGGGAAGCCTGCTGGAGCTGCAAGGCCTGCGCCGTATCGACGATGTCATTGGAAGTGAGCCCGTAATGGAGCCAACGCGAAGCCTCGGCGTGGCCGGCCTTGGCCATGGTCTCGGCGACCGCCGTGGTGAAGGCAATCACATCGTGCTTGACTTGTTTCTCGATTTCGAGAATCCGCGCCACGTCGAAGCCCGCGTTCTCGCGCAGCCGCACCGCCGCTTCCATGGGCACCACGCCGAGATCCGCTAGAGCTTCGGAAGCCGCCAGCTCCACTTCCAACCACTGTTGAAACTTGTTCTGGTCGGTCCAGATCCGGCCCATCTCCGGCCGCGTATATCGGGGAATCATTGGACGTTCAAAAGCGAAAGACTTCAGACGCCTCACGCTGTGAGGCAATCGAGAGTTGCGTGCGCAGGCCGCGCTCTTCGAGGGCCTGGGTCGCGACCAGCCGCACGATTTCGGGATGGTTGTTGTGCTCGCTCAGGTGCCCGAGCACCACCCGATCAGTTGCGGCGTCCAAGTCCTCGATCAGGTAATCCGACATCCCGAGATTCGAGAGGTGCCCGACCCGGCTCATCACCCGTTGCTTGATGGCCCACGGGTACGGCCCCACCTTGAGCATGTCCAGATCGTGATTCGATTCGAGCAGCAGCAGGTCTGTCCGCCGCAGATGATATTTGATCGAGGCCGGAATGTAGCCGAGATCGGTGGCGACTCCGATGCGGACTCCCCGCATCTCGAAGCAAAACGCCACCGGGTCCACCGCATCGTGCGGGACGCTGAAACTGGTCACGTTGATGTCGCCGATCCGAAACTGGGCCCCCGCCTGAAACGTTTCCAGGCTCGGCTGCGCTTCGCCCCAATCGATCGCAGGAGCGGTCAAACGGGTCAGATAAATGCGGGCTCGCACCTTCTGGTTGCGCGCCAGAACCGGCAGACCGGCTACATGATCGGCGTGTTCATGGGTGATCAGGATCGCATCGAGGCGCTCCAACTCCTCTCCCATGCGCCCGAGTCGCCGACTAAGCTCTTTCATGCTCAGCCCAGCGTCAATCAGAATGCGCGTCTGATCGGTTCCAAGCAACGCCGCGTTGCCCGAACTGCCGCTCGCCAGCACGCAAAAGGAGACGTTCGCCAAATCCCAGAATACAACGGTCCGAATCCGACAGGAACCCGAATCTCGAGCGAAATGTGCCGCCGGCGGGCGCGGAAAATCCCAAAAGCGAGGTAAGTCGCACCCGACGCTCGGCGCAGCTCTCCATCCGCCATGCCCTACAATAGAGATACGGTTACTCGTTCCGCCCCATGCCGAAGCGAATCGCCATTGTGGAAGACGAGGCGGAACTTGCCTCTTTGATCGACTACAATCCGACCCGGCACGGCTTTGAAGCGCGGGTGCTCGGCGGCTCCGAGGGGACTCTGAAATCGCTCGAAGGGCTGAAACCCGACCTCATCCTGCTCGACGTGATGCTTCCCGAGATGGATGGCTTCGAGCTTTGCCGCCAGATTCGTGGGTCTTCGGCGCTGGCGCGCACGCCGATCCTGTTTCTCACGGCCCGTTCCGACGAGGTCGACCGCGTGCTCGGTCTCGAGATCGGCGGCGACGACTACATGACCAAGCCGTTCAGCCCCCGAGAGCTGGTCGCCCGCGTCAAAGCCCACCTCCGCCGCGAAGAGCTGGACGCTGAGCCGACCGTTTTCGACATCGGGCCGTTCAAGCTCGACCGCAGCGCCCGCCGCGTGTTTCAAGCGGATCGCGAGTTGACCCTGACTTCCACCGAATTCAATCTTCTGGAATTCTTCCTGACGCATCCCGGCCGCGCCTACAGCCGCGATCAGCTTCTGGAATCGGTTTGGGGTGAACAGCGCTTCGTCACGCCGCGCACCGTCGATGTGCACGTCCGCCGCCTGCGCGAGCAGATCGAAGAACAGCCCGACAGCCCGCGCTACCTCACCACGGTTCGCGGCTTCGGCTACCGCTTCGAGGAGGCCCCGTGACCGGGCGCATCTTTTTCAAGCTGATTGTGGGCATGTTTGGCCTGCTGCTGGTCGCCATTGTCCTGGTCGATTACTTCGCCACCCAGGTGGCCAGCGAGGCATATATTGCGAACTTGCGGCGCCAGCTGGCCGACAAAGGCCGGATGCTGGCATTATCCTTTCCCGAGCCCGCCCGCTTTCCCCCCGTCGGCGCCCGCGAGATCGCCCAGGCGGCCGGCGGCCGGGTCACGGTGATTCGATCCGACGGGCTGGTGCTGGCCGATTCGGAGGCCAACCCTCGGGAAATGGAGAATCACCGCAACCGACCGGAGCTGATCGACGCCTTCCGCGGTGTCGCCGGCTCCAGCATCCGGCGCAGCGCCACCATCGGTGTCGACTTCCTCTATGTCGCCGTGCCGATTCACGGCGGCGCCATTCGCATCGCGGTGCCACTCTCTGAAATCAACCGCCAGGTCTCCGAGGTCCGGGCGAAGATTCTCTCCGGCACTGCGCTCGCCTTCCTGCCCGCCGTTGTCATCGCCGCGCTGCTCGCCCGCTGGGTCTCGCGGCGCTTCGGGAGCATCCTGGCATACGCCGGGGAACTGGCCAAGGGCAATTTTCGCGCCCGGCTGCCCAGCACGGGCGGCGCCGAGTTCGGAACCCTGGCGCGCACGCTCAACGAAACCGCCGGAAATCTCGAGCAGACCATGGCGCAGCTCCAGCACGAGCACACCGAGCTTGAAAAGGTCGAGCGCATCCGCAAGGATTTTGTTATCAATGTGTCACATGAGCTGCGCACGCCGCTCGCTTCCATCCAGGGCTACACCGAAACGCTCATCAGCGGCGCGCTCCAAGATCCCCAGTACAACATGCGTTTTCTACGCATCATCCGCCATAACGCCGAGCGGCTGGCCCGCCTCACCGAGGACCTGCTGACGCTGTCCCGCATCGAGCAGAAGCGGCAGAAGTTCGAATTCGAAGCACACCGCGTCAACGATCTTCTGCGCGACGCGGTGGAGCTGATGACTCCCCTCGCCGAGAAGAACCAGATCCGCATCTGGGAAGAGCCGGCGCCGAGCGGCGTCGAAGTGTGGTGTGACAGCGAAGCGGTCTCCCAGATCCTGAGCAATCTTCTGGACAATGCCATCAAATACACACCGGTGGGAGGCGCGATTACTGTGGGCGGGCGCGAGTCGGGGCGCTTCTTCGAGCTCTACGTCCGCGACACCGGGGTGGGCATCCCCGCCGAGGAACTGCCGCGGCTGTTCGAACGCTTCTATCGCGTCGACAAAGCCCGCTCCCGCGAGCTAGGCGGCACCGGTCTGGGTCTTGCCATCGTCAAGCACCTGGTGGCCGCCCACAACGGAACGGCGCGAGTCGAAAGCCGCGTGAATGAAGGCTCCACGTTCTTTTTCACGCTGCCGGGGAGCGAATCCGAGCTCGGTGGCGAGCGTCTTAATCCCGAATTCACAGCGCTTTAACGGTCCTGTAACGGGCGGGCTGTTAACTTGAGGAAGCCGAGACCTGGAATGAAAAAAATAATTCTTATCGAGGACGACTCGGACCTGTTCGCACTCCTCCAATACAACCTCGAAAAAGAAGGCTTTGTCCTCACCGGATTGCAGACCGGTCGCGGAGCCATCGAACTCTGCCGCCAGGTGCGGCCCGATCTGATCCTGCTCGATATCATGCTGCCCGACTCCGACGGGCTCGATATCTGTAAAGGTATCCGCAAGGATCCGGACTTGGCCGCCACTCCCATCATCTTTCTGACCGCGCGCGCCGCGGAAACGGACCGTATTGTCGGGTTGGAAGTCGGCGCCAACGACTACGTGGTCAAGCCCTTCTCCATCCGCGAGCTGATTGCTCGGATCAAGCTCCAGTTTCGCAATCAGGCGAGGCCGTCGCGCGTGCTCGAAGCCGGCGGGATTGAGCTCGACCGCACCAGCTGCCAGGTTCGCGTGAATAGCGTGCCGCTCGCACTCACCGCCACCGAGTTTCGCCTGTTGGAGTTTCTGATGAGCCGTCCCGGGGTAGTCTTCAGCCGCGAGCAATTGTTGAACGCCGTATGGGGCCAGGACCGCGCCATCACCGACCGCGCCGTCGACGTCTACGTCCTCCGCCTCCGCCAGAAAGTCGAGCGCGACCCGGCCAATCCCCTTCTGATCCATTCCGTGCGCGGCTTCGGTTACACCTTCGAGCCCAGCCGCGACCGCGCCGTCACCGCGTAACTTTCTCCGCGGCGGCACGCCTCAGCCGGTCCAGCACGCCGGCCCAATCCGGTCGATCGGGGGGCGGCTCCACCGCGATCCAATCGAGCCCGCGCCGGTCGAGTTCGTGCAATTTCTCATAGAGGGACGCGGCATATTCGGCTGCGTTGTGGGGCATCTCAAGTCCCAGCCGCAGCCACGCGCCATGGCCCGCCGGGGGCGGTGCCTCACGGCCCAAAAGAACCAGCGGAGTGCTCGGCCGGTAGTGCCGGAGGTGCATTCCCGGCGCCGGGTGCGCACCGGGACCGACGCCTGAGGAGACCTCGACCGGCCCAACAAGGGCTTCGATCTCCGGCAGCGGAATCACGCCCGGCCGTAAGAGTTCCGCTCGACCCGCAAGCGAGAGCACGGTCGATTCGATTCCCACACGGGCGGGGCCTCCGTCCAGCACGAAGTCCGCCAGGTGTTCGGCGACATGTTCCGCCAGTGTGGGCGAAAGCTCTGTGAACCGGTTCGCGCTCGGCGCCGCAATTGGGGTGCCGGAGATGCGAATCAATTCGAGCGCCACCGGATGCGCCGGCATCCGCAGCCCCACTGTCGGCAATCCCGCGGTGACGATGTCGGGAATTCGTGACGCCTTCGGAACCACCAGCGTTAGCGGTCCTGGCCAATAGCGCTCGGCCAGGGTCTCGGCGGCTTCCGGCCATTCGGCGGCGAGCCGGCGCGCCATCTCCACCGAATCCACATGAACAATCACAGGACTCGTCGACGGACGACCCTTGGCCGCAAAAATTCGCGCCACGGCCTCAGCGTCCAGCGCGTTGGCGCCCAGCCCATAGACGGTTTCGGTTGGAAACGCGACCAGCCGTCCCGCGCGAATCAACGCCGCGGCCCGCTCGATATCGCTCACTCCGGGGTGCCCTCGGAACCTTCGTCTTTGCCGTCGCCGGCAATCTTGCCGGTCTTTCGCCACACCAGATACGCATGGATCATTGGTTCCAAGTCGCCTTCCAGCACTCGGTCCACGTCTCCTAAA
>Ga0182036_10001597_pt1 | contig 10690 bp, 17 predicted proteins | sample sta12Cox44000080_FD_125966 | JGI IMG/M metagenome (GOLD analysis project Ga0182036, IMG submission 125966) | Lab enrichment of tropical soil microbial communities from Luquillo Experimental Forest, Puerto Rico - statoxic.12C.oxic.44.000.080 | ecosystem: Environmental > Terrestrial > Soil >...
ATTTTCACCTAGTCATTTAAAGCAAAAGAAAAAACGAACCCTCCTTCCAACGACGCTCCCCTGAACGCTTTTGCAGAACTTGACGCACACAACTCAAAACATGCCCAACGAGACAGCAAATGGCCAGGGCGCAAGCGCAAACGCTGTAGGCATGGTCGAACCGCGGCGATATCTTTTCAATAATCAGGCGCCCTCAGCGATCTCGACCGAGGGGGTTGTGTTTTCTGCCCCAGACCGAGCCAGCAGCGACATTTCGGTCCAGCATTTTGCGCCCATCGGGGAAGAAATCGAGCTTGCGCTTGTTGACGCTATTGCCAGCAACAATTTCGAGCTCGATGTGCGCGCCGGCGTCTGGAATCCCTTCTACTTCGGCGGTCGCAAACTCCTGGATATCGGCGACCAGGTTCTCGGCAAAGCCGCTCCAGGAAAATCCCGCGACCGCGTCATTGTCAAGTTCTACAAAATCAAATTCAAGGACGGGAAAACCCTCCCAATCACTGCTGTAGCAAAAGCTCCGGACGGCACGGAAGGAATCCCTGGTTATATGGTCGGCAGCCGCACTTTACAGGCAATCATTCCCGTCCTTTTAAGCGCCACGTCGGGTTTGGTCGAAGTCTTCAAGGACCGATCGATAGCCGCTTATGTCCCTTCTCGACTAACTGCTGCAGGAGTGACCGTTGAAACAAACAACCCGCAGAGCCGAAGCGGCCAGCTCCAGGACGCCGGTTACAGTATGCTCCAAAGCGGTCTGGACAGAATCTCGATGATGGTGGCTCAAGATGTGGAAGAAAATAAGCCTTTTCTGGTCGTACCCCCGGGCACACTCTGCAAAGCCTACCTTAACGATTACATCGACACCTCACGAGCCGATCTCGGAAAATGAAAATGTCAGCACTAATTCGATCAGCCAAGAGCCTGCGCAATCCGAATCCGGCACTAATGGCGGCGGGGCTTTCTCTCCTCTTGACCGCGTGTCAACACGGTGGACCGGGACCAAACTCTAGCGTTCAAGCAGGCTTCTCGAAGGACGCCCCCCAGCCCGCTTGTGGTCTTGTACCGTCTCATGCCGGAGCGCCTCCCGCAAACCTTGGGGCCAAAGCGGTTTATGTTTTGCCCGTCACAACGACCGGCTTCGTAGCGGGGCAAACCGACCCTCATACCGGCGACTATGTCGGACCTCACAGCGTTTCGTCGATACTGGAGGAGGGGCACTGGGCAAGCCAAGAGGAGGCCGAACTTCAAGGTAAACCGTACCTTTTGCCAGACACCCAACAGATTATCTATCCGGCCGCAGGTAGTTACGGCCAGTTGCGGCCAGGTAAAGGCGTTATGGATGTGAACCGTTCCCGGCGCGCCTATTGGGGAGACCAGTCATCTGCTGACCAAGCACGAGCCGATAAAAGTTCAAGGCAGGCCTCTGTCCGAGGGCAATACAACGGCGATAATGGACCGATCAGAGCACCAGTGGCTCAACCGCTGGGGACATCTGATCAGTTCACAGTATCGGTCAATTCACCACAAGAACTGGTCTTCTACGGCGGCCGGGCTGGAGAAATTCACACCGTAACACTCGCAAACCGAGACTCTATGCGCATAGCCTATCTATCCGATTCGGAAATAGAACTGCGTTCCGGGGACAAAACGACCTTGGTAACAATCAAGAACCCAAGCGATCACGTTCGGGTCAAGCTCGCAAAAGCACAGTGATTGCTCTCCTTTTTTTTATCTACTGCGTTCTCTGGAGTTGTTGCTGGCTCGCACCGGTGGTTGAACTGCCTGCGAGCGGCAAGTTTTCTCTTTTTCTTTGGTCCTTTTGGCCTCACGCCGCGGTCCTAAGACGCAGACCCTTTGCCATAAGCAATTCCTTGTTATGGTTTGCCGGCCTGTTTGCAGGAATGCTTCTGACAGCGCTTATGCCGGATTTCTACGCCGAACAAATCCGACTAACCTTGATGTTTCTCATAGCGATTCTCTCTTTCGGCGCGGGACTAGGCCTGTCTTTAGGATTTCGCTCGACGGTCCTGGCTCTGAATAGCAGTAGAGAGGTCGCGCCCGAAGGAATCGTTTTACGCGGCCACGACGAAGTTCTGCTCTTTGGAAGCGAAACTGCCATCAATAAATTCACCGCCCGACAAGAGGTAATTAACCATCTACGCTCAACAGCTATTCCGGGGTTAGTAATTCTATCCAGCGCCGTCTATTTGCGAACAGAGGCCATGCCCGAACTCCGGCGCGTACCGTGGTTCACTGAGCTTAACCAAGTCGTTTTCGATCGGTTGGAAAAGAATCGGCGCGATCTGCACGCGCTCACCGAGAAATTGCTCCACGCTGAAAACCAATGTGCTGCTTATCAAGCGCAGTTGGACGACGCATTAGGAACAGTAAAGAAATTGAAAGCGGAGCGCGAAGAAATTGCTCAAAAGTTGCATAACGTCCGGACGGCGGCAAAAGGCCCTATGCGGCAACAGAAGCAAGGCCATTTGACCCAAACCTTTGATCTGGAACCCTCTTGAAAACTACAGCCCCTACCTGCTGGAATCGTCCCTACGATAAAAGGAATCAAGTAGAGCCCGCGCCCGCGCAGAATGCGTGGGCTCCGCGCTAAAAAATGTTGGAGCTCCCCTTACTGATCCCTAGTTATCAATGTTTCCGCAAAGAAGCCGGTTTTTGTGATTCGGAGATTCTTGCGGTCACACCGGCATCCACAAAGCTCTTGGCTTCGCGCATCGCTCTTGTCCAGAGTTGTGGTAAATCTCTCGTATCAAAGCGTCCGGAACGACAAGGAGGAACTCGCCCGGTTTAAGTGTGATCAGGCCGCTATTGATCTCGGTCATTCGAGGTTGCTTCTAGAAAAAATTGCTTTTTCGAACAAATGCGATGGCGACGCAGGGAGGGATACTCCAAGTTCGCACTTCATTCTCTGCATTCCGTTCGCCAACAACATCTTCACCTCTGACATGCCTACACCCAATTCGTTTGCGATTTGAGCAATAGTCCGTTCTCCGCCGGAGTCCAATCCGAAGCGCAATTTTAGAACCGCGCTTTCAGCATGCGGAAGTGCATGGAAAGCCGCTCGCAGAGCTGACAGTAACTTCGACGCTCTCTCTTCAGAGCACTCACTTTCCTTTCCCGCAACAGTGCTGGAAAGGTCTTCACACCAACTTTGGTCGATGTCTCCACGCTGAATGTTGCTCGTAAGCGTTGCATACCAAATCGCCTCTCTGCATTTGGCGACAGGTAACCCAAGCCCCCGAGATGCGCGCAAGATGCCGATCTCGATGCTGTCGGCTTGGTGGACATACTTTTGTACTTTACTAATTCTTCGATTCAACCAATTTGGCAACCGAATCAGATACCCTTTCTTCTGTGCGGCTGTCAAAATCGTTTGCCGGATCCACCAGTGGGCATAGGTAGAAAAACGATATCCTCGCACCGGATCGAATCGGGCGATTGCCTTTCGCAGTCCGAAATAGCCTTCGCTAATTCTATCTTCCAGCGGCAATGGGCAATGACGAATCCCCTTGGCAATCTGGACGACCAGGCCAAGATGGTTTTCGCACAGCGCCAGTTGTGCGGCGTCGCAGCCTCGTTGAGCCTGATAAAAAAGTTCCCGCTCATCATTGATAGGTTTGGATCGATTGGTCGTCTGCATCTGAAGGTGTCGCGCTCTCGAGAAGCCTAGATACGCTGTTCTTTGCGGCTCCCGATCCGATTGCCATTTTCGAAACGGTTACTGCTAGAAATTCTGTATCCTCCGTCAGCGCGCGAATGCGCCGCATGCGGCGGCGCGTAAAAGAAGGAATCGCTCGCCTGCGCTAGCCGTCCCCCCGTTTACCCGGCCCCCCGAAGCTCACCCCTTGAAGTCAAGATGACGAGGTCTGATGTCCAATATGCAAAGACTGCTCCCCCCTCCCCTCCCGGGGCTTCCGGAAGCCCCCCCGAGTGATATCACTGCTTTTGCCACTCTGGGGGCGGCGTATGAGGGACGCTTTGGGCCTGAACGACTAAAGCGGGAGACGGTCTCATTGCGCCTCGTAGATCGACAAATTGAGCGCCAACTGCAGCCAACGCGGTTAGCCACACACCGGCCAGGAACGAACCCAAAGCCGCAACTGGCTGCTGAATCCGTCGATTCACTAACCTAATCGCCAGGGCGATTCCGTAGCAGCAAATAACGCCGTAGAGAATGGCGCTCACGCCGGCCGAACCGTAGTAGGTCAGCACCCGGAGCACCTCTCCAACCTGCACCGGTCCATGACGTGACGCAAAATCATCGTGCAGCTGATCTAGCAGATGATTCCGGCAGTCAGGACAACACAGAAGCAACAGGCCTCCTGCGGCTGCAGAAAAATAAAAAAACGTTAAAGCCAACTTTCTCTTACCGGCTGAATAACAAAAGGTACCTGGCGCCCAGCCTATTAACAGGACGCTTACGGCCACGCCAGCCGTTTGGCTCGCCCCCATTGCTGCTAGGTCACATGCAAGAACGCTGAGCCCTGGACTAAACGGCCCCGCTGCCAGTGACATCTCAATCATCGAAAAACAGGTATAGTAAAATACTCAGCATGGGGCTACATGTGCCTCAAAGCAATAACAGAACTTTTCCCGTTCCTTTCTGAGCCTGATTGATCGCTCACTACCCGGTCAGCCTTCTTCCTCTTCGTCAAAACAAGAATAAATGTGACTCGCGAAACCCTTGAGAAGAGCTTTCCTTAATTCCTGATTCTTGTGCAATTACTCATTGATCGGAAGGAGCTCAAAAAGGGCTCGACTCTGTGTCCTTCTATTTTCCAGGTCTTCTCTGTTACTTGCCGTAAGCTCCATTTCGTCGCCATGTTCTCGTCTTTTTATTCGATGGATTGAGCCGTTGCTGGCGCCATCTGGTTGCGCATTCTCACGAAAAACTGTCAACGAGGTGCAATCTTACTTTGATCCTCGTTACTACGGCGCCAAAACAAGCCGCGGTTAAAAAAGGGGCGAATCGGTTCTTTATTGGAGGGAGATACACCCACCTACAAATCGCCAACCGCACGCGCTAGTCGCGTCAGATCTATCTTTCCAAAACACTGCGCAGCACTGTCGTGTCGGGATAGTCCGCATGCGCGTAGAACCCGATCTTCCAATGCGTCTGACTCTCTTGCCAATCCTACGCTCTCCAAGTATTCGGTGACGAGGTCCTTAACGGCGCTGGCATACAGACCACTTAGCGAAATCACGTCGTTGTTAAATTCGTAGCGCTCGGGATCTACTGGAGCCAGTGCTCGCAGACTTCCAAGCTGACGCGCGATCACTTCTCTCAAGCGCTTCATCCTTGTTTTGATTCCGCAAAGCATTTTCATCCAAGCTTCTACTGATCCTATTTCGCGGCATTTACTCAGTTCTTCGCGGACCAGTTCAGACGCGGCAGCTTCCCAATCGCGCAGGGACATTTGCTCTTCGCTAAAGACGCAGATCGCGCCGCACCGAGCATTAATTCCTCGGGCACCAAGAACGAGAGCACGCCGTAGCGCGCCTAAAACGTTGCGCCGTTTTCGATGTCTAGCTCGAGCCACTAGCAGTGTCGCTTTTGCGTGCACCTCTTTTCTAAAACCAAAGGTTTCGTATTCCGTCAAAGGCCTTGCCGTCAGTGTAATTTCCATAGCCGCTTTCAAACCGACTCTAGAGAAGAAGCGTTGAATGCCACCTCTTCCAATGCTTCTAACCTATTCTCTTTCGGCGTTTTGATTTGCCGTTTTTCGAACGCCCCCCAAACGAGTCGATCATTCCTTCTAAATAAATCGATCTTTACCCCAAAGTCAGCCATGCAAAATTTCATACCCTTGCTTCTCGGTATCCACTTGCCTAGGACATAACAATCACGCAATGACAATAAGGCTGATACTTTTCGTAATAGTCGCTATCTTGGGCGGCTGCCGATGCTCTGACAACCACGTGAACTGCGAGCCCATCGGTCCAGTCTACGTTGCCAGCAATGTTGCTTTTGCTCGGGTCAACACACATCCAAAAACACCGCCACGAGGCGTGCTAGATCTAAACTCGAGCAATCCGACCGGTTCTGAAGAAACGACACCTTTCGCGCCGGCGCCCAAACTGTTGGCGCCAAAGGGAATTCCGGTCCCGAACCGTCCTGGCTTCATCACAAGCCCGCTGGCTCCTGATCAGGGCCTAATTGATGTGCGCGGAATACCTTCAGGCACCGAGATTCGGGATCCGTATTCCAATCAAACAATCACTGTTCCTTAATTTGTGTGCATCCAACGCGCGCGAGCCCATTACCAACATGTAACCATTGAAGAGCTACCCCCTGTGTCAACAGTGTCGAGCACTTTCCTACCGTGGTCGCGTCGTGAACCGCGCGCAGAATTGCCAGCCACCGATACCGTTGTTGCACCTTTACTCGAATAAGAGGCAGCCCGGCGGTTGCAAGCGCGTGCTCGACAATACGGTCCCGCAGTTGACGATCGGCTCGTGCGTGAGAACGATCATCCAGTTCGATCGCCGCCACAGCCTTGAATTGCTTGTTGAGCAAGACAAAATCGACGTGTTTGTTGGAGACCTGATAGAATGCGCTCCTATAGCGGCGTGAGGAGAATTCGTTGGGGGCTAATAAATCGGCAATTCGCACCTTCATTGCGATAGTCCATTCTCCGCGTAGCGCTTCGGCCAGTCCATTGTAAAAGATGGCTTCAGGCTGCGTTAATAAAGTTCCAGCAGTTCGGTAACGGAACTTCCTCCTCCTCGAAAGAACAAGCCACCGGCGGTGGCCGAAGAGCAATGCTGCGCAGAAGAAGATAAAAAGAGCCGAGTACGTCATTTCCAGGATTCGCCGGTCGAAGGCATTGTAAGATATTTCGACCCCTTTTCTGTCAGTTCACTAGCCCGGCTGGTTTTAGACCATCGCTCCGCAAATTGATAGCACTCCTGCGGAGTCTCTCCTACAAACAGGGCCAGCCATCGGCAACTACGCTTTGTAAGGACGAAGCCCTTTCTCCCTTCGACCCAAATAGCTGTGACCTCGATCGCGGAAGGAGAACTCAGCAACATTTTGCGCGCGCGCTGATAGGTCGGTGGTTGTATTCTGGTACGCGTTCCTGCCTCGTGCACTACTTCAAGAGGTACGCTCTGCATCGATGTTCACGAATCCCTCCTTTTTGAAGTGCTGGATGAGCTCCTGAACCTCATGAAACCGCGCTATAGCCAGATCATACGCAAGCAGGGCGCGCGTACGCTCGCCTGGAATCTGTGCTTCTACTTCTCGTCGAGCGCGCAAGACAGCAGCGCAAACATATTCACGTGATTCGAGTAACGCGGCAAAACTTACGAATTTGTCTCTACAAGTGCCTGTGCTCACTACAATAATATAAGCTATGTCTATCGGAGCCCTTCCACTTGCGGAAACGCGCACGCCTGACGACTGGGCAACTCGATCTTTTACTTGCCCAACGGGGGCGAATCGTTCCTCTAAGCGTCCGCTTTATCCCTTTGGAAGACTAAGCGAACGCGATCCGAAGATGACGGGCGCACCCTGCAATGACTGACTTGCACTTTGCCGGTCCAAGTTGGGGACATCAGGTTGCTGAGGAAGCGGTGGCAATCCAAGTGGAATCAGCTTGATATGCGAGTCGGCAGCCTCCGTTTTCGACTGCACGATCGTGCTCGAGCCGCGCCCAGGCGCCATGTCGGTCGGGTAGTCAAGCCAGGGACCGCCAGGGACTTCGCTCTCCTCGACAAAAGACCAGTCGACTGTGTCGATGGATTCTAGTTCTAGAAAATCTCGCACCGCTGGGCTAACGTCTATACCGGCTCCGCGGTTCATATTTGGCGAAGGCCGGTCTCCACCAAAAACGTATTCCCAGTGGTCGGTACGAAAGGGGCCTACGTCTTGCCACTGTGCATAGGTGATGCGTTCTCCTTTGCGTATGGCCAGCCAGCGGCCTCTCAGTTGACTGATACCATCGTTGGCCTGCGCTTGATCAAACCAGGGAATAACGCGAGAGGCCTCCTCGCGTACGTGCCCAGCCATACGGTCGTTGTATGGTAGGGCGATATAGAACGGCGTCTTGCGCGGCACAAAAGCAGCCGGTCTAAATCCCGCTCGCTTTGACGGATCGTCAACGCCTCCGAAACTCCGCATCCATGCAATGTCCCATGCAGAGCGCAAGTTATCCTGCGGATTTCGCCTGCTAGCGAGCTCTCCAACCCAAAAAACCGTACTTGTGATATTGGTCCTCCAACGATGGTTACGAGGATCGCCGGATTCCAGACCCGGCGGTAAGGATTCTGGTGTGTCTTCTGATGCGAACGCCTTGGGTGCAGCTGGAAGTCTGTAACCGTAACTCTGCTTTGCGTAGGCCAGCATCGTTCCCGCTGGAGCCGCATCCGAATCGTCCAAAAGAACAAAGATTGGTTTTTTTGCCGAACCGGGATCGTCATAGGTTCGGCCGGTCTCCAAGAGCACCACCTGCTGCGCACCTGCGCTTGCAACCCAGAGCAGATAAACAAAGACAACAGTTCTTGCACGTCTCACTCATTCAAAGTGTTATGAGTGGCAGCGTGCCTGGGGGCAACTCCCGAAATTCTCCTCTTCCCTACCAAAAAAAATAGATCGCAATTTGCTTGGGCATAGATGAAGCGCCGGGAGTCAATGCTTGCTAATCTTAGCGCCGCTCATCATAACAAAGCTTAAAGGGAAACCTCTACCGCCCAAACGGAGGCTTCTCTTTTGGATTCTGATCTCTAAAGAACAATGATCATCAGAGCAGTAAAATGGGTTACGCTAATCGCCCTGTTGCTTCTTGGGGCGCAAACAGCTGTCATGAGCCTCGGCGGGTATGGATTACTGATGTTTTTGTTGCTTCTGGTGTTCGGAATTGGTGTCTACTGTTTTCTGCAAACAGATTCCGGTATATTCAAACGTTGATTTTTCCTCTTAGAAATTCTCCCAAGACTCCTCCCAGGCTGCCGCGGGTGATTACACTTCAAACCAAGTGATAAGTCGCCCTCCTGTTTTCTTTTACTGAAAGGCCGCTTGTCTGCTGTTCGAAACCGGAGGATGCCGAGCTGGTTTTGCCTTCTAGTGATGTCTTTATTGACGCGCTCGTCTGACCTTCTGCACGTTAGGGGCCATTGTCTTCCGGCTAAAGCTGCACAAAAGGCGGCTACGGCAGAGTACATCTCCTTCGTTTCCCTGCATTGCATCAAATCCGCCGGTCAGAACAGAAAACGGACTTTCGATCACCTCTTTCATTTCGCCAACTTGATCTTTATGCAGCGCTGCAATCATTCCGGTCAACGGGCCCAAATTTCCTGAACGTGCCGCTTCGGCTATGGCAAGATCGTAGTTGTTGACGGTAAAGTCCCATGCTCGCAACTTTTCTTTCCCGCCGAGGAGCGTGTTCAAATGTGCCCAGGTCAATATTCGCGCGGCGATCCCAGTTCCGGTCTCGCAAGGTTGCATAAAAACCATCCGCGCGTGGGCGAAGGCAGCGATGACGCATAGATCCTGGTCGCTGAGAGCGCGAGCAAGCATGTTTTCGACTTGCAGTCCAAGTAGCGCAAATTCGCCACCGACGCAGTCTGCATGGCACGGCACGTGTCCGAAGGCATCAGCAATCGACTCCGCAGAGCGCAGAACGCCCGCCTGACGAGTTTTTCCCGCCATGACAAGCAAATGAGCCAGCAGAAAATTCTCAAGCGTCGGGCAGTAAATTTCGTCATTCTCAAAGAGTAAGTATGCCAGCAACTGGCCTTTGGCTGGCTCCGTGTTCCTCCGGCCCTTTGTACTTAAGATCGAGGAGCCGCCGCGCTCAAAATCGGTCTTTCCTCGGCGCAATTTCTCTGCCACATCTAGCAAAGGCGCCGATCCGTTCAACGTTTCCACAATGCCGGCCAATCGTTTAATGGTCGGCGGCGCAAAGACATTCGTCGTCATGACACATCCCTCCGAAACTTACTTTGTAACGTTGTTTAAATAACACTCTTTTATCACGTTGTAGCACAACAAACTTTGCGAGGTCTATGAGAATTTCAAAAAAAGCCAAACGGCGCGGCAAAAGCAGACAAAACAATGGCGTACAACTTCTGGCATCTTCGGAATTCTCTTCCTTCGTCGACCAATGAACGAATGCTCAGACGCGCGCGGAAAACATCCATGTACGCATCGAGAACGCGTGCTTTCGACAGATCAATCCAGGGAAGGGTCAAGGCGTAAATCGCCGTGCCGGCGCGTTGTAAATCGGTGAGAACGGCATATGCATGGGCGAAATCCAAAGAAAATTGCATCCGCTTCCCTTCGTCCTGCACCACCGCCAGTCTCAAGGCGAGACATCCCCTGTGAGCACTCCAATTAAGCGATGCATTTCTACCCCCGGTCTAAGTTGCCTGCGGGCTGGCATCCAGAATTCGATGCAAGCCTTATGGAGAATCTGAAAAACGCTGAATATTTGCAACCACAAACATCGCGGAAAATCTCTTCCAGATATGCATTTTCGAGTCTAAGTCTCTGCGGCTGAGCAATAGTGGGAGATAGACCCAGTGCGTTTCTGAAAAAGCGAACTGACGACCGCAACGCTTCACCAAGCGGTCTGCCATCAACCCGTTTGCCGCAGCGCCTCCTCGTCAGGAAGCGGCAAAAAACCTCCAGCGGTTAGGTTGCGCGCTGATACGGCGTGGCCTATAACGGCCAACCTTA
>Ga0182036_10001601_pt1 | contig 10686 bp, 7 predicted proteins | sample sta12Cox44000080_FD_125966 | JGI IMG/M metagenome (GOLD analysis project Ga0182036, IMG submission 125966) | Lab enrichment of tropical soil microbial communities from Luquillo Experimental Forest, Puerto Rico - statoxic.12C.oxic.44.000.080 | ecosystem: Environmental > Terrestrial > Soil >...
AAAGCCCAGGCGTAACGCTCCTGCAGGGAGCTTTCACGATAGTAGATTGGTCCTGCAGCGGGATAATGAGGCATGGAGAGACCGATACCGCGCAGGTCAATAGCACAAACGGCGAAACCCCTTCGGGTAAGATCGCTGATCTGCGACCCCTCTTGGACAACTCGATTCCTATTCCCTTCCGAAACAGAAACGATGGTAGGAAAAGGCCCACCGCCTCTCGCCGGTCTGAGGAACCAGCCGGCGACCCGAACGAGAGGTTCTGATTCGAACGTGAACTCATCGATAGCGATGTCGTCCCTCCACGCATCCGACGAAAGGATCCGGGAGTTAAGCGGAGTGTGCTGAGTGGGTAGGGCGAGCAGCTCCTTAAGAGTGTCCTGGACGCCCTTGCGGAAGGCTTTGATATCATTCGGCGCGGAGTTCGCGGGGACACAAGCTCGAAGACGGTCTACATTCAGTTGGACGACGGAGCGTCCGCCTAAAGACGTTCGAACTTGCCCGGTGCTGGTACAGTTCAAAGCATCGGCTGCCGACTTATCGAACTCCTCTTCCTCGGTTCCCAGTTCCTCGCTGCCGAGCCAACGATTAAACCATCTGTAGGTTTCTCGACGATTGAAGAAATCGTACGCGTGCGGTAGAGGGGAGCCGAAGAGGCTTACCTTGTCTGGGTCGCCTATAAGCTTGTACACGGCCTGGACCTCTCTGTAAACCTCCTTCGTTCCTTCCTCGTAGGTCGGCGAGTAGGTGAGGCCGGCGTCGGTCCGCGAATACAAAATGAGGAGCGGCTTAGGTGCGAACGCTAAGAGTAGATCGCCGCGGTCGAGGCCTGCCGGAAGGCTGCCGACCAGGTCCTGTTCAGCGTCATCGACCGCTCCCGGAGGAGCATAGGAAGGGCCGGCCACGTTCTCCGAGTTTCCATCCGATTCCACCGCCACTTTTATCCGCGGCTCGAGGGCCGCCAGGTACATCGTCATTGTTCCGCCGCCCGACTGTCCCGTGCAGCCTATCCGCTCGGGATCGACCTCTGGGCGAGAGAGAAGATAATCGAGGGCTCGGATGCCATCCCAGACTCGATACTGCGCAAACTGCGATCCCATGAGTAGCATCGGGCGCCCAGCTTGATCGTGTTCACCGGTGGGTCCGTAGAGACTCTTCCCGGTGCGAGCGTCGAGATACTGTAGCCGCTCGCCTTGCCCGAAGGGATCGAACGGCAAGACCATGTACCCTTTTCTCGCCAGGGTTTGGGATAAGTATTGATAGGTATAGCTTGCCTTACCATCTTCAGCATGGCCGAGCGGGTGAATAATTCCTGGATAAGGCGGCCGATGGTGGTTGGGTACGTAAAGATTGGCTGTGACAAAGACCTCGGGACGGCTTTCGAAAATGACCTTCTCTATCCGATAGGCGCCTCTCTGGATTGTTCCAATGATTTGCGGTTTGAGGGGAGTCTTCTCGAACCGGCCGCCGATGAGTTTCCATACCGTCGACCGTATCTTTTCGATGCGCACTCGAACTGCGGCTTCCGTCTGCATCGCGCTCAACTCGGCGAGGCGGCGCGCGCGAGCCTCGTTCATTTTAGCGGTGAGGTAGCGCGGCCAGTCGTTCCAGTAGTCGCGCTGGTCTTCGTCTCTCGGAGGAATGGTTCCAGTCGTGGCCGGGAGAGCAGCACGCCCCGCAAGCGACAACCCTAAACCAAGGACGTTGGTCTGAATAAACTCACGGCGCGAAGGCATCACGTACCTCCAGTTACGGCAGGCGGTATGAATGAAGGTCTAAAGCAGGCCTCTCCGAGTTGTCCTCACACTCTTGCCTTTCGTTTGGAGAGAGCCTTTTGCGTATTGAAGTTGGGGATGAAGTTCGACACCGCCATCCATAGCATCAGTCGGTATCGGAGACCGCAGGACTGCCGATCTGCGCTAGGATCTTTCCCAGCTAGTTCACCATCGGCAACCCTCCGGCGTGCTTCCACGAAGGCAGGGCCCCTACATCCTCTCCAGGTTGTTGAAGACCTCGACGATGTTCGTGTTTATGCCGTCCTGCAATGGCGTAGCGGGGCCGAAGTTGGGGGTGTACTTGTACTGGTTGTCGCTCACGTACTTGCTGTAACCATTGGATTGCATCGACTTGAGTGAGGCCACTGTGATCGTCTTTTGCAGATCAGCGATCGACTGGCCAGCCTTTTTACCCGCCTCTACCTTCTCAGTCAGCTCTTCAATATAGTTGCGCATGTCGATCAGGCGCCCCTTGCTCTGGTGTACGGGCCCGTGGCCAGGACAGATTCTGTCGAAGCCGAGCTGTGCCACCGCATCCATCGTCTTGGGCCAGGTCTTAGGGAAGGCATCCCTGATGAAGGGAAGAAAGCCGTGAATCATGTCGCCTGTCGCGACAACCCGCTTCTGAGGGCAAAAGATCACCACATCTCCTGCGGTGTGGGCGTGGCCGTGAAACTCGAGGTGTAGCTCGTGTGCCTCGTCTTTGATCAGGTATGACTTGCCGAAGGTGATCGTAGGCAGCTGGAGCGTGAAAGTCTTCATCTCGGATTGATAGGCCAGCATCTGCTGGATCTGTTCTTCACAAAACGCTTTCTCGTCAGCCGAGCTGGACTTGCCGGCGCGTAGGCGCAGAGCGTCAATCTGCTTAGGGATCTCATCGAGTGAAGCCTGGAGCCGCTGCTGGGCTAAGTCCGACATGAGCTGCTTGGTCGGTTCGCTGGCGATGAAGTCAATCTTGTCGACGGCAGCGCGGTAAGCCTGATTTCCCTGGATGTGGTCCCAGTGAAAGTGCGTGTTTACCACGTAACGCACCGGGTAAGGGGTGATTTCCCTTTTGATCTGGGCGATCAACGATGCCGCGGCGGAGGGCTTGGAGTGCGTATCCACCACCAGCACGTCGCTTGAATTCACGAAGATTGCGGCGTTCGAATTGATCTCGGCTTGAGCCCGGGCCAACGCGCAGTAAACTCCCTCGGCAACCTTCTCGATGTCAAACAGTTGGGGGCCGGCGGTGGGCACCCGGGCGCGTGCCCATGCCGCGCGGTGCCAGGCCAGTTCCAGGATGGAAGCGCCGGCGAGCGCGCCGCCGATCAGGGACCGAAAAAAGTCCCGGCGAGATTGGGTATGATGCTGCGAATGCGACTGGGGGTGGGCATGGTTGCGCACGTACGACAATCTCCTTTCAGCCTTCGCCCGCAAAGCCAATCCTCCGCCAGGCAACCGATTTCAAACCCGATTTACATGACCCCTTTTGCCGTGCGTCGATTCAACGTTTCGATGTAGCGGGGATTGTCTGCGGAGTCGGCCAGCACTTGGCGCAGCCGGTTCATCGCGGCGCTGATACTGTGATCGAACTCCACGAGGGTGTCGTTCGGCCACAGCAGGGGGGATCGGTTTGGCCGCGTCCTGGCGCACTTCACCGGCCTTGAGGTCCAGCTTGAAGGACCCGAAGCAAACGGTGTTCTCAGACCGCGCCGCTTCCATGGAATTGCAGACCGCCTATCGCCCAAAGAGTCTATCACCTGGCTAACCGGGATTCAACGCTCAGGTCGCAGGTTTCGCAGTCGCTCAGTTGACGAGCACGACGCGTGCCTCCGTCCCAGCGGAGTTTCACGTAGGTCCTGTGTCGCGCCGAAGTCTTTACGAATCCACTTGGCTGGGTTGGCTAGCTGCTCCCAGGATCGCCAGGAGCCCTGAAGCCATAGCGGAAGTGGGGTCGTGGTTCGGGTCAGTCGACGCTACACCTGAAGCTGATGAAGGTAGTCGTAGCTCGTCTTGATGCTCTCGAACGGGGAGTCATCCGAGAAGTCCTGCTCCACGAAATAATGCTTGACGCCTCCCTCCGGCGCGGCTGCAAAGATGCGCTTCCAGTCGATCACGCCGCGACCGACCTCCGTGAACGTCCCTCCTTTGTTTCCCGGTGTCGGCCCGTCCTTTGTTTTCGTACCGGGAGCGTAGCCTGGCTTCAGATCTTTGATATGTAAAGTTGGGAATCGACCTGGGTAGGTCTTGAAGTATTGTACCGGGTCCTTGCCAGCCCGCGTCACCCAGAAGCAATCCATTTGCATTCCCACCAACTTCGGATCAGTGAGGTGCAGTAACTCGTCGAAGGCGGTGACACCGTCGAAGGACGTGAAGTCGAAATTGTGACAGTGATAGCCGATGAGACGGCCAGACTTGAGACATGCCTCGCCCGCGTGATTGAAGAACTCCGCCGCTTGTCGGTAATGGTCGATCGAGCGCTCGGCATCCGGCAGGCTACTACAAACCATGTACGTCGCGCCTACCGTCTGGGCGATCTCGATTTCGTCCCCCAACTTCGACTGCAAGTCCATCCAGTCAAAGTGGAGGCTCGGGCACACCAAACCGCTGTCGCCTACCACTTGGCGGAACTCGAGGGCTTTTGCCTTGTTCTGGGGAGCGCCCGACTCGACTTCCTTATACCCAACTTGCGCCACTTTCTTTAGGGTTCCGGCAACATCCTTGGCAGCCTCCTGGCGCACCGTGTAAAGCTCCAGACCGATTGGAAGTCCCAGGGGATCGGCCCTAAGCTCTAGCGCCCGTTGGGACAGCAACCCAAGTCCGGCTAAGCCGAAAGTGCCGTCGCGCAGGAACTTTCTCCTTGTAATTAAGTCCATATCGAGTTCTCCTCTTATCCTGGTTGTGCGGTTGAGACCTTCATACATCAATCCACGGTGCCGACGCAACTGGGATCCTCCGCGGAGGCAAACTATCTCTATCTGCCGGCGATCGAGCACACGCTGTTTTAAATGCTACAGCGAATCGATGCGTCCTAAACTAATACTTCTAGGAGAGATCTCCAATTAGGTGCTTCGGCCAAGCCGCTCGGGCAGCGGCGCGTAGATAGCAGGTGCTTACCTGTCAAGCCCTTAGTCTAGCTGTTTTGAACGGCCGTCAACAGTCGAACTGACAGCACTCGCTAAGTGAAGAGGCCTGTTTCGGGTTGGGCTTGATTTGGGATTGAAAGCCCGTTTCCGCCAAGTTCTGAGGGCTTGGAACCAACGGGTGGTCTCCGAGTGCATCGCTGAAGGCATTACGTGCGCAGAACTCCGCGCCGTTCGACGGCGTGTCCTCTATCGAGGAGCCCTTGTTGAGTGATCCTTCATTCCCGAATCACCCCAAACTGTGGCAACATCAAAGGAGGCGGGCTAAGGAATTCACGAGGGTGTTGTGTTCCATGAGGATGATCGCCTGGGGGTGGAAGCGAGTGGTTCTCGTCTCCAAACTTCGACCTTGTGGTCTGGTGATGGCGCTGGCACGGGCGAGATGGCGAGAAAGGCTCTTCTATCACTCAAGAGGCTATAACTGTCGTTATCTACTGCGCTGGGTGATCTTCTGCACGGTTATTTTATCCAGTTACACAGAATCCGTTACCGCGGCAAATTCCAGGACTCCTGCGAGGATCGAAGCGGGCAGCTTGCCAGATACGCGAATCGACTCTCTGCCGATCACAATACCTGTAGTCGATGGACAGGATATTCGGTTCAGGCGGCTTTCTGGGAGCGCCGGGTTATCGCAGACGAGAGTAGCCTGGGTGGTTCAAGACAATCTCGGTTTTATATGGTTTGGAACTCAGTATGGACTGAATCGATATGACGGCTACAGATCGAAAGTATTCAAGCACGAAGCCGGACGCTCAAATAGCCTGAGCTGTGTATATGTTCGCAGCCTCTTCGTAGATCATTCCGGAACGCTATGGTCGGCTGCGATCGATTTCTCGATAAGTATGAACCGATCACCGAAACCTTTACTCACTATCGCATCGACACAGAGGCTCCCAGCCATCTTCCCACCCCAATCGAGCGGATTAATGAGGATGACGCCGGAATACTATGGTTGGCAACGGCCAGGGGACTCTACAGGTTGGATCCCGCTACGGGTAAAACCACCCGATATACCCATGATCCAGCGGACCCCACAAGCATCGGTGGGAACCGCATAAACTTCGCAGGGGAAGATCGCGAGGGGCGATTCTGGATAGCGAATAGCGGCGCATTGGACGAATTTGATCGCAAAACAGGAAAAGTCAGACGGCGTGCTCCACTTCGTTCAGAGGTCGGGCAATTCCACGAAGACAAGTTCGGCGTTTTTTGGATCACCACCAACGATCCATCCTGTGTTCTGGCGACCTTCAATCTAAAGACCAATCTCGTCACCTGTCATTCCATCGACTACAAAACGCGTGGGGTCAAATCTCCAGTCAACCTCTCCGCGATGCTCGAATCGCGGGAAGGTACAATGTGGCTGAGTTCGACGGTCGGGCTACTCAAGCTCGATCGGGAACATAAGCAGATCATCAATTATCACAGCCATCCTTCGGACAACGAGAGCCTGGAATCAGACTACGTCATTGGCCTATATCAAGACAAAGAGGGAAATATATGGGCATGCTTTCAGGAGAGGGGGTGTCCCAGCTTCCGTTAGAGGTTGAGCGACGGTTCTCCGGCCTGATTCGGTAGAATCAGGCTGGAAAAATCTCACTGAGAGGAGAACCGTCGTGGAGGAACCATATCACATCGTCGAGAAGAAGGATACCCAGCGATGGGCTGAGGTTCTGGCTAAGAACGGACAGGCCTTGCTGCCCATGGTGGAATTGATCGAGCAATCGAGGTTGGCGCTGGACGAGTTGGTCGACCAGGTGGGCCGGGCAACGATCGAAGCGGTTTTAAGGTTATCGGCCGAGCAGGTGGCCGGGCCGCCGCATCCCGGCAAGAAAGGCGGGGCCATCGGTTGGCATGGTGGCGAGCAAGGTACGGTCTGTCTGAAAGAGCGGAAGCTGCGGGTGAAGCGGCCCCGGCTGCGGAAGAAGGGAAAGAAGGATGAAGCCGGTGAAGTTGCCATTCCCGCTTACGCGGCGATGCGTCGCGAGGAAGCTCTGGGAAGGCGGATGTTAGAGATCTTGCTGCGGGGAGTCTCGACCCGACAATATGCCCAGGTGTTGCCGGCGATGGCCGAGACGGCGGGGGTCTCACGGTCCAGCGTGAGCCGCGAGGCGGTGGGAGCCAGCGAGGCCAAGCTGAAACAGCTGTGCGAGCGCCGCTTCGACGAACTGGAGCTGTTGATCCTTTACCTGGATGGGGTGATCTTCGGGGAGCATCACGTTCTGGTGGCGGTGGGCGTGGACGGTGAGGGCCGTAAGCACGTGCTGGGACTCGCCGAAGGGGCGAGCGAAAACCAAGTCGTGGCGCGAGGGCTGCTCGAAGACCTGGTGCAACGAGGCGTGAAAGCGGATCGGAAGTATTTGTTTGTGATCGACGGGTCGAAAGCCCTGCGGGCAGCGATCGACGCGGTTTTCGGGACGAAGAACCCGGTGCAGCGATGCCGGCACCACAAGGTCGAGAACGTCATCGGGTACTTATCGGACGAACTCAAGGACCAAGTGAAAGCGGTGATGCGGGCGGCGTTTCGACTGCCGAAGAAGGAAGGCATGGCCAAGTTGGAGAAGCAGGCGCAATGGCTGGAGCAGGAATACCCGAGTGCGGCTGCCAGCTTGCGCGAAGGCTTGGAGGAGATGTTCACGGTAAATGGCTTGGGGTTGTCGTCGAGCTTGGCCCGCTGCTTAGGCTCGACCAACATCGTCGAGAGTCCGCACAGCGGCGTGAGGCTAAGAACACGTCGGGTGTGTCGCTGGCGAAACGGCAAGATGGTCTTGCGCTGGGCCGCCGCTGCCCTCCTGATGACGGAGCAGAACTTCCGGAGGATTATGGGCTACCGCGACATGTGGATGCTGGAATCGGCTCTGGGCAGAAAGAAAGCTGCGGATCAAGAAAAAGAAAAGGTGGCGTAAAATGGGTCAGACCGCCGCTCGACCTCCAACGATTCCTGGGACAACCCCGGCTTTATCCTTTACCCATTACACTTTATCCTTGATCCTTGTTTTTGCATTTGGGGGGGCTGACCCTGTGAAGACAGATCGAATTGAGATTCGCGAACTGAAGTTACCCCTGGTACACTTCTTTGAAACCAGCTTCGGCCGCACGACGACGCGGCGAATCATTCTGGTGCGCGCGTACGCGGACGGTTTGACGGGATGGGGTGAGGTAACTTGTGGGGAAGACCCGTTCTTCAGTTATGAAACGCCGGAAACGGCCTGGCACATTCTGCGCGATTTCTTGATCCCATGGACTCTCGGCCGGGAATGGACCTCGGCGTCAGAGGTTGCGCCCCGGTTTCATCGCATCCGCGGTCACAATATGGCCAAGGCCGGACTGGAGAACGCCCTCTGGGATATCGAGGCTCAGCAGAAAGGAATGCCCCTGGCGGAACTCCTGGGAGGGACACTGAAGGAGATACCTTGTGGCGTATCGATCGGCATCCAAAACTTAATCGACGACTTGCTGGACCAGGTTGAACGGGAGCTTAGCGCCGGTTACCAGCGCATTAAGGTGAAGATCAAACCGGGCTGGGACGTGAAGGTGCTCGATCGCATTCGCAGCCGATGGCCTCGCATTCCCTTGATGGCGGATGCGAACTCTGCTTACACGCTGACGGATCTTCCGCACCTGCGGCAATTTGACCGGTTCTATCTGATGATGATCGAACAACCGCTGGGCTGGAACGATTTGCTCGACCACGCCAGGTTGCAGCGTGAGCTCTCTACGCCTATCTGCCTGGACGAATCAATCCACGGCGTGGACGACGCGCGCCAGGCGATCGAGATTGGCTCCTGCAAGATCATCAACGTCAAGCTAGGACGTGTGGGCGGTTTCACCTCGGCACAGCAGGTGCACGACGTCTGCCGCGCTCGAAACGTCCCGGTGTGGTGCGGAGGCATGCTGGAGTCCGGGATCGGCCGCGCCCACAATATCGCTATGTCCACACTGCCGGGCTTTGCCCTGCCAGGCGATGTTTCGGCCAGCCAGCGTTACTGGCACGAAGATATCATCGACCCGGAGGTGACCGTGACGCCGCAGGGCACTATTCGAGTGCCCCAGACGCCGGGTCTGGGCTATGTGCCCAACTTGGAGCGAATCGAGAAGGCTACTGTGCGAAAGGAGGAGTTTCGGTCGTGAACCCAACCGCATCAAACGCTGAAGTCGAAGCCGCAATCGAGGTGGGGGCGGCGCCGGTCGAAGCCAGCGGGTGCCGGCATCGGCGGGGTTTGATGCTCCTCCTGATGCTCATCGCCACCTTCTGCTGGGCCGCCAACATCATCGCCGGCAAGGAAGCCTTGCGTGGCTTCGGTGCACTGGCTCTGGCACAAATGCGAGTGTGGGGAGCTTCGGTCATCTATGTGGCGCTGTTTCTCGCGTGGCCCGGTCGGCCCTCACTTCGGCGGTCACGGCGCGATTGGGCCTTCCTCGGGCTGGTAGCGCTGTTCGGCATCACTCTGAACCAGCTCTTTTTCATCGGTGGCCTGGCGCGAACTTCCGCCGCGCATACTGCCCTGATCGTGGCGCTGGGTCCGGTGATGGTGCTGGCGCTTTCGCGCATGCTGCGCATGGAAGCGCTCACCCTGCTGAAATCTGTGGGCATCCTAGTTTCGTTTTGCGGCGTGGCCGTCCTGACCACAGGTAAAGGCGGCCGTGGTAACGGGGCGCACTGGCAAGGTGATCTGCTGGCCTTGGCAGGCAGCGGCGTGTTCGCTTACTTCACCATTCTGGTGAAGGAAGCCGCTGTCCAGTCCGACGCACTGACATTGAACACGATTGTCTTTACCCTGGGCTCGGTTCTGATGCTGCCCTTCACCGCCCGCCAGCTTCTGGCCGTGCGCTGGAGCGCAATGCCACCGCTGGCTTGGTGGGGTCTCGCTTATATGGTCGTTATGGGCTCTGTGCTGGCGTACCTACTTTTCGCGTTTGCGCTCGCCGAACTCACCCCTTCGCGGGCTGCGGCGTTCAACTATCTCCAACCTCTCATCGCCATCAGCTTGGGGGTTTGGATGCTGGGTGAAAAGGTGACCTCCGGCCTGACAGCAGGCGGCGCGCTGATCCTTGTGGGGCTGTATCTCACCGAACGCGAACGTGTGAACGGTGATCCGTGATGGTGAAACGCATCGCCGTAATTCCCGGTGACGGCATCGGCGTCGACGTTACGGCTGAGGCCGTAAAGGTTCTCGCTAGGCTGACCAAGTCGCGTCAACTGCCGATCGAGCTCGAAACCTTCGATTGGGGCGCAGAGAAATACCTGCGCGAGGGAGTTACCCTGCCCCAGGGTGCGCTGGACATGTTCCGCCGGGAGTTCCACGCTATCTTCATCGGAGCGATGGGCGATCCCCGCGTGCCGGATATGAAGCACGCGGCGGACATCCTCCTGGGTACCCGCTTCGGGCTTGACCTCTACGTGAACCAGCGGCCGGTGAAGCTGCTCGATCCCCGGCTTTGTCCCTTGAAGGACCACAGCGAGAAGGACGTCAATTTTGTCGTTTTCCGTGAGAATACCGAAGGTGCCTACGTCGGCATGGGCGGAAACTTCAAACGCGATACGCCCGACGAAATCGCCATCCAGGAAGACGTCAACACTCGCAAGGGTGTGGAGCGGATCCTCGTTTACGCCTTCGAATACGGGCGGAGAAACGGCTTGAAACGGCTGTGCATGAGCGACAAGTCGAATGCCTTGCCGCACGGTCACGGCCTGTGGCAGCGGACCTTTGCCGAGGTGCGTCGTCGCTATCCCGACATCGAGTCCTGGCATCTCTACGTCGATGCTTTGGCCATGCAGATGGTCAAGAACC
>Ga0182036_10001603_pt1 | contig 10676 bp, 18 predicted proteins | sample sta12Cox44000080_FD_125966 | JGI IMG/M metagenome (GOLD analysis project Ga0182036, IMG submission 125966) | Lab enrichment of tropical soil microbial communities from Luquillo Experimental Forest, Puerto Rico - statoxic.12C.oxic.44.000.080 | ecosystem: Environmental > Terrestrial > Soil >...
GCATTCACGACGCCGTTGCCGCGATTGTCGAAATGAGGAACGAGATGGACGATTCTCAAGGGAAGCCTGCGCAGTTCCGCTTGCCAAGAACGTCAGCAAAGCCTTTGTAAATAAGCGTAAATACCGAATATCAACCTCCACATTCAATTACATTAGGTCATGTTAACCGCCAAGCCTCTTGTTGATCTCGCCCGCCAGGCGTCGCGGTCGATTTTCCGAATTGCATTCTACTCTCCGCACTGGCGGATCGGCTGGCGATTTGTCGAGGCGGGTGATGACGTCTGGAGCCGCGGCGATCTCGGCGGGCGCCCGTGGCGGGTGCTCCGCAACAAGCCCTTCCGCTTCTTCGCAGACCCCTTTCCGATCGCGTGCAATGGCAAGACCTGGCTTTTTTTTGAAGATTTCGATCACCGCATCGGCAAGGGGCGCATCTCCGCGGTTGCTTTCGGTCCCCGCGGACCTGAAGGCGACGTCTTCCCGGTCCTGGAACAACCCTGGCATCTCTCATTCCCGTACGTTTTCGAGCATGAGGGAGAGCTTTGGATGCTGCCTGAGAGCTCGAATAACCGGACCGTCTCGCTCTATCGCGCTCAAAACTTCCCGACGCGCTGGGTGAAGGAGATCGATCTGTTGGTCGGTGTAGAGGCAAGTGACAGCACTATCGTGTCCTTCGAGGGCCGGCTCTGGATGTTTACGACGGTTCAACACGACGATCCGTCTCGCTCGAACAAGCTGCTGCTTTATCACGCGCAATCGTTGCCTGGACCGTGGTCACCGCATTCCGCAAATCCGGTTCTTATCGACAGCAGATCGGCCCGATCAGCCGGAGGGATCGTCATTCGAAATGGCGTGCTCTGGCGCGCCGTCCAGGATTGCGAACGCCGCTACGGTGCGTCGGTTGGATTGGCCGAAGTGACGCGGCTCGATGAGAACCATTTCGAACAAAGGGTGCGCGCAATAATTCGTCCGGACTGGCACTGGCCGGGGTGGCGCTTGCACACTCTTAGCCGCGCGGGCTCGCTGGAATGCATTGACGGTTCCGCGATTGCTTTGCGCAAGATCGGATTGGCAGGGCACGCCGACGCCGGGGTTCTTGCCTTTTGAAGCGATCAAAGGCCATGAACGCTCGTCAGGGTAGCCAAGTACTACTGTTCCTCACGTGCGCGCATTAAAATGAAACTGTCAAAAACATTTAAAGCATCGCCCTTAAAACAACCCAACGTTTGAAAAGTCATTTAGCGAGAGTATCAATAATGGAAACAAGGATTGTTCAGTTGCGCACCCATCAGAAGAACATCGATCGTTATGTGGGCCTGCTCGAAACCAAGCTGAGCGAGGTTGAACGGCAATACATCGAAAAGCGCCTTTCCGAAGAGCGCTTAGCAATGGCAGCGCTGCCCGCGGCACTGGAATAGGACCGGGTACCGCTTCCCCGCCTGTCGATTTTTCAAGAAAAGTACGGGCACCGGCACCGTAGAACCGCGCTGCGGCCATGGACGATCTGGTTTTCAAAGCCGTTGTCATACTTGCCGGCGTAACATCGACGGGGCTATTTGCCGTGGCGATTTTCAAGTTTTGAAGCCGCTTTCAGTTGGTGACCCCTTTTGCGCGGCTGTTGACCATGGCGCAGCAATTCGCGCCCCCTGAGCGCGACAGCTCTATGTCGAACCACCATTGCGCTCCGGTTTATTGCTTGAGCATAATCTCCATGCAAACGCGCTCCGCGTTTGTCGCGAGGGAGAACCGGTGCTTACTTTTCCGGATCATGCTCCAGCACTTCGGTTCGGGGAATGCCTGTGACAGCCTTCCGCAAGGTGGGTCTCGCTGAGCTTGACGGTTGGTCCTCTGCTTTAGCGCCGATCAGATTCTCGATCCATTCAAGAACGCGAACAACTTCTGAATACGGCGCAAAATCGAATTCGCCGGTTGCTACTCCCAGAAAGCTGCGGCCCTTTTCATCACGCATGATTCTCCTGAGACGCCGCGCAAAAAGCGCCAATTGTTCGTTGGACGGCATGGGCGCTGCCGGCCCGCTATCCGATCGCCGATCAATTCCCGAGCGTCGCTCCCCAATGACCTGCTTCTCCTCCTCAGAGCGGCTGTCAATTCCCGATCGCCTTTCGCGTAGATCCATCGCTCGGTCTCCCAAGGTGAAGCGGTCTAGTCGAACGCGACTCCCATTCGGAAGGCTCCGCGCCAGACCACATGGCAACGCAGCTTCAGTCCATCCTCTGGTACAATCAGGGTAAATGCCTCGGGGACGATCTCCGCGTTGAGATCGGATAGCTCCAGTGCCGCGCCCGTGACCGACAGATCGCGAATAGTGCAAGGAATCTTATCTCCACCATATTCGATCTTGGCAGGTTTCCTGACGCGATAGCGGGGCGCAATCCGAGTTTCGACCATCATCCAGCTCCCCAATAGATTCCAAATACTCGGACCAATCCAGACGGAGAAGTTTCCTACAGAGCAATCCAACCTAGGCCAACGCGCGTCGCGGTCACTCCCAGTTCGTACCGTATTCGTCTGTCGTTTGATTGATCCAGAGTAACGCGGCTCTGCTATCGAGCCAAACCAACCGGTCTTCTTCGGTACCGGCTTCAGAAGTCATGTGCAGCAAAAACTCGTTCTCGCCGATCCTGAACAGGCTGTCCCGCGCCTGTCGTTCGGCAAGCGTTTGAGCACAAAGGAACGGGTAAATTCGCGACTCAATAAGCTGCATGACGAATCAAGTGGAACAATCGATTGATTGTGGCGACGGCTGGTTAACAAATTCCTCAGGGAATTAAGACTACGCAACTTCCCGCTGTGCTATCGCGCCTCCGCTTCTGTTACGTAGTAGGCGCGCAGGTTCCGTTCTGACGGAGCAAGCCCCTCTGTTGCTTGAGGCGGGCCATGGTTTTGACCAAACCGCCTTTCCTCTCCTGAGCTGCCGTGTCCCTGCCGAGACGTCGAGGTTTGCAACCATAGCGCATCGAGCTTGTCCCGATCTTACGGATTTAACCTTTGAAGCGGCAATCAAGCTTAACGATCGAGTTTGATTGTCGCACGGCTCGCGCGTCCTATGGTGGTTGCGGCCCGCACCTCGGGGCCTGTTGCCCTCGTGCGGCCAAGGTCGCTGTTACTAACCTCGCGGCGACCCCAACGAGCCAATGGGATTCCATCGTGTTTCAGCGCAGATTCATCTTACTGGCTTTTACGAGCCTTGCATGGCTGATCGCGCTCACCCTTGTTCTCAGCTCCATTTTTAAAGACCGCACCAAGCACGTGCCGGGTAAGGCCAACAACACTGCCACGGGCACTCGGAGGAGAAGCGACTTCTTGTGATTGAGGAGATTCACGGGTTCGCTGTATGGCGCGGTGCGGAGCGGCGCTCGATTGAACGGACCAGGATCCGCAAAGACGCGCTGTTGTTCGTGGCAGGTCAAATCATTGCTCAGCCGTGTCGCGTCCGCGACATTTCGGGTAGCGGCGTCGGTCTCCATTTGAATGGCCTTGCGATCCTGCCAATGACCTTCGAGTTATCGTTCGATAGCTCCCACCCAGTCTGGAAATGCAGGCTTGTTTGGCGAGATGGCGACTACATTGGCGCAAAATGGAGCCGGGCTTGAAAAATCGGCCTTGGTCTCAACGATGATCGTGAGACGTTCAAACCTGTCGAGGTCATACGCAGTTGTGCAGCCTCAAAGACGGCTGCGGTCAGGCAGCGAACAATTACGGCCGACCTGACCAGCGCGAAAACTAACTGGCGCTGGTTGCAGTTCGCTACATTCACGCTCTCCGAGCCCGATCCGCGATCGGCTGCACCTACTCGCTCCATAAGGATATTGTGCAACTCAGTTTCCCGCAGTGAAACGACCCCGGCCTTGGGGTAGCCGGGGCCGTCACTCTCATGAGAGTGCGCTGCGTTGGGGTAGGTGGGTCAAACACATGCGCAAGGTGATTGAACGCCGTGAAACCGGATCGCGCTATTGTCCTGGAGTGCAACGGACAGGCCCCGATGGCTGCAAGCAATTCGGGGAGAACGGCAATTAGATACCCGCCCATATGCGCCGGTTGCGCGCTTCAACACGCAACGGACAGTCCCCTTCCCGTAACCTGGTGCGGCTCCCCAAATGGCACTGTGGCTGCGGCTTCTATCCGGGCAGCACACCGGGCGAGTGCGACCTAGCTCTTCGCGCAAGTGCATATCGCAGGGCTCGTCCAGCAAACCAGCTCAAACATCCTACTGCTGTGCAAGCGAAGCCAATCGCAATCATGTCAGCGACGTTCGTCAGCCGCGGAAAGAAGCCTGAGTAAGCGAAGATCGTCGCAGGAAAATCCAACAGCAGCAATCCCGAGATCATCCAGCCTGCCCGGTACAAAAACTCTCCGAGTCGAATGAGAACCATCGAGAACACCTGAAAATACGAGGCCGGGAGCAACAGGCGCCCATGGCGACCAAAAATATTCCGCCAACCGATTCGAATTGAATACGCTGAATCAAGGAAATTCTTCTGTTCACTTTTGAACAGTGCTCGGAGTGCCTCGATGTTCGAAGGCTGTGTCGCTGCAAAGGGCCCCGTGCAAATTTTCGAAATCGATGCGCACGAAATATGCGCGTCGGAAACTCGAAGTCTGTATCTGTCTGGATACATCTGCCGGAAATACGCACCATCGGTACGGTTTATTTTTGATGGGGCGCTCTGCACTCCTACGATTTCCGCAGCACACGTCGCGATCGGAGATTTAGCGAGAAAGGCGGCTCTTTTTTCTTTGCCTAATTCCCATTGGGACATATGCCTTTGGTGGCCATTTTCTAAATTCGACGCCCTTTTTGGTGAACACGATTCCGGCGGCGGCGAGTTCATTCATTAAAACCGCAAGCGTCGCTTCGCGCATTTCGTGCTTGCCGTTTTCGAAGTCGGTGATGGTTGCCCTGCGAACGTTGATGCCTTCCGCCAAATAGGCTTGCGACCATCCCAGCAAACCCCGGGCCGCCCTGAGTTGCGCTGCTAGCAGGCTGAAGTCGCGCATCTCTGCTCCAGTGCTCCAATCAAGCCGTAGTCTGCCCGGTTCATACGCTGCGCAGTAACGGTTTCGGCATCAGGCGCCTTGGAAACCTCGCCGATGCCGACGCGATCGTCCATCGGCCGGCGCTTTGCGTGTCGGCGAGCGGGAAGCCGCGCTGCTGAAAGCAGCGACATAATGGAGCGAATGGCTTACAGCCGGCTTACACCAGCCGCGATTTGGACTCGGCAGTGCGCTAAGTCCGGCCGATCCTTGCCTGGGTATCTGTGGCTTTGCGGTCACAGCTCTTCGCAATATGATCCAAAACAGCCTATTTCGTCGCCTTTTCCTGCGCGACGGAGTATCGAATCGAGCAAAAAGGAAGCAGTTGGGGAGTCCCTCGCTCTGGTAGCAAGGAGATTGTCAATGCTCTTTTTCTATTTGCCCGTCATCATCTTTGAAGCGTGGATGCTCAGCCCACCTAAGCGCAGGACGAACGAGCCCGATGCCTCGGCTCGTCTTTAATGCGACCGCGAAGGGTGGATCGACTCGATCCTGAGAAGGAGGCCACCTTGAGAATATTGCTAACCTGCGTGAGTCTGGCTTGCGCAGTTGCTATCTTGATGATCTCCCACGCCGAGAGGCGCCAGGAAGCTGCCCTGGACGCACTGTCCAATTACAGGCTGAAGCCGCAGCCTGTTGTTTATGACGATCCTGATCTCAAACTGATCACCGTTGATAGTCCCAACATGCGAGACGAGTGATGAGCAGGTTGGCGATCCCGTGCATTGTTGCAGGGGCCATGATCGCGACAGTGCGGCGAACCAGCGAACGGACTGTGGGCACTAGTCGCCCAAAAAACTCAGCAAGTAGATGACGGCTAAGAGAGCCGCTGCAGCTCCTAGAAAGAAAAGCAGACCCATCCCTCTCTCGTAGGCTTTAGAGTGGATGGGCGGTCTATTGTCGGGTTCGTTGGGCTCGAACAGCACGAGCGATCCCCCGTTTCCAAGCGGTTGACGATAGACGTTTGCCCAGCGGCGTCCGGCACGCTTGATCCAGATCAACAGCAGCCAGCGGGACATCGGCGGCGGATCACAAAAGTCAGGCGCGAGATCACAGGACCACCGCACCGCTTTCATTTAGAGAGCTGCGCCCTGCTCCCTGATGACGGTTTGCTCCAATGCGCCGGCTACCCCCCGGTTTTGAGCTTGCGCTCGCGGCGACTTTGGTCGTGGTATTATCTGTGACATTGGTGTTGGTCACACTATTGGTGCCGACACTACATCTGTTCTGAAAGGCCGTTGGCCGGCGCTTGCGAATTGTGGAAACGGCTGGACTTGCCGAACGCCGGCCTCATAGGAAGATCCGAAAACGCTGTTGTTTATTTTATCTCTTGTCCGGCTTGCGGTCCCGATCATGGCAATCCCGCTCTTCTTCAGCCTGTAAATGGCCGGAGATTTGTCAAAAACTGTCCAAACAGCGCCTTTAAAGCGAGGGAGCGTATAAGAAAAAGGTAAGGGGGAGTACCGTTAATGGATACAAGAATTGTTCGGCTGCGCACGCATCAGAAGAACATCGATCGTTATGCAGGCCTTCTCGAAACCAACCTGAGCGAGGTTGAACGGCAATACATTGAAAAGCGCATGTCCGAAGAGCGCTTGGCGATGGCCCTGCTCACGAACGCCCCGAAGGGTACGATCTTCGCTCTGGAGCACTAGGATAGGACCGGATCCATCTGCTACGTCGGCCGGAAAAAACAGAACGGCCGCAAGAAGATGAAATTCGAGGTCACCACGCTCTGCGTGCGGCGTAAACCTTAGTCGACCTTTTCTTGGCCCTCTTCAATTGAAGCCTCGGACGAAGAGAGCTTGCGCCCGGCTGGCAACAGAAAGATCAGGCCGCTGCAAAGAAAGGCTGCGCCGCCAACGATCAGAGCAAGGCCTATAGCGTGAGTATCCATTTTTGCCGGCACCAAAGGCTGGCATTCTAGCCCGTTTTTGGCGTTCAGAATACGAGGATTAGTCTACGGCTCACGAGCCCGCCACAGAGCGCCGCTAGAAAGACTGTTCGACACCCAGTTTTGCGGCCTTGTACGTTTCGCTCCCATCTACGCTCATTTTGAATTTCGACGTGTCGATTGCCTGCTGGCTGCTGCACCTGGCAACAGCCTCGCGAGACTGTTCATCGATATGAATTGAAAAGTAAGGTCCCTGTAAGCTTGTTCGCGGCCCCACTCGTTCTCGGACTATGAGAAAACTACAAGCGTACAACGTGCGAGCGCTTGTGCTTGGCTAGAGCGTTGCTTGCGCGGCATCAGTTTGCCCATCAACCATATTTCTTGACAAATCGTTCAAGGGTTTCGGCCCAAGGTTTATCGGGGGCAATTCTCGTTTAGGAGTTTGCCTATGCTCAAGGAGCGCCTGGGTGCGAAGCAGCTCGCCGACATGATCGCCAGAAAGATCAACGTGGCAGGCGTGGAAATTGCAGTTCGTAAAGACCATGCCTTCGGCTGGACGCCGACCGTTTTGTCGGCCCCGGCCGACCCAATCGGATTCCAAAGACGGGCAGAAGAACTCGCTCGATATCTGAGGGTCCAGTTTGATCTTCGCGAATGAGCCCGCGGTCTCGCTTGTCAAACGGGATTGCTTGATCCCAAGTGAATGCGAATGCTGTACACGCGGCAGCATAGGGTTTGGCAACCGCCAAGTCCGGCAAAAAGGGCGCTCGCCCGATCGCGGCTTTACCCGATGGTCAGAGTGTTTCCGACGCGCTTAAACTGCTTGCCTATATTCACAGCAAAAGCCGATGACGCTGCACTGACACTTCCAATCTCGCCTCCACTGCCGAAGTCGTGCGCACCATGCAAGGTCATATTCTCAGGCGGGTTCGCACCGAGGAAGAACAGCGTGACCCATAACTGGGCAGTGTTCTGCTCCGTCGTTCCGCAACTCACACGTTTGACGCTGGAGTAGTTTGCGACGTGGGCGCCATTCTCGAGTACCTTGCCGCCTTCGATCTGCCAGCGCATCCCCGCGTCATCGACGTTGTTGAGGCAATCCCGATGCAAGGTGTAGGTAAGGGTCGATGACGGACCCGTTGCAAACATCAGATGGAACGGCCCCGTCAGCCCGCCACCACCGCTAGGGACAAAAAAGTCCATGAAGGTTCCAGTTGGATAGTTGAAGCGCATCACGTTTGCGTAGCCTGTGGAGACATACAGGTTGTTATCCGGACCGAACGCAATGCCGATTGGAGAGTAGAGGTTGCTACCGGTATTGGCGAACAAGTCGATGAATGCGCCCGTCGTCGGGTTGTAGCGGCGAACGCCAAGATTTCCCCCCAAGGTACCACCAGAGATGTAGAGGTTGCCGTCGGGGCCAAACGCCATCGCCGAGGGAGTAAATAAGCCGCCGGAGCCAAGCGGGCTACCGACAGGCATCAGCAGGCCAAACGACGCCTTGGTTGTTAGATCAAAGGTCTCGACCGTGGCTGCATTGTAGTAGAGCACGTAAAGTCGGTCGTTTGCCGGGTTGACCTTCACGTCCCGCGGGCTCGGATTGGGCAGCGAGGGCACAAACTGACCGGTGTTCACGCCGGTGGTGGCGTCAAAGCTTTGGACCCCTTGAGGCGAATTTGAGTTCGCTACGTAGAGAACGCCATTGTGGATGGTCATGCCCGCCGGGTCTGCCAGATTGGTCGACGCAAACACGTCAATGAACGTGCCAGTCGTGCTGGCGTACCGTTTCACCTGGTTGGTCTGGCCGTCGGAGACGAGCAGGTTGCCGTCGAGCCCGACAGCAAGGCCGAGTGGATCACCCAAGGCACCGCCGGACGCAGCCACCCCAACGAACGCACCGGTTATCCCCTGGTACTCCCGGACAGTCTTATCGAACTGGCTCGTGACGAGCAGATCGCCCTTCATCATTTTCGCCCCTCCTGTTTTATCCGACCTCTGGTGCAGCTTAGTCACTCGAGCAAAGCGGATGCCGTCATCCTGTACATGACTTCCTCCAACGCGATGAAAACGCGATGCTCAACGTTGTCGAAGCTAAGCACCAAGGCGCCTTGCGTTTTGTGGCCTACTTCACTCAACTCCGCACACAAAGTGTGCGGCAAAGCGCCGCGCGATTCACGATCTCGCAGAGATTGTAAAGCTGGCTACGCGCAGCCAGACTGCCCAAAGGTTGCGCCCCGAAACCTCCGTACGCGCTGCGGGTTCCTGCCTGCAGGTCCTTTACCAATGGGCTGCTCAAGCACAACACTCAGCCTTATGAACGCGGGCCTGGACGGGCTTAGCTTGGCATCTCTGATCAGCGTCTCGCTAACTGTCGGCACTGTTGTTGGTTTTGGAATCAGGTCTGCCTGCTGCTGGGCTGACAAGAGATGCAGACGAAGCCATCGGTTGAGTTGGACTTTGCCTCATCAGCCCATTCACTCGTCGAGCTCGGAACCCAGAATAACTCATCAGCCGATGCAAGCACTTGGGCGATCACCGGGTCAAACAGGTATCCGCGGATCGCGCAGGATGGAGTCGCGGCAGCCGAAGCGTGAGGCGCGCAAGTTGCCAATCGCGTTCGTCTAACGTTGACCGGGCCGACGGCTCAGCTTCCCCCCGTAGCCTCGAAATATGCAAACGCCGCGGCCGCCGCGGTCCTGCCCGAGCGGGTGGTAAGCAGTTCGTAGTTGATCTTTGCACCCTCTGCGAGGCCGGTGCGGCCCGCTTTCTCGACGGCCGAGATGTGGACGAACACGTCCTTGCCTCCACCATCGGGCTTGATGAATCCGTACCCCTTGATTGAATTAAACCACTTCACCGTCCCCCTCGCCACGTTAGCATCTCCCTTCACGAAAAAGGTGATCGAACGAACGCGATTCGTGCGTCGAGGAGGCGGCAGTCCGGTGGCGAAAAGCCGTCACTGGATGGTCACAGCGACGTGCCATCCGCCCCAAGCCTTAACAATCCGTTACCGCCTCAGCCTTCTGCGAATCCCGCCGAGGAGACGAGTGCTTGCATTCTCTCGCGATCAACGGGTGACCAGTCCGCAGACGTCGACATGAGTATTACGAGGCCTGCGGCAAGCGCGGCGCGGATTGAAGCCGAACTTCAATAAAATAGAAAGACAGTCGCAGCGATGGGCTGTCGGTGAAGGCCCCACAGAGAGACCGCCAACCGAGAGCCCCTTCTCACTTTTTGGTCGGTAATTCGACTGGAACATGGGGTGATGTGTTTTTCACCCTATAGCTCCCATCGGGATACTGAGCGCTCTTTATGAGTGCTTCCAGAACAAGAATGAACTTTTCAGCGAGCATGGCATCACCTCGCCTGAATTGATCGAATTGATGAAATTCAATCACTTCTTTTGAGTCGTTGCAAACGAGACATGACCGTCAAGAGCTGCCGCGCTCCAGTAGCCGCTTACCGCGCCATCAAACTCTGCACTCGTGCCGGTGTTTCCGTCCACTTCACACTTGAACTCTCGATGTTGTTTCAGCGCGCGGCTTAAGTGGGAGAGCCATGAGCACTTCGTCGTCGCATCGATATGCGTCCACAATGGATCAAACTCGGGAGGGTCGGCGATAATGAAGGACCGGTACAAATAAAGATAGCAGTACTGTCGCTGACGCTCGTCGCAGCCTACATCACGACCCCAGTTTCCGATCGCATGCCGGAATTGAACGTAGGCGCA
>Ga0182036_10001619_pt1 | contig 10631 bp, 10 predicted proteins | sample sta12Cox44000080_FD_125966 | JGI IMG/M metagenome (GOLD analysis project Ga0182036, IMG submission 125966) | Lab enrichment of tropical soil microbial communities from Luquillo Experimental Forest, Puerto Rico - statoxic.12C.oxic.44.000.080 | ecosystem: Environmental > Terrestrial > Soil >...
GCTCGACGCTCGAGCAAGAGTTGACCGACATCACCAACGCTCTGAACCAGCCGACCATTGAGCCGCGCCTGTTGCAGCAGACCGTGCTGCAGATCGTGGAGCTGTATCCCTACATCGAGTACATGAAGTACCTGCTGCCCGGCTCGATCACTCTGGCCATGTTGGTGTCGGTGATGATCGGCGGAGGCATGCTCTACATCGACGACAAGGCCCGCGGCATTCATGAAGGCTACCTGGTCACGCCTATCACCAAGGCCGAGATGGTCTTCGGGCTTAACCTCGCGGGGGCGATCAAGGCTGTGCTGACAGGGCTGGTGATCACGATCATCGGATCTCTGCTCGCCGGAGTCAGCACGATTTTCAATCCGGCGACCATGCTTGGGTTGCTGATCATGATTGGCCTGACCTCGATCGCCTTCAACACCATGATGTTTCTGCTCATGGTTCGCGTGGACGATCCGCTGGTACCACGCGCGATCTTCGGCATTCTGAACACTCTGCTGTTCTTCCCCAGCGGATCGATTTATCCGGTGCAGGCGTTCCCGGCGTGGTTGCGCTTCATTGCGAAAATCGATCCCTTCACGTATGCGGTGGCCGGATTCAAGGCTCTGCTGTTGAAGGAGTCGGGGTTCCTGGCGATTGTGCCGGACATGATGTACCTGGCGATGTTCGGGACGGTGGCGCTGGCGATTGCGACGCCGCTCTTCAAGCGGACGCTCTAAGCGCTCGCGCAAGGACATAGGCCCGCTGCGGCGTTACGGGCGTAATCTGCAATCCCTCGGGCTCAGCCTGTAACCTTCAGGCTGGGCCGAGTTTCATTTATGAAGTACTTCATCCGAGTATCGCTGTCTGTTCTGATCCTGTGTGCGATCGGCGGACAAAAAACAGCCGCCCAGGACGTGGAAGGAAATGGTGGCCGTTCCATCGTCAGCCAGGCCTCGCCCGCCTATCCGGAACTGGCGCGGAAGATGAACCTCGAGGGGACGGTCAAGCTCCTGGTGGTGGTTTCGCCCGCGGGCGCCGCGCAAAATGTACAGGTGGTTGGCGGGAACCCGCTCTTGGCGAAGGCCGCAGAAGATGCTGTGCGCAAATTCCGATGGTCACCCTCCGCCCAGGGATCCAAAGAGCAGGTCTTGGTGAGATTCCATCGCCCCCACAACTGATCTGAAGGCAACACATCGAAGCGCAGATGGCCCGTAATTCCACCCGGCTACATCTGGGCCATCGCGATCGGGTCTTGCCAGCGACTCGCTCAAGGTAGTTTCCCCCCGCGGCGCGACGGGAACTTTTGGCCTCCCGCAGGTTTCCGTTATCCTAGAAGCGTATGACGCTGCTCGATGCCGAAGAGTACGACGAGGCAGGTGCGCGCCGGCGCAAGAAGCTGATCGTCTCGATCCTTGGCACGATCCTTGTGATCGGCGCCCTTGCCTACGCCTTTCGCTACTGGCCGGAGGAACATCTGGTCGACAAGTTCTTCGGCGCGCTCCAGAAGCAGCAGTACGAAACCGCTTACGGCCTCTACATGGCCGATCCCGACTGGCGACGGCATCCTCAGAAATACTCGCTGTATCCCTACAGCGACTTCTATCGCGACTGGGGCCCGGGCGGCGAGTGGGGACTGGTAAAGAGCTACCAAATCTACACCAGCGGCGAGTGTCCCCATGGGGGCAGCGGCGTGATCGTGGAAGTGATCGTAAACGAACGCCGGGAGCACGAGCAGATTTACGTGCAGAAGAAAGAGAAGACGTTCAGCCCGTCGCCGTGCGGTTGATTCGTTGCAGGTCAGCCAGGCGAACCGGTAGCCTCGCCCCGGCGAGTTCCAAGAACGCTTTCCCCGCACATTCATGCCCGTCTAAGACACCGGCACGTCCGTCATTGCTCAACGACGCCACGGAGAATCCCTTGTACCGATGCTCCCGCCTCGCTTTGCTGTTACTGGTCTGCTCGTTTTCGGTCTGCGGCTACGGCCAGAAACAGGTCCGTCGCGTGCTATTTCGCCAGGCGAATGTCATTCCCATGACGGAGGAACGCGTCCTTCAAGGGCAGGATGTTCTGATCGAGGATGGCGTTATCAAGGCGATTTCGAGCCGTCACCTCAAAGCAGATTCCGGAACCCAAGTCATCGAAGCTCGCGGCAAGTTTCTCATCCCCGGATTGTGCGACATGCATATCCACACCGATTTCGGGGACGAGCAGCAACTTAGGTTGTATGTGACCCAGGGTGTGACCACCGTCTTAGACCTGCGAGGTTCCGATCGCGACCTGAACTGGAGAAAGCAGATCGCCACCGGAGAGTTGCTGGGGCCAACTCTCTATCTTTCCGGACCGATCCTAGACGGAGACCCCAAGCGCACCGATCATGTCTTCGTGAAGGACCGGGAAGCTGCAGTGGCGATTGTGAAGCAGCAGGCGCAAGCCGGATACGATTTTCTGAAGCCATACAGCAATCTCAGCCCCGAGTCCTACGACGCCATCGTGGAGGAGGCGCGTCGGCAGCACATCCGGCTGGTAGGGCATGTTCCGAAGAAGGTCGGCGTGTTGAATGTGATCCGCGCGAAACAGGACGCCATTGCCCACTACGAGGAACTCTATCGCTTCTTCGTGGACCGCTCGAAAGACCCTTGGGACAAGAAACCTGATCCGGGCAACATTCCAGAATTAGCTGAGGAACTGCTGGACAACCACGTCTGGGTGGTCTCGACGCTTTCTGCAATGACCAACATCCTCGACCAGGCCACCGATCCACAGAGCTTTCTGGCGCGCCCCGAGATGCGGTATGTGCCTGCCTCTTACATGAAGGATTACCAGAGCGACGCCGATTCCTACCCGAAGCGGGGCGAGCAGTGGCTGGCGCAGAACAAGATCATGGTTCCATTTCTCTTTCAGCTCGCCGGGGAGTTGAACAAGAGCGGAGTGCCGTTGATGGCAGGGACGGACGCTACGAACCCGATACAGATTCCAGGATTGTCAATGCACGATGAGTTGGAAGTACTCGTGAAGGCCGGCCTCAGCCGCTACCAGGCGCTGGTCGCGGCAACCAGCGCTCCGGCGCGCTTTTTGAATCGTAATGCGGGAACGATCGAAGAGGGGCGAATTGCGGATTTGGTTTTATTGGATGGGAATCCCCTGAGCAAGATCGAGAACAGCAGGAACGTGCGGGGTGTGCTGCTGCGTGGGGCAGTATGGTTGGATCAGGCCAGCCTTGAACATCTTGACGCAGAATTCATCGAGCATTCTAAAACCGAGTGATGGCGTCGGCGCAGGACGGGCTATGCCTTGGCCGCTAACTGCTCCAGCATCTTCTCGAGCGAGGCCTCATCCCCCACATTCGCACACGCTTTCGAGCGGTCAATCTGCCGCATCAGGCCGCACAACACCTTCCCCGGACCCACTTCGACAAAGCGCTCCACGCCCTTCGCAATAAGCAGGTGCATGGACTGCTCCCACTTCACCGCCCCAGTCACTTGCCGGACCAGCGCGTCGCGGCCGGCGCCGGCTTCTCGCACCAGGGCCGCATCTACGTTGCACGCGACCGGTAGGGACGGATTCGAAAACCTAAGCGCTGCCAAATCCGGGGCCAGCCGGTCCTGCGCGGGCTTCATCAGAGAGCAATGGAAGGGAGCGCTCACCGGAAGCATGACGGCGCGCTTGGCGCCGCGTTCGCCGGCCAGCTTGGCGGCGCGCTCCACCGCGGCCGTATTGCCGGAGATCACGATCTGCTCAGCTGAGTTGATGTTCGCGGGAGCACAGACTTCCCCTTGCGCCGCGTCGGCGCAGACGGCCGAAACTTTGTCCAATTCCATCCCCAGGACCGCCGCCATCGCGCCCACGCCAACGGGCACGGCTTCCTGCATGTACCTGCCGCGATTGCGCACGGTGCGCACAGCGTCGGCGAAGGCCAGCGTACCGGCCGCGACGTGGGCCGAGTATTCGCCCAGGCTATGCCCGGCTACGAAAGCAGCAGTGACGCCTTTTTCCTGCAGCACGCGCCACGCCGCGACCGACGTGGTGAGGATTGCCGGCTGCGTGATCTCGGTCAGGCGCAGTTGGTCTTCGGGGCCCTCGAAGCAGAGTTGGGAGAGCTTGTAGCCGAGGGCTTGGTCGGCTTCTTGGAAAGTTTGCCGCGCGACGGCATGGCGCTCGGCCAGTTCCTTGCCCATGCCGGGGGCTTGCGAACCTTGCCCGGGAAAGAGGAATGCGATGGCGGTCATAGTTGGCTAGGTGCGCGAGGCTTCGAGCTCCGAGCCGCGGCTTCGAGCAAGCTTAAGTCTTCTTGCGGGCGGCTCGCAGCTGGTGGCTTGCAGGCAATTACCAGAAAGCTCGCAATCCTTTTGTAACTTTGTGTCTCCGTATCTGTGCGTCTCAGCGACTCTGTCGCGGAGAAGACCCTGCGGCCCAGGAAACGGGCCGCCGGACGGCCGAAGGCGGCTGTCCCAACCTGGGTTCTGCCTCTCTCGCGTTTTCTCTGTGTCTCTGTGACTCCGTGCTGAATTGAGCGCGGTTCTTCGAATCAAGCCTCGGAACTCGTGGCCGGCTCAGTGGCTTGCCACCGTTGCCGGCCGGATCGATGCAATGCCCTTCTCGATCTCGTCATTCACCCGGCTCTCGGCAAACTCCGAGGCCACGCGGATTGCGTTCTTGATGGCGTTTGCGTTCGACGAGCCGTGGGTGATGATGCAGACGCCCTTCAGTCCCAGTAGTGGAGCGCCGCCGTATTCGGTGTGATCGAGGCGCTTTTTGAAATCGCTGAAGGCGCTGCGCGAGAGCAGGTAGCCGACTTGGCGGGTAATCGTGGCGCGCAGGGCGTCTTTCAGGGCCGAACGCACCAGGTTCACCACACCCTCGGAAATCTTCAGGGCAACATTGCCCACGAAGCCGTCGGCGACAATCACGTCCACGTTGCCGTTGTAGAGATCTCGGCCCTCCACGTTTCCCACGAAGTTGATGGGAAGCTGCTTGATCAGCTGAAAGGCTTCGCGCGTGAGCTGGTTTCCCTTGGTCTCTTCTTCGCCAATGGAAAGAATACCGACGGTCGGCCGCCTGGTCCCAAAGATCGAGCGGAAATAGATCTCGCCCATCAGGGCGAATTGCTCGAGATTGTGCGGATCGCAGTCGACGTTCGCGCCGACATCGAGCAGCATGGCACCCGTGCCGATCGCGGTGGGAAACACGGCAGCGAGCGCGGGACGGTCGGCGCCGGGTAGCGCGCCCAGCACCATTTTGGCCGTCGCCATGGCGGCGCCGGTGTTGCCCGCGGTCACGAATCCGGCCGCGCGCCCTTCGCGAACCAGGCGCACGCCGACGCGCATGGAGGAGTCGCGCTTGGAGCGGACGGCCTGGGCCGCCTTGTCCTCCATGGTGATGACTTCGCTGGCGTGAACGATCTCGATGGGGAGGTCGGATATGCCGCGGTGCCGGCCGAGTTCCATTCTGATCCGGTCCTCGGGGCCGACCAGCAATACCCGTGCGCCCAGCTGACGAGCAGCCTGGATCGCGCCCTCAATTTCGGGCCGTGGCGCGCGATCCGAACCCATGGCATCCAGGGCTATGGCGCTTGGCATGGAAGTGGCGGAAAGCGGTTAGCTGGCTTCTTCGACTTCAACTACTTCGCGTCCCTTGTAGTATCCGCACTTGGCGCAGGCGCGATGCGGCATCTTCTTCTCGTGGCAATTGGGACACTCGGAGAGCGAGTGCTTGGCGAGCGCATCGTGGGCGCGCCGGGTGGAGGTGCGTTTCTGCGAGTGTCTCCGTTTCGGATTCGGCATGAGAATTCCTCTTGGGTACCCCGTCCAAGCTCTGCCTGGGCGGGTTCGTTCGGGTCCGGCTTGAATGGTTTCCCAGCCGGATCGTTTATACCGCGAATTTCGCTGCTGCGATCTTTACTTCCGCGATGCGGGCTGCGGCCTAGTGGTCGAGCTTCTCGCGAATGTCTTTCAGCGCTGACCAGCGCGGATCGCCCAGGGGCGGCGCACAGGAGCACGATTCTACATTGCGGTTGACGCCGCAGGTCGGGCACAGGCCCTTGCACTCGTCCCGGCAAATCACTTTGATAGGGACGGCCAGCAGCACCTGCTCGCGCAGCACGTCTTCGAGCAGAAGGCCTTCGCCCTTGTAGTAGCCGACCTCGGCTTCCGCGGCCGTGATCGAGAGCTCCTCGTGCCCGGCGTCGGTGCCCTGAGGGCGATAAAGCAGCTCAAAATCCCGCGCCACGTTCTGCACGACCGCATCCAGGCAGCGCGCGCAGGACAGTTCCAGGCTGGTCGTCAGTCCACCTTGCAGCCGGATGTCCGGGATGACGTCGTGTTTCCCGTGATGTTCCTCCACCAACTGCGCCCGCCCGCTCGATTTCAGAGGCGAAAGCTGGCGCACGTCGGGGCCCAGGTCGACGGCGCCGGGGGGGAACTCCTCTTGAAAATCAATAGGATGGAGTTCAAGTTCGGCCAGATCGATGAACATCGGGAACCTCCGCGCCCACCTTTTGACACCGCCGATACCGCGAAGGCCCGCGGAACACGCCCAGAGGCGTAAGTTCTCCAGGGAGCAATAGTTAAGAATAGCGGGGTGGGCAGGGGGTGTCAAGAAAAGGGGCTCGCAGGGAGGAAATTGGCCGTCCAGGCTTCGATGACCTTGCACATCGCGCCTACTCCTGACACAATGCGCGCGTCTTATCGCTTCCAGTCTCAAACGTACATTTTTCTGGGGAAAGGAATGTCTATGTCGACCATGCCGGATCCGGTGGCGTTGGTAAAGCAGGGATCGAAGTGGGGAATTCTCTGGGGAGTGTTGCTGGTGATTGCGGGGGCACTTGCCATTGGCGAGCCTTATCTCGCCGCGATCGCGGTAGCCACCTTCATCGCCTACTTGCTGGTGATTGTGGGCATCCTGCATGTCGCGGTGGCGTTTCAGGCGCATTCCGGCAAAGCTTTTCTCTGGAAGCTGCTGGTCGGCATTAGCTACCTGTTCATCGGAGGCTATCTGACCTTCCGGCCTTCGTTGACGGTCGCTTCCCTCACTCTGGTGCTGGCGTTCCTGTTCCTGTTTGAGGGCGTGCTGGACTTCATGCTGTGGTGGAAGTCGCGCTCAGTGCAGGGCGCATTCTGGATTCTTGTCGACTCGATCGTGACACTGATCCTCGGCGGGATGATCTACGTGCACTGGCCGTCAAGTTCGGTGTGGGCGATTGGGACGCTGGTGGGCATCAGCATGATCATGAGCGGGGTGGCGCGCATCATGTTGTCGCTGGCGGTGCGCGCCCTCGCCAAACAGATGGCGTGATGCTGTGGCGCGGGCACCCCCGCGAAATTTTCACTGTCCTCATTCGGTACCTTCTCGGCAACGACAACAAAGCCGCAGCTCGCGCTGCGGCTTTTCTTAGAAGGTCCGGCGGACCGGAGAGTCCGCCCCAGTGAAGGGCTAGCGGCGTTTCTTCTTTTTCGCAGCTTTCTTCTTGGCCGCTTTCTTGGCGGGCTTTTTCTTGGCTGCTTTCTTGGCTGGTTTCTTTTTCGCCTTCTTCTTGGCGGCCTTCTTGGGAGCTTTCTTCTTGGCTTTCTTTTTCGCTGCCGGTTTGCGGGCACCGCCACCACCTCCCGCGGGTTTGGGAGGAGCCGGGACCACGACCTCCTCCTCGACGACCGCCACGCTGGTTACCGGCATGTCGGCTGCTTCTTCTTCCTCTTCCTCTTCTTCCTCCAGGATCTCCTCCGGTGTCTCACCGTAGGCGCCGGTGTCGCCGTATTCGTCCATCTCGTCGTCGAGTCCGTAGAGGGTTTCGTCGTAAAAGGTCATTGCTCCTCCTGAAGTTACCGCGTTGAGCGCGGGCACGTTGCCAGGCTGGCACCGCACACGAATGAATGACAAGACATCGGGAAAACTGCTCGTTCGCGTGAACGGGGCGCGATTATAGCAGAGAACCCCGCCTCGAATGCTAGGGCATTAGTCACTGTTTTTGGAGTGTCCTGAAGGACAGGTGTCAGGGCTCAGGTGGGTGCCGAGATCGATGTGAGACTCTGACCTGGACCGCGGGTTAACGGTTTGTTAGCAGGGGATTGCATCGCGCAAACAGAGCGCTTGAGAAAATCCCGGGAAGGCAATCAAGTGGGACAAAGAAGATGACAAGGATTCCGGCGAGAAGAAAAAGTTGAAGGCTAGAAGCCAGCAGCCAGACGTTTTCCCATGACCTGTCACCTGAGCTAGGGTCGAATCACCAGAACCATCCCGGGATGCAACACCGCGATGTTCCGGTTATCACGCTTTAGAGCGTCGACAGTCGTCTTGTAAGCCGAGGCGATGGAGTTCAGGGTCTCTCCCTGCTTCACCTTATGGTGGAGGACAGAGTCACTCTGGGTGTGAGCCGAGGCTGTTTTGTGCTTGGGCGCCGGATGGCTGCTCGCGACTTTCTGGTCGGCGTCGGGAGTCACCGGCAGGTGCACGTACACGACGCTGCGGCCCCGGAGGCTGTCGCCTTTTAAGTGGTTCCAGCGGCGCACCATGGCGGGTGGCACGCCGAAGTTGTCCGCCACCCTTTGCACCGTGTCGCCCTTGTGGACTTTGTATCGGATCGCGCGGCGCGAGTAGGTCGCCTCTTCGCTCAGGACGCGCTTGCCGGGGGCAACGGGGATGGTCAGCTTGCTGTCGGGAGCCAGCGCCTGGCCGTCTTCGAGATCATTGGCCTGTGCGATTTCCCGGGCGGTGGTCCGGTATTCGCGCGCAATCGAAGCCAGCGTGTCACCGGACTTGACCTTGTGATAACGCCACCACACACGCATATCAGGCGGGATGGCCGCGATGGCGGTCTGAAACTTGTCCTTTGTCCCCGCCGGCAGACGCAGGTCAAACTCCTTGTCTTTCGGCGTCGTCATGCGCAGAAGGCTTGGATTGAGATCCTGCAGGTCCGACGCCGACACGTCCACACACTCCGCCGCCAGGCGCAGGTCCACGGGGTAATCGATCCTTACCGTGTCGAATGGGACGGGGTGGGCCTTCTCGAGATGGTCAAGGCCATACTGCGCCGGATTCTTGGCCATGATGGTGACGGCCACGATGATGGGAACGTAGTTCCGCGTTTCGCGGGGCAGAACGTTGCGGTGGTACAGTTCCCAGAAATCCGCGTAGCCGGTACGCTTCACAGCGCTTTGCACGGTGCCGGGGCCGGAGTTATAAGCCGCCATGGCCAGGTACCAGTCGCCAAACTGCGCGTAGAGGTCTTTGAGATGGCGGGCGGCGGCACGGGTCGATTTCTCCGGGTCCTGCCGGTCATCGACCCACCAGTCGCGGCGCAATCCGTAGCCGAGCGCCCGGCTCGCCATGAACTGCCAGATCCCGCGCGCGCCCACGCGTGACAAAGCCAGGGGATGGAATCCCGACTCGGCTTGCGCCAGGTAGATCAGATCCTGGGGCACGCCCTCTTCTTTCAGGACTCGCCGGATCATGTCTTCGTATCGGCCCGAACGCATTAGCGCATTTTCGAGGACGCCTCGCCCCCGGCCAGAGAAGTAGCTGATGTATCCCGCCACCTGGTCGGTCATCATCAGCGGCAAGTCGGAGGGAGTTGACTTGATTTCGGCTTCCGCCTGCGCCTTTACCCGGGCATCTACCGGAACATTCACTTCATTGGCTTCGTCAATGGGGGCCGGCTCGGACTTCTGCTCCGTGAAGCCGTCGCCCTGCTGCAACGCCTGCATCTCGGAGCCGTTGACTCCATCGAGAATGCGGTCAAATTCTGCTTCCAGGCGGGGATCGGAGTGGATTTCCAGGTTGCTGCCCAGGAGCAAATCAAAGGCGCGATCAAAATTCTGACGCGCCGCCTCCAGGTGCCCGGCTGTGTAGTTTTGCTGGCCGGCCTGGTATTGCTTTTCCACCTTGGCGATCAGGTCTGCCACCGCGTCCGCCGATGCCGGGGCGGCCACAACTGGCCCGGGAACTTGTTTCGGGACCGCGGGTTTTTGCTCTGGGGGAGCAGCTTGACCCGCGGGGGAAACAACAGACGGGGCGCCTTGCTGCGGAGACAGCAACGCGGCCGGACGCCGTGCCGACTGGCAGGCGCACATCCCTAGTAAAGCCGCCAACGGAAAGAACTTCGAAACTCTCATTAGCTTCTATGACTTAGCGCGATCTGCTTCCCAAGCTTGGATGCAGATTTCTCGCTCAATGGTAGCCCTCACCGGAAGTCGGGTCAATTCGCTAAAGGCCATGTTCCCATTGCCTTAGGTAACCGGGCGGGCATATTACTCGCGGGGCATGCACCGGCGCAAGTGCATTTTTGGAGAGTGTTTGGGCCTGGCGGCGTCTGGCGAGCGCGAGCACGACCTGGCGACAGCCGGACGCGGCGCTACAACCCTACGATGCTTCGCGCGGCAAGACCTCTTTCAGCGCGCCTTCAATGCGATCCAGTTCTTCGCGGATCACCCGGATCGACTGCTGGTTCCGGGAAGTATGCGGGTGCGGAGAGATCGCTTCCAACGCGGCGCGAATCTGGTGGTTGCGGTCCCAGATCACATGCAGCTTGGCAATCGTCTGCTGGCGGTGGCGGTACAGATTGCGGACGAACGAAATCGCGAGGTAGGCGAAGACCGTCCCAAAAAACAGTTCGATCGGAAGGCGGTCCTTGGCGCCGTCGAAATCCTGGAACAGAA
>Ga0182036_10001621_pt1 | contig 10627 bp, 9 predicted proteins | sample sta12Cox44000080_FD_125966 | JGI IMG/M metagenome (GOLD analysis project Ga0182036, IMG submission 125966) | Lab enrichment of tropical soil microbial communities from Luquillo Experimental Forest, Puerto Rico - statoxic.12C.oxic.44.000.080 | ecosystem: Environmental > Terrestrial > Soil >...
GCCGTCGACCGCCTCGACTTCACGGTGATCGGACCGGCGGTCAACGAAGCCGCGCGCATCGAAACTCTGTGCGAACCCTTGGGCCGCAAGGTGCTGGTCTCCGCGGACCTTGCTGCCGCAGTTGGTTACGACTGTCGGCTGGTGCCGCTCGGCCAGCACAGACTGCGCGGCGTGCGCGAGCCGCGCAAGATCTACGGCCTCAAACTCGGCTAAGCGCGACCCCAAAGTATTCTCCAAGTCTTCTGCAATGTTATAAGACTAGCTGGTGCCGAGCGCTACTGAGTGCGGCGGGGGGCGAAGCATGTTGGGCAGGCGGGAGCGGGAGTCTCCCTCGCAGAAAACCGAAGCGGGAGACAAGAATTGGTTTGGTCGGTGGGAACCGCCTGCGCAGTTGGCGAGCAAGGCGACCGATCTCGACGCGTTGCGCACCGCCGTCGTTGACGCGGCCGGGGTCGGCTACGGGCTCTGGTTCAGTTATCTTTTTGCACTTCTCTATTTCGCGATCGCGGCGGGTGCCGTCACGCACCGCGATCTACTGCTCGAAAGCCCGGTCAAATTGCCGTTCCTCAATGTCGAATTGCCATTGAAGGCGTTCTTCATACTGGGACCGCTGGTTTTTCTGGTGATGCACGCCTATGTGCTGCTGCACTTCTTGCTGTTGGCCGGCAAGGTCGGTGCCTTCCACATCGAGTTGGAAAAGCAAGTCCCTGAAGGGCAGAAACAAGCGCAGCTGCGCCGCCAATTGCCGAGCAACATTTTTGTCCAGTTTCTTGCCGGCCCGCGCGAGGTGCGGGAGGGGATAGTCGGCTTTTTGCTGAAAGCGGTCGCCACGATCAGCCTAGTGGCCGGCCCGATCGCATTGCTCGTTCTATTCCAGCTGCAGTTCTTGCCGTACCACAACCCACGGATCACATGGTGGCACCGCATCGCCATGACCCTCGACCTGGTCCTGCTTTGGCTGCTGTGGCCGCCAATCGCACGAGGCGAAACCGCCCTCATAACCTGGTATGATCTTCGGCGTGTCAGGGTAGCGGCCTGGCTCCCCGTGAGCCTAGTCCCGTTGTTGTTGGCCTTCACCATAGCCACCTTCCCCGGCGAATGGCTGGAAGAGAATATCCCGCCGGTGCGGCTCGTCCCGATGTCGCGGGAAGCTTGGCAACTACCGAGCATCGCAGCCATCCAGGAGGTCGATTCAGGCTGGGCGACCTTACACGAGCTGTTGGTCGCCCGAGACGTCGACCCCGTCACGGGCAAGTCATTGAGTCTATGGTCAAACGTACTGGTGTTGCCAAATTTCGAGATCGGCGAACGATCGAAGTTCGATGAAGGCAAGTCCACCCCTTCCAAGACTATCTCGCTGCGCGGTCGGCGGCTCGAAGGAGCGGTTTTCGTTTTTGCGAATCTAAGGAAGGCGGATTTTACCGGTGCCCAGCTTGCTTACGCCAATTTCTCTGGTGCAGACCTGAAGGGTGCCGATTTCTGTAACCCTCTCGGCTTTGGAGGAACGTGTGCGCAGCTTCAAGGCGCTTGGTTTGCTTTCGCGAGACTCCAAGGTGCCTCGTTTGATGGCGCGAATCTGCAATGCGCCAGGTTCCACGGCGCGAATCTACACGGTGCGTCGCTTGAGAACACAGAATTGCAGGCGGCGCGCTTCGACCCGTTTCCGCTTCCTGGTCTTGATTGGCCAACACATTTGGAGGGGGCCTCGCTTCGGCGAGCGCGGCTACAGGCCGCCGATCTCAGGAAGGCCCACTTGCAGGGTGCGTCACTCGACAATGCGCAGTTGCAGGGCGTCGCGATTGAGGGCGCGCTGCTACAGAACGCGTCGCTCAAACATGCGTTTCTCTGGCGAGTCACGGCGCCGGCCCCTGAGAGCGTAAGCGGCGCGGCGATTGTCACTCCCATCACCGAACCAAAATATCGCGGACTCGACTGCCCAAGTCAGCAAGAATTCTGCGACTGGTCGCGCAAGCAGTTTGAGGATTTGAAAGATCTCATCAAGCAGTACTTTTCACAAGATGACTGGCGCAAGGAGACGTTACGCCGAATCGAGCCAGGGCATTTTAACGATGGGAAGGAAGATTTGGCGGAGGCGGAGGCCTGGGACGAGCTCGAGAAACAATCACAGACGGATTTTAACACTTATATGTACCCTGACCGGCTAGTCGAAATGCTCAAAGAGATTGGTTGTAGTGCTTCTGGGGCACCCTTCGTGATTTCAGGTTTAATAGGACAACTTAACGACCGCTTCCCCAATGACCAGGGCCGGCAGGCCAAGGTGGCGGACAAGTTTCTTGATATGTCAAGTTGCGACGGCGCGCGCGATTTGTCGGAAGACGACAAGGCGGACCTGATGGAAACTCGAAGCGAAACCAAGTGGTTGCCGAAATCAGCTCCCACTACTGCGGAGCAGCGCAAGTCCAAAAAATGAACCCGAGTGCTTGCGCATACCTCCCGGACAATTGTGAGAATTGCAGGGTCCGTGAGGTGCATAACATCCCCCAGGTTGCAGTAGACTAGGTCTCTCCCCACAGTATCTTGGTGGCGCGGCGGGCGCCTTCGGCGAGCGCTTCGAATTTGGCCCAGCAGATCGAGGGGTGTCCAACCCGGTGCCGAGCCCGCAATCAGTGCCGGCCAATACATTTTCGCGGCCGACCAGATTGGCATAGCGCACCAGCCGCTCGGCCACCAGATCGGGATGCTCGATAAAATCAGTGCAATGGCCGACGACACCGGGGATCAACGTGGCGCCTTCCGGCAATTTTACCTCTTCGAACACTCGCCACTCATGTTCGTGGCAGGGGTTGGAGGCCTCGATCGAATAGCTTCCGGCGCGTACCCCGAAGATCAAGTCGATAATGTCCTTCAATGGGATGTCATCGTGATGGGGCCCGTGAAAGCTGCCCCAGCACACGTGCAATCTTATTTGTTCCGGCGGAATGTCGCGCAAGGCGTGATTGAGCGCGTCAATCCGCATGGAGGCGTATTTGCGGTAGTCGCTCAACGTGATGTCGGGCAGGCAGGCCCAGCCGTCGGGCAAGTCGGGGTCGTCGATCTGCAACAGAAAGCCGTCATCGACGATGGCCTTGTATTCCTCGCGCATCGCCTCAGTGATAGCGAACAAAAACGCCTCGTCGCTCTTGTAGTATTCGTTGGCCATCCAATGCTCGATCGTACCCGGCGTGTTGGCCGGCAGAAAAGCACCCGCCACCGTCGTCCCGGCAAGCACAGCCTTGAGATTATCCAAGTCCCTTTGGAGCTCGGTCTCTCCGATATAGCGCAATTCGCCCACGCAGACCGAAAGCGTTTGACCGCCGGAAAAAGCCGGAGCGCGGCTCGGTCGAGAGCATAGGTGCGGTGTTGTGGTACGCGGATATGCGAAGCTTTACAGCGACCGCCGACACCACCCCGGGACCGCTAATGGGGCGCGTCATGCGGAAGGCAAGCCGGCCGCCCAGGTCGACTTAGCCATCTCGGCGAGGTGCTCTACGGCAATGTCGGCGCCGTCGACCCCCTCGATTTCACGGCGATCGGGCCGGCGGTCAACGAGGCCGCGCGCATCGAGGCTCTGTGCGAGGCCTTGGGCCGCAAGGTGCTCGTCTCAGCCGAACTCGCCGCCCGGCTCGGCGAGTGCTGTGGCCTCGTACCACTTGGCCGTCACGAGCTGCGCGGGGTGCGCGAGGTCTGCGGCTTGCAGCTCGGCTAAGCACGGTTTCCCGGAGGCCAGATGCATCGGGTTCCGTATACGCGAAATAAGACTAGGGGTCGCTGCTGCTCATTTTAGAGGTGCACCGCATTTCGAACAAAATTTTGCTGGCGAGAACAGGTTAAAACCATAGTTTTGTCTGCCACAGGAATCGCAGAACTTCGTATTTCTGATATTGATAAAAGCGATTAACGCTACTGCTGGTATGAAGACGTAAAACACTTGGGCTGGAGCACCAGTCATCCAGACAAATCCAAGAAATAAAATACTAGTAAAGATTACAAATGGCGGCAAGACTCTTCGCTTCAGCGCTGCATTTTTATTAAAATAGAAGAAGGCCATGGAGCCTAAACCGAGAACTGCCCAGACCCCGATGAAAAGCTGAAAGGTGTGATATGAAGCCGGAGAATTCATTCGCGGTCAAAGCGCCTTAGGATCCCGGCGGGAGTAGTCCCCGGATGTGGGCTTCGTGCGTCCTCCCTGCTCGTCAGCGCGAGATTTTTTGCGGCAGATTGTCGCCTGAGATTCCTACAACAGAAGCTGGCGCGGCCAGTGTGAGCTAGTTCACATTCGGTGGTGTTTTTGTTACTGGGCTGCGGACCGGACCTAGCAAGACACGGCCCGCGTCATGCACTCAGAGCTATCGGTGTGGCTACTCTCCCAAGCATCAACAATCGGATCCGTAAAATCTAAGCGCCACGCCACAGAATCGTCGTCGCCCGCCGCGCGCCTTCGGCCATTGCCTCGAATTTGCCCCAGCAGATCGACGGGTGGCCAACCCGCGTGCCGAGCCCGCAATCAGTCCCGGCGAGCACATTTTCGCGGCCGACCAGCTTGGCGTAGCGCACCAGCCGCTCGGCCACCAGATCGGGATGCTCGATGAAATCGGTGCAATGGCCGACCACACCCGGGATCAGGGTGGCGCCGTCCGGCAATTTCACCTCCTCGAACACTCGCCACTCGTGCTCGTGACAGGGGTTCGACGCCTCGATCGAATAGCTCCCGGCGCGCACCCGGAAGATCAGATCGATGATGTCACGCAACGGGATATCGTCGTGATGGGGTCCGTGAAAGCTACCCCAGCACACATGTAGCCGGATCTTTTCCGGCGGGATTTCGCGCAACGCGTGATTTAGAGCATCGATCCTCATCGTGGCGTAGTTGCGATAATCGGTCAGTGTGATGTCGGGCAGGCAGGCCCAGCCGTCCGGCAGGTCCGGGTCGTCGATCTGCAACAGAAAGCCGGCATCGACGATGGCCTTGTATTCCTCGCGCATCGCCTCGGCGATGGCGAGCAAAAACGCCTCGTCGCTCTTGTAGTACTCGTTGGCCATCCAATGCTCGATCGTGCCCGGCGTATTGGCCGGGAGAAATGCGCCCGCGACCGTCGCTTCCGCGAGCGCGACCTTGAAATTATCCAGATCCCTCTGGAGCTCGGCCTGCCCGACATAGCGCAATTCGCCCACGCAGACCGGGAGCATTCGGCCGCCGGAAAACCCGGAGCGCGGGTGCGCGGCGAAATAGCCCGCGAATTTCCGCTCGTCGCGCGCGGTCATGTCGAGGCGGCGGCGCCCTGTGCCGGGCCTTTTCTCGCACCCGGCGATGCGCTCCAACACGTAATCGGTAAAATTCGGCTTCGACAATTCGCCGTCATTGATGATGTCGAGGCCGCATTCGATCTGCTGCCTGACGACTTCTGCCACGCTGGTCCGCAGACGCCTATCAAGCACAGCCTGATCCATCGGTTGCCCCCTCGCCTTTGCGAGGACCATTTCCCGCACATCGTCCGGGCGCGGTAGCGACCCGGCATGGGTCGTCAAAATGCGGTCGGTGCTATAAAACATGGAGACCCCCGTGACGCTTAGCTGTTCTCGGCGAGCACGATCCCTGCGAGATGAAGCGAACCGCAAATCAGCACTCGCCCGCCGGTCGACTCTGCCATAAAGCGAGCCAGCGCGGCAGCGACAGAGGGAGCCGTCATCGCCCTGATCCCGACGGTGCTCGCTGCGGTCGCTATGGCCTCGGCCGGCAGCGGGTTTTGCTCGCCGGGAATGGTCACGGCGGCCAACGCTTTAGCGTGAGGAGCGAGCGGTCCCAGGAAGCCGGCGCTGTCTTTGGTGTTCAGCATGCCGACGACGAGATAAAGCGGGCGGTCACGCCAGCCGGCGGCGAATTCGGAAAGTACCGTGCCGGCACCAGGATTGTGCCCGCCGTCGAGCCATAGCTCCCAGCCCGCCGGCATCCTCTCGACCAGCGGGCCTTGCGTCAGGCGCTGCAAGCGTGCCGGCCATTCGATCTGCCGTAATCCATGTGCGACCGCCTCAACCGAGAGAGGGAGATCTCGTAATTGCTCGAGGCAGGCAATGGCCTCACCGGCATTCACAATCTGATGCGCGCCGGCGAGCGACGGCAACGGCAGCTCGAGCCGCCAATGTTCGCCGGAAAAGCGCATGCCGTCGCCGACGGCCTCGCAGCGCCATTCGTGCTGCCAGCGCGACAAGGGCGCGCCGAGCTCGATCGCGCGCGCCTCGATGACTACCTGGGCCGCTTCCGGCTGCGACGCGACAACTGCCGGGGTCCCGGGCTTCAGGATGCCGGCCTTCTCTCCGGCAATCTGCGCGATGGTGTCGCCGAGAAAGGCTTGGTGGTCGAGCGAGATCGGCGTGATAGCAGTGACAGCCGGGCAGCGGACCACGTTGGTCGCGTCGAGCCGCCCGCCGAGCCCGGTTTCGAGCAAGACGACATCGGCCGGCGTCCTGGCAAAAGCGAGTAAGGCCGCGGCCGTCGTGATCTCAAAATAGGTGATCGATATGCCGCCGTTGGCGCGCTCGCATTCCTCGAGCAGTGCGATCAACGCCTCCTCTTCGATCAGTTCTCCGGCAAGGCGGATGCGCTCGTGAAAGCGAACAAGATGTGGCGATGTATAAGCGTGCACGCGGTACCCGCCGGCCTCGAGGCAGGCGCGCAATGTCGCTATGGTCGACCCTTTGCCATTAGTCCCCGCGACGTGGATGACAGGCGGCAGCTTCTCCTGAGGATTACCGAGCGCGGCAAGCAGCCGCTCGATACGACCGAGCGACAAGTCGATCAGCTTTGGGTGCAGACGGCCGAGCCGCTCGAGCACCCGATCGCTGGTCTCTGCGGTCACGACGCCTCCGGACTCACCAGGTCACCCGCCGCCGCTAAATGCGGATCACGCAGAAGGCCTAGAATGCGAGCCAATGTGGCGTGCTGCTCCGCGCGCGGCACCACAAGGTCGACCATGCCGTGGTCAAACAGATACTCGGCGCGCTGAAACCCGTCCGGCAGCTTCTCGTGGATCGTCTCCTCGATAACCCGGGCTCCGGCAAACCCCACCACGGCTCCAGGCTCGGCGAGGATAATGTCTCCGACCATTGCAAACGACGCGGAGACACCGCCCGTCGTCGGATCGGTCAACAGCACGATGTAGGGTAGCCCTTTCTCCTTGACCATGTCGGCGGCGAGGATCGTGCGCGGCATCTGCATCAGCGACAGCACACCTTCCTGCATGCGCGCACCGCCGGAGGCTGGAACGAGGATCAGCGCCGCCTCCTGCAGCACGGCGAGCTTGGCGGCGGCGAGCACCGCTTCGCCGGCGGCAATCCCCATCGATCCGCCCATGAACCGGAATTCGAAGGCCGCAATGACACAAGCAAAGCCGCCGATGTGCCCGTGGGCGACGACGACAGCATCGCTGCCGGAGCCGTGCGCTGCCTGTCCCTCCCGCAGCCGGTCGGCATAGCGCCGGCGATCGCGGAATTTCAGCGGATCGACAATCGTCTTTGGCAATTCAATGCGCGTGAAGCCGGCCTCTCCGAACAGGATCTTGAGCCGTTGCTCGGCGCCAATGCGCAGGTGATGGCCGCAATTGCGGCAGACATGAAGATTGGCTTCGAGCTCGCGATAAAACAGCATCTGCTCGCAGCCCGGGCATTTCGTCCACAAATTGTCCGGAACCGCCTTCTTGGTGACGACCGCCCGGATCTTCGGCAGGACAAAGTTGCTTAGCCAGTTCATTGCCGGCTTGTAACCGGCCGGGGTTCGCTCGTCGAGATTGCTCGCGCATCATTACCGCGGCCGACGCTTCTCTTATGGTCCCATGGGTGCAGCCTCGCGGCGCCCCTGACGCTGGCGATCCGCATGCTTGCCCGATATGGTTTCTCACGATTTTACCTGATGTACGCTTTCACCGGGGGCTGCCTTGCTCTAACCGCGGATCTTGAAGCCGAGCTGGCCATTTACCCGGGCGGCGCGCACGGGTTCAGATTGTTCGCAAACAACCCATCGATGTCGGCAACGGCGAGGATGGACGCTTTCCCAAACCGCGCCCTCGGCTGAGAACAAACCAGAGAGTTCGCCGACCCAGCTGCGGGTCGATCGTACACTCCACCAAAGAGGCCGAGATCATCATCGGCGCTTAGCTGGCCGCCTTCTCCTTGGCAGCTCGGCGGGTGCTGTGGAGCTCTTCGTCGAGTGGCAGGTGCCGCGAGTTCTTGGCGCCGGGGCCGCGATAAACGTGGACCTGCTTTGCGATCAGCGGCTCACCGCATTCGGAGCACACCATCACCGGATCGAAATCCTTGCCGCAGAGATCATGGGTGTGCAGCAGAGGCCGGCCTTTCTTCCCAGACAGGTGGACGTCGCCCCAGTGGACGATCGCCATGACGATCGGGTAGAGGTCGAGCCCTTTCTGTGTCAGCCGATACTCATAACGCAGCGGGCGCTGCTGGTAGGGCACTTTGACGAGCACGAACTCGTCGACGAGCTTCTTGAGCCGGTTGGCGAGGATCGGGCGGGTGATGCCGAGGCGGCCTTGGAAATCTTCGAACCGGCGTACGCGCAGAAAGCAGTCCCGAAGAATCAACAACGTCCAACGGTCACCGATGACCGAGACCGTGCGCGCCATCGAGCAATTTTCCTCGCTAAGCTCGTTCCAGCGCATCTGCTATGCCGCAATGTCCGTTGATTCCTCCCATCATCATACACCGAGCCGGGTTTGATATTCAAACTTTAGAGAGTCTCGTGGCGTCTTGGTTCGCTCACCCGACCACGCCGGACTGAGGGGTCGTGAAAATCTTCTCCTCGACATCGCGCAGCCGGTCTTTGCCGAAAAAGATCTCGTCGCCGACAAAGAAGGTGGGCGACCCAAACGCACCGCGGGCGACCGAACGCTCGGTATTGTCGAGCAGCCGCGATTTGACATCGGGGTCCTGGACCAGCTCCGCAAAGCGGTCGGCATCGAAACCGGATTCGAGCAACGCGGCCCGCAATACCGCCGGATCGTCGAGCTTTTTTGGTTCCGACCACATATGACGATAGATCTCGTCTACATAGCGCTCGAACACGCCGAGTCTCTGGGCAGCGATGGCGCCGCGCATGATGGTCAAAGTATTGACCGGGAAAAACGGGTTCTGCCGGAAGCAAGTGATCCCGTGATGCTTGATGAAGCGCGCTGTCTCAAGGCGGTCGTAGTCGGGCTTATTCTTGATGCCGACGAGGCTTTCGGCCGGCGACCGGTTGCCGGTCAGTTTGTAGACGCCGCCTAGCAGCACCGGCACATACTCGAATTTCGCACCGGTCCGCTGCTCGACTCCCGGAATCACCAGATGCGCCAGATAGGCGTTGGGGCTGCCGAAATCGAAGTGGAATTCTACCGTGGGCATAGCTTCACCATTTTTCCGCAAAGGGACGGATCTCGCGTTCGAACGACCAGGCGTCGTGCGGCTCCTGATAGATCCGCCAATAGGTCTCGGCGACCGATTCCGGCCGCATCAGCCTCCCCGGATCGAGATTGGCGAGGGCCGCCTCGCCCTCCCGCTCCTTGATCCGCTCGCGCACCCACGCGGTATCGACGCCGGCATCGATGACCAGATGGGCGACGTGGATGCCCTTCGGGCCGAGTTCGCGCGCCGCACTCTGCGCTACGGCCCGCAGGCCAAATTTGGCGCTCGCGAAAGCGGCATAGCCGACCCCGCCGCGCATTCCGGCGGTGGCTCCGGTAAAGAAGATATTTCCACGGCCGCGCGGCAGCATCAGGCGGGCCGCCTCGCGGCCGGTCAGGAAGCCCGCATAGCAGGCCATCTCCCAAACCTTGCGAAACACGCGCTCGGTGGTCTCGAGCAATGGGAAATTGACATTGGCGCCGATGTTGAAGACGCAGACCTCGAGCGGTGCAGCCGCTTCGGCGTCATGGAGGAATGTCATGATCTCCTCCTCCTTGCGCGCATCCAGTGAGCGCCCGACGACCCGTCCGCCTGCCGCCTCGATCTCGGCGACCAGCGGCGCCAGCTTGTCACCATGCCGTCGCCCGGCAAAAACGGTAAACCCCTCGGACGCAAATTTTTGGCAATCGCAGCGCCGATGAAATCGCCGGCGCCGATCACCGCCGCGGCGGCATTTCTGTTTTCCAAATCAGGCCTCCTATACCCACCCGTCCGATGGCCCGATCGCGAGCCGCGTCGGCCAATCGGTGCTTGAGGATTTTGTCCGTCGCGGCGGCCGGCAGCCCATCCACAATGATGATCTCGGAGGGGCGCTTGTAGGGCGTCAGCAGCCGCGCGGCATGCGCCATGAGATCCGATGGCGTGACGGTGGAGCCTGGCAATAGCTGCACGAACGCCACCACCTCCTCATTGCCCGGGACCGAGCGCCCGATCACCGCCGATTGGACCACCGCCGGATGCTCGTTCAGCACCGCTTCGACCTCGGGCGGATAGACATTGAAGCCGGAGCGGATGATCAGCTCCTTCGTGCGCCCGACGATGTAGAGGATGTCGTCCTCGAACCGCGCGAGATCGCCGGTATTGAACCAGCCATCGACGTCGATCACCGCCGCCATTACCTCGGGGGCGCGGTAATATCCCCGCATGACGTTGGGACCGCGGACGTGTAGCTCGCCGA
>Ga0182036_10001624_pt1 | contig 10622 bp, 10 predicted proteins | sample sta12Cox44000080_FD_125966 | JGI IMG/M metagenome (GOLD analysis project Ga0182036, IMG submission 125966) | Lab enrichment of tropical soil microbial communities from Luquillo Experimental Forest, Puerto Rico - statoxic.12C.oxic.44.000.080 | ecosystem: Environmental > Terrestrial > Soil >...
ATGACTGTAACTTGCTGGAAAGTGTCCATCTCCGCCCCAAGTGGACACCTATCGAAGTGTCCACTTCGCGAGCATGGACCCTTACTCATGAGGATGTCGAGACGGTCACAACCGGACGCTTACCTTAGGTGTGTCGTTTGGAGATTTGTCACACAGCATTCAAAGAGCGAGAGGCCCGCCGTCGATCGTGCAACGCGATCAGGACTCGTACGGCGGGCGCTTTCTACGTGTAGGTTGCCGTTGGTTATAAATCCCGCGATCGATGTCGGGAAACTTGCACTTCTAACAGCATTCCCACTGCGAAGATCCTAGTGGCGTGCATCGCGGAAGACTGAACGTGGTTTGCGAAGCGAGACTGGGCCAGGGCTCTGGCGCCTTTTCGCCAATTTCAGTCATTTGAGATCATCAAATGTTCAAGCTTCCACGGATTCTGATAGGTTTCGATCTCGACCTGCTGCTTCTTCTTATCGACCGTCAATCTGCATGCCGGCAGCACCGTGCCAGAACCCTTGCCATCAGGTGTGAGAATCAACTCAATCGCCCCTACACTGTGCTCCCTGGACCGGGTTCCATGGTACAGCTCGCCAAAGGCGATATTGCGATCGGTGACGAGACGCAACCGGCGTACCCCTTTCTCCGATGGCAATTCCATGATGTACTTCACGTCGTTCCCGACGCCTCCGCTCGCGAATCTGACACGCCCTTTGGGCTTCAAATCCTCAAGGACATCGATCAGACCATCTTGACCCTTAGTCTTGAATGCGTTTATCAGGAGTTGGCGTTCTTCAGGCGTGGAGTATTGTTGGATATAGATGTTGACGTTGTAAATTTTTCCCAACTGCGTGCTCGTTCCCATCGCTGTTGCCTGGATGGTCATACTTTTCTGAGCCTGAGCAGCCATACGCGTACTGGCTAACCCTGGGAGAAGACACACCACGACGGCAGTGCCAAGAACTTTTCTCATCTCCTGCATATACATTTCCTTCTGGCGCTTCGCGTCAGTCATCGACTGACTCACTCTTTGACAGCGTGAGAGTGCCAAATGAGTTTATTTTCTCGAGCGTAAAGGGACACGGAGGGCGGGCGGAACTAGCAGTTAAGACAGATCACCGCTACCAGGCAGGTCGCTCTGATCTCTCCAACGGAACACGGTATCCACGAGTCTTGCGCCTGGAGAGGGAACATGCCAGCATTTCGCCCACCGAGGAAAGGCGCATCATGGCCGATATCAAGGGTTCAAAATCGACCGCAACCCTCACAATCTGTAAGAAGTAGCAGTATTCACCTCTTCTAGCTCGAAATTAGAAATCTAGGCACAGGTGTTGGCCTACAGCCCCGCTCACCAGGCATCGGCAAATGAAATCGCGTTAGCACGTAAGGAGAACAACATGGCTATTACCACGCCGATAACGCCCGCTCAGTCAACGATTGCCGAAAAAGATTGGACCAAACCAGCCGCGATGGCGCTTCCAAAAGAGGGGTACTTCGAGCGTGAACCAGGGCGGTACGGTCCTATTTTTCCCAGAACACCTGCGTGCTACGGATTTTCAGTGGTCGCAAAGGTCAAACCCGGAAGAGAGCAGGCCGTCCGCGACTACGGAAAACACATTGAAGAAGCAGTCAAACAAGATCCTTCCGTGCTCGCACCGTTGAGGTTGCATTACCTGCGTTGGGTGCTGTTCGATGTCGGATCGGGTTTGCACTTCATGTATCAAGGGATTTTTGACACCGATTTTGACAAATATCTCGAGGATGCAGTCGCACTTTTCGTGAAGACTGGGATCACAACAGTTTTTGTAAATCTCGAGGGATGGCCGGAGGACTGGAAAACTAACCTGCCCGCAGTCATCAGATTTTTTCGAGACCACCAGTGTCCAAGCTTTTTGGAGTATGGGGAATATCCCTACGTCACCGCTGATGAAATCAAGAAAGCCCTCCAGCTCAAGGCGAGTTTCAGCACAATGCTGGATTTGATGCAGTGACGAAAGCTTTCCGCTCGTATTTGAAAGGCATGGCATGGGGCAAAGATCGCAAGAAATCCCGGGGGTTCTAACCGAGACGGCCGATTCACTTGACTTCGCTGATCTTCAACACTTCTTAATGTCGAGGCCGCCAGCACGCGCAGCACGCTACGAGTTCCTGAGCTTTCGCAATGCCATAGCTGGAGGCGCCTGGCTGACGGGGTTGATTGACAAGGTTGGAACCGCAAAAGCTGTCGGAGGGGACATCGTTGATTCCAGATGGGTCACCCTAGGCTTCACGTGGATAGGGCTTAAGGCAATGGGTTTGGATGAAGCCTCACTAGCCACGTTCCCTGACGAGTTCCGGCAGGGCATGGCGGCCCGCGCGCAGATTCTTGGGATCACGGGCGCTAGCGACCCGGACCACTGGGTTGGGGGACTCTCAAGTCCGGCCCTCCACGCCATCGCAATCCTCTTTGCACGTGATGCCGGCGAGCGCGAGCGATGCCGGCAAGAGCATGAACAGCATGTGAAGAAATGTAAGGGAGTCGAACTACTGTCCGCACTGGACCTGGAAGCGATCCCACCCTTCGATCACGCTCATGAACATTTCGGCTACCGCGATCGTCTCTCGCAACCCGTGATCGAGGGGACCGGAGTGGAGCCGACGCCAGGCTCTGGGCCGGCAATCAAGGCCGGCGAATTCTTTCTGGGTTATCCAGATGAAAAGGGGCCACCCGCCAACCTGCCTCAGCCAGACATTCTTTCGCGAAACGGCAGCTACGTAGCGTATCTCAGGATCGAGGAGCATGTGGGTGCATTTCGCGATTTCCTCCGCCAGCACGGTGAGACGCCGGACCAGCAGGAATGGATCGCCGCCAAGCTAATGGGGCGATGGCGAAGCGGCGCCCCCATGGTCCTCGCACCCAAGAAGGATGCCCCAGAACTGGGAGCCGACCCACAGCGCAGCAACGACTTCAATTATCGAACCATGGATCCTCACGGTTACGGTTGTCCGCTGGGCGCACACATTCGGCGCATGAATCCGCGCGATACGGCAGTAAACATGAACCGCCGGAAAATGATTCGGCGCGGTGGTACCTACGGTCCGCCGCTGCCAGAGGGCGCACCAGAAGATGGGAAGGAACGCGGTATTGCTGCTTTCGTTGGATGTGCCAGTCTGGTTCGTCAATTCGAATTCGCGATGAATGTTTGGACCAACGATCCGACTTTTCACGAACTAGAGAATGAGCGGGATCCAATCTTCGGTACCCAGGACGGCACTTTTGACATGACCATCCCAAACCGGCCGATCCGCAAAAAGATCAAGGGACTACCCGCTTTCACCACGATTCGAGGAGGAGCTTACTTTTTCTTACCCGGCATCAAGGCACTCCGGTATCTGGCATCACTTAATGCTGGTTCGTGACTCACCACATTCGAAAGAAGGGACACAATGAGTACCGCTTCTCAATCGCCTCGAACATATAACCAGAACCATGAAAAACGGAAATACTCACCAGGCAAGCGCAGGTTTTCGATTTACTGGACTTGGAGTTATCCCTGGGAATCCAACCGGGACGTGGCGGAGCTGGACAATCGTTTTTCGACGATGACCGAAGTACGTCGAGTCGCGTGGCCAGCTTACGAAGGGACTGAGTGGGACGCGAAACACTTCCTGCAGGGTATTGCTGGAACTCTAGAGCTCTTCCACCGCTCCACGCTTGCGTTTCAAGAGGTCGTTGGTGAGGTCACCGGACATCCAGTCGCTGTATTTCAGCGTATCGATCAAGCCGGGTACAGGCTTCCCATAGACGAACGCATTCTGGCAGACACCGACACACTCATGGTGTTCGGTCTTGATCATTTGATCTCGGAACAGCGTGCAGCATCAGAGGAGGTTGAAGCGCTGCGCGAGTGGCTATGCCGCGAAGGCACGTGTCTGCTGCTGGGACCGCATCACGACGTGGGATTCACAGATGATTTGCAGCAGAGACAGATGGAATACATGCACCACGGCGACGCACTCGTCCCGCGGCAGCAGCGATTCGGGCAATACACGCGATCGCTGATGAAGGCACTTGGGGTACCGGTCATGAACCAATACGGCCTTCGACCCGCGGTGCTCAAGGGCACAAAGCAAATTGCACCACTGAGGGTTAGTAAGGATCTAGATAAGCTGGGGCTGCTTAACGGCGTTACTACATTTAATTTTCATCCCCACCTACCGCATTATGCACTGACTAGCGATCACTCTAAGTCAGCTCACGTCCTTACCCGGCAGCCGATTGATACGGAGCGGCCCCATCCATTCGTACAAGCTGGGAACACGGAATTTAACTCGTGTATTTGGATGCCCCCTAAGGCAGACCGCGCGGGCCACATCCTCTTGGCCGACTCCACCATTTTCACAACCCTGTTCGGAGGCGTCGAGTCCTTGGAGACTTTTTGGAGGAACCTCGCGACGATGCCGCTGGCAAGCGGGCTACATGGCAAGAAGACGCAGGCTGTAGCCTAATCAATGACGGAGAGCGAATAAGCGCTACGAGAGGAGCGAATGCAACTTCTGAGCAAGGCAGTTCCGTTCGCGATGCTGGCTTTCGTGCTCTCAAGCATGCTGGCCGTTGGCGTCAGCCTGACTGTCGGTCAGATCATGGGGTCCTTGCGCAATGTGAAACTAGTTATTGTGGCGCTGCTTGCAAATTTTGTCCTTATGCCGGCCGTCGCTCTAGGAATCTCCCGAGTCCTCAGGCTCGATCAACCACTCGGCATAGCACTGCTTTTGCTCGGAGCTGCCGCCGGCGCACCATTTCTGCCCAAACTCGCGGGGCTCGCAAAAGGCAATCTTGCATTCGCTGTTGGCTTAATGGTGCTGCTGATGGTTCTGACCGTGGCCTATATGCCATTGGTTCTTCCACTCCTTCTCGAGGGCGTTACCGTTGACCCGCTGGGAATCGCACGCTCCTTGGTTGTTCTCATGTTGCTCCCGCTTTGTGTTGGACTTGCGGTGAATGCTCGATTCGCAGGTTTTGCCGAAGGGCTCCGCTCGCCACTGAACCAACTTTCCAGCCTGAGCCTGACACTGCTGATCGTACTACTTCTCCTTACGAACTTTCAGAATGTTGTCTCGCTGTTCGGCACTCGTGGCATTTTGGCAAGCATCCTCTTTTTGATCGGTGGTGCTGCAGTCGGATGGCTGCTAGGTGGGCCCGGGTTCGGGACAAAGGGTGTGCTGGCGCTAGGGACTGCGCAGCGGAATATCGCAGCTGCGCTCGTGGTTGCTGGGAAAAGCTTCGAAGATCCGAGAGTGCTCGTCATGATCGTAGTTGTCGCTGTCGTCGGGCTGCTTATCTTAATGCCCTTGGCTCGAATGTTGGGAACTCGCAGTGCGAGAGCTTCAACTTAAGACCGGACCAGATCTCGAGTCGGACATGCCTCGGAGCCCGCTTTTTGAATTTGGATGAAAGTGAACCTGGAATTCCCTGTATCTGCTGTCCTTCTCCTCGCCACATTTGCAAGCGTAGGCATTTGCCTTCCTTCAGCAGCACAGGTCAGAGGAGTCTATCCTGTCGGGATGAATGCCACGAACTCAGGTGTGATGCCAGAGGCAGGCTTCGGTTATTCAAACCTGTTTATTTTCTTCTCGCGCGACGAGGAGAAGGGAGTTCATGGCGAAACAGTCGCAACCGGGCAGAACTCGATCATGATGGACATGAATACCTTCATATGGGTCAGCAAAAGGCAAATCAGCCCACTGGGGGGTGCAGTATTCGGGGCATCTGCGACACTTCCAATTGCCAACAACTCACTCAGTTCCGACATTCACGGTGCCCTGAGCGGAGGCGGCGGATTTGCGGACTCATACTATCAACCGTTGATTCTCGGCTGGCGGAAGCAGAGGGTCGACTTCAAGACAATCTATGGGTTCCTAGCACCAACCGGCAGATTTAGCGCAGGTGCCAACACGAATGTTGGCTCAGGGTATTGGACTTCCGTTGTTGCGAGTGGACAGACAGTTTATTTGAGTGCCAACAAGAACACTGCCCTATCAGTCTTTCAGATGTACGAATTTCACGGCACCCAGCAGGGCACGAAGATCCAGCCGGGCGAGACCTTCAACCTCGACTATTCGCTCACGCGAGTATTTTCGCCCCGCAGCAGCCTGCGCCTTCAACTGGGATTCATTGGCTATGGTCAGTGGCAGACCACTGACAAACACGGCCCAACCATTACGCCGGCCTCAGCAGCGGCTCACTACAGAGTCAACGGCATGGGAGTTGGCGCAAATGCTGCTTTTCCTGGACGCAAGGTGAGCTTAGGCCTTAAGTATTTTCGCGAATTCGCGTGCGCATCTACTTTTCAGGGATACACAGTGCAGATTTCAGGCACGGTCACGTTCTGAAGGCAGTGGGAATGAATCCTCCTGGCTGCGATTGCAGTGAACAGATTGATTTTCATTGGGTGCGCTTCCGGCTTGCTTAGGTTTGCTTAATTGCGGGGTGCGACTCGCCGAAGTACACGGTGCAACAGCCTATTCCCTATAAAACACAAGCATCAAGCCAAGTATCACCACGCAACTTGGCCATATGCTGAGGATGACGCGACTGCGAAAAACCTCGCTATCCGAGATAAGCTTGAATAGTCCAATGGCAAGGCCGAGGATCATGAACCACAGGTGTTGACGCTCCACTCGGAGCATGGAAGGGGTCATGAGATGCCGGGTAGATGCCGTGACCGTGCTTGCCGGAGCAGCATCCATTTTCATTTGCGAATGATCCATCGCCATGGAGCTGGCATGCACGGTCCAGGCGTCAGTTGCACTCGCGCAACAAGGTTGCATAGGCTTATGCGAATCGTCCGTAATGGTTGCCGGAGTCGCAATGGAGCTTAGGCCGCGCGGGTTGCCGTCCACATCGAGGTCTGGGTCCACAAGGTAGGCCTGGGCTTCAGGCAAATTCACGCCGGAGCCAGTGTTGTGGTCGTGGATCAGCAACATGCCAGCACCGAGCACTGCGATCATTGGAAAAGCCCACGTTCTCCAGAATCGGGGCAGCGAACCCTGGGCGCGGAGATACTCGACCGTGCCAATAGTAATAAGGAGAATGGAATAGATCTTGTGCTGGCGGGCTTCAGCATCATGCTGGAGAAGCCACGACCAACTGAGATTGCCCCGGGGCCATATCTCTCCGTCACTCCAGAGTGCAAGGAAAAGGCCGGCGAGGACGAACAGAGCAGGCCACACGTAGCCATAAATTCCTTGCTGAGGTGATAGCAAACTCACTAAAACCAGCACGCCAACTCCGATCAGCGCCCAACCGGCTATGTGATGATTGAATTCGGAAGGACCCTTGTTGGGGTCTATGGCCTGAGAGATCGCAGCCTCAGACAGCCCGTGAGAACCGTCATGTGCGATCGCGGGTCGAGTGAGCAGAAGGCATGCGAGTGCCGCCGCAAACAATAAGAAGCCCAAGGCGTTCGGATTCAATGGACGCGGTTTTCTAGAAATAGGCACTGAGCCTTGGAGACACATATCTTTCTAGCTTGGATAGCAATTTTGTGAGAGCCGGTATACTGGCATTCCTGACAGTAGGGCTCGCCCCTCAGACGGGCGGGACGTCTGCAGAATGGCTGCGGGGCTAGCATTTTGTCCAGGCAGTAAGACACGCTGGATCTTCAAGTTGCCCGAGAGCAACGACGCCAGCTACAGAGCGATTTAGGGTTGTTGTGGGCTCGGTCCGTACTGAAGCCAGCCTGCTGAGGGGGTGTCCTTTTGGACTCAACTCCAGGCCGGCTCTCCCGACGGGCCGAGCCTGGTCTCCCATTGGGAATTCACATGTACGCGCTCCGCTGGCATGGCGCAAATTTCCTCGACTAACCAGGCGCGCTTATGGCCTGTCGCGGACCTGACTTTTGCCTCCAGTGTTGATCGGCAACAACCTTGCCAGAGGAGAATTCTTGTATCCGACTTGCGTGCGATGTCTGGCCTTTGTTTTCTTGTTTCTTCCGGGGTCCCGAATGTTCGCCAGTACGATCTCGCCGTCATCCGACATTCCCGTGTATCGGCTGCACTTCTACCATGTCCACACCGGAGAGCGGCTCGACATTGTTTACCGTCGTGGCGAGACGTATGATCCCGATGCGGAAGCGAGAATCGACCGGTATTTGCGTGACTACCGGACTGGTGCCATTCGTGATTTCGACCCTCACCTGTTAGACCTCCTTCACGATCTGATGGCGTCCTTGGGCCGTCCCGATTCGGACATTGAGGTGCTCTGTGGTTACCGCACCCCAAAGACGAATGAATACCTCCGGAGTCATGGTCACGGAGTCGCCCGCCACAGCCTGCACATGCAGGCGATGGCCATCGATATTCGCGTGCAGGGAGTACCTGCGCGCGAGGTGCGCGACACGGCTCTGGCACTTCATCGTGGAGGCGTCGGATATTATCCTGCTTCCGACTTCGTTCATGTTGACGTCGGAAGAGTTCGGCGCTGGTAACCCTTAGCCGATCACGGGTACGGGTAGCCTTTGGCGAGGGCTTTTACGAGCCTTGCATCATGGCCATAGATGTCGTCATAGAAATGGACCCCGCCGTTCTCATAGGCAAGGGCAGTCGCATAAACGATAAATACGGGCACAGGTCGGGTCAGGGTTACTGTCACGTTGTCGCTTCCCTCTTGCATAGAACGTTGTATGCGATCGACGGTCCAGCCCGGGTTGTTGCGCAATGCCCAGGCTGTGAGTTCTGCGGGCTTTTCGACCCGAATACAGCCATGGCTGAAGTCGCGCCGTGTTCGCGAGAACAACTCCGGTGCCGGCGTGCTGTGCAAATAAACATTGAACTCATTCGGGAATATCAACTTCACAAGACCAAGGGCATTCGTCGGTCCGGGCCTCTGGCGGACTGCTAATTTGCCTGCCTTCAGATCTGACATCACTTCCTCCGAGACTTCCTGTGAAGTGATCACGTCACCGGCATTGTTCGTAACCTCATATCTCTTTTTCTGAAGGTATGTGTTGTCCCGCTGAATAGCGGGGAGGATCTCACCGCGCAAAATGCTCGGTGGGACATTCCAGTAAGGGCGCAGCACAACGTAGGTCATCTCACGCGAAAAGACCGGTGTCTGTGTTCGCATTGATTTCCCGACGACGACGCGCATCTCCAAGGCGACTTTGTTATTCTCATCCACTGCGCGCAGACGGAAATCAGGAATGTTCACGACAATAGGGGGCGCGGAAAATTCTGAGGGCAGCCAACGCCAACGCTCCAAGGCAAGCTGTAGCTGGCCGAGCCTATCGGACAGCGGCACATTCAATTGCTTCACAGTCTCGGGCCCCAGCCGGCCATCGTCGTTGAGACCGTGTCTCCGTTGGAACGCCTTGACAGCGTTAGCAAGGTCATCGTCGTATATCTGGGAGCCGGCTGACGGTTTCGCGTCGGGCGGCAGATCACCGATCAGGGTAAGAAGATGTCTAAGCCGGGGTATTCCGGAGTACGCTTGCCCTGGGTTTATAGCCTTCGCCGGCACCGGGAGCTTTTGATTGTCATCTTTGCTGGCCAATTCGACATACCGAAGCAACGCTGCCTCAGTGCGGCGGTAACCGCCAAAAGGCGGCTCCACACCCTCCAACACAGCAGTAGGATCTTTGGCAGGTAACAGTCGATCTCGCAGGAACTGGCCGAGATCATACTTCTTGTTCTCTACACTCAAGCCAAATTTGAAATGCTGCGGATTGATGCGGCCAATATGCAGGTCCGACACGAAGCGCATGGTGCAAACCGTGAGGGCGACCTCAAAGCGCGCGCGAGCATCGTCAGACCCCTCAAGCACAGAAAGACGATTGTTCCAACGAGAGGCATCGTAGTCTTCCGGCTCTAGTCCCTTCTTCCATGCATTTCGGAACACTTCGATCAGCGACAACGCTTGAGGAGTCGGGCGAGTTCCCTGAAGCCACAAAGGTGAGTAGCCTGTCGGCCCGTACAGATTTATCAGGTCAGTCCTGTGGTCGGAGAACTTTGGCCAGCGGAGATCAGCAAGGTACCCTTTCTCCGCAATTCGTTGCAATTCGATATTGACTACAGAATTAGCGTCGACGCCAGGGGCGTTGTCCGTGCGGAAAGCCAAGCTCGTCCAGGCGAACGCTGCCACGAATGCCAACGGTAGTATTCGCACCGCTCCCCTGCAGAATGGCATAAATAGGCTGTATTCTGGTCAACATTAGGAGATCCGCACTCTTGTGCCACTAGGAGAAGTAGCAGTTGTCCGAATCGTTCGACTCAGCCGTCGGGAAAGCATAGAAGATCAATCCAACTGTGGCTTGGTAAGCGAGAAGAACCGGTTCAGACTTGGTATAGCGATTCGGCAAAGCGCCGGAGCCCCCGATCGCAAGCCGCAATGTCAAGGTGAAGCGATGTCCAGTCTGCCAGGAACAGCGATTCGGACCCCGCACCGTTGTAGGTCTTGAGGTAGCCGCTGCATACTTCGCAGTAATCGACTCGCAAAACAGGCTCTCCTTCTACAGCCAGGTGCCCCATTCGCTGATCATCCTCGTTCCCACAGAACGGACACCCAACCCGAGGATAGTTCCAGTGCGTTCCGCACTGGCCGCAGCATAAAAATCGCATTCGCCCGTGCTCTAAGCCGACCAACTGGGCCATCG
>Ga0182036_10001625_pt1 | contig 10618 bp, 13 predicted proteins | sample sta12Cox44000080_FD_125966 | JGI IMG/M metagenome (GOLD analysis project Ga0182036, IMG submission 125966) | Lab enrichment of tropical soil microbial communities from Luquillo Experimental Forest, Puerto Rico - statoxic.12C.oxic.44.000.080 | ecosystem: Environmental > Terrestrial > Soil >...
GAAGGTGGTATGGGTGTTGTCTATGAGGCCGAACAGGAACAACCCCGACGAACCGTAGCCCTCAAAGTTATCAAGTCCGGTCTAGCGGGAGTTTACTGAGAGACGGCTTTTCCGATTGCGCCTCCCATCCAAAATCCTAATCGTCACAAGGGTTTAGGCGGACCCGAGACTGTATTACCCTATATTGGTTTAGATCCGCTGCTGATCCTCCCTTTCGTGTTGACACGGAATAATTGAGCTGGCCCCAAATTTGTTCTTGACAGGTCAAGCCGAGCTGTGCCATGTATTACCCTATATGGCGTCCCTCATCAGCAAGAAGAAAGGCCACCAGCTCTACTACTACATCGTCGAGAGTGCCCGCGTCGACGGCCAGCCCCGCATCGTGCAGCAGACTTATCTGGGAACCGCCGAGCGCTTAGCCGACCTGGTAAAAGAGCGCACGGCTCCCGTCCCCCTGTCGGCCACCACCCGCGAGTTCGGTCTGCCCGGAGCACTGTGGCTGGCCGCTCAGGTTCCGGCGTCTGGAAGGTGCTGGAGGCGATGTGGCCCGCGCCGCGCTCGGGTCCTTCCACAGCGCATTATCTGTTGCTGGCCGCTATCCACCGCATCTGCCAGCCGGGACCGAAGACTGAGGTGGCCGATTGGTACCGCTCCACCATTCTGCAGCCCCTTTGGACCTTTCCTCCCGAACGTTTCCGCTCCCAGGATTTCTGGGACGCGTTTGATCAGATCCGCGTCGAAGACGATCCGCGCGGCGGGCCCGACGAATTGGAAGAGGCGCAATTACGACTGCTGGCTGCTTGGAAAGAGAAGCAGTTGGTGAACCGGCGACTGCTGGCCTACGACACGACCAACTTTTATACCTGGACCGCCACCACCAATCAGCGCAATAGCCTGGCCCAGCGCGGCCACAACAAACAGGGCCGTCACCATCTGCGCCAAGTGGGATTGAGCTACGTGCTGGACGGGGACAACGGCCTCAGTTTGTGCCACCACGTCTATGCCGGCAATGTCGCCGATGTGCAAGAGCTACCGAAAGCCCTGGAGCGGATTCTCAAAATGCTCGACCGCAACCAGATGGAGCGCTCCACGGTCACTTTAGTTTTTGACAAAGGCACCGCCGCCTTGGACAACACGCTGTTATTAAAGCAAGCGGGAGTGGGCTGGATTTCCGCCTTGCCCTGGAATCAGGCGCCGGCGGAGCTCCGCGAGCGCGAGGTCGAAAAACTGCCGCTCTGTAGCAGCGAGCAACCGGGAGTCCATGCCGTGGCCCAACGCGAAATCGTTCACGGCCAGGAGTATCTCTGCGTGCTGAAGTATTCCTCGGCTTTCGCCAGTGAGCAACTCCATAGCATCACCACCAGTCTGACTAAAGTCCTCCAGTCGTTGCGCCGACTGTCTATGGATCTGGCCAAGCCCGGGTGCCGTTCCCAAGAAACCCAGATCCGTAACAAGATCCAACGTTGGCTATCCTCCTCGGCCTTCTTGGAAGATCTGATCCAGTGGAAGCTTGATTCGCAAGATGGACGCTGGCATTTACAGTTCGACTTCAACCCTGTCGCTTTCCAAAAACTGCTGACTCGTCGTCTGGGACGTACCCTGTTGCTGACGAATCGCACGGATTGGACGGCTGAACAAATCGTGGCTGCCTTCTCGGGCCAGCAGCAGGTCGAGCAGGTCTTCCGCGGCCTCAAAGATGGGGACTGGCTGGGATGGGGTCCGATGTATCACTGGACCGACAGCAAGATCCGCGTTCACGCTTTCTATTGCCTGCTGGGTATTTCCCTCCTGAAGTACGTCCATCAACAGGCTCAGGCAGCTTGGCCCGGGCTCTCCATGGAACAATTCCTCCAGGAACTGCGGCAGATCCAGCAGTTCGTTCTCCTCTATCCACCCCAAGGGGAGAAGGGACCGCCGCGCGCTGCGATCGTTCGGTCCAAACAGAGTTTCCCTCAACAACAGTTGGCCAAAACGCTCGGCTTGGAAGATCTGGGAATACAAAAAAAGTAGGTAAGACAGCCCACCACGCCTAAATCCCCTGTTCTGCTACACTTACTTGTCGGAGCGCTCGATTCTAAGTAAACTCCCGCTAGCCGGGGCCTCTTCACACCGGTCTCCAAATCAGGTGACGATACCGTCGTTGTGGGCAGTACTGAGCAGGTCGCGGCGACCGGGATTAAGGTGCAGGAATCCGATTTTTACGAACCATTCGCCGAGTGGCTCAAGAACGATCTGGATGAAGTTACTGTAGTTGCGCCGCTTGGAGGAAGCAGTCTGAAGTCCAAGTGGGGAACGCCCGACGTAGTCGGTGTTTACAAGCCGCTCGCCAGCAACCTCATCAAATTTCCTGTCGAGATCGTCTCCGCCGAGGTCAAGATTGATCCCCAGGCGCCGGTTGTGGCCTTCGGGCAGGCTGTTGCTTACAGACTGTTTTCCACCAAGACTTACATCGCGATGCCCACGAGCCTTACAGAAGAGGATCAGAGTCGGCTGGAATCGCTTTGCATGCTTTTTGGTGTTGGTCTGGTCCTATTCGACCTCAACAAGGACGCACCACAATTCTCGATTCGCGTGCGTGCCCAACGCTTCTCACCGGATATGTTCTACGTCAATGAGTTCGCTGACCGTCTAAAGCTTCACGACGCCGAAATCTTCGAACAATTGTTCGGGTGAAGCCGTAGTCCTTGTCCTCATCGGAGGCTACCCAAGGGCACCCGAGTACGTCACGCCCACGCTCGGCATCGTGGTTTTTGGTGGGGCGTGTTTGCGGGTGCGGGGGCACGACTGAGGAATCGTGCTGAAGAGTTGAAGACTTTGACCGAGCGGCTGCCCGCTCGGTCTTCGTCTGATAGGAAAATCATGGCCATCTCAATTCCCTCCTTGCTCGGCTAATTGCGGTTGTGGGCGTCCGGCTCTGAGGATCTCGAAGAGCCGCAGGGCTAGACAGCAAGCCCTTCGCTACACTTTTGGATGCGCTGGGCGGAACGCTCGCTGATGGCCTGGCGCTCGCCCCCCGTCTTCAGAAATCCTGGATGTAGCCCCTGCGGAACTCCGCTCCGGGCGGCCCCAGCGATTCGCAATAAAGCAGCGCCACAGCCTCGGCTTCCACTTCGTCCCGCATCGCGGGATCGGGCGGTGTGTTCTCAGTGTCTGAGAGGTCGCCTTCGCCACAGTGGAGAAGAGAATGGGCGATCTCGCGGAAGAGCGTCTTGTGAGGGAGGGCCAATCCTGCCAGCTTCGGGGCGGTACATGAGCTGTTCGAGCGTTGGAAGCCTAAGTACGTTCAAGCCTATCGGAAGGCCACGCATATTACGAAAAGATCTCCGAAGTACAAGAAGCACTCGAGGCTTTGCGCCTCAAGGCTCGTGCGCTCGGGAAACTCAGCGACATTAGTGAGCTCGGCCCACCGCTGGCCAACGCTTCGCGTGTCCCCGCCATGGTTGCCGAGCTGGAACGAGAGTTGTGGTCCTGTCCTGACGCCAAACAAGCGGCCGTCGACGGAAAGGACGCCCTCTGTCCGAAGTGCAGGTGGACACCGGAGCGACAAACGCCCCGGGAGAATCTTGCTCAACTGGCGGGGTTGTCAACCAGTTCCTTAGCGAGCGCATGATGCGCCTTAAAGATGCCGCTATTCCTCGATTCTGAAGAAGGTAGCCGCGGAGGGGAAGCAGGCGGCTTTGGCGGAGTTGCTGGAGATCATTCAGGTCGCGAACGCCGACAAGTTGACGGGTGTGGCGACCGACGAACTAGTGTCGCTCCTGAGACGAGTCCTTTACGATGAGAATATCGCCCCTACAAACCCGCGCCGCGGCTGCGGGTAAACGAAACGATCCCGTTGGGGCCTATCCTCGAACAGGTCGGCGCAATTGACGAGAATCGTGTGGACGAAGCCTTGGAGCAAATCACGCGACTCCTCCAAAAGGCCATCCGGGACGTGAAGGCCAAACATGGGCCTGAGAAGCGCGTGAGAATCTTCCTTAGTGCCGAGCCGCGGCAGCTGCAGGGTACGCCGGTCCAAGCTCGGGAAACAGACGCTCCGTTGTTTACGGAGGTGGCTGATGTCCCCAGGCGATGACTTGCAGCTTTGATCTCCGCTCTTCCACTCAAGGACTGAACTCGAACAGCTCGCACAGGAACAGGGGGTGCGCCGTGTCTCCAACTTCGACGATCTGTTGGGCGACTTCTGGCCGGAGGATGACACAGCAGATGAGTTCATTGCCGCCGTCCGCAGATGGCGAAATGACGCGGCGGCGCCCGGAGGCCTATGAATGCGCTATACTCGCTCCATGCAGGTTACCCTCACCGCGCGCGCCGAAGAGCTGCTACGAGAAGCCCTGGCCCGTAATCCCGGCCGCTCACCCGAAGAAATCCTCGAACAGGCCCTGGCCGAACGAGCCGGGAGCGATCTCGGTGGCCCGCCTGATCCGGTCTGGCAACGGCTGAAGAGCATCCCAGGCGTTAAGCTGCCGGACCACTGGCCGCCATGCTTCGAAAAATTTGAACCGTTGAACGTCGAAGGCGAGCCGGTTTCCGAGCAGCTCATCCGGGAGCGTCGGTGAGCATTTTTTACCTCGATTCGAGCGCTTGGGTAAAGCGGTATGTCCAGGAACTCGGCAGCGGGTGGGTCCACAGCCTGTTTGACAGACGGCATCGTATCGCGTGCTCAACCCTAGGGTATCTGGAAGCAGCCGCCGCCTTATCTCGGCGCCTTCCTGACGCCGGTTTAGCGCGCGTCGAGCTTCAGGGTGATCCGGGCGGCTTCTTCTCATTTCGAGCGGGTGGTGAACTTCGTGGTTGGGCGCGTCCTCTCGCACAATGGCGCAGCCGAAGGCGTCTCAGGTCTCGACGATGTCACCACCTACTACCTCCTCCATCGTCAGGATTTCGGTATGGACGATGCGCCTACCGGCGCCTGCATCCTCTATGCGATCTCCTGCGGCCTCTCGGACAGTGCCCTCGCAGACCAGCACGACATCCTGGTACGCACCGGGGGACAAGCGGAGCCCGAGGAGGACGAGGAAGAGGAGTCCACAGGTGAAGAAGTGGAAGGTGAGGAACCGGAGGATGGGACCGGAAGCAAGGTCAGGCTCCGCCCGCGGAATCAACGTCGCAGGGCGACGATGGGCGAGGACAGCGGCGGCCGCCCTGCACCGCTGATCGATCAGATTCACCGTCTGATGCGCCTGTTTAAGGCCGGCGAGCAATTCAAGCTGGACGATTACCTGGACAGCAAAGGACTACGCGGGAATCAGCTGTTCCACCAACTTCTCCAGGCCCTTATCGAACTCGCCGGACAGGGGAGTGACGAGCGGGCAATTCTTGAGAGCCTCTCGAATCACGTCGGCGCCGTTGGCGCAAAGGTGGAAGCCGGGCAGTATATGCTAGGCTACGAAGCGGCCGAAGAGAGGTAGCGCGCAGAGCCTGCGAATCGTCCATTTGTTTAGCCATACGAGCCGCGGGGCCTCGAAGGGCGCTGCATGGCTCTCAGCAGGTACGTTGAGGAGGTGTCCAATGAAGCAGGAAGCGTTGCTGTCACGCCTTTCGATTGACCCTCAAGTTTGCTTTGGCAAACCGTGCATTCGCGGTCATCGAATTTGGGTGTCGCTGGTTTTGGATCTGCTCGCCAGCGGAGTGACGGCCCAAGAGATTCTCCGCGAGTACCCCGGGCTGGAAGAAGAGGACATCCGCGCCTGTATCGCCTATGGAGCGGAGATGGCGCGTGAGCATTTCGTGGACATCCCGCTGGGGCAGGCGCGATGAAGTTGAAGCTGGATGAAAATCTGGGTCGCAGTGTTGCGGAATTGTTCCGACAGGCCGGCCATGATACAACGACGGTTCCCAGCGAAGGTCTGTGCTCAGCGTCTGACCGTGCTGTGGCGGAGGCATGCCGGCAGGACGCACGCGCACTGGTGACTCTGGACCTTGATTTCGGCAATCCCCTTCTTTTCAACCCTTCAGAACATCACGGATTTGCCATATTGCGCCTGGCCGGCAAAGGCTCCCTAAAATATCTGTTGGACCTCGCACGAACGCTTATCAGAGGACTGGCGGAAAGAGAAATTCGTGGCAAACTCTGGATCGTTGAGATGGGAAGAATTCGCGAGCACGAAGAGGATTGACCGCGATGAACAAACTGCCTTGGAAACCCTGGCACGAAGTCGTGGAGCTTCTGGACGAGCTGAAAACGGGAGAGTTGTCACTCTCGATGTTCGCGGCGGACCTGTATGACGTGATCATGGGCCGTGCTAAGCCGTTATATCAGAATCCGGAGAAGTTCTTCGGGCGGACGTTGCCAACATTCAATTTGCGTGAGCTGGTGAAGGACATCGTTCAGCGACTCGCGGCCAAGAACGACAAAGCGGTCCGCCAATTGGAGCTCACCTATGGGGGCGGCAAGACCCACACCCTTATCACGCTTTTTCACCTGGTGCGCGACCCCGATTCGCTGCCCGATCTTGCGGCAGTCAAGGAATTCATTGAGCACGCCGAAATGAAACCGCCGAAGGCGCAGGTCGCGTCCCTGCCCTTTGACAAGCTCGACGTCGAGAAAGGCATGGAGATTTCCGACCCGCTCGGCAACCTCCGCTGGCTAAAGCACCCTTGGAGCAAGCCTGAAACACCGCCGCCGCCACCAGCCAGACGGCGCTGATGGGCTCACCACGCGCCGTGGCGATCATGCCCAGGGCCAAGGCCCCCACCAGGCTCAATAAAATCCATGCTACCTTCTTCAGCCAAGTCATGCGCGTGTCGGGTAATGGCTCATTTGATCGGAATAGCTAAACGGTCGTCGTCTGGCTATGTTGCGCGCGGTGCCCCATAGAGCGCCTCTGCCCTAACGGCCCTTCGCTGCTCATCGAACTCAATGCGTTCGATGACTACGCGTGATAGCGGCACGCTTTCGTACACGATCGCCACTGAGTTGACGCCAACCATCACGTTTAGCAACTCGAAGCGGAGCTGCGGCATCGCGGCCAAGCCTTGAGACCAATAGGGCCGAATCGCTTCTTTGCCCTCCAGTCTGCCGCTAGAGATGCCCATCCGCTCAACGATCAGTGGGCTCGTCATCTCAAAGTCATCGGCATAGTGGGCGAGAATACGCTCCAGATCGTGAGCGTTCCAGTCGGCGATCCACTCACGCGCAAACGCTTCAGCCCAAGCTCGTTCGATCATCTTTAGCTCCGGTCGCTGGTGACGAAAGCAAGGCGCAACCAATGGTGTTTACGGACCGAACTTCCCAATGGGTAAGTTGAACTTGGGCGTCCCTTGAATAAATGACCCTTGACAGGGTATTCCAGTTCTCCCTGGCCGAGAAATTGAAATCAGGACACCACCACGAATCGGTATCCTTAGCGGCGCGGGCAGTCTGGCCCCCCCTGCCGCCCCCCCCTCGAACGGAGTCTCGGAGCTCTCGCCCGTGAGCGTCCATCGTCAAAAGGACCGGCCACAAACTATAACACGCTCGCCACAGGTCCGCGTCAACCTGGAGAAAGCCAGTAAGCCCCCGGGACGAACGAGTGACGAGGTCCCTCTGGAGCCCTTCCTTCTTTTGTACACTACTTCGCGAGGCTATCGAGAGGCTAGCATTAGGCCCGCCGCGCAGCGGCTGCCCAACCCACGATGTCTATGAAGAAAATGAGGGTTAACCCTGGGACGGCACTTTCTCGGCGGGCCGCCTCCCTGTATCCTCTTGAAACTAAGGGGCCGTTTTTCTGCATTTTGGTGTTAACTCCTTTCCCGTGATAGACATCGTGGGTTCGGCAACAAAAGCGCTCGAGCTCCTGGAATTTATCCACAGGCTATCCCTATGAAAGTAAAAGGGCTGTTTTTCTGACTTTTGAACTAAGTGGCTTATTATCATTTGACCGGCCAATCTTTGCCACGCGCGGAGGAGATTCTCAAATCAAGGGAATAGGTTAGGCGCGTGTGAAAAGACTGGACCGGTCAAATGTCCGTTAACCGTCCAGCTTGCGTACGGACATCCGGTACACTCCGACCGACTGCTTTGACACGCTCCCTTTTCCGCAGACGCCGCCCGCAGGGGCCAAGATGTGCGCGGAACGGTTAGGTGGCGAATATCACGAACACCGCGGCAAATCATGCTTGCCGCAACCTGGGCCTGACCAAGACTTACAGTCTCTTCCACAACCCCGAGTGCACCGATGCCGATATTGTGCGCCTGCGCACGCTGCACGCCGAAATGGACCGCGCGATCCTCGCCTGTTATGGCTGGCAGGACCTTGACCCGCAGCACGGCTTCTACCAAAACGACCGTGGCCAGACACGCTTCACCGTTGCCAGCGGAAGCGCGGCGGGAATTGCTGAAGAGGCTCCTGGAATTAAATCTGGCCATCGCATCCGCTGAACGTGCGCAATCCATTGCGAACCAGAGATAGCTCAATTATAATTGCGAGTATAAGTGCAGAGACTTCGAGGTGTGGATCATGGCTCAAGTAACAATCTATCTCGATGATGCCGCCGAGCGGCGGGTGAAAGCGGCCGCTCGGAAAGCCGGCGTCTCGGTCAGCCGCTGGGTGGCGGATTTGGTCGAGAACCGGACGCGTACCGACTGGCCTGCAGAAGCGAGGGAACTGGCGGGTGCGTGGCCGGATTTTCCTGATCTTAGGGAAATACGTCTCTCAACCGGAAAGGACAAGCCTCGCGTGCGGCTCTGAGCGGAAGCTCAGGGGGGCTGACTTTTCGCAAGCGCGTGCTGTGGGAGAGCGGAAGGGCACGGTTTTAACCGTGAGAGCGGAAGGTCCCAAATTTGCCCTCGTTTCGCGCCGCGAGCGCACCATTGGAAATCGGATTTTCCAGCCAAGGCGCTCGCGGCGCGAAACGAAAGGAAAGGGGTGGGGGGCAGATTGGGCGGCACGGTTAAAACCGTGCACTCTCGCCGCGAGTGCTTTCATGTTCCTGCTCGATACCAACACGCTCATCTATTTCTTCAAGGGACAGGGTAAGGTGGTGGAGCGCCTCTTTGCCACGCCACCCGCGGAAGTGGCGATCTCGTCAGTGTCGTTGTATGAGATCGAAGTTGGCATTGCAAAATCAGCGCAGCCCGCCAAGCGGCGCAGGCAATTCGATGGTTTCCTTACCGCCGTGTCGGTGCTTCCCCTTGACCGTGCCGCTGCCCGGGCCGCTGCCGCGGTGCGCGCGGACCTGGAAACCCGGGGTCTACCAATCGGCCCATTGGACAATCTGATCGCTGGCATTGCTCTTGCCAATCGAGCCACCCTGGTGACGCGCAACACGCGCGAATTCTCTCGGCTGCGTAATCTCTCCATCGTCGACTGGTACGACTGAGCCATTTCGGGGATCATCGCCATAAATTCGACCAGGATGCGGCATCACCAAGCGCTTGCGATCATCGGTGAAACATTCCCGCGCCGTGAGGGTGCGCGGGTAAGAGACTGACAGGCAAACCGTTGCAAAATTCTCCTTTTCAGAAGGAGAATTTGGGCTGATTTCTCCTTCCTGCAAGGAGAAGTATGAGCATCTTCGACCTCCATCGTGATGTCCTCGCCGACTACCGCGACTTCGTCCGCTCCTTTCTGGTGATCGCCGACGAGAAGGCCCGGCGGTTCGTGGATAAAGCGCTGGAAGAAGAGGCACGCCTTTGGCCGGACTTCCTGGCACAGGTGAGTCCTTCGTACGCGACCGGCCTCACAGTAATGGAACTCGCACGGCACGGAGCGATTACCGCGGAGACCGCGGAGGTCTTTCAAAGGCCGGACGGGAGCCCGTTTACTCTATTGCGGTTTCTGGTGTTTGACGAGCTCCACACCTACCGCGGCCGTCAAGGAGCGGACGTCGCAATGCTGGTGCGTCGGCTGAAGGAACGATGCGCAGCTCCGGGCCTGATCCACGTTGGAACCAGCGCCACGATGGTCGCGCATCCCGCAGCTTCGACGGAGGACCGGCGCCAGGCCGTGGCTGAATTTGTCATCGCGCTTCTTCGGCCATTCCTTCGCGATCGAGCACGTGATCGAGGAAACGCTGTCAGCGTTCACCGCAGGCGGCCCGCCGTCGCAGGCGGAAGTGATTGCCGGATTGTCTCTCCCGATCGCAAGAGACCTGGACGCTTTCAGGAGGCATCCTCTGGTTCGATGGCTCGAATACAAGTTGGGCGTGGAGTTTGAAAGAGGCGGGGGCCTTAGGCGACGGATGCCACGGTCTTTACCCGAGGTCGTGCCGCGGCTTGCCGAGTTCGCCACGGCAGAGCAGTCGCATTGCGAGGAACGACTTCGCGAAGTGTTGACGCTCGGAGGCGAACTGGTGCGCGAGGATGGCAATCGCGCTTTGGCATTCAAGCTCCACCAGTTCATAAGCCAGGGGCGGGCGCTTTACGCGACCTTGGAAGCAACCGGTGCGCGCGAATTCTCGCTGGAAGGGCAACTTCAGGCAGGCAGCGGCCGACTCTTCGCGGCCACCAAGTTCTGCCGGCAGTGCGGCCAGGACTATTACAACGTGCTGCGCGGTGAAGACCGCTTTCTACCGCACCCGGTCGGAATTGATAGCGTCGACGGCGAGGGCGTCGCAGGCTACCTGATGCTTGCGCCGGCCGACAACGACTGGAACGAGGGACTGATCCCCGAGGAGTGGAGAAACTCGAACGGCC
>Ga0182036_10001626_pt1 | contig 10615 bp, 8 predicted proteins | sample sta12Cox44000080_FD_125966 | JGI IMG/M metagenome (GOLD analysis project Ga0182036, IMG submission 125966) | Lab enrichment of tropical soil microbial communities from Luquillo Experimental Forest, Puerto Rico - statoxic.12C.oxic.44.000.080 | ecosystem: Environmental > Terrestrial > Soil >...
TATCGCAATCGTAGAGTTTCGCCATGGCGACGAGGTCTTCGAGCGCGCGTATCTGCTCCGCCAACTCTTCGCGTTGGCGGATCACTTCGTCGGTCGGCCACATATCGTCGATTTGGCGGCGCTCCTCTTTTTTGACTTCGAGCAACCGATCAACGCCGTAGAGCGCCACGCGCCGGTAATCGCCGATGATCCGGCCGCGGCCATAGGCGTCCGGCAGGCCGGTGATGATCCCCGACTTTCGGCATCTCATGATTTCTGGCGTGTAGGCGTCGAAGACGCCATCGTTGTGGGTCTTGCGATATTTGGTGAAGGTCTCATGCACGTACGCATCGGCTTCAAAGCCAGCGGCCTTGAGACCGGCCTCGACCATGCGCAGCCCGCCGTAAGGAAAAATGGCGCGTTTGAAAGGCTGGTCGGTCTGCAGCCCGACAATCACCTCATTCTCTTTGTCGATGTAGCCGGCCTTATGCGCCAACATGGTTGTTGGCGTCTTTGCATCAACGGCAAGCACGCCCTTTTTTTGTTCGTCCCGAAAATACGGCTGCAATTTGTCCCAAACCGCTTTGGTCCGCTTTGACGGTCCTGCGAGAAATTTTTCGTCGCCAGAATAGGGAGTGGCATTCCGGGCAATGAAATCGCGCACATCGATTGAGGTTGTCCAAGCACCCGGCTGAAACCCGCGCCAGCAGCGCTCGTCCTTTTGGCTTTTGCGTATAGCCGCGGTGCCTTCCATAACTCGCCTCCCTGGAATTGACTTCTTTTTGCTGTAGCTTACCACCTCCTGGGAAGAGTTATTTGATCAAAATCAATAATTCAGACTGAACTCAGGAATTGGACCATTGGCCGCGGGCCGGTACGATGATCGCGTGACCTCAACCTTTGAACGTGACGATAGGACGACTTCTGTCCCACCGCCTGATGCGCTGGAAGCGCTGTTGCGCGTTGGCGTCTTGACGTTGCAGGCGGGTAATACTGCGTTCCGCACACGCAAGTGGATAGATGCGATAGCGCCGAAATTGGGTTTCGAAGCGGTATCGGTGATCGTTTCGCTGGACAGCATCACTGTAAGCGCTCGCTGTGGGAGCGAGCGGCTCACAGCGATGCGGGAGCTTGGACCACCAGGGATCAATGTTACGCGCATTGCGCAGTTAGAGCGGCTTGCAAGGACCATGCGTCCTGAAGCGCCGCCCGCCGAAATAGCCGCCGCTGTTGCGAAAATCGAATCGGCAGCCCCTCGGTATTCCTTGCAGCAGATTGCCGTAGCCGTAGGTCTGGCAAGTGGCGGCTTTGCCTTTCTCAGCGGTGCCGCCACACCCGAAACATTTGCAGCAGCTTTAGGTGGCGGCAGCGGCCAATGGCTACGGCTGTGGCTGACCCGCCGTCGGCTGAATCAATTTGGCGCTGCAGCATTGTCCGCGATAATGGCATCCGGGTTGTTCGTTCTCGTGGCGGGAGCGGGAAGCCACCTCGGTTTCAGCTTTGTACATTACCCGGCCGGCTTTATCGCATCGATACTGTTTCTCGTGCCAGGATTTCCGTTGATTGCGGGGCTCTTCGACTTGTTGCAATACCAGACAGTCGCGGCCGTAAGTCGCTTGGCATACGGTGTAATGATGCTATTGGCCGTGGCTTTTGGCCTCAGCATTGTAATCGCCGTCGGCGGAGTCGAAGTGTCTCGGCAGCCTTCGATCGAACTCGCCTATACGCTAAAGCTGTTTTTCCGCGCCGTCGCCAGTTTCGTGTCAGGCTGCGCTTTTGCAATGCTGTTCAACAACTCGCCGCGAACGGCATTCGCAGCGGGCCTTTTGGCGTTGGGTGCCAATGACCTGCGTTTGATCCTAACCGACATGGGCATGATGCTTGCGCCGGCGGCTTTCTTTGCAGCCTTGTTAATTGGGCTCGTCGCCCTGGTGATGGATCAGCGGTTTGACGTGCAGCCTTTGGCCATGACCGTGGCACCAATCGTAATCATGATGCCGGGCATATATGCATTCGAGATGATCGTGCTGTTCAATCGCGGGCAAATGCTGGACGCGCTTCAAGCCTCCGCGTCATGCTTTTTCGTTATTGGTGCGTTGGCAATGGGATTGGTCACGGCGCGGTTTTTCAGCCCACGATAGTGCGCAATATCGGCCTGGGCTGAGACGATTACTTGATCCAAATCAAAGTGCGAGCCGGAAAGTGGCGTCTAAACTTGTTAATTGATCTACACCAATGAATCTGGACCGTGCAATCAGCGTTGCATCAGTGTTAACAAGTAAAACAGGAAAGGAAACACCCATGTCAAACAAACAGAAAGCTCTTACCGCCGTGACTATTGCAATGGCAGCAGCATTGGGAATTGTCGTTAATGCATCAGCTGCCACAAAGAAAAAACTTTCATATGAGCAGGCGTGGGCCCACTGCAAGGCCTTGCTCGACCAGGAAAGGCAACCTGGCGACATGTCGTCAGGTCACCACAGATATTTCCGCGGGACCGCCTGCATGCACAAATACGGCTATAGGATCTGACCGGTCTGCGCGTAGAAGAAGCGAGCTCGTGTCGCGTGTCTGTGATTGAGACATAAACCGGACTTGCGGGCATATTAAAGCAGGCAGCGGCAACCTGGTTTTGCGTCTTTTACGGACGGCGTGGTTACGCGGATTGAACTTTGCGGCCAAGAGGAGGATCGATGAAATGAGCGAGAAAGATAAAATGGAGGCTCAACGGCTCCAAGACATCTTCGAAGGAGCTAAGGGTCGTCGGCCAGAAACGGAACAGGAATTGAACGACTGGCTCGCCTCTCCCGAAGGTAAAGCTGCAACGGCTTTTGAATCGACGCAGTTATCTCGTTGGGGAGAGATCGGTCGATCATAAAAGCTGGCTGGGTGCACCACGGAAAAATTGCAACTAGAGTGTCTTCAGCCTAAAGCCGCAGCTGCGCGGTGCGACAGAAAGGCAACTGTGTGCCTGGCGATCATAAGCTCTTCGTCCGTTCCGATGACGTAAACGGCGACCTTGCTGTGCGGCTTGGAAATGAGCGGGCCTCCGGCCTTGTTCGCGGCGGCATCAAAATCCACGCCGAGCCACGCCAGCTTCTCAGTGACGCGCGCGCGAATGCTCGCCGAGTTCTCGCCAATGCCGGCGGTGAAGATGAACGCATCGAGACCGTTCAGCGCCGCCGCCAGCATTCCGGTATTCAGTGCGATGCGATAGACAAAATAGTCAATTGCAAGCGCTGCCGCGGGTGAGGCGCTGGCTTCCAGCTCGCGCATATCGTTGCTAATGCCAGACAGTCCCTTCAAGCCGCTTTGACGGTAGAGCAGGTCCTCGACCTCTTTGACCGACATTCCTTTCTGCGCGATCAAATAAAGCAGCACTCCGGGGTCAATCTGACCTGGCCGGGTGCCCATCGGCAGACCGTCAAGCGCGGTGAATCCCATCGTGCTTTCAACGCTTCGCCCGTTTGAGAGCGCGCACATCGACGCGCCGCTGCCGAGATGGGCGACAATGACGCGGCCTTTGGCAATCGCAGGACTGAGTTCCGGCAAGCGGCCGGCGATGTATTCGTAAGACAGGCCGTGAAAACCGTAACGCCGTACGCCCTCCTGATAGAACTGTTCGGGAATCGCGTAATGGTCGGCGAGTGGACTGTGCGAGCGATGAAACGCAGTATCAAAGCATGCCACCTGGAGCAGTTCTGGCCGCCTTGCCAGGAGCGTGCGGATCGGGGCGAGGTTGTTCGGCTGGTGCAGAGGGGCGAGTGAACTGAATTGTTCGAGCCGTTTCAGAACATCTTTGTCGACCACGACTGGCCGATCATAGTCAGGGCCGCCATGAACGACGCGGTGTCCAACCGCGGCAAGCTCAATTTTTTGCGTCTCGCGCAGCCAATTGCCCGCCGCTCCAATCGCCGTCGCGACGTCCGCTATTTCCTGCGGCGAGTATGTCTTGTCGATTAGAGCCTTACCGTCACGCGCCTCGGCACGAAGCCGCGGCCGCGTGCCAATTCCGTCAAATTGGCCTTTGATCAGACGTTGCGGGTCACCGGAAGCTCTCTGGTCAAATATTTGGAATTTGACGCTCGATGACCCGGCGTTGACGACAAGGATCGCGTCCACGGCAGATCACGTAGCGGGCAGGGGCGCCGTTTTTCGCCGAGCTGCCGCGTAAAGAACCGCTGCGGCACAAGACGCCATGCGGCTGCGCACCGAATCCGCCCGCGAGGTGAGAACAACCGGCACCCTGGCGCCAAGCACCAGACCGGCGGAGTCGGCCTTCGACAGGAAGATCAGGTTTTTCGCCAACATATTGCCGGCTTCGAGATCCGGCACGACCAGAATTTGCGCCTTGCCGGCGACCGGCGATTGAATGCCCTTTATTTTCGCCGCTTCCGGACTGATTGCGTTATCGAACGCCAAAGGGCCGTCCAGTATCGCATTGGTAATCTGTCCGCGATCGGCCATCTTGCACAGCGCGGCGGCGTCGATGGTTGAGGGGATTTTGGCGGTGACTGTTTCCACCGCTGAGAGGATGGCGACGCGCGGCGTGCCAAGGCCGACTTGCGTGAACAGATCGACGGCATTCTGGATGATGTCGCGCTTGGCATCGAGGTCGGGAGAGATATTGATTGCGGCATCGGTAACGAACAAAGTCTCCGAATATGTCGGCACGTCCATGATGAAGACGTGACTGATTCGTCGCGCCGTGCGCAAACCAGTTTTCGAATTGGTCACGGCTCGCATCAGCTCGTCGGTATGCAGGCTCCCTTTCATCAACAGCTCGCCTTTGCCCTCGTGCACCAGCTCGACCGCGCGTTCGGCCGCCGCTTCGCTGTGCGGCGCATCGATGACCTGAAAATCGCTGATTTTGATGCCATGCTCGCTGGCGACCTTTTTGATCCTGGCGGCAGGCCCGACAAGGATCGGCTTGATGATCCCGAGTGCCGCCGCCTCGACCGGGCCGCGAAGCGAACTTTCGTCGCACGGATGCACGACAATCGTTGACGCTGCCGCCACCTGCTTTGCTTTCGCGACCAGACGCTCGTATTTCGATTCCGGCGGATGGTCCGCGGGGGCTATGGCCGTAAGCGTGCCGATTTCACTCTCTCGTTGTCTTGGCATGCAGGCTCCATTTACTTCAATTGGCGCTACGACGCCTTGGACGTCGTTCCTCTCGTGGAGGGGGATGGATTTCTCACGACGGTCAACCGTTCTTCTTTTCCGAACAACCGGCTGACGCGCTGCAAGCGCTCTCGATCATCGGCCGAAAGGTCACCGCGTGCGCGCAGCACATGGCTTATCAGCTCAAGCGCCTTTTGCCGGGTTTCGGGCTCCGGAGGCAGCATCGATGGAATAGCTGACAGAGCGCCCTCGGTGTCGAGCAACAGCATGTAGAATTGCTCGCGCGCGATGGCTTTGAATTCCGTCAGTGTAACATCCGAGTACTTCTCGCGGATGCGCCGTAATGCCTCGAAGCCGCGCTCATCAACGGCAGCGCGGCCCATGCCGGCGAAAATCAACGCACGAATCATCGCCTCGCGCAGTCCGCCCGCCGTCATACGTGACTTCAATTCGGCAATGCGCTTGTTTATGAGCTCGCGATGCAGCGCACTTTTTGGCGCGTGTCGCAGCGGCTGGTTGTTCGCAGGATTGATTCCCATCGCGGCCTGGAACGGTTTCGAGCCGTAAACAGTCGTGAACAGGCGCTCGGAGAAATCCTCCGTCGCAACCCGCCAAGCGTCCAATCCCGCCACGATCTGGCGAGATATGTTTTCTTGCATGGCGATGAACGGGTTATCGGCAGACGCGGGCTTTCGCCGATCACGTACCTGCTCGGCCCATGCCGCGACCGGCGCCATCATCGGATTGGCGTTCGAAAATATTTCGTATTGGAGGCGCAGCGGGTGCAGAAGGCGGAGGGTCTCAGCCAAAGCTGGATTCATTAATCCTCGGACCATCGGCTGTACGAAGGCGCGGTACAGCGCCAAGTTGGTCCGCGACACGCGGTCAACGGTGGCGAAGCTGTGATCATCCGCCACATCGTTGACGCCCAAGGCGCGAATGTCGTCGAGCGTTCGCAGCTCGCATCGCATGATCCAGTCGCCGGAAGCGAGATCCGGATTGGCGGTTGCTTCGGCCTTGCGCTCGAACTTTGCCTCGTAGAGGCCCGGAGGAAGAGTATCGATCAGATCGATATTGTTTGAGAACTCACCGTGCTCTTTACGCGCTACGCCGCTTGAGACAAAAATACCGAGATGGCCGATTGTCTCGTGGATCGTATAGACGATCGTCTGCCCATAGGCGCGGATTTCGTCGACGTTTTCGTAGAGGTCGAGTATCCATCCGAGCGCTTGCTGCGGCGGCGTGATGTTGTCGCCCTGCGAGCAAAAAACGACGATAGGCGACCGAATGTTCCGCAAATCGATGGCGGTGCCATCGGAGGTACGGATATTTCCGGCCGCAAGATTATTGCCAACGAACAATTCGTCGACGATGAACTGGATCTCCTCGGCGTTGAGATTGACATGGCCGCCCCACCAGCGCTCGAAACCGAGATAGCGGGGTGCCTCGGTATCTATTTTTGAATAGAGATTATATTGCTTGGTCCACAGCGTATTCGCCGGATTTTGATTCTCGAAGTTCTGTACGAGCCAAGCGCCGTCGAATTTGCCGGCGCCCAGATCGCTCACGAATGCGGTCAACCAGCTGCCGCCGAGAAGCCCGCCGGTGTAGCGCATCGGATTTTTGCCATGCACGCCTTGCCAATAGGAAAGCGGCGAGCCAGCGATGATCATCGGGCCGAACAATTCCGGACGGAGCGCGGCAAGCATCATCACTGCCCACCCGGCCTGGCAATTTCCGATGACGCACGGTTTGCCATCCGCCTGCGGGTGCAGAGCAATGACTTTTTCTAGAAATTTTGCCTCGGCGCGGCCGATGTCTTCGATGGTCTGGCCAGGCATCGGTTCGGGAAGAAAGCCGACGAAATAACACGGATGGCCCGCCTTGAAGGCGACCCCAATCTCGCTATCGGCCTTAAAACCTCCGATCCCCGGACCATGGCCGGCACGCGGATCAATCACGACGAACGGCCGCCGTTTCGGATCGATTTTAGTTCCGGCAGGCGAAACAACGCGCACGAGCGCGTAATTCACCGGCCGATCAAGCTTGCGGCCATCGACAAGAAGCTCGACCTCATAATCAAGGACGTGCGGAGCGGTCTCGGCGAGGTGCTCGCGATATTGGTTGCCGCGCTGGCGCATGACGTCCCAAAACAGGACGCTGCGCTGCGCGGCATCGATCAGATATTCAATGGCCGGACCAAACATATTGAACGGCAAGGCCTCAGGTTTATTGGAATGTGGCGAAGAAGACGCTTGTGGTTCGGTGCGCACGAGGCCGAGTCCCCTCTTCGATGCTTGTGAATAGGATTTTACGCGGTCCGGTACCTAGAAGGTTCACGGCCCGCTCATGCCAGATAAAGAGCTACGTCCAAAAATCAATATTGGATTTGATATAGGTCAAAAGGAATCTGGCAGCCATTTGCGTCGGTTTTGTGTATTGTCGACATGTGCTTACGCGGGACTCATTGCACGCGACAGTAACCACCCGAAGCCTCCTGGTCCGCATAAGATGGAACAACCCACAGAGCTCAAAAGCGGCTTGGCCTGGCGCCGATATTTGCCGCCGCTCACGTGGTTGGCGCATTATCAACCTGTTTGGCTGACCGGAGATTTTGTCGCAGGTGTTACGCTCGCCGCTTACGCAATCCCAGTTGCACTCGCCTATGCAACGCTGGCGGGTTTGCCTCCGCAAGTAGGCATCTATGGCTATTTGCTCGGCGGTCTTGGCTACGCCTTGCTGGGATCATCTCGACAACTGGCAGTCGGGCCGACCTCCGCCATCTCACTCATGGTTGCCGGAACGGTCGGTGAGATGGCCGGTGGCGATGCCGCGCATTATGCGCAAATTGCCAGTCTGGCGGGATTTACCGTCGCCTTGCTTTGCCTAATCTCATGGCTTTTTCGTCTGAGCGTCCTGGTGCGCTTGATCAGCGACAGCATCCTGGTCGGGTTCAAAGCTGGCGCCGGATTGACGATCATTATGACTCAGCTGCCGAGCCTTTTCGGCGTTTCCGGCGGCGGCCACAATTTTTTCGAACGTGCGGTGCTGTTGCTGGGCCAGCTGGGGCAGGTTCAATACCTGGTACTTGCGATCGGACTCCTCGCGATCGCAGTCCTGCTTGCCGGCGAACGCGCTTTTCCAGGGCGGCCCGTTGCGCTTGTGGTCGTGGTCCTGGCCATTGCGGCGGCATCCATTCTGGGGTTGCCGGCGCTTGGCATCCCGATTACCGGGGAAATTCCTCAAGGGCTCCCGTCGCTCGCCTTGCCTACGCTGCGCTTGCGGGACGTTGATGGGATCTTTCCGCTCGCGGCAGGTTGCCTGTTGCTGGCCTATATCGAGGGCGTATCCGCCGCGCGCAGCTTTGCAACGAAACACGGCTATGAGCTCGATCCGCGACAGGAATTTCTGGGGCTTGGCGCAGCGAATTTGTTTGCCGCGTTTGGACACGGTTATCCGGTGGCCGGCGGATTGTCACAATCGGCGGTCAACGACAAGGCCGGTGCCCGCAGCCCGCTGGCCCTCATCTTTGCGTCGCTGACGCTCGCGGCGTGTCTTCTGTTTCTGGCCAACTATTTGGAAAATCTGCCCAAGGCTGTGCTGGCCGCCATCGTTTTCACAGCCGTGCTCGGGTTGATCGACATTCGGGGCATGTCGCGCATGTGGCGAATCAGCAAAGCCGATTTCCTTGCCGCGATCATTGCTCTCGCCGCGGTTCTGCTCTTGGGAATTCTACAAGGTATCCTGCTTGCGGCGACGGCGTCGGTGTTAATCCTTCTCGCCCGCGCATCGCAGCCGCACGTGGCGTTTCTCGGTCGAATCCCCGGAACCAACAGCTTTTCCGATCTGGCGCGGCACCCCGAGAACGAACGGCTGGCGCATGTGTTGATTTTCCGTCCAGAAGCGTCGCTGCTCTATGTCAATGCCGAGACTGTGTTGCAGGCCGTCCTGGAACGGCTGCGGGGTGCCGGACCTGGCATCCGAATGATCGTCTGCGATCTCTCGGCATCACCGTATATCGATCTCGCCGGATCGCGAATTCTGCGCCTGCTTCACGCGGAAGTAGCTCCGCGCGGCATCGGCCTTCGCGTCGTCGGGGCACGTGGCCGCGTCCGCGATCTGTTGCGGGCGGATGGCATCGGCGAACTGGTAGGTGGGCGCCTGACAACCGTTGAGGCGGTGGTCAATAGCGTTGCTTAGAAAGTGGCTCACCCCGGCGGTTCGGTATCGGTGACTTTGGCCCAGCTCTGATCGGGATTGAATGAGGTCATACGCTCCGCCAATTCGTCGGTGCGAGGACCGAGATCTTTCTGAAACACCACGCCATCGTGATTGACAATGAAAGTCATCACGCCGGAATTCCTGTACTCGGCAGGATAGGCAACCAGTGCGAAGCCACCGATCATCTTGCCGTGCACGACGTAATCGATCGCACCGCCGGTCGCTGACGGTCCCTGCTTGGTCAGGATCTTGTAGTAGTAGCCGTGATAAGGCGAGCGGCCTTCGCCGGCGCGGTAACCCTGGCGCGACGCGTCGGCGAACAGTTCGCCGAGTGGGCTTTCTTCCTCACCCTGCGCGGTTGGCCAGTACAGGCCATCCTTCTTGCCGGATTCGCTGATGAAACGTTGGGCATAGGCGCCCTCGCCGTCGCCGCGATCTTTCGCAGCATAGTCATTCTGCGCGTCGACATAGGCAAGGCTGGTCTGAATCGCGTCGAGTTCGTTGTGGCCGATGCGCCGAGCGAGAATTTCCTGCCTGCCGGCCACGGTATCGAACGACCAAGTGCCATCCTTGTTGCGCGCGAGTGGGATGGGGAACGGATAATCATTGTTGCCGATCACCAGGACCGCCTTGCTGTCGCCCTCTATCGCAATTTGATGCTTGGTGTCATAGGAGGCGACGAAACGCTCGCGGACGGCGTCGTCGGAGACTTTGTCGCCAGATGAAATGATATCCTCGCCACCTCGACCGAGGACGACTAAAGCAGCTTTTTGATCGCCGCTTCTTGCCGTGGCGACAAGCGCATCAGCCGCGGCCTGCGGCGTCTTGTAGTCCTGTTGCGCCAGGGCCATAGACGAAGCCAGAATTGGCATCCACGTCACAGCCAGGATCGCGGCTGTCAGCCCTTGAAGAATCTTATTCATGACAACCTCGGTTGCTCTATTGTTCCGTTAGTTCAGATGTCAGTGCACGACCGCAGTGACTATTGGGATGCGCGCACCCGACGAGATCCAGGCGTCATAGGTTTGGAACGTCAAACCAAGCTTGTCGTAAAAGACTCGTAGGTAGCCGTCGCGATCGCAAACGACCGCCTTCGGCATGACCGATTGCACCTCCTGTGCCATGACGCCGACATACGCTGTGTGGCCGCCGTTGTAGGTAAAGCGATAGAAGCCAAGCCCATCGTCGAGGCGCCCGAGCAACACGATATCGTGCTTGAGCCGCATGTCGGAACGCCGACCGCCGCCGCCGCCACCGCGTCCTCCACCGCCGCCACCGCCACCTCTGGCAA
>Ga0182036_10001627_pt1 | contig 10615 bp, 10 predicted proteins | sample sta12Cox44000080_FD_125966 | JGI IMG/M metagenome (GOLD analysis project Ga0182036, IMG submission 125966) | Lab enrichment of tropical soil microbial communities from Luquillo Experimental Forest, Puerto Rico - statoxic.12C.oxic.44.000.080 | ecosystem: Environmental > Terrestrial > Soil >...
AACGAGAAGACTATCTCGACCAAATGGAGCAACGAACCACGGCAGTCCAGCCGCAGGCATGAAAACCATATGATCCGTGCCTTTGATAGGCAAACGGAGCGCGGCCATATCCTCGAGCGCTTGATGAAAGAGACGATAAAACTCTTCGTTGCTTGTCTTGATCTTCGCTACTGTCTTCAACCATTCTGACAGTGTCGCATATTGGCGAGATTTGTAGCTGCTCTCGACACACTCTTCTGGCGCATGGAACGATTCCTCGCCATCTTCGAGGGTATAGAGCAAGCAGGCATGCCAAATCTCGTTTGGTTGCAGCACGACCTCAAAACTGAGCCGGCCGTTTGCAGAAACAGCCTTGCGTGAAGCACGCACCACTGAAATTGTCACGGCGCGGCGAAAATCTCGGTTCAAATACACAGTGCGAACACTTTGCTCCTGCTCGGACCATTCAGTTGTTATCTTGCCGCGGCGCACGATATGACCGGACTTAACTTCAAAGATGTCGGCAAAGTCGCATCGAAACGCTACCTCAAGCTGAAAACGCACTGGCTTCATACTATTGTTAGTGATGTCGAGATCTTCGTGCAGGCCGCCGCTAAGTGATCGACTGATGGTAAGGCCTAGGGTCCGCGGCGGAATCGCGCCATCTTCGGTCAGGAAGGATTGATTGGTGAGGAAAATGCGTGCTGCGTAATAACTAATGGGACCGCCGTTCAGCAGTTGCCAAGGTTCGCCGTTGGCGTAGATCGCCCAGTTGCTGATGATCCGCGTGTCCAGAAAGTATAAGCCCTTCTCGCTCGGCCGCACTATCGTGCCATCCGGGTCGGTGACGAGCACTGTCTGACCCTGATGAATGGCAATTTGGGGGGGGCCAACTTGAACCTTGAATGCCATTACGTGCTCCTCAATGGTTCACTCTTTCCATTCGAAGGTTTCGTTTCTGGCATCAGAAACCAAGCGAGAAAGACTGTAGTCAGTGCTCGACGGCGATGCTGAGAAATCCAACTGCGTTACCGAAGTTGCCAACGATCAAGGCGCTCCATCCAGACAAGCTCAGTGGCCTCGAAGATGCGCATGAGTCACGACATCTCTGAGCGCGATCGCCATATCCGCTTTGTGCCAGAAGCAGACGCTCAGTACTGCGAAAAAATAGCCCAGCGGTAGGCCGCGGTGATGCCGAGAGGACATCACTAAGCTGCGTTCGATTCGGGCCGCGCTGCGCGTGGTGGCACGCCCGAAAACAGCGAGCTTAGCCCTTCGGCCATCGTCGGGTGCGCAAAATCTGCGTCGGCGAGTTTGGAATAGGAAAGGCCAGCCAGCATTGCAGTTTGTACCGCAGCCATGACTTCGCCGGCGTCGGCACCAATCATCGTGAAACCAAGGATGCGATCGTCGCCGTCGCCGACAAGAGTTTTCATAAAGCCTTGTCTCCGATCAGTCGCCTGCGCCCCGAGTACCGACTCCATTGGCAGCCTTGCGACGCGTGTAATGATCCCTTGGCGTTCCGCTTCGCCTTCACTCAGTCCTACATGGGCGAGCGGGGGATCAGTGAACATGCAGTATGGAACCAGCCGATCATGTGTGGTCCGATTTCCTCCCGCCAGATTATCACGGATGATCCGAAAATCGTCTTCGGATATGTGCGTGAATTGTGGGCTGCCGGCGCACTCTCCCACGGCCCAGACGTCTGGCGCACTCGTTTCCAGCCGACCATTGACGCGAATGTAACCGCGGCCGTCCAGCTCAACGCCGGCCTCAGTAAGTCCAATTCCGGCCGTGTTCGGAATGCGCCCAACCGCCGCCAGAATATCGCTGCCATTGATGTGTTGCTCACCAGAAGGGGTCCTCACTGTAAGCGCAACCTTATCTCCCGATCGCCCGCTTACTTGGAGCAGTTCGGTCTCGACGAGAACTTGAATACCCTCGTCGCTGAGAATGCGCCGCATCTCCTGCGAGACGTCAATATCCTCGCGACCGAGGAGCTGAGGAGCGGACTCGATGATGGTCACATCGCTGCCAAAGCGTCGATAAGCCTGTGCCAGTTCTAGACCGGAATAACCTCCGCCGATCACGATCAGGTGTTGTGGCAAATAATCGAGCTCCAGTGCCTCGACATGCGTAAGGGGTTGAGCCGCCTCCAAGCCAAGCACATTCGGAATTGCCGCACGCGTTCCGACGTTCAGAAAGACCTTATCGGCCGCAAGCACCCGCGTTCCTCCGTCATTCAGTTTCACCTCAAGGATTTTCGGCGCCACAAAACACCCACCGCCCATGATCAGTTCAGCACCGCTCGCCCGATAGATCTGCCGGTGCAGCGCAATCTGACGATCCACCATCTCACGCTTGCGCCTACGAACTGTTGCCATGTCGACGGTGACGGAATCGGTTACCGTGCCGTATTCGCCCCCGTGACGCGCGGCGTGCGCGACCTTTGCGCTCGAGATCTCATTCTTGCTAGGCATGCAGGCGATGTTCGGACAGGAGCCACCGATCCACCGCCGCTCTACGACGGCAGTCTTGTGCCCTGATTGCGCCAGGTGCCAAGCCAGAAGCTTGCCGCCCGTCCCGCTGCCAAGGACGAGAACATCCAACTGCTCTGATTGGGGCATTTGTTTCTCCTCTCAGCCTCGATAAGTGTCAAAGTGAGACATAGGCGACTCCATCCTCGTTTCAAATTTGTCGACCGGCACTTTGTTCCGCTACGGCGGGAGTGAGGCGCGAAGCCGCGCATGTCCGGCTCGCGTTCTCGCCTCACTTTTTGGCCGGCGGCGCCCGCATCGGCCCATTCATCGAAAGACTTTACAAATTTCAATTTCAACTAAATATCGAGCGTCACTTGGAGCGCGAAAAGAAATTACGGATTGCCGCAGCGATCTCGTCACAGTGCGTCTCGAGGGCAAAGTGGCCGGTATCAAAGAAGAGCACATCAGCGTATGGCATATCGCGTTTGAATGCTTTCGCGCCGGCTGGCAAGAAGAAGGGATCGTTTTTGCCCCACACCGCCAAAAACGGAGGCTGGTGCGCGCGAAAATATTTTTGGAATGTGGGATACAGAGCAACGTTACTCCCATAATCGCCGAAAAGGTCGAGTTGGATTTGATCGGCACCGGGACGGGCCAAATAAAAGTTGTCGAGGTTTTGGCCGTCCGGCGACATCAACGTCGGGTCGGGGACGCCGTGGGTGTACTGCCAGCGAGTCGATTGCGGTGTTAGGAAAGCCCGCAGTGCGTCCCGGTTCGCCTGCGACGGGTCTTTCCAATACGCCCGGATCGGACTCCATCCATCGCTGAGACCCTCCTCGTAGGCATTGCCGTTCTGCGAAATGATGGCGGTTATCCGCTCGGGGTGACGGACGGCGAGCCGGAATCCTGTCGGCGCGCCGTAGTCAAAGACGTACACGGCAAACCGGTCGAAGCCGATGACCTCGGTGAAGTGGCTGATCACGCCGGCAATATTGTCGAAGGTGTAGCTGAACTTTTCTCGCGACGGCATGTCGGATTGACCGAACCCCGGAAGGTCCGGCGTGACCATATGAAATCTGTCGGCGAGGAGCGGGATCAGATCACGGAACATGTGACCCGCGCTGGGAAAGCCGTGCAGCAACAAAAGCTTTGGCGCGTCGGCTGGCCCCGCTTCACGATAGAAGACCTTGAAACCGTCGACATCGGCGGTGCGGTATCTGATAGGCGCCATCAGATTCTCCTCTGCTTACAATTCGATCTCTGAGATAAACGGTCATCGCGTGCACGCCGACGACGGTGAGTTGCAGTCCTCCCAACGCGCTTCACTTGCCAGCTACGGAGTGGATCGCGTCATGGATAATGTCGACGACAGCTGCTGGAGCGGTGACACTGGGCGTGTGATCGACGGCATACGCCTTTACCTTCGCCTTCATGCGGTCCGCCATGAAGCGCTGCGTCTTCGGGACTATCATTCGATCGTCTTCGGCAACAAGAAACCAAGTCGGAATGTCCTTCCACAATGGGCGCCCGACGGGAACAGTGATGCAGTTCAGCGAGATCGGTCGCTGCACGGCAGAGAGCACGGCGCAATCCTCGGCGGATGCATGCTGCGCGAAAGCGGTCGCAAAGGCGTCTTCAGGCAACCAAATTAAACCGTCATTGTCTGGTGTCAGCTTTGGCGCTTGGGGATGGGCTTCGGAGTGATAGAACACGTCGGCGACCTTCTCGCCTTCGTCAGGCGCGAGCGCGGTCACGTAGACTAACGCCTTCACGCGTTCGGGTCGCGCGAGCGCAATGACGGCGCCTGCATAGGCGTGTGCCGCCAACACGACACCCGCCGGCGTGCGCTCGATGCTGCGGTTAAGCGCCGCCACGTCGTCGGCCAGTGACGTTAAGGGCATGGGCACCGCGGACGCCTTCAGGCCATGGGCCGTAAGCCCCGTTATGACACGTGCCCAACTCGATCCATCCGCCCATGCGCCATGGGCTAGCACCACACTCACATCCTTTGTCGCCATCCTGTTGCTCCCGACATCGGCTTTGCACGACCCCCGTCAGCCCAACGTCCTCATCCAGCCCGCGACGGCCCGCCCGATCTCATCCGGCGAATCTTCCTGGACGAAATGGACACCCTTGACTGTCACCTCAGTCTGCGCAGGCAAGCTACGGGCGTGTTCGAGAACCTTGCCGCCGGCGAGGATTCCGCCGGGCTCGGCCTTCAGGAACAGCTTGGGCACACTGCTCGTCTTCAGCCAATCCGCGTAGGCGTCCACGATCGCAGTCACGTCAGCGGGGTCGCCCTCGATGGGGATTTCTCGGGGCCACGTCAGCGTCGGCCGTCGGCTCTCGCCGGGTTCGGCGAACGGCCGACGGTATTCCGCCATCTCTTCGTCGGAGAGCTTGCGTAGTATGGCCCCTGGCAGGACCTTCTCGATGAAGAAGTTGTCTTGAAGAACCATCTGCTCGCCGGCCTCGGAACGCAGCGCCTGCAAGACCGGGCGCATTCCGAATTTGTCCCAGTGGTCCCAATACTGCCGCCCCACCATCGCCTCCATATACGCAATGCCCTTCACGGCATCGCGGTGGCGATTGGCCCAGTCGAAGCCGAGAGTCGATCCCCAGTCATGGATGACTAAGGTGACGCGCTCGCGCACATTCAGGGCCTCGAGCAGAGCGTCGAGGTAACGGCGGTGCTCGACGAAGCGGTACGAGCCAGGCCCGCTGTTTGGCAGCTTGTCGGAGTCACCCATGCCGATCAGGTCGGGGGCGATGCAGCGGCCGAGTGGCTGCAGGCGCGGGATGACGTTGCGCCAGAGATATGACGAAGTGGGATTCCCGTGCAGCAGCACGATGGGGTCGCCCCCTCCTACCTCCACGTACGCCATCTCGCGGCCGAGGGTCCGCCGCCGCTGCTTTTGGTACGGAAAAGCCGCAGAAATCATGTTCGCTTCTCCCGTAGTAGCCGTTTTACATAAAGCCGATTGGGGCTGAGTAAGTCCCGATCGCCACCGACTGCACGTCAAAAAAGTTTCACGCGCGTGCGTCCAATTTTTCTCTGCAGCGGTGAAACAATTTAGCGGTCATCTTCTTTGAATACTGCAATCCAGCCCAGCTTGATCCGTCCGCCCATGCGCCGTGCATAAGCACCACGCTCACATCTTCCATCGCCATTGTGCTGCTCCTCGACAGATCACCTTCGCAAGCTTTCACGCTGGCGAAATCTTCTTCACACACAAACTTCGCCGGCGCTGGCGATCTCCCCAATCTTTATTGTTGCCGATCGCCAAACAGGCCGCGCACCGCAACCGGCTCAAGAACAAGCAGTGACAAGCTGACGAACTCTGGGGGTGGGGCCAACATAAGGAGACCACGATGGCCGCTCGCCCGCTGATCGTCTTCGATGTCAACGAGACGCTGCTCGATCTTGGAACGATGGAACCGACCTCCCAGCGTATTTTTGGCGACAAAAATGCGATGCGCTTATTGTTCGCCAATCTCATCCTGTATTCCGCGGCCCTAACGGTAGCCGGCGTCTACGTGCCGTTCACCGATATCGGTGGGGCGGTAATGAAAATACTGGCGAACACGCGTGGCATCAAGATCACCGACAATGACAAGAAAGAGCTGACGGACAAATTCTCCACCATGCCGCCCTACCCCGAAGTTCCGGCGGCGCTTCGCAATCTTCGCAACGCGGGGTTTCGGCTCTTCTGCCTCACCGACAACTTGCTTGAAGTTCAAACCCGCCAGCTTGAGCATGGCGGCATCGTCAATCTGTTCGAACGGCGCTTCAGCGCAGACGGCGTGAAGCATCACAAGCCGTCGCGCCAGGCTTATGGCTATGTCGAGAAGGAGCTTGGCGTTAATCCCTCCGAGCTATGCATGATCGCCTGCCACACCTGGGACACGCTCGGCGCCGTCGCGGCAGGCTGGCAAGCCGCGCTGATCAAACGTGTCGGCAATGATGTGCTGGACGTCGGCCCGCAGCCGCAAATTGTCGGCAACGACCTCAACGACGTCGCCGACCAGCTCATCGCCCAACACAAGGGACGGGTCTAGTCGGCCATTCATCGCACGCCAAAGGTTCGGGAAGTGGACGGTCAGCCGCAGTTGGTTCAATGTGCGCTCTGGGTCATAAGCAGACATCGGGTCGGCGTCCGTTGATGTCCGCTTTACCCCCAAAAGCGGACATTGCCGGGCGACAGTTGGATGTCCGCTTTGTGCCATAAGCGGACATGCGCGATTTATTCAATCACCACGTCAGCGCGGGTAACAAGCGTGGGCGGCACGTTAGCGCCAAGCGCCTTGGCAGTTTTAGGATTGATCACCAATTCCCATATTGTCGGGTGCTCAACCGGCATGTCTGCTGGCCTGGTTCCTTTGAGTATCTTATCAACGTATTCGGCCGTTCGACGAAACATGGTTGTGACCTTCTTGGCGTCTCCGGCTGCCGTAATAACCTTTACAAATTGTGCGGTATTCTCGTTGGCGGGATTTGTTATGAGCGTCACATGCGAAATTGTAGGATCGAACTCCGTTAATAGCTCGAACCACTTGGTTCCAGATGCAAATTCGAAATTAGTCAAGCCTGTGGCATTTCCACCCGGGCGGGCCAAGCTGTTGATCAATCGCTGGCCAACTGGATCAGAAACCTGATTGAACACCACTGGGATGGTTCTGGTATATCGTCTTACGGAGGTGAGGCTAGCTGTTCCCTGAGCAACAATCACATCGGGTGAGGTGGCGACCAGGCTGTCTGCTTCCGTATCCAACTTGGCATAGTCGCCGCTTGTAGTTCTAATATCGAAAGCAGTGTTTTGGCCTTCGATCCAGCCCAGCTCCTGTAACCGCGCGCGAAACGTCGCGAACAGCGGCATCACTTCCTTGTCGTTAAAACCGGTGATGAAACCAATCAATTTCTTGTTGTTCTGCTGTGCAACACCGGTGGCCGGCCATACCGCCGCACTCCCGAGCAAGACTATAAACTCTCGCCGTCTCATGGAGGTCCCGAGGCTCAGCATACAGCATCGTAGCGGTTCAAACCTGCACTGGGAAAGACCCCGCCTATGTCCGCTTTGGGTCAAAAGTAGACATCGGATTGCCGCCTGTTGATGTCCGCTTTACCTCCGAAAGCGGACATCGGCTGAGTGCGTTGGCAAGTCCGCGTCGTGCCAAAAGCTGACGTGAGCACTCGCAGCAAACAGCTACTCGATTACTTCGTCAGCGAGCAATTGCAGCGAGTTGGGTATCTCAATGCCAAGCGCTCTGGCCGTTTGCAGGTTGATGACGAATTCGAATTTGCTGGACTGCACCACAGGAAGGTCGGCGGGCTTCGCGCCCTTGAGGATTTGACCGGTGTAGAGGCCGACCTGACGCCACGCGTGCGGAATATCGACCCCCGGGATTACGCCGAATAGGAGGCGATTGCAGCAGGGATCGGCGGCCGGCGAAATGGGGTTAGGAGTCAGTTTGCACGGCGGCAATCCTGAGCAGACATTATGCAGTCCAGCAAATCTCGACCCTATTCGATCACCTCGTCGGCGCGCTGCAAGATTGCTTCGGGAAAGGTTATGCCGAGCGCATTGGCGGTCTTCACGTTGACGACTAGCTCGACTTTCACTGACTGCTGGACAGGGAGATCGGCGGGCTTGGTTCCCTTAAGAATTTTCCCGGCATAAATGCCGAGTTGACGGTATCCGTCGGCAATATCAGTTCCATAGCTCATCAGGCCCCCCGCCGCCGGAAATTCGCGAAATTGGTGCATCACTGGCAGAGCGTTGCGGGCTGCAAGCGCAGCGATTTTCTGCGGCCGACTGAGAAGAAACGGATCACTCATGACGAGCAGCGCTCCGGCGTGCTGCTGCACAAGCGCTGTGAATGCGGTCTCTAGCTCGCCATCGTTGCGGGCATTGACAACAAGAATTTGCTGGCGCGTGGCGCTCGCGGCGGATTTCACCTCTCGCACGTCGGTTTCAGTGATCGGATTCATTGGGTTGGCGAGAAAACCAATCAGCGTAGCTGTCGGTACCACTTCGCGCAGGAGCTGCAACTGCTTCGGCGCCAAGGTATTGGTTAGAACGGTCACGCCGGTGACGTTGCCGGTCGGTCGATTGAGAGTGCTGACCAACCCTAATTGAACAGGATCTTCACCAGTCAAGAAAACGATTGGGATCGCAGAGGTCGCTGCTTTGGCGGCCAATGCACCGGCGGAGCTGCTGGCAACGATTGCAGCCACTCGGTGCGCCAACAGTTCTCCGGCGAACTCGGGCAACCGATCATAGTGGCCCTCTGCCCAGCGGTATTCGATCGTGACGTTCTGGCCTTCGTTGTAACCGATTTCACCCAGGCCTGCCCGAAATGCAGGAGCGAGATTCATAGAATCTTTTGTGATCTGGCGCTGAGAAATCCGACTATCGGCATTCCCGGTTGCTGCGCGCGCGTCGCGATCGGCCATGTAAAGGCTGAGCCAGCAACCCCTTTGATGAAATCGCGGCGTCGCATTGCAGCCCACGGCTCTGGAGTACGCCCGATACTGGCTGATTACATCAGGGATTTGCCACCAGCGAAATGGGGTTCAGGGGTCAGTGTGCGCGGCAGGAATCCTGAGCCGCTGATGTCCGCTTTGGGTCAGAAACGGACATTTCGCAAACTTCATCCAATGTCCGCTTTACCCCAAAAGCGGACATTGACGGGCACTCACCGAATGTCCGCTTTGTGCCAAAAGCGAACATTGGCCTCATGGATTGTGCGGTAATGAAAGGCGAAAAAGCGAACCTTGTTGGAGGCTTGCTTCCGCCCAAAGTCGACCATTGTGGGCTTCAATGATTGACCGGGAAATAGCAAGCCCCATTCCCATCCCCTGAGTCTTTGTTGTGAAAAAACGATCAAATATTCGCTTGATATTTTGTGGGTCGATTCCCGGTCCAGAATCCTGCACGGTAACCACTATGTTTTGAGACTCATCGCGTTCTGTTCTGACATGCAGGAGCCGCGAATTGGCGTCGACGGAATCCATCGCCTCAACGGCATTGTTGATTAAGTTGAGCAAGACCTGCCGTAGTTGAACCCGATCGGCTAAGACCTCTGGAATTGTTTCATCCAGCGTAGTGCGCAACGCGACGTGGTGACCTTCCAAATCGATTTCAACAAGTAACAAGACGTCCCGAATTAATTCATTCAAACTGAGCGGCACACGTGTCTGATTCTCTTTTTTGCTAATCGCCCAAAGGCTCTCGACAATTTCAGCTGCGCGCCGCCCCGACTGGACAATGTTGTTTAATGTGGCCTTTGCTCTCTCAACGTTGGGCCTCTCTCTATCAAGCCAACGCAAACCCGCGCTACCGTTTGAAACGATGGCTGTCAACGGCTGATTGATCTCGTGGGCGATTGCCCCCGCCAACATCGCAGCGTCGGCCTGCCGATTCAATTCAGCGTTTTCCAACAAATGGTGGCGGAGCTCAGACTGCATCTCTCGATAATCGTGTATATCAACGCAGGAGCCAATGTAGCCAAGAAAAGTGCCGTCACTGGCAAATCGAGGAATTCCGGTATCATCAATCCAACGATATGCGCCGTCGCGTCGGCGGAGCCTGTACTGCATTCGGAAAGCTTTACGGGCATCGAAGTAGTTGGTGTAAATCTCTATACAGCGCTCAAAATCCTCGCGATGCACTCCTTCTGACCAGCCGTGGCCTATCTCTTGGGCCAAGCTGCGGCCAGTGAATGCCAGCCAAGGTCTGTTGAACCATACGCATCCCTTGTCCGTGCCTGACACCCATATCATGACAGGCGCGGCATCCATCACCTCAGAGAATCTCGCATCAAGTTTGCTGGTAGGCATTGCCGAAGCTCATGCTATGGCGCCTTGAGTTTACAAGCTAGAGAGAGGCAATTGGAAGCAGCACCAACATGTCCGCTTCGGGTCAAAAGCGGACATTTCGCTAAGTCCAGGCGATGTGCGCCCGGCGTTTCACCGGAAGTTAGGAAATGGGGCCGATACCTGATTTTTGATTGGTTTGGTTTGGGCAAAGGCAATGGCCCCGTTAGGCTTACCTCGCCGACGACCATTGGCGCGATGCCGACAAAAAATGGTGGTGCACTCATGGGAAAGCCAATGGACCAAGTTAAGGCATTCGCCGCTAGCAACGCGCTGCATT
>Ga0182036_10001628_pt1 | contig 10615 bp, 8 predicted proteins | sample sta12Cox44000080_FD_125966 | JGI IMG/M metagenome (GOLD analysis project Ga0182036, IMG submission 125966) | Lab enrichment of tropical soil microbial communities from Luquillo Experimental Forest, Puerto Rico - statoxic.12C.oxic.44.000.080 | ecosystem: Environmental > Terrestrial > Soil >...
CGGCTCGATCAAACTGGTCTTGGGACCATTCAGGTGCATCATCGCGGTCACTCCAGTTGCGCCTGATAACGCGTTTTTTCACGGGCATTGCATTTCCTCATGGAAATCACGTGGCGATCCTCGCCGCGCGGGGTCCACACCACCATCTCCAACTGCCGTGCTAGGAAACCATACGTCTGGTATCTGGGCTCGCCGTAGTTCCGGCGATCGTCTAGCAGTGTGAGGGTGGCTCCAGCGAACACCTTTGCGGCATCTCTGAAGTCCAACCCCCGTTCGGCGAGCGTCTTTTCTCGCTTGGCAAAGTCATAGGTGATCCTCACGAAATAAGTATGTCCACGTAGAGTAAACCGGTCAATGTTGGAACGCCGTATATAGTATGGAATCGTTGAGAGAACGAGCGACAGCCATGAACAGTGCTCGCCAAGCCCCTTTCGTCGGACGCTCGCTGCCGCGGCGCGAGGATCGCCGCCTGCTCACCGGGCGCGGCCAGTTCGTTGCCGACCTCGATCTGCCGCGCATGCTGCACGCCGCATTCGTGCGCAGCCCGCTCGCGCATGCGCGCATCCGTTCGGTCGATCTTTCGCGCGCCGGCGCCGCCCCCGGAGTTGCCCTGGTAATGAGCGGCGCCGACCTCGCGCGGCTGTTGCCGCCGGTACCGGACACGCAGGTCTCGCTGCCGCGAAAATGGATGAATCAGATACGCCACAATTTCATCAATCCGCAGCAACCGCTGCTGGCTCACGACAAGGTCCGCCACGTCGGCGAAGCGGTCGCGGTCGTGCTGGCCGAGAGCCGCAACGCCGCCGAGGATGCGGCGCTGCTTGTCTCCCTCGATCTCGAGCCGCTGCCCGCCGTGGTCGATCCCGAGGCGGCCTTGGCGCTAGGCGCGCCCATCATCCACGACAGGTTCGCCAGCAATCTCATCGGCGCGTTCACGATCGGCAAGGGCAATGCCGACACCGCGCTCGCCGGCGCGCCGCACCGGCTCAGCCGCCGCTTCCATCATCACCGCTACGGCGCCCTGCCCATGGAGTGCCGCGGCGTGGTGGCCGAGCACGATCGGCGCACGGACAGTGTGACCATCTGGTCATCGACGCAGGTCGTGCATTGGGTGCGGCGCGAGGCGGCCTCGGTGCTGCGGCTGCCGGAAGCGCGCGTGCGCTGTGTCGCGCTCGACGTGGGCGGCGGCTTCGGGGTGAAGGGTCATGTCTACCCCGAGGATCTTCTGATCCCGTTCCTGGCGCGCAGGTGCTCCCGGCCGGTGCAGTGGATCGAGGACCGGCGCGAGCATCTGATCTGCTCCTGTCATTCCCGCGATCAGACCCACGATGTCGAGATCGGCTTCGACAGCGACGGACGCATCCTTGCGCTGCGCGACGATTTCATTGTCGATTGCGGCGCCTGGAATCCCATCGGCGTCGGCGTGGTCTACAACACCGCCGTGCATCTGACAGGTCCCTACAAGATCGACAATCTCGCCATCAGCGCGCGGGTGGCGGCGACCAACAAGGTTCCCAACGCACCCTATCGCGGGGCCGGCCGCCCGGAAGCCGCATTGGCCATGGAGCGGGCGGTGGATCTCGTCGCCGGCGCCCTCGGGCTCGAGCCCGCCGAGGTGCGCCTGCGCAACATGATCGGCCCGGACGAGATGCCGTATCACATGGGCATTCCCTATCGCGACGGCGAGCCGATCGTCTACGACAGCGGCGACTACAAGGCTGCTTTGCGCGACGCGCTTGACGGCATCGGCGGCATTGCCGCGTTTCGCGAGCGCCAGCGTGCGGCGCGCGAAGCCGGCCGCTACATCGGTCTCGGCATCGGCTGCTATGTGGAGGGCACCGGGGTGGGTCCGTTCGAGAGCGCAACCGTGCGCATCGATCCGTCCGGCAAGGTCTACGTCTCCTCCGGCGCCTGTCCGCAGGGCCAGGGCATGGAGACCATCTTCGCGCAGGTCGTGGCCGATGCGTGGTCGGTCGATCCTGCCGACGTGGTCACGACCTTTGCCGATACCTCGGCAATCGCCATCGGGTTTGGAACCATCGCCAGCCGCAGCACGGTGACCTTGTCGGCGGCCATTGCCGGGGCGAGCGAGCGGCTGCGCACCAAGGTGTTTGCCATCGGCGCCAACCTCCTGGAATGTGCGGCCTCCGATCTCGAGCTGCGCCGGGGCGGCGTCGGCATTCTCGGCGTGCCCGGCGCCGAAGTGTCGCTTGCCGCGGTTGCGCAGGCGGCGCGCCCGGGGTGGGACAACGGCCGGCCGCAGGGCCTCGAGGCCGGTCTCGAGGAGACTTATTATTACGAGCCGCCCACCGTGACCTGGACCTATGCCGTGCATGTGGCGCTGGTGGAGGTCGACATCGAGCTCGGACGCGTGAGCCTCGACAAATACGTGGTCGCGCACGATTGCGGCGTCGTGGTCAATCCGATGCTGGTCGAGGGGCAGATCGTCGGCGGCGCGGCACAGGGCATCGGCGGGGGGCTGCTCGAGGAGTTCAGTTATGACGCGGACGGGCAGCTGCTCGCGGGCTCGCTTGCGGACTACATCATGCCGACCGCCTGCGAGATCCCGAGCATGGCGCTCATTCACCGGCATTCGCCCTCGCCGCTCAATCCGCTCGGGGTCAAGGGGGTAGGGGAGGGCGGCGCCATTGCGCCACCGGTCGCCATCGCCAATGCGGTCGCCGACGCGCTCGCTCCCTTCAAGGCGGAGTTCAACCGGCTCCCGCTCAAGCCCGAGCGCATCAGCGAGGCGGTCCGATCGGCGGCCCAGACTCGTTGAAGACCATTGCCTGAGAGGCCGGCCGATTGCGATCATCCGCACGATAGGCAAAGGCGCCAAAGACAGAGTGGGGCAACCGACCAATGTTGCCGTGAGACCGATTGCAGCCGAATTCATTGAAGGTAAGGGCGTGCTAAAAAATTCGACGCTCTAAGTGAGGGGCCGAGCGCTCTTTGACCTCATCGAAAGCTGTCGTAATCACCCAAACATGGTATAGACATCAAATACTGGGCTTGACCTGCAGGGTAATTTTGTGCGCGACGCGAGGGGCTGGAATTTGGCACACAGGCGGGCATGGAAACGAATTTGGCCAACGCTCCTATCGGCAGCGGCACAATCGGCAATTCGGGCGAGCAATGGCCAACACAACCGCAGTGCCGACATTCATGCAGCAATAATCTTAGCTTGAACGGCATTTGATGCCTACCTTCACGAGCTTATTATTCTGCGTCGCATTCCTGCCCACATTCGATTTGCTACAGGTCCAGGCGCCACAAAATTTTTGTCCGCTACGCGCTGGCGGCTCATTTCGGTTGCGGAAGGGTCATCTGCGTCAAAGAACAACAAAAACGACTACGAGCACATCCGTGACCTGCCGCTTGATCAGAAATTGCAGACTCTATTACTCTTGCTTGAGGTCCCGCATTCATCTCCGCTGGTAGCAAACTTTGACACACAATTTGCGGCGTTGAAATGGTTAAATGCATTGCGCAACGCAATCATCCATCGTGATTTCGGCCCACCCGCGCCCGCTCTGATTGAAGCGTGCAAATCTATACGCTCCACCCTTGGGTTGAGGGCTTCCCGTCCTGAGCAGCCATGGGAAGAGTTACTGGGTTATCCGCTTATTGCGGTGTGGGCTTGTTCAATTGTTTGCCGTGCCTTGCTAATGCTCGAAGAAATCGACAGAAATCGCACGATCCACCTAGCAGCAACGCGTGAAGCCGTTGCCTCCGCCATAAGCCCCATGCGTTTGGAGCAGCTACAATGGAAATAGATGTTCCCGCCATTCTGATGGATTTGGGGTTTTCCAATGCCACAATTGCAGTCGGTCCGCCGACTCTGAAACGCTGCGAGCTGTGGACAGCGCAAGATAACTCAATACGCGGTACAAATACAAAGATTAGGTTTCTTATATTGCATTCCGGATTTTTGGAGGGCAACGCAGACGCTACGAAGCAACAGCTCTAGGCGGGGGCCAATTGCATCATGTTCTATTCGAAGATAACGCGCCCAGTCAATCTCGTCAGAGTAAGGTGCAAGCTACATTTCCAGGGGCTCGTGTTTCAACTATTGGGGCGTGCCTAAGGGAGGAAATGTTTAGAGGACAAGTTATTGCGGAACCGCAACCGACGGAGCTATACGTCGCGCCAACCGTTGTCCCTGCCTCCGGACCTCAACCAACCGAGCCAGCCACTGTAACGCTGCTTAAATGGATGTTTGGCGCCGGTTTTACGCCGTCCCGAGTTGGTATTCTTCTGGGTCCAGCGGGAACTGGCAAGACAGCTCTCGCGATGGAGCTGTTCAAAGAGTTTATGAGAAATTGCCGATCAGATGTTCGGGCGCTACCATTTCCACTCTTTATAGACCGCTTTGCGTGGATAAACCACGACTTTCGCGATACGACCGATAACCTCGCTGCTCTCCTAGGCCACGCAATTTCTACGCAGTTCGAATTTCAGCCCCCAATAGCGAGAATTCAGCGGTGCTTACGGTATGGGGCGCTTTGTGCAATACTGGACGGTTTTGACGAACTTTGCGCGACAAAACCATCTCAATTTGGCGCTGATGATACGATTGCTGCCCTAATAAATACCTTGGAAGGCGTGGATGGAAGTCGGGTATTACTCACTTGTCGCGAAAGCTTCTGGCACGACAACGTTGATGTAAACCTTCAGTCGAAAATTACGGCGTTCCGATTATCTCCATTTTCAGAAGCACAGCGTCGAGAATATCTTAACAAACGATTTCCTAACCAATCAGATAAGCAGAAACGGGATCGCACATCGAACTTGTTAAATCGGATTGCGGAATTCCGCACCCCGATAATGAACCAAAGTACCGAACGAAGTAACCTTTCGTTTTTGCCATGGGTCGTTCAATTTTCTGCCGAGGCAGCGGATTTCGCAGGTGCAGGTGATTACCCTACCCCAATGTTGTCCATCCCGGGTGCCGATCCGGCATGTCAATTAGCGGTGCAGGTCCGTGCAACTTCGCCGTTCGACGCGGATGGCGAAGTCGGGAGATGCCCGGGATATATAATTGAGGGTCGATACCACGCCTTTCCTCTGAGTCCAGCAATGGCACGCATGCCGCGGCTCAGACGCATGAGCCGACGCAACCTCAGCCCGGATTGCACTTGCGCAATCCGGGATTCCAGCCCCGCGTAGCGCTTCGCTCAACGCGGGCTACAAGCTGCGTCTCCGGCTACCTGATATCATACCACCGCATGACCGCCTTCTCGCACAGCACGACGCCGCCGTAGAGCGCAAGCCCGACCGCGCACAGCACCGCGATGCAGGCGAGCGCCAGGTCGGTCTGCTGGCGCGAGGAGGCGAACAGGATGAGATAGCCCAGCCCCTGCTGGGAGGCGATGAACTCGCCCACCACGATGCCGATGATCGCGAGCGTGACGGCGACCTTCATGCCGCTGAAGATGTAAGGCGGCGAGGTCGGGAAGCGCACGCGGATCAGCACCTGCCACTGCGACATGCGCAGCGAGCGGCACAGCCGCAGCATGGTCGTCTCCACCGACTGCAGCCCGGCCGCGGTGGCGACCAGGATCGGAAAGAAGCAGATGAAGATCGAGAATGTGACGCGCGACGGCGATCCGATACCGAGCCACACGATGAACAGCGGCGCCAGCGCGATCTTGGGGATCAGCTGGAAGAACACGATGTTCGGGTAGAGCGCCTGGTAGGCGAGCGTGGAATAGACCATTAGGCCGGCGAGCGCGATGCCGAGCGGAATGGAGATGCCGAAAGCCAGCAGCGTCTCATACGTGGTCGGGATGGTGTGCTTCATGATCAGCGCGAAGTTGCCGATCAGTTGCTCCAGCACCATGGTCGGCGGCGGCAGGATGGCCGGCGAGATGCCGGCGTAGACCGTTATCGCCTGCCAGGCGAGCAGGAACAGCAGCGCCGTTGCGACCGGCAGCAGAACCGCCACCTGGCCGGCTCGCAGCGTCGACCAGACGGCGCGCAGATCGCCTTCACGCATGGTGTCCACGGCCGGTGCGCGCTCCTCGACCATGCTCAATGCCTCTCTTGAAGGTCACCCTCGCGCGCCAGCTCGATCTGGCCGCGCAGCTTCGCGCACAGCTCGTTGAACTGCGCGGTCTCGCCGATGGCAAAGCCGCGCGGCCGCGCAAACGGCACCGCGATCTCGGCAATGATCTTCGAGGGCTTGCGCCCCATGACCAGCACGCGGTCGGAAAGCAGCACCGCCTCGCGGATGCTGTGGGTGACGAACAGCACGGTCTTGCGGTAGCGCTCCCACAGCTCGAGCAGCACGATGTTCATGTCGTCGCGCGTAATGGCATCGAGCGCGCTGAACGGCTCGTCCATCAGCAGGATGCTGGGATCGCCAATGAGCGCGCGGCACAGCGACACCCGTTGCCGCATGCCGCCGGAGAGCTCGCGCGGCCGCTTGTGGATCGCATCGTCGAGGTGCACGAGGCGCAGGAGCTCCATGGCGCGGCCGAGATAGGCGGCGCGCTCCCGGCGCATCATCTCGATCGGAAACAGCACGTTCTGCAGGGTCGTCTTCCAGGGCAGCAGGGTAGGGTCCTGGAATACGATTCCGATCTGCGCCCGCGGCTCGGTCATCGGCGTGCCGCCGGCAAGGATGCGGCCCTCCGTCACCGGCTCGAGGCCGGCGATCATCATCAACAGCGTGCTCTTGCCGCAGCCGCTGGGTCCGAGCAGACAGACGAACTCGCCTTTCTCGATGGCGAATGTCGCAGCAGTGACGGCCTCAAACGCCGTCGACCCCTTCCCGAACACCTTGCGCACGCGCTGGCAGCTGATCTCCGCCGGCATGCCGGTGCTTTACGCCCTGCCCAGGAGCTTTGCATATTTCCCGGTGCTCGCGCGCACGGAATCCCATTCCGCGGCGGACAGCGTGACCTTGCCGATGTCGTTGTTGCTGCAGAAGGTGTCCGCTTTCGGGGGCTCGCGGTCGTTCGGCGCCGAGGCGTATTGCTTCACGATGCGCGCCTGCTCCTCGATCTTGGCGAGGTCGGAATAGCCAAGCCCGTGCTCGATCGACTCCGGCGCCGCCACGATGGCGCACGTCATGCCCAGCCCCAGCTCGACATAGAGCTTGCCGTTCTTGCCGATCGCGAGCTCCTCATGCTCCTTGAGATGGCGTTCCATGGCTTCCTGCGGATTGAGCAGCATGAACTTCATGCCTTCGAGGATGGCCAGCTCGACGTTGTCGACCAGCTCCTTGTTCCTGGCCAGAAAGCTGCTGCTGGTCAGCGTGTTGAGCCAATAGAACTGCAGCCCGGCCTGCGAGAATGGCATCATCCGGATCGGAAAATTCTCCGAGATGAAATTGGGGATCGAGCTCAGGCCGGTCACGACGATGGCGTCGACCAGGCCGGACATGGCGGATTGCTCGAGGATCTTGCTGTCGAGCTGCACGATGGCGAGCTTGTCGAAATCGACCCCGACCAGGCGGCAGTAAGCCGGCAGGAACGGCGTATCGCCGCCCGCCGCCGAGACTCCGACCTTCCTGCCCTCCAGGTCCTTCGGTGTCGTGATCGGCCCTTTCTCCGGAGCGACGATGCCCAGTGTGGCATCGTAGCCCAGCGTGCCGAGCAGCCGCAGATCGAGCCCCTTCATGATCGAAAGCAGGTTGGCGCCGGTCTGGGCGCTGCCCATCTCGAACTGTCCGGTCGAGATCGCCTGGATGGCGGCCATCGATCCGTAGCCCCGTGAGATTTCAAGATCGATGCCGCGCTGCTTGAAATATCCGAGCTGGCGCGCGCAGTAGATGAAGGCATATTGCCCGGTCGGCAGCCACGACAGCGTGTAGCGGACCTTTGCCGGCTGTGCGATGGCGGGGCGCGGGAACGTTGCGCCCGCGAGTGCGGCGGTGCCGGCGGCGGCAAGCCCGAGCGACTTGCGCCGCGTCACTGCAAGTGCGCAAGGTTTCGTTGAAGTCATGGCTGTTCCCTCGGGTTTGGGGCATATTCCAGGATCGCGGTGAGAGCTTGCAAGCCTGTTGTACGCAGCCCAAGCAAATTTCTTGCCGGGTTTCCGGGCGTGCGGCTTGATCCAGGGTCGCGAGGCGAGGTCCCATGGCGCAATCCGTCAGTTACGGCGTTCCCACGGATCGGTGCGGGCTGCAGCTGCGGCTGGGGATTGAGAAGGGCTTCTTCCGTGACGAGGGAATCGACCTTGACCTTCGGGTTGTGTTCGGCGGACCCGAGCTCGCGGCCGAGCTCGATGCGGGGCGGCTGCGGATCGGCGAGCTCGGCACGCCGCCCGCATTGACGGCGATGGCCGGCGGCGCGCGCTTCAAGGTGGTGGGCAGTGGCGTGCGCCGCGGCGCGGTGCAATTCTTCGTCGCGCGTCCGCAGCTGGCAACCTGGAAGGACCTTGCCGGCTCGCGGCTTGGCGTGCTCAGCCGGGGAAGCTGCAGCGACTGGTACATGCACGCGCTGCTGCGTCACCATGGCGTCGATCCCGAAAAGGACGTCGCCATCGTGCATCTCGGGCCGCGTTATCCGCGAATATTGCAAATGCTGGCGAAGCGCGATCTCGACGGCGCGATCATTGCCGAGCCGCATGTGACCACCGGCGAGGAAGCGGGATATTTCAACGTGTGGCTCGGCCTCAACCGGTGCGACGTCGCCCCGCGCATGCAATGGACCATTGTCGTGGCGAACAGCGACGCGCTCGCGCGTGAGGGCGATCTCGTGCGCGCCGTCCTTAACGGCTGTCGCCGCAGCTACCGGTATGCGGCCGAGCATCGCGATGAATGGGCGGACTTCGGCGGGCGCTGGTTCGGCATCTCGCGCGCCACCATGATGCGGTCGATCGAGCGGGAATTCGACGATCTGCATTTCGATTGCGAGATCGACGCGCAAGGCATGGAAGCGGCAATCGCGCTCCAGCGGCGGCTCGGGAGCGTGCATGCTTCCCTGCAATTGGGCGATATCCTGGATCGACGCTTTGCGATGTCGCCGGCGACGAGCATCTGATGAAAGCGCGCAAGCCCCCTGCTCGCGGTCGGGGCGCAAATTGCAGCGAAGCTTCCTGGGATGAAGCAGCCGACGTCGTCGTCGTCGGATACGGCTACGCCGGGGCGGTGGCCGCCATCGAGGCGCACGATGCCGGCGCCGATGTGCTCCTGATCGAGAAGATGCCGGATCCCGGCGGCATATCCATCACTTCCGGCGGCAACGTGCGCATTGTCGAGGATGCGGAGGAGGGGTTTCGGCATCTCCACGCGATGAATGCGGGGACGACACCCGATCCCGTGTTGCGCGCGCTGGCGGCGGGGATGGCGGCGATCCCGGATTATTTCGCAAAGCTGTGCCGGGCATCGGGGGCGAGTGTCGATCGCCGGCAGGCCGACGGCAACTACCCGTTTCCCGGCACCAAGACGTTCGGTTACGTCAGCATCTCGAACGTCCCCGATTTCGACGCCGAGCGCGCGTATCCATTCGTGTCGAGCTATGTGCCCATTCATCGCGCGGCCGGCGTGCGCCTGTTCAAGGTGCTGGAGGACAATGTCCGCTCGCGCGCCCTGCGCGTCATGCTGGCTAGCCCCGCGCGCCGGTTGACCGTGGGCGAGGGAGGCGGGATTTCCGGACTCACCGCCGAACGCGACGGAAAGCCGATCGCAATAAAGGCGCGCCGCGCGGTTGTCCTCGCCTGCGGCGGGTTCGAGGCGAACGCGGACATGCAGCGGCAGTTCTGGCAGGAAAAGCCGGTCCTCAACGCGGCCTATATGGGCAATACCGGCGACGGCATTGTGATGGCGCAGGCGGTGGGCGCCGCGCTCTGGCACATGTGGCACTACCACGGGGTCTACGGTTTCCGGCACCCCGACCCAGACTATCCGTTCGGGCTGCGGCCCAAGCGGCTGCCGGACTGGATACCCGGCGAGGACGCGCGGGCCGACGTCAAGGTGCCGTGGATCATCGTCGATCGTCTGGGCCGGCGCTACATGAACGAATACCAGCCCTATACGCAGGATACTTCCTGGCGCGCCATGGCGCTGCTGGACGGATATTCCATGAGCTATCTTCGCATCCCCTCCTGGATGATCATGGATGAGCCCGGTCGCGGCGCCTACCCGATCGTCTCGCCGACCTTCAACGACCGCCGGTTCAAGTTTCGCTGGAGCGAGGCCACGCTGCGCGAGCTGGAAGGCCGGATTCTGCGCAAATGCAATTCGATCCGGGAGCTGGCCGCAGCCATGGCGGTCCGCGAGCAGGTGCTGGCAACCACCATTGCCGGCTGGAATGCCATCTGCGACCGCGGCGAGGATCCCGTGCACGGCCGGCCGCCGACGTCGATGCTGAAAATCGCAACGCCGCCCTACTATTGCGCGCAGGTCTGGCTGATCTGCTCCAACACCCATGGCGGACCCGTGCATGATGCCGCCCAGCGCGTGCTCAACGCCTTCGGCGAGCCGATCCCGCGGCTGTTTGCGGCCGGCGAGCTCGGCGGCGTGTTCGGCCATCTCTACATGTCGGGCGGAAACCTCGCCGAATGCTTCGTCGGCGGCTGGACGGCCGGACGCAACGCGGCGCGGCTCGCCCCATGGGAGGCAAAGGTCGGCGCAGTTGCCCGTGTGTGAATGAATCAGATCCGCCCA
>Ga0182036_10001633_pt1 | contig 10605 bp, 9 predicted proteins | sample sta12Cox44000080_FD_125966 | JGI IMG/M metagenome (GOLD analysis project Ga0182036, IMG submission 125966) | Lab enrichment of tropical soil microbial communities from Luquillo Experimental Forest, Puerto Rico - statoxic.12C.oxic.44.000.080 | ecosystem: Environmental > Terrestrial > Soil >...
ATCCTGTTGAGCGATGCCGATGCGATACTGCGCGATCAGCGCCTCGGCCGTTCCGGCAGCGCATTTCTATTCAACGACGCCGACCGGATCGTTGCGCATCCCAGGATGTCGGCATTGATCGAAGCACCGACTTCGGAAGGAGCAACCGTTACCCTGCCCCGTCTCAGCACGGTCTATAAATCAGGCATTCCGGCCGCCGTGCGCGCATGGCGAACCGGGGGAGCCGCGCAGCAATTCTTCGAAGGCGACGACCACCGCATATATGTCGCATCGTTTCGTTCGATCGAAACCGCGGGATCGGCCTATCTTCACGTCGCTGTGTTCGCTCCGCTCGACGAGTTCTTCTCGACCGTTCTCGCCCAACGGCAATTCCTGTTCCTGATGGCTCTTGGATTCGTGCTGGCTGCCTTACCGCCCGTGTTCTGGCTCGGATCGATGCTGTCACGCTCAATCCGCGCGATTGCCGTCGAGACCGATCGCATCCAGCGGTTCGAACCCGGCGACACCCTCGCGCGCGGTTCGTTCATCCGGGAGATCGACGATCTCGGCCGTTCGGTTTCGACCATGCGCAAGGTGGTCGAGACCTTCTCCAGTTTCGTGCCCAAGCGCCTGGTACAGCAACTGATCGAAACCGGCACCCCCCTTGGCCTCGGCGGAGTGCGACGCGAAGTGACCATCATGTTCACCGACGTCGCCGACTTCACTGCGCTCACGGAGCACGCCAGTCCGGAAAGAGTGATGTCCTACACTTCGAGCTATTTCGCCGTCCTCTCCGATGCAATCATGTCCAACAGGGGCACGGTTGACAAATTCATCGGCGACGCGGTGATGGCGCTTTGGAACGCGCCGGTAGAGGATCCCGACCACGTCATCAACGCCTGCAATGCGATTGTCGCGTGCCAGCAGGCGACCGGCGAGCTCAATCAGAGGTTCGCGCGTGACAACTGGCCGGCTTATCGGACGCGATACGGCCTCCACGTCGGCACCGTCGTGGTCGGCAATATCGGTTCAGCCGACCGGATGAACTATACCGTGCTCGGCGCGAGCGTAAACCTCGCCGCACGACTGGAGTCGCTCAACAAGACCTATGGTACCGTCGTGTTGGTCAGCGAGAGTATCAAGCAGCGCGCGGAGACAAGATTCCTGTTTCGCAGTGTCGACCAAATCAGTCCCAAGGGCTTTGCCGCAAAATTTCCCGTGTTCGAACTTCGCGGCAAGCGCGAGACCGCCGATCCTGCCGAACTCGAGTTCTGCCGGGCCTGGGAAGTCGCCTACTCGGCACTTTCAATGGCCCCGCCAGCATTGGTTTTTGAGCAGCTCGATCGGTTCCTGCAAACCTATCCAGACGACAGTGTCGCCAGATACCACATGGAAAACCTGAAGCACCGTGCGAATGAGAAAGTGACGGCGGGCGTCAGAGCGCATGGACGGGGAGGTTGATCCGGAAGATCATTCCGTGGGGAATATTGACGGATGCCAGCAGCTCTCCGCCGTGAGCTTCGATAATGGAACGGCAAATCGCAAGGCCTATTCCCGTGCCGGCGGGCTTGGTCGTAAAAAACGGTTCGAAGATCCTGTTGAGATCATTCTGTGAGACGCCCATTCCGGAATCTTCGACCGAGATCTCTACTTTGGATTGGTCCGGCGTCACATTCGATCCCACGCGCAAGTGGCGCGGCCGGCCACTGACGCCGCGCATGGCGTCAACGGCATTGGCAATCAGGTTCAGCATGACCTGCTGCAACTGACCTCTATCTGCAAGAACCTGCGGCAACTCCGGATGCAAATTGATCGAACTCGAAATATGCTGCATCCGCAGGTCGACCCCGACCAACGTGAAGGCATCCCGAACGACATCGTTCGCATCGAGCAAGACCCTGCCACGCAACTCCTTCTTGAACATGGAGCGAATGCCGTGGATCACCTCGCTTGCGCGAGCCCCGTCCTTCACGATGTCGTCCAACGCCGACTTGACCTCCTCGACGTCAGGGTTGGCCGCTGAAAGCAGCTTGGTGGCGGCCCTCGCATTGGCAATCAAGCCGGTCAACGGCTGACTGATCTCGTGCGCGATCGACGCGGCCATGACGTCCATTGCAGCCTGCCGCATCTCACGCGCCTGACGGCGCCTCGCTACTGATCGCGCAAGGTGCGCATAAAGGGTGGTCGTTTCGGAGAGCAGAACGATCAGCACGGTAATTGCAGCAGCAAGGGAGAAAATTCTGCTGGCGTACCATCCGAGACTGAAACGGGCGCTGACGAAGGTTGTTCCCAGCAGGAGTTCGAGCACCCATGCGCAGCACATGACGGTGAGCCACAAATCAAGCACTGAGCGGCGCGTGAACAGAATAACGGCAAGGGCGGCGATGGCCAGCGACTGCAAAACGCCCCCGTACCATGGGCGTACATCCAGGTTGACCCGAACGCTATCGAGCATGATTTTCGGCAGCAGGGAATCCCATCGGGTAGAAAGGAGAGTCAATCCCACCACGACTGTAATCACGGCAGCGATGCTTAAGCCGATCGCGACGGCCGGTGGGCTCAAGCTCTTGCCAATCCTGTCATCCGCATCTTTGAGCAACGCATAGGCAATGACGGCCAGCGGCAATCCCACGTGCCAGAAGAAATAGAGCCATGGGGTGCTTTGCAAGCCCGCGCCCAACAAACCATCAGGTGCAAATGCCCCCGGAAAGGTGAGCGTGTATGGGACAACCATAAGTGCGGAAAAAAGATAGCCGCTGGCAAGAACCGAAAGCGCCCGCTGCCGCACAATGAGGAACTGAGAAAACAGCAAAGAGGCGGTGATGAGATCGTTGACGATGATTGCCGTTTGGAGAATGGGAATAAAGGCATCTATCCGAGGCAACTGAATATCCTTCAGGGGCGCTGCCGCAGCAAACGCGAGAAGGAGAAGTCCTGCAACAATGCACGCCAGTCGGACTTGTCGCGGTGACGGTGGCAGGGTTGCGAGCAAAAAACTGGGCTGGCCTGGCAACTCTCGCAACACGGATCATGCACTCGCAAATGCAAAAGATGATCTATTGCTACGATTGTACCAACGGCGATCTTTGTTCGGCAACCGGAGGGCGCGTCACAATCGTGCCATGAGCTAAGGGCGGCCACCCGAGGTGGCTGCCAGTGCTTGCGGTCGTCAAGAGACTCGTCCGTCAATGCCGTGCTTGCCGATTTTTCGCGTCGCCCCTTGCGCCGCCTTCCCCATGCTCTGCGTGTCAGCCCCCGGGGCTTGGCGAAAATTCTGCGAGGGGCTCTGCAGATGCCCTGCAAAAACGGACCGGCGCCGTCGGCGCCTATATTTTTCGCACTACGGACTCAATCGCCGCGGAAAGCATGCAGCCGTTCTTCACGGTTCTGCCGACGCGTTCCACTCTTGCTGCATGTCTCGTCGTTTTCCAGATTTCGGGTTACGGTAATAAATTACCTGTCACAAAATTGCGCATATCCTCGTGTTTTCAAGCCGATACTCTAGGATGTTTAGCGCCACAGGGGATCATCGAGGTGCCGGCTGGCGAAGCCTTTACTATCTTCATCGTCGATGACGATGCTGCCGTCGTCAGAGCGCTGTCGCGCCTGTTGCGATCACACGGGTACGAAACGCGATCTTTCACATCATCGGAGAAATTCCTGGAAGGGCACGATCGATCGCTGCCGGGCTGCGCGGTACTCGATCTTTCCATGCCTGGCCTTGATGGCCTCGAGTTGCAGCAAGCGCTTGCATGCGACGGCGTAGACCGTCCGATCGTGTTTTTGACGGGCCGCGGAGATGTCCCGAGCAGCGTAAAGGCGATGAAGGCCGGCGCTGTCGACTTTCTGACCAAACCCGTCGACGATTACGAGTTGCTGGCAGCCATCGCGCAAGCCGAAGAGCTCGACGCAAGTTCGAGGCGAACAAACGCAGAATTATCATCCATTAGGGAAAGGATCTCGCGCTTGACGCCCCGCGAGCGTGAAGTGCTCGGGCATGTTGTTGCCGGCAAGCTCAACAAGCAAATCGCGGGCGATCTCGGAACGGTCGAGAAGACGATCAAGGTTCACCGCGCTCGGATGATGAAGAAAATGAATGTTCGCTCGGTTGCGGACTTGGCGAGGCTCGCCGAAAAGGCCGGTGTTTCGATTCCGGCCGCCCAAGACCGGAGCAGTACCTAGCCGTTCATGTTGGCCCGAAGGCCAACTCGATCCGTCCCGCAAAACGGCCGATAGTCGATGCATGACGAATACCGGGCAATTGATCGCCATCGTCGATGACGATCCCTCCGTATTGCGCGCGCTAAAGCGCTTGCTCGGCGCATGGTCGTATCGGGTCGTGACCTACCAAAGCAGCGGGGAATTGCTGGCTGCACTACCGCGCGAGCGACCGGAATGCCTGATTGTGGATTTGCAGATGCCCGAAATGACCGGTTTGGAACTAAAGCATCGGCTGATGCGCTCCGGCATCAAGATTCCGACCATTTTTATAACGGCATACCCCGAAGAAAGCACACACCAGCGCTGCAAATCTGCCGGCGGCGTGGCGCTGCTCGCCAAGCCGCTGCAGGATGAAACCCTCCTCGCCGCGATCGATGTCGCGTGGCAGCAGACAAGAGACTGAGATATTTGGTACCCGCAATGAGCTGCTCCAGTGAGGCAAATCCATCATGTCGCGGCCTGTCGGACGGCGCGAAATCGGCACATTCAGATCGGAGTGTGCAAAGGCGGCGGCGAATCTTTATCAGACTTCCGAATGGTGCCGCCTCCTCTTACGGCCTTGGCGCGCACAGCGAGGTTGTCGCTATTGAAAGTCATTTGGTCTACTCGATCGAAGAGCCTCGGGATGGAAACCCTGTGGCAGCGAGGTATTCGTGGCAAAGACGATGAAATCATCAGCTGCATCTGATGTGCTGCTGTTCCCGCAGCAACCCGCGCTTCAACTCATCTACGACACGGCTCCCATCGGGCTTGCATGCCTGTCTCCGGATTGCCGTTACTTGCAGATCAACCAGCGTCTCACCGAGATCTGCGGCATTTCGGTTGAGGATCATCTTGGCCGCTTTGTCAGAGACTGCGTGCCTGCGCTGGCAGATTCGGTCGAGCAGATCGTTCGGTCGATCATGGAAACGGGTGAACCGGTGATAGGGATTGAGGTTGCAGGCCAGCGCGCCGATCAGGTCGAAGAGCGTTCCTGGATTACCTATTGGCACCCTCTGCGTGCGCCGAGTGGCGAGATCGTTGCCATCAATGTTGCCGCCGAGGAGATCACCGAGCGCAAGCGGGCCGAGCAGGAAATCCGCAAGGCCAGGGATGCCGCCGAGACGGCTCTGCGACATTTGCGTGAGACCCAGGACACGCTGGTCGAAGCCGAAAAGCTTGCCGCGCTGGGGCGCCTGGTGGCGGGAGTTGCCCATGAAGTCAATAGCCCCGTCGGCATCAGCCTGACGGTGGCTTCGACCCTTCAGCGCAAGGTCGAGTTGTTCGCAGCCGAACTGGCGCGCGGCGATCTGAGACGCTCGAGCCTGAACGAGTTTCTGGAGCATATTCGCGACGCCTCCGCGCAACTGGTCGTAAATTTGGGGCGTGCTGCCGAAAGGGTTCAATCCTTCAAGCAGGTGGCGCGGGACCAAAGCCAGTCGCAGCACCGCACCTTCGATGCAGCCGAACTGACCGACCAGGTTTTTTCTCACCTCGCACGCGAACTGCGCGAGCGCGACATCGCGCTCGATATGCACTCTGAGTCAGATCTGTCGATGGATAGCTATCCCGGGCCTTTCGGGCAGGCTCTGACCAACCTCGCCCTCAATTCGATGGCACATGCATTCCCCGACGGCCGTAAAGGAACTATCACCGTCAGGTTGCGCCAAGCCGGAAGCGATCATGTCGAAGTTCTCTTTGTGGACGACGGCTGCGGCATGGTGGCCGACGTGAAACGCCGGGCGTTCGACCCGTTCTTCACGACACGACGCCATGAGGGAGCGAGCGGCCTTGGGCTGCATATCGTTCACAGCATCGTCGTGGATCGGCTGGGAGGCCGGATCAGGCTTGATAGCGAGGCCGGCCTGGGTACGACTGTTCAGCTCGTCTTGCCGCGACTGGCTCCGGCATAGCTGTCCATATTGTGACCAACTCCCTCGGTGCAACGCGCTCGAATCGCGCCGATTGGGTTCTACGCCGCCTTTGCACTCTTGTTCGAGACACCCTTCCCCGGTTTCTCCGCAGCCCTCGCCGCCACCAGAGCAGCGTGGTCACGGATCGTCTGCTCGGCATAAAGCATCGCGAATGACGCAATCGCGTCATCAAAGACTTCGCTCTTGCCCATGTAGCCGGCGATGGCAGCGGGGTCGCCGGATCGCGCGTGCGCGCGTGACAGGGTCCGGCCGCAGAGTTGAGTGTAACTGGAAAACGCTCCCTCCTCGCCTATTTCGCTAATGCCGCCCAGTCTGCGATTCTTCAAGGTCCGGACGTAGAACTCCCGGCCCGTTGTTTCGTCCTCGGTGTAGCCAAGAAAGATGTCGCTGGCAGCTTGCATCATCTGTTGGCCTTCGACGACCCGGCGCCCCTGCTGGCCCCTATATTTTAGCTTGCCGCCGAGCCGCTCCAGCACGGAGTGCTGCGCCTGCTTGAGCTGCAGAAAGAGCGGTTCGTTGTCTGCGGTCAGAAACAGTCCGACACAGCAAAACGTGCCGACAGAACCGACGCCGACAGCCTTGAACACGAGGTCCTTCATGCTGAAGCGGTCGAGCAATCGCAACCGTTCCGGTGCAAGATCTTTCCGATAAGCGGCAAGCACTCTTTGAAAACTCAATCTGTGCTTGACGTCGGCCTTCGGATTCAAATGAAAGATTGTCGGCGGTTTGTCGACGATCTTCATGTCGTCCTCGCCGACGAGATGCGGGAAGTTGTCGTCCTTTGACAGACCTTCGCTGCGAGCCTTGGCGACGACGCCGGCCAGCTTCTTTCTCAAACCGCCGTGCGCGATCCGATCGATTTCTTTTTCAAGATCTATTCGGCTGTGCCATATCTCCAGCGGAGACAGCTTGGCCAATCCAGCCATATGCGACCGGTAGGCGTTGACTGCCGCTGCCGCGAAAGCCCGGGCCTGCTTTTTCGATGCTCCCGAACACAGCGCTGCAACTACGACGCTGGCGGCGAGGCGCTTGACGTCGATGGTGAAATCGACGCCAGGCAGCGTTTCATCGAAATCGTTCACGTCAAAAAGAATGTTGTCCTCAGGCGTGACAAAGGCGCCAAAGTTCATCACGTGGCTGTCGCCGCCGGCTTGCACCGGAATCCCGGCGATCGGTTGATCCGCGAGGTCCGCCGCCATGACCGCAGCGGCTCCGCGCAGAAAGGCAAACGCATCAACCGACATGCGCGAATACCGCTCCGGGACCAGTTCCGGCACTCGATCCCGGTCGCTTTCGGCAAGGATCGCGAGGGCATTGCGCGACAGTTTCCCCTTAAAATCGGCGTGCGTTTCGCGCGGCGTCTCGATACGAAGGGCCTTGCCCTGTTTGAACCGGTCGCTGCGCGAGCTCGCATTTGGCATCATTTTGATCGCCTCCTCCGCCAAAAATGCACCGTGCAAAGAGGGTCGAGAGTACGATTTTGCCAAGACGAGTTCCACAGTTTGATTGCGGCACGCTGGCCAATCGGGACATTTCGAGGGCCATTCAGTCACGAAGAGCGCTGCAGGGTCAGCGGCAACCGCAAAGCCTGGAGGTTATGAGCCAACAAATGGTCAGCGTTCCTGACTAATAGATGCACCTTGGGGCAATTGCACCTCCAGGTTATTTTCGATGAGATCAAACTCGCGCCTGTGTCCATGGTCCGAAAGGCGCAATTTTCTTCTCGATGCAGCGGCCCCGGCAAATGCCCCCTCCCGCCGGAGCCCGCTGCATTGAGCGGGAGCGAGAATAACCGATCGAAGTTGGCGCACGTCATCCCCGATTGGCAAGTCATGGACAACTAAAAGCAACAATTGCGCGAGCGCGCCCTGCGCTGACCTAAACGGGAGCTACAGGCCATGGGCATCATCAGCTGGATCATACTTGGTTTGATTGCCGGGTTCATCGGAAGCAAGATTGTTGATAGCCAGGGCCAGGGCTTTTGGCTCAACATTGCACTTGGAGTGATCGGCGCGCTGGTTGGCGGCTTTCTGTTCAGCTTGTTCGGCGCGACCGGCGTCACAGGCCTGAACATTTGGAGCATCATTGTTGCGGTCGTAGGCGCGATCGTCGTTCTACTGGTCTACAATGCCCTGACGGGTCGCCGCAGCGCATGAAAAACACGGACTGAATAATTCGAAAACATATCCAAAAACATACGGAGGATGAGATGGCCGGCCTCGAAGATATGATCCGTTCATCGGCACCAGGCGGCAACGTTGGCAAACCGTTGATGCTTGCCCTGCTCGCTCTGCTTGCGTCCGGCGCTTTGTTTGGAAAGGGCGCTCCAGCGCCTTCTCCGAAACAGGCGCCACAACCAACATCCGATGACGAATCAGGTGGCCTGCTCGGAGGATTGGGTGGTCTCCTGGATAAACTGCAGAAGGGAGGCGCTGGTAGTGCGGCCAATTCCTGGGTCGGTTCCGGTCAAAATCAACCCGTATCTCCTGGTCAGCTCGGCTCGGCCCTTGGCCCCGACATCATCAAGACGCTCGCTCAACGCTCTGGCCTCTCCGAAGAAGAGCTTACCAAGCAGTTGTCCCAGATCCTGCCGGGCGTCGTGGACAAACTGACCCCGCAAGGTCGACTCCCGACCATGGCGGAGCTGTCTGAAATGAGGTGAACGGCCCTTCGCTGATTGATTGGGAGGGCGACCTCATGCGCATCGATGAGTTGCCGAAGAGCGAGCGAATTGAAGATCGGCGTGGCGGGTTAAGCGGGCTCCCCGGAGGACGCGGCGGGCTTGGGATCGGCACCATCGTGATACTCGGCCTGATTGGCTGGGCCGTTGGTATCGACCCTCGTGTCCTCATCCAGGGCGCCGAATCAATATCGGGAAACGATCAGGCCCAAACCAACGCCGGCCCGAAAGACAGCGCCGGGGCGCCGTCCGATACCATGGGCCAGTTCGTTTCCGCGGTGCTCGGCAGCACGGAAGCGCAGTGGACCAACATTTTTGTTCAGGCCGGAAAGCGATACGAGCCGCCAACTCTCGTGATGTTTTCCGGGGCGACCCAGTCCGGATGTGGATTTGCGCAGGCCGCCATGGGTCCGTTTTATTGCCCGAACGACCAGAAGGTCTATCTCGACACAAGCTTCTTCCAGGACCTGGAGCGACGCTTCCAGGCTTGCAACGCCGGCAGCAAGACCTGCCAGTTCTCGCAGGCCTATGTGATTGCACATGAGATCGGTCACCACGTTCAGAACCAACTAGGCGTGTTGCCCCGTGTACAGGAGGAACAACGCGGGATGGACAAGGTGGAGGCCAATGGCTTGCAGGTCCGGGTAGAACTGCAAGCTGATTGTCTCGCCGGCATCTGGGCAAACCGCGCCCAAGAGAGGTGGCAGTTCATCGAACCGGGGGACGTCGAAGCGGCGATGCAGACAGCTTCTGCAATCGGAGACGATCGCCTGCAAAAGCAAGCCCAAGGTTATGTCGTTCCCGACGCATTCACCCACGGCACGTCGGCGCAGCGCACACGTTGGTTCATGACGGGCCTGAAATCAGGTGAAGTTGCAAGCTGCGACACGTTTCGCACACAACAGCCTTGATGCCTTGCCGGAACAGACGGGAGTTGACCGACTGAGTTGAAATCTGAAACCTTGTGCAACGCCTTCGCGCAAGCGGTCGAACGCCTGTCGGGATTAAAGACCTCCGATGCCGGGCGCAACCAGCGGTCCCATGTCAGACTTCCATCTTCCATTATCCATTGTGCTTGGCGTAGGTCTCGCCGCAGCAACGGGCTTTCGCATCTTTTTGCCGATGCTCGTTGTCAGCGTAGCGGCGTATACCGGGCACCTGCCATTGGATGGCAGCTTTGCATGGCTCGCAACCACATCCGCACTCACAATGTTGAGCGTGGCGACACTTGCGGAAATCCTGGCTTACTACATTCCGGCTGTCGACAATCTGCTCGATACCTTGGCCACGCCGGCGTCGCTGATCGCAGGAACGATAGTTTCAGCCGCGGTAATGACCGACGTGCCGCCGATGGTGAAATGGACGGCGGCTGTCATCGCGGGTGGCGGCGTCGCCGGCCTTACGCAAGGCGTGACCGCCGTGCTGAGGGCGAAATCCACCCTCCTGACGGGCGGTGTCGGTAACGTCGTCATCTCGACTGCGGAACTCGTCGGTGCGCTCCTGGTCTCTCTTTTGGCTCTGGCCGCACCGCTTGCCGCCCTCGCCGTGGTCATTTTCTTTTTATGGTTGGCGACGCGGCTGATCTGGCATCTGTTTCGACGAGAGCGCCGCACTGACGGCTAGCCGCCGCTCGAAATACCTGGCTGTCGATCAACAGGTAAGTTGAAGGTTCCCAATCAGCGTCAGCGGCGCGGCTCCAAGGTTGGGTCCGTTTGCTTCCGAAATGCCGTATTGGCGCCAAAAACCCTACGGCTCCGGACCCCACTAATTTCACAATTCCGAGCAACCAAATTCGCGGCGCTGGGGTTCAGA
>Ga0182036_10001634_pt1 | contig 10600 bp, 14 predicted proteins | sample sta12Cox44000080_FD_125966 | JGI IMG/M metagenome (GOLD analysis project Ga0182036, IMG submission 125966) | Lab enrichment of tropical soil microbial communities from Luquillo Experimental Forest, Puerto Rico - statoxic.12C.oxic.44.000.080 | ecosystem: Environmental > Terrestrial > Soil >...
CTGAACGCCGGCCTGAACTCGCATTTGCACCGAGCGAGTGCACCGAAGAGCGGTTCAGGCCAATGCGATTTTGTCGGCCCGATTGGCGTTGGCGAGGAGGCCGTAGTGACGGATGCGGTTTAAGATGCTCACGCCGGCTCAGTCCGCCCCGGGGCGCGCGGCCACAAGATGGTTGGCCAAAGCCCATGGTGTCGGTGCTGCGCGTCCCTTTCCGCAAAAGTCGCCCCGTAAAATCTGAATCCTAAGCACATGACTAAGTCGCTACAAACATTCGCAATTATCGCGTGCGTTGGACTGGCCTCCTGCTCGCCTTACAAGCATGAGCCGCCGCCGGCGCCATATACTCAATTCGCTCCCCTCGCCCCAGGTTATCCCGCCTTTGCGCCAGGGTTGGGCACAGTCTATGTAGAGCCCGTCACCCGACCCATAGGTCCTTATCGGTCGTACGACCATAATGGTAAGCTCGTCGCCACAATTTACATGGTTCCTGTGTCAATGCTGGGTGAGGGCCTTAAAATTGTTTCCAATGAACCGACCCCGCCCGTCGATCATTGGCAAATCCATTATGTAAAACAAATGCATGGCGTTGACGGACCACACTATCATATCACCCTGTGGCATGTCTCAGCAGAGGAAGCCGCAACCGTAAAGTAAAAAGGGAGGGAGATACATGCGTTTTAATGCGATGTTGCTTGGGACGATCGCACTCATAGCTATGATTTCGCGCCCCGGCGCCGCAGAGGAGACCGCAACCGTCACCCTGCCGCCGCAGCAAATAAACCCCAACGGAGACACGCTAGAAGAAGCCCTTCAAAACTTTGCTCATCGCTTGGAAATCGATAAGCGGCTTGAGATGCTCGAAGGGCAAATGCGGAGTCTGATAAAAACCAATTCTCCAGTGCCCCCGCCGCCCGATCCTGCCAGCCCTGCGGCCCTTGACCAAAGGGCGCGAGCGCTGGAACAACAAATCCAGGAGCTTTTAGCTAGCCGTGAGCCCCCCTCCGAACCGCCGAGTGTTGAGCCTCCTAAGCCCGAGCGCAAACCGCCGCCGCCGATCACGACAAAAGAGCGACGCCGGCACCATGACATCGAGGGCATCGATGAGACGGCAGGTCGGGAAATACGCCACCCCATAGGTTGCCCACCGTCGGTGTGCCCGCCAGCCCCCTCCCGGACTGCAATGCCTATCAAAGAATACGACGAAGCCGGAAACGAGGTAAAATAATACCGGCAAGCTCTAGACCATCTCAAAGCCGTGAATCGATGAATGAAACTCGGGACCTGCGCCTGGATCATCTCGAAGCCGCAGTTCGCGATATCAACAATAAGACCAGATTCGCCTTTATCTCTCTGGACGCAACGATTGTCCGTGGTATCCCTCCATGACTCTCATCCGCCAGCCGGAACCCGCTTCAATACCTCTCGGTGTATCGTCGAGTATGCTCTCCGATATTGGGCGTAAGCGGCTGCTGCCTGCTTTGGTGGGTGGAGCATCAGCACCGCACAGCGCTGCGAGGGCTCTTTCGGTCGGTATCCTCCTTTACCTCGTCTCCGTCGGGATCATTGCCGCTGTGATCGTCGGCGTATTCTTTGGCATTGGTTTTTTCTTGCTCGTGCCGCCCACGGAAGAAATGGATGCGAGTGCCGTCGGTGTGGATCATGGCTCCGACATCAAACTTCGTCTCTCGCCTACTTTGAGTGATGCATCCTCGGCTAACAGGACCATTCTATCGATACCGATCGAGCCGGAGATCCCGCACTCGGCTGCGACCGCCGCCTTGCCCATTGTTCGCCCCGCACCGGCAGCCGGGCAGCCGTCCCCCATCGGGGATGTGCCGGCAAGTGACTCGAAGGACCCAATCCTTCGGCAAGGAAGTGCCCCCTCCCGACCCCTCACACGCGCGCGAGGCAAGCCACGCTTGCTGCAGGTCCAAGCGCCCGTACGGCAAACCCTCGCCGCTAAAGCCACCGCGCTAGGCTGGTACGGGGAAATCTGGCCCCCAGGGGGCGGGGATGCGTCTGCGCCTGCGGCCTCCCTTCGGCCATACACGTGTGCGCGCGCGACCCGTTAGCGGGAACCGATGACCCTGATCCGACGAGGCGGGACATCCGAGGTCTTTTCTAGCAGCCGCCATCGGGACTTTATCTGAGGGCTCTAGACAGCGGGACATCCGGGGGTTCCCCCTACGGGGGAAACCACCCTCCGTGTCCCGGTGTCTGTCCCGGTGCCCTGCGGGACATGTCCCGACAATGTCCCGGCAATGTCCCGTGTCCCGGTGATGGCTAGGAACGAGCATCGCCGATAATCCAGACGAGTTCCGCGTGAAGACCGATTGTGCCCGCCGCTTGCAATTTCTCGCGGGCGCGCTGGAAGGCTTTCTTGCGGGCCTCCTCGGTTTGACCATCGGTGGCCGTGCCCACGTAGTGGTATCGTCGCCAGGTTTCGACTTCGACCACCCTCGTCAGGGGAGTATGGCTGCTAGCGGGCGCTTCTTTGCCGGCTTCCGCGATGGCTTTCTGCAGGGTGGTGAGTGCGATTTTGGCGCTGGGCGGCAGTCTGGTGGCTGAACGCTTCTCGGGCGTTTCGTCGGTAGGCTCGACGACGCAGCTCGTCACCGGGTCACCGTCTTGATTACTGCCGATTTCGACCGGTCGTAACCGGAAGGTGATCTGATCACCGGATAAACCGTCTCGCTGCTTGGTGACAGTTGCGGTCGAGACTTTGATATTGTCGCACCGGATCACTTCGATCTCGGTGTCGACGGCGGCTTTGAGCAGGGAATGGCCGCGCGCGCCGCGTGATTGGTCTTTACCGCTATGGTGGATCGCAAGGATGTGACACCCGAGCCGCTCACGCAGACGGTCAAGCGAGCGCACAAAGGCGCCCATGTCGGCAGGAGAATTCTCGTCGCCACCAGCAAGTGTGCGCGATACGGTGTCGATGATGACCAGGGTCGGCGGATCGATCTTCGCGGCTCTGCTGGCGGCGATCAGCCTGTCTAGGTCGCCAGTTGTGGCATGGCACAGATCGATTGGGCTCGTTACAGCAGCGAACGGGATATCGTTAAGCCGGTGATGAAAGCGCCAGGCAGCAACGCGGTTGAAGATGGCGCGGCCGGCCTCGGTGGCGATATAGACGACGGCGCCTTGTGCGACCGTGCGACCGAACCATTCGTAGCCCGCCGCAATGTGCAATCCCAAATCCAGGAAAAGGAAACTCTTGCCACAACTTGGTTCGCCAAAACCGAGGCTCATCTGGTCTCGCTCGATCAAACCCTTGACCAGCGGCCTCCCATCTAGTCGAGGCTGCATGTCTGCGAACCGGACCAGCTCCAGCTCGCGCCAACTCTCGTCGCCACCATTGGACTGCCGGTAGCGCTTGCGTTCGGTATCGGCCTCAGCGCGCAACTCGGGATCGGTGTAATAGATCGGGTCAAGCACGGCACGTCTGCCTCGGGTGGTGCAAGCCGTCTTCGAAAGCACGGTTGACCTTGTTTTCGAGCTCGGCCGCACGCCAGGGGCGTCCATGGTCGAAATCGCGGACCTGCCGAGCCGCCCAAATCAGCGCCCGTCGTGCAAAATCCGCTGGGATTGCGGCGGCCCCGGCAAGCGTGCCGATCCCGAACGATTCTGCATTCAGCGTCGGTTCCTGTTCGCCGTCCGACGCCGTGATGATCCGACGGCAAGCGCTATCGAGGGCGGCCTCCGCATAGGGGGACAACCCGGTTGTTGGCCTAGCGGTCACCCTCCGATAATTCCGCACGTGCGGCAGCAACGCGGCCGGCACAAGTGCCAGGGGTGCGGTGTCAAGATTACAGTGCGGGTCCCATGAATAGCCGCTACCCACTGAGGGCACGATGATGTACCCCCCCTTGCCGCGCCAATCGAGACCTGGACCGATGCAGGTTCCCCGATCGCCTGCCGTGTTACGGATCTCCGCGTGTTTCGGCGGCTCGAAGTAGAGATGCAATCCGTCGCCGGCGGTATGCACCATCGGCGTATCCGGCAGGATCGCGAACCCGAGCTCGGCGAGCGTGTCGAAGCCGTTGACGCTGCCCCTCACGTCTACGTCGAGCACTACAAAGCCGTTGGTGCGCCCGGTAGGAACGCCGATAAGTGCACCAGGCCACCGATGCCACCAGTCGCCGATCGGGCCCTCATTACAAGTCGCTGCATGTAACCCGCGCTGGATAAGCGGACGCTTCCGGTACTCGCCGCGCCAGTGGCACGGGAACACGGGCCATCCGCGGTGCGCATAGCCGAGTGCCGCGTCCAGTGTGTCGGTCACCGTCAGGCCTCGTCGAGTGCGCCGGGATTCGCGCGCCGCACCAGCTCGACCGCTGCGGCCGAGAATTGGTCCGCGAGGTCGCGGCTGCGCCAGCACAAGGTCTCCGCATACCGGATCTTGCCGCGGTCATCCCGGAGCGCTTGGCCGTCCTCGTCGAGCATTGGCCGCGCCGGCAGGCTCGCCCAGGCTCGATCGCCGCGGACGTGCACGGCGATATCATCCATATGCAAGCCGTTCGGCAGCCCGACATCGACGAAACCGCACAACGTGTTGCGGCGCATCGGTCGCCACTTGCGCAGCACCATCCGGTGCGGCGGTGGTCTGTCGCCCCAGCTGGCCGCGGTGACAGCGTCGGGCGCTAGTTGCAGCGGGCGGCTGGAAGGGCTAAATGACCGGGATCGCCGCTCAGCGATGTCCCGATCACCAGAGGCCTCGGTCGCGCCCGCCAGCGCGCCGGGGCCGTCTTTTGTCGGCGGCATTTATGCTGGCGTCTGCCGGCGAGCCAGCTCGTCGGCGCGATGCTGATACGTTCGCGCAGCAGCCCACGCTTCGATGTCGGCCTGCCGATAAACGACTTTCCGCGGGCCCAAGCGGCACCATTGCGGCCCTTCGCCCGACCCCCGCCAGCGTTGGAGAGTGCGCCGGCCGAGATGGTAGCGATCGGCAAATTCGACCTCGGTGAAGTAGACGTTGTTAGTAGTCATGCTGTCCTTTGCCTCGCCATTGGTCGCTAAGGACAGCCTTTATTGACTACCCGTAATTGCCGGTCACGGAGGGTAAAGGTACAAAGGCCTGTACCGTCGGGACCGGCTGCTGACCGTTAGCCCGTCTGGTCGATCAAATACTGGATCGCAGCGGCACCGTTCGGGCCACCTCCCGTGTCAGCTGTGGGGCGCTGGCCGCGCGAGGACCTCAGCACCGTCAAACCAAACGTTGAAATCACCGGGATCGGCACGGCAATCCGGACAGGGTATTCCCAGCTGACGCATGCAGTTGAACATGAACAGACGGCGGCATTCTAACGACACATCGGGCGCGTGTCTGTCCATGAATCGGACCAGCCAAACCGCCGCTGATTGCGCCACGATTCGTTCGCCAAGTTGGCGGCCGGGTTTTGCTTGGTATTGATCGACCAAACTGGCGAGGGTTTCGGCCAGGAGTTCAATAACGAGCCCGACAGCGTGACTTTCCTCCTCCGTGAATGGAACCCTAGCCTTCGATAGTAGGGTGGCGGGAAGTGAGCGGTACCAATCGCGGAGTTTCTCCGCGTGTCTTCGCCCTGGTTCCAGAGTTATGCGCATCTCGCCGGAGGTGGGCTGCACGCCGCCAAGTATTGGGAGCGACACATCAGGGATTATCTCGCGCCGGCTCCGCCATTCCCACCGAACCTCGGCCAGCAGCGCCCCTAGTTCGGCGACAAGTTCCTCTTCTCTCCGTTGAGGCAGTTCAAGCACCGGGATCAGACGGGCGGCAAGGGCTAACATGTCCTTTCTTTCTTTTTCTGTGCGCCTGTCGAACTCGGCCCGAGCTTTTTCAGCCCGGCGTTTGTCCTCCGCTGCGGCCTCGCGATCGTAGAGCAAGGGCGCCTCGGTCGGCGGCTCATACTCGGGATAAAGCTCGCGTACATGCTGTCGCACCCGCTCGCGAGCTACTACCTCGGTGAATTTTCGAGGGCGCGGCATCAAACGCGGCGGCGAAGCGGTTCGACATTATCCGCTGACTGCCCGATGACATGAGCCGCCCACGAGTCCAGCGCCGCCGCGCGTTCGCGCAGGAACTCATGCCGCTGGTAGATCCCGGCGACGCCTCGGAGCTTCGCGGGCTGATGCGCGAGCAGCTTATCTACAACGATGCTGTCGAAACCGAGTGCCGCGAGCGTCGTCACACCGGTTCGCCGCAGGTCGTGCGCGCGCCAAGCGGTCATCGGCTCAAATTTTTCGCCGTGTTCCGCCGCGGCTTTCGCTCGCGTCTTGGCAATGGCCGCGTCAAGGTAGCGCTTGCCTTGCGAAAAGCCGGAAATCGGCATCGGCGCCGTCTTGCGCTTGCCCTTCGGCACCGCATCCGCGCTCGTGCTGAGCCGATAGGTTGTCGTACTGAACACCAGATCGCACCCGGCGACGCGCGGGATCGCGCACAGCACCGCGCGCGCGGACTCGGACAGGTGCACGATGTGCGGCTTGCCGTTTTTCATGCGGGTGCCAGGCAGCGTCCACACGTGCTTGTCCAGATCGATTTCCGACCAGAGCATGCCAGCGACTTCCTCGCGCCTCTGCAAGGTCAGGATCATCAGCTTATAGAACGGTCCGAACGGGTAGCTGAGGGTATCGGCTGCCGCCCAAACCTCAAAGATTTCCGCGTCGCTCAGCGCCCGCTCGCGCTCGGTGGCGCCGGCCGTGATTGGCAGTTCGGCAAACGGATTTTCCGGCACCTTGCCGCGCCGCTTGCCCCAGGCGAAACATGCCCGCGCATAGGCCATCGTGCGCCCGGCAGTTACCGCCTTCCCGGCCTTCACGATCTCGTCGAGCGCGTTGACCGCAGCTGCGCGGGAGATGCGCGCCGCTGGCCGCTTCAATAGGTGCGGCAGGCCGCACCGGATCGCGCGCTCCGCTTCGGCGGCATAGCGCGGTCGGCGATGCGCCAAGTGGAGCGTCTTCCATTCCTCGATCAGCGCCTCGAAGGTCAGCGCCGACTCGGCGCGTTCGCGCTCGGCTTCCTGGCGTTGGCGTTCGCGTTCCGCTTTCGGGTTGATCCCTTTGGCGACGGCGCCAAGCCGCACCCGAGCCGCTTCGCGCGCCTGTTTGATTGTCAGGTTGCCCCACACGCCTAGCGGCTCGCGCACCTTGCGGCGCGTCGCCGGATCGGTCCACTGCGCAAGGAAGGTTCGGGTGCCCTTGGTAGTGATCCGGCAGCCCAAGCCGGGGCATACGGTGTCGAATACGAGCCGATCTTTGCGACCGTCTGCGACCCTCAGCGCGGCGAGGACTTCATCGGTGAATTTCGGCATGCGAGCCTCCGATCCCTTTTGCGGATCCTGGGCGGACCCGTTACTTGGGTCCGCTATGGGTCCGCATGGCGGTTTACGGCGGCATTAAATCAGATGGGTGAGAAAGGAGGCAAGGAAAATTGCGGATTGTGGCAATGCTTGGCGGATCCCAGCGCAAAGAAGACGCTTACTACGGATCTGGGGGTTGGGGGTTCGACTCCTCTCGGGCGCGCCAATTTCTTCAAAGGCTTATGACGCAACATGCGACGAAGCGGCAGGCTGGGCTAGCAGACTGGCTAGCAACCGGGCCCGCAGGGTTAGTACTCGACAGACCTCGAAGTCCGTGAGGTTGGGTCCGATCCTATATCGGCTGACCGCCGGCGCTGTGCCGCTTAAGCTGGGCGGCAAATTCGTGCCCAAGGGTGATGCCGCGCGGGGCCTCTGTTGGGCGGGCTGGCGCGAGTGCATTGGGAATCGAGTGGTCCGCCGACGTAATGCACGGACCCGGTGCAAGGGGGCGGGCATCGGCAGTTACCCGTAGCGCGCGATGGCGGGCTTTACTACACAAAACGAATGTGAAAGAAGCGGTTGATGGAGCCTATCTGAGCCGTTCGCTGGCGCTTGGGGTGACCGGATGATTCGTCGCTGTAATTCGCGCACCCGTGCGGGCGGTCTGTGCCGGCGGCAGGCGTTGCCGGACCAGCTCCGTTGCCGTCTGCACGGCGGCCGGGCAGGACGTCTGCCGGGAACGCCAATGCATCCGAACACGGCTGCTGCGCTGGCGGCGGGGCGCGAACGCTGGTTGCGGCGGATGCGGCTTGCGAAACAACTGGGGCTGATCACAAGATTCCCAAACGGTCGGCGCCCGCGTGGTGCGCCGAAGCTGCATTCGGATAAGCTGATTCGGAAAGCGCAGCGGATCATTGAGCGACGGGTCGAGGAGCAAGCCGAGATGGCGAAATTGCATATGGTGCCGGGCGAGGAGAGTGCGGCAGAGCTGCACCTCGAGACTGTCACGGGGAATGGCGATCCCGGACTAAACCAAGGCGAACTCCCGGTGAACTCAGCGGCCGTGGAGGACACGGGCGACAATGCTGAAGAGTTGCTGCAAGACATTTTGGTAGCATGTTTCGAAGTGCCGGGCCGGAGCCCAGGCAACCGGTATTTGTGGGACGACCTTGCGGATGGGATGGACCCCGAATTATTTGAGCGGCTCGATGCCTGGCTCGTTAAGATAATCGAGGCTTGATCGGGGAATCGCGGACGATGGGGGCACCGAAATCGAATTTGCCGGCGTGCTCGCCCAAGGAGCCGCCGGCGCTCGTCGACGAACTTGAGGCGAACACCTACTCGTCACTCTATCGGGTGCGAGACATCCTCGAGCCGCGGATCGACACTAAGCGGTTTGCCGACGACGACTGGCTCGCCGACCCTAGGAACGCCCGCATCGCCGCGTTGCAGCTCAAGTATCTCGCAATGCAGAAGGAGGTGGCGCTCGGCGTGATCTCAAACCAGATCAAACTCGGTTCGGATCACCTCGATCGCGCCCGGGTCGAAGCGAAGCGGGAAGCGGTCATCCACGAGCTTTACGAGCGTGAATTCGGCCCTAAACGATCCGCCGACGATCGATAGCGAGTAGGGCCTGCGACCCCGCAGACGCAACGAGGTTAAGTCCCAACTTTGGTGCAAAGAATGTTCCGAAGCCGATCGGAACTGGCAGAAATGCTAGGGATCGGCTCGGCGCGGATTGCAACACGATAAGAGAGGGTCCCCAACCGCGAATGGGGTAAGCGATCGGTGAAAACTCCGTTCGTTTAGGTGCGAGGGCGCTTCTCGGCGACACGCTGCCGGCGTGTGGCAATCCTGTTGAGTTCCTTGTTGATGCGATCGAGGTCGAGGTTGTCAGGATCGAACGGGCCGCCGTGCCAATAGAGCTGATCGTCGTGATCGGGATGGTGGGGATCGGCGATCGCTTCGAGGAAGCCGTAGAACCCGGGGATGCCGCCGACGTCTTCGGGTGGGCAGCGCATGGCGCCATCGACGAAGCGTGGGTAGCTCACCCCCGGATCGGCGCCGAGTTGCTTTTCGATCTGGATGCGATGCTCCCAACTGTCGCCCATGTCGTAAACATAGGTGAACCGCTTGACGCCGCGCGCGGCGAGCTCATTGAGGGGCAGGCGGGCGGGAAGGGTGTCGCGGCCGTGATGGAACTGATAGAGGTGGCCGTCGTCCCACCCCATCGCCGCCTGGATCACGGCGTGCAGCTGCCTAAGCGTCGTGGCGGCAGGCACCTCGACGCGCCGCCAGATCGATGGCTCGGTGTCGACCAGAACGATCTTCAGACGAAGGACGGCTTCGCTCATGCCGCCAGATTGGCAGGCGCGGGCGTCCAGTTCCAGGGCAACAGTTCGGAGATGCGCCCCGCCGGATGGTCAGCAATGCGGACGAGCACGTCGGCGAGGTAGTGCTGTGTGTTAAGACCGTTGAGCTTGGCGCTCTCGATCAGAGAGTAGATCGCGGCGGCGCAGCGGCCGCTTTGGTGTGCGCCGCGCGTCGATAATGATCGTTTCGGCGATCGAGCGCGCTAGGGGCTCTGCGGAGGCTCTCTGGCGCTTCCGCCGCTGGGCACGCTGTGCGGGGAATCGCTCCCCCCTTATCCAGCGGCCTCCGGAAAGGCCGGGAACGCCCCTTTGAACAAGGGAAGTCGAAGTCGCCCGCTATGACCACCTGACCCCGAAGGTGAGCGCGTCGTCAACCTGGATGCCGCCCGAGCGAAACGGGCAGCGGGTAATTCGCATTGAGCATAGTCCCGCTCCACTCGCACGACCCATCCATGAGTGCCGATTGAAACAATGTCAAAATCGGAGCCACGAGATCGGCGGGGTGAGTTGCGAGCCGCTTCTGCGACGAGCTCGCTAGAGCCACTGATGGGGCTCCCTCTGGCGCTTTCGAGCCGTTTCTTGGGTCGCTGCTGGTTCCCCTGCTCCGCTACGGCCCGGACCCATACCTGAAGAAAGGGGTAATGGAGCAGCGCAGCGTCAGCCACGCAAGGGAGACCGCGCCGGCCGCGAGGTGCTTGAATGCCTGGGCCCGAATGATTTGGGACGCGTTCTCACAAAAGAGCTTGTTGAGGCAGTTTGTCCGGAGTCCGCTTTCCCGCCGATTTGAGCCTGACACGTTGACATTGCGCGGCGGCAGCTCTGTGCCAAAGAACGAACCCGCTACCGCGGGAGAAGGCGGCCCAGATGAGCCGACAGGACAGCAACCAGGTTGATTGAGCGCAGGTGACGGGCGGGAGCTCCGTCTTGAGGATCGAGGGGTTGAAGCAC
>Ga0182036_10001646_pt1 | contig 10585 bp, 9 predicted proteins | sample sta12Cox44000080_FD_125966 | JGI IMG/M metagenome (GOLD analysis project Ga0182036, IMG submission 125966) | Lab enrichment of tropical soil microbial communities from Luquillo Experimental Forest, Puerto Rico - statoxic.12C.oxic.44.000.080 | ecosystem: Environmental > Terrestrial > Soil >...
CCCGCCAACGTGAATTGGAAGGCGGATTCCAGGTGGGGCGGCAAGGCCTGCAAGCCCGCGGTGAAGTAGCCTCCCGCGCTCTGCAGTGACGAGTAGGTGAGCTCCGCGTAAATCATCTGGTTGATGATGATCTGCTGCACGTAGGGCGACGGGTTGAAGGCCAAGAGCCCCTGGATGCCGGCTTGGATGCTCGCCGGCAGGCCGGCCAACACGGCGGGGAAGTTCTGAGCGACGTACGCGAGCTGCGAGGCGATCGTTTGCGCGTAGCTCATCTGGTTGGTGATGAACTGGTGCAGGAAAGGATTCGGATTAGCGGATATGGCAGAGGTGAAGGTTTGCAGGTTAGCGACCGTATTCTGCAAGAGCGTTTGATACGGTCCGACGCCACCGGTGGTCGCGGCAGGTTGCAGCAGCCCTTGCAGGCCGGGCAGAGCGGCGACGCTCCCGGGCAGGTTGTGCAGTGCAGTGCCGATCTGGCCGGGCAGCAGCGAAGCGGCACCGCCGTTCTCCAGAGCGCTGACAATGCCGTTGATGCTGGGGCCAACGGATCCGCCGCAGAGGCTACCCAAGAGCGAGCCCACCCACGTGCCGCCGTTAAGACCGCCCAGCAGCGAGCCCCACCGACGGGCCAGCGCCAAGACCAGCTAACAGCGTGCCGACCGATCCGCCGCCACCGAGGCCACCAAGAAGCGAGCCCACCGACGTGGTGCCGCCGCCGAGTCCGCCAAGGAGTGACCCCACCGCGCCGCCGCCACCGAGGAGTGGGAGGGCCGCCGACGGGGCAGCGGTCAGTCCCGACGTGATAGCACTGACGGCGCCGCCACTCACGCCGGCAGCCGCGCCACCGGACTGCCCGAGCAATCCTTGGGCGGGCCCATTCGCGGCGTTCAGCAGATTCTGTTCGGCATTCGCGACGTCGGTGCTCAGGTAGGCAGCCGCGCCAGAGTTCATCAAATTCACGAACTGCAGATGGAATGCCTGCGCCTGGGCGCTGAGGACCTGGTATTCCTGCCCAAACGTGTTGAACAACGCTGCGACCCCGGCCGACACCTCGTCTTGGGCCGCGGCCAGCACACCGGTTGTGGGCGCCACGGCCGATGCGCTGGCCTCGCCCAGCGTCGAGCGGATACCTGCCAAACTTTGGGCTGCCGTCCGTACCTGCTCCGGCACCGCAACGACGAACGACATATCCATCTCCCATCGAGCCCGATACGACGGTTACCTGGCGTTCACTTTGACGTGAGCGTAATTGGACGCCGTCTGCCCTCGCGGGCAAATTGGGATTCTCGTACCAATCCGGTAGCGCGGCCGCTGCGGTTTCGTTTCGCGCGCACCCATGCCGAGCGGGGAAACCAAGATCAATAAGGCGGTTGTAAGGCAAAGACAAACGCCAGTGCGCCAATTGCCGCCGCAAACTGTCCATACAACAAACACGCGGATTAAGACTGCGAAAACCCGCTCAGAAAACTAGGCACGCAGTTCGGCGCCGACCGCCTCGGCGGCGCGGCGCACCGCGGCGTCGCGAGCGGCGCTGGCGTCGTCTTCGGTCAGGGTGCGATCGGGCGCCCGGAAGCGCAGGGCGAAGGTCAGCGATTTGCGATCCTCGCCAACCTGCGGACCGGTGAAGACGTCGAAAAGTTGGATGTCCTCCAGCAGTTCGCCGGCACCCTCCCGGACTGCGTCCGCCACCGCCTGAGCGGGCACGTTGACGGGCACCACGAGGCTGACGTCCTGGAACACGGCCGGAAACGGCGACACCCTGGGCGCCGGCAACGCGTCGACGACGGGAATCGCATCGAGGTTGAGCTCGACTGCGCAGGTGCCTGTGGGTAGGCCCGACCGCTCGATCACGGCGGGATGCAGCTGCCCCGCGTGACCGACGGGCGTTTCCCCGACGAGCACTTCGGCACATCGACCCGGATGCCACGGCAGATGCTGGGCCGCCCGGAAACTGACGTCGATTCCACTGGCGCGCGCAATGATTCGCACCGCCTCGAGGGCGTCGGCAGTTTCGGCTCGCCGGCCGGGACCCCAGGGTCCCCGCCGTTCACGCAGGCCGGCCAGCACCGCGGCGACGTGCTGCGGTTGCCGCGGCAATGACGAGTCCAGCAAGGCGATCTCGGCGTCGGTCGGCCGCCGGTGGACGGGGATGAGCTCGACGCCGTGAGTTTCCTCGGTGGGCTGGACCACTTGCGCCAGGGCGTACAGCGCGACGTCGGGGAGACCGCGAGATACGTTGCGCACCAAGGCTTCCAGCAAAGCGGGCAGCAGCGTGGTGGCCAGGTGCGGACGGTCGGCCTCCAGCGGATTGAGAACTTGCGTCGTTGCGCGTCGCAGGTCTTCGGCCGGTAAGCCCCAGAGGTCGAAGACGCCCGCGGGCAGGAACGGGGTGGGCAGGATCTCGACGTAACCGGACTGGGCCAGTGACTTACCGATTCCGCGCCGGCGCTTTTGCACCGCGGTGAGCCCCGCGCCCGCGGGAGCCGAGGGCAGCACCGGCGGTATGACCTCCAGCCCCTCCAGCCGCATGACCTCCTCGACAAGGTCTGCGGACTGCAGCAGATCGGGTCGCCAACTCGGCGGTGTGACGATCAGGATGTTGTCGTTCTCGGCCACCGCAGCGCCGATTTGGGCCAGTCGCCTGGCGGTCGTGCCCGGGGCGTAAGCCACGCCGGCGACGCGGTCCGGCAGGTCGACGGCGATCCGGATCGGCGGCAGCGACCAGTCATCGCGCGGCGGGTCACCCCGCCAATCCGTCAGAGTGTCCGACACCGCTCCCCCGGCGACGTCGACGAGCAACGTGGCGCACCGGTCCAGCGCGGCCACCGAAATGGCCGGGTCCACCCCACGCTCATAACGACGCGCGGCCTCGCTGGGCAGGTGCAGCCTGCGCTGGGTGCGCGACACCGCGGCCGGGTCCCAAACCGCGGCCTCCAGCAAGACGTCGGTGGAATCGGCACGCACTTCGGTGCTTGCCGCCCCCATCACGCCGCCGATCGCCGCGGTCGCCACCTCGTCGACGATGAGAACATCGGCCGGATCGAGCCGGCGCTCGATGTCATCGAGGGTGACGACGGTCTCGCCGGGCCGGGCGAACCGCACCCCGAAACCGCCGGTGATGCGCTTGCGGTCATGGGCGTGCATGGGGTGGCCCAGTTCCAGCATCACGTAATTCGTGACGTCCACTGCCGGGGAGGTCGCGCGGATGCCGCACAGCAGCAGCCGGCGCTGCAGCCACCACGGCGACACGGCGCCGGGGTCGATGCCGATGACCGGGCGCAGCGCGAACCGGCGCACGCCCGTTTCGGCCTGCACCCTCAGCGGCCAGGCCTCCCCTGCCACCGGCAGGGGCTTGACGTCCGCAGGGTCGACGAAGTCCAGCCCGTAGGCACACGCGATCTCGCGGGCCAGGCCACGCACCGACATGCAGTAGCCACGATCGGGGGTGATCGCCAGGTGGAAGACCACGTCGTCTAGCCCCAGCACCCCCGCACCGTCGGCTCCCGGCGCGGCGGTTTCGGGCGGCAGCACCAGGATCCCGGAATGGTCGGCGCCCAAACCGAGTTCGGCCGCCGAGCAGATCATTCCGTCCGAGTTACGGCCGTAGGTCTTGCGGGCGGTGATGGCAAAGCCGCCGGGCAGTGTGGTGCCCGGCAGTGCCGCCACAATCAGGTCGCCGACCACGAAATTCGTCGCTCCACAAACGATCTCGCGTGGCCGATCCTCACCGACATCCACCACGCAGGCCCGGATCGGCTTCTTGAACTCGGTCAGCTCTTCGATACCGGTCACTCGCCCCACGGTCAGCGGGCCGTCGACCGGACCGAGGGTGACGACCTCTTCGATCTCGTGGCCAATGCGCACCAGCGTCTGCTCGAGGTCGCCGGGGGCGACGTCCCAGCCCGGGGCGCCCGCGGCCACGGCTTCACGCAACCAGCTATAGGGAACGCGCATCAGGCACCCACCCCGAACGGCAACGAAAACCGGACATCGCCCTCGACCATGTCGCGCATGTCCGGGATCCCGTTGCGGAACTGCAGGGTGCGTTCCAGGCCCATTCCGAATGCGAAACCGGAATACACGTCCGGGTCAATCCCCGCGGCCCGCAACACATTCGGGTGCACCATTCCGCAGCCGCCCCACTCCACCCAGTCGGCGCCGCCCTTCTTGTCGGCAAACCAGACGTCGACCTCGGCGGACGGCTCGGTGAACGGGAAGAAGTGTGGCCGTATCCGGGTGCGCGCGGAAGGACCGAACTCGGCGCGCGCGAACGCGTCCAGCGTTCCTCGCAGGTGCGCCATGGACAGGCCGCGGTCCACCGCCAAGCCCTCGACCTGGTGGAACACGGGCGTGTGCGTCGCGTCGAGTTCGTCGGTGCGGAACGTGCGGCCGATGGAGATGATGTAGACGGGCAGCTCGTGCGCCAGCAACGTGCGTACCTGCACCGGCGAGGTATGCGTGCGCAGCAGCTGGCGCGAATCCTCCGGCGCGATATAGAACGTGTCCTGCTCGCTGCGCGCCGGGTGGTCGGCGGGGAAGTTGAGAGCATCGAAGTTGAACTGCTCGGTTTCGACTTCCGGCCCCTCCGCCAGTTCCCATCCCATTGCGATGAAAGTATCGGCGATGTGTTCGGCCAATATCGTGATCGGGTGCCGGGCGCCCGGCGGCTGCCGGGTCGACGGCAAGGTGACGTCGATGCCTTCGGCGACCAGCACCGCCGCGTCGCGCTCGGCGCGCAGCGTCACCAGCCGTTCGTCGTAGCTGCGCTGGGCCTCGACGCGCGCGGCGTTGACGCGCTTCCCGGCATCGGCGCGCTCCTCCTTGGGGACGCTGCCCAGCGCTTGTCGCGCCAGCGCCAGCGGCGAGCGGTCACCGAGGTGCTCGGTCTTGACGCGCGCCAATGTGTCCAGACCGTCGGCAAGTTCGATGGCTCGTTTCGCGGCGGTGACCGCCTTGGCCAAGGCTTCCGGCGATAGGTCGACGGGTTGATCGCCCACGCGGCGACACTCTCCTTGCTGACGAGGCTATTCGGACAGGCGGCGCGACACGGCGGCGGCGCAAGTGCCGATCATAAGTTATGCGGTGCACGGCGCTTTGCGCGTGCTTCGAAGGTCGCCGGCGAGGCGCTCAGCCGGCCAAGACCGGCTGCGGACCGGTCAGCACGTGGTCCGGCGCCGGCGTGACCGGCAGCGCACTGCGTCCGGCGACTAGTTGAACGATCTTGTGGGCCGCCAACGCGCCCAGCACGCCGAACGCCGGCGCGGCGGCCATCGTCCCCCAGTGGTGGGCCAGGATCAGGAAACCGAACCCCGAGGACGCCGCCAGCATGAGGAACCGCACCGGCGTCCACCGGACCGGCTGCCGGAACCGTGCGGACACCAGCACGCCCAGGACCACGGCGACGGTGTGACCGGCGTCGGTGAAATCGCCACCGATGATTGCGGCGGCCAGGCCCGCCGAGACCCACCAGCCGACCCACGCCGCCCGCCAGCGCGACGGAATCACCGCCGTCATCGCTCCCAAAGCGGCAAGGGCGCCGTAGCTCATCCCGACGTCGCTCGCTCGTGTGATCGACGACGGCATCCAGCCGAACTCGACCGCGGCGGCGAGAGCAGCGGCCACCACCAGCGTCGCGCCGATATGGCCGACGAGGAACGCCACGACGAGCCGGATGGTGCGTAAATGCAGTTCCGCCAGTGCGAGCAGGCAGGTCAGGAAAGGCAACCAGAAGTAGAGCGGACCGGCGTCGACGACCAGCGCGCTGCCCAGCAGGGTTCCCACGTGGCCATGGGCCAGGTTGTGCAGGTTGGTGCTGGCGCGCTGCACGAGTACGTCATGCGCGTGCGGGCCGAGCACCAGGATGGCGCAGCTGATGGCAAGCAGAACCGCCGCGTACCCTACCGTGAACTGAACCCGGGCCAGCCGGGCGAAGATGCCCCCAATCATTGCCATCCATTATGTCGGCTAATTTGTTTCGGAAGTGTGATCAGAGCCTGTCAACTCCTTAAGAGTCCTGATCCGGTATATCCCCAGGTCTGTCGGAACGCCGGTGGTTTTGGGCGCAAAAATGGGTTTACGTGCACGTTTGGCGACGACGCCCAATGCCTCCAGCTCGTTTTGCGATATCAGATCCAGCGTCGAGCTTGACACCATGATTCCGCCTTTTGTGGCGCGTTCCATAACGCGCGCGGCGATGTTGACGTCGACACCCAGCCAGTCCGCGGCCATTCGCTGCGGCCGGCCGGTGTGGATACCGACCCGCATCCGCGGTGTATAGCCGGCCACCTCGACCGATTTCAGCGCCGCCTTGGCGACCAGCACCGCCCGCAGGGCGACCGTCGGATCGCGGAAGACCGCCATGATTCCGTCGCCCATGCGTTTGACGATGTGCCCACCGGCATCGAGCAGCGGCGGTTCGACGGCCCGCGCCACCTGGCGAAGCAGGGCAAGGGCCGCCTCGTCACCGGCTTGCAATGACCACGTCGAGAAGCCGACCAGGTCGGTGAATACCAGCGTCACCTCCGGGTTTGCCGGCCGCCGCGAAACCCCCTCGGTCAACGCCTGCCACACCTGCAACACGCCGAGGCTGACCTCGCGCGACGCCGCACCGCGATCCCCCAGCAGCCGGTCGGCAGCTCGCGCCGCCGCTCGCGGACCACCCTCGCCCGCGGTGGACAGCGGGTCACCGAACTCGGGGTCTCCCGGCAACAGCCGTCGCGCACGCCGGAAAAACGCCACCACGCCGGGGCTGCGATTTGTGCTGTGCAACCACTCCGCCGGGGACCGCCGTTTAGCGTCGGCAGGCGGCGAAACCGTGGTCACCGCCTCTTCGGACGCGCCCGGGTCCGGATCGGAAGGCGCGAGTTCCACTTGGCCAGGGTAGGTGGTTTCGGGAGAGGCGGGCAATCACGATCCCCCGTTTGTGTTACAGCTCGCACGATTCGGCCATGGGCTCGCCGCATAGGGCTCCGCAGCCCTCAGAACCTAGGGAATGCACCAACCTGCCGCGGGGCTGGAATGAAGCCGCCCAACTCTGTACCGCCCAATGTGACGGTCACAAGCGCGATGAGTTGAGGCGCTCCGCCACCGCCAGCGGCACCGGTCCTCCGAAGGAGAAGGGGTTCCCGAAAACCGATCCGTCCACGGCGACGAAAACCGATCCGTCCACGGAGACCGTGGCCGCCCCGTCCGGAAATATCGTGTCCCTTACCCTCACCACACCGACGGGAGTTCGAACGCGACCAAGAGTGGTGACTTTTGGGCCCGGATTGCTCGGAGGCGGATTGCTCGGAGGCGGAGGGGCGCTGTCGGTGACGGCGGCGGGAGTGCCGCCACTGCCCAGTGTCTGCTGGGCGTTGGCGATCTCGGTGCTCAGATAGGCGGCCACGCCACCGTTCAATAAGCTCACGAACTTCGAGTGAAAGGCCGCCGCTTGGGCGCTGACGGTTTGGTACCCCCGGGCATACGTGGCGAACATCGACTGCACGGCCGCCGACACATCATCAGCCGCCATGGCAGCCGCCCCCGTCGTGGGGCCCGCCGCCGCCGCATTGGCCGCGCTCAGCAACGAACCAACGGCCTCCAGATGCCCGGCCGCCGACGTCACCGCATCAGACGTCACGCTCAGAAACGACATTGGTCCCCTTTCGACTCACACGAGAAATCAGGACGTAATTGCGGACGAAGGAGCATATCGCCATCAGACGCACGTAACAGTCAAAATCCCTGTGGCACTTGAAGCCGGCTACAGCACTCCTCTGGTGGGTGTGCGCCGAACTGGTCACTGAGGCCGACCACATGCCGTCGACGCCCGCGCACTCCGCGTGTACTCCTCATGCTCGGCGGGCGCACGAAACCGTGTGGTTACGGGCTTGCGACGCGGGCGTCGAAAGTGGATAACACCCCTGGGGATATGTCCCGAAATCGTAGACAACGTGCGTTGTCAAAGTTATCGTGAGCGCAGTTAGGAGCAGGAGGTCGAGATGACTGCCATTTCAACGACATCCGCAAATCCGCTCGGGCCTGACTCACTGACTTGGAAATATTTCGGCGACCTCCGCACCGGCATGATGGGCATCTGGATCGGCGCGATCCAGAACATGTATCCGGAACTGGGCGCGGGCGTCGAAGAGCATTCGATCCTGCTGCGCGAGCCTTTGCAGCGGGTGGCCCGGTCGGTGTATCCGATCATGGGCGTGGTCTACGACGGTGACCGGGCAGCCGAAACCGGCCAGCAGATCAAGGGCTACCACCGCACCATCAAGGGCGTCGACGGCACGGGGCGTCGTTATCACGCCCTCAATCCGGACACCTTCTACTGGGCCCACGCGACGTTCTTCATGCTGGTCGTCAAGGTGGCCGAGTACTTCTGCGGAGGCCTGACCGAGGCCGAGAAGCGACAGCTGTTCGAAGAGCACGTGCAGTGGTACCGGATGTACGGGATGAGCATGCGGCCGGTCCCCAAATCGTGGGACGAATTTCAGGAGTACTGGGATCGGGTCTGCCGCGAGGAGCTGGAAATCAACCAGGCGACGATGGACATCTTCCAGATGCGGATTCCCAAACCGAAGTTCGTGCTGATGCCGACGCCCATCTGGGACCAAATGTTCAAGCCGCTGGTGGCAGGCCAGCGCTGGATCGCGGCGGGACTATTCGAGCCCGCGGTTCGCGAGAAGGCGGGGATGCACTGGACGCCGGGCGACGAGGTGTTGCTGCGCATGTTCGGCAAGTTCGTCGAGCTGGCTTTCCTGGCGGTTCCCGACGAAATCCGTCTGCACCCGCGGGCGCTGGCCGCTTACCGCCGCGCCCAAGGACGGGCTGCCAGCAACGCGCCCTTAGTCGAGGCCCCGGCGTTCGTGGCACCGCCGCGTGACCGCCGCGGGCTGCCGATGCATTACTTTCCGCCAGGTTCCCGGTCCCCCCTCGACCCGGCCCGAGCCCTCATGGAACGCGCGGGATCGCTGGTGCACAGCACGCTCTCGATCGCGGGCCTACGTCCCGCCCGCGGCCGCAGCAGAGCTGCATAAGGCCGCCTGGGCACCTCGGCCCGGCGCCATCGAGTCTGCGATGACAGCGCGATTTCCGGCTTCGGGTGGCCGTACACGCAGAGTCGAATCCCTCACCGCAGGCTCGATGGTAGGCAAGCCGTCACGCGCTTAGCCGCAGCGCCGCTCAGCCAAAGCAGCCCAGCGCCCGCGCGCTCTGGTAGAGACAGATCGCCGCGGCGGAGGCCACGTTCAGGCTCTCCGCGGCGCCGGACATCGGAATGCGCACGCGGTGGTCGGCGCCGTCGGCGATCTCGGCTGACAAGCCGTGCGATTCAGGCCCGAACAGCCAGGCGGTCGGCGCGGCGAGTTCGGCGTCGGCGAGGGACGTCTCGCCGTCCACCGTGGTCGCCAGCACCTGCAGCCCGGCGGCTCGCAACGCGCCGACTGCGGCGTGGGCGTCGGGCGCGACGACAACCGGAATCGCGAAGATGCTGCCCGCGGAAGCGCGCAGACACTTGCCGTTGTACGGGTCGACGCTGTGCCCGCCCAGGATCACAGCCGCCGCCCCCATCGCATCGGCGATGCGGATTATCGTGCCCGCGTTGCCCGGCTCGCCGATTCCGACAGCAACCGCAACCAGCCGCGGTGAGCCGGCCAGCACGTCCGCCAGCCCGGTCGCCGGCATGTCGCAAACCGCGAACAGCCCCGTCGGAGTGACGGTGTCGGAGAGCGCTTTTGCGGCCCGCTCACTCACCAGGTGAACCGGCCACTGAGCGGTGTCGAGTAAGGACGAATACCGCTGGGCCGCGGACTCGGTGACGAAGACATCCCGAACCAGCCCGCGCGCTGAGGCGGCCTCAACGAGGTTGACGCCTTCGGCGAGAAAGCGTCCGGCGCGCCGTCGGGCGACTTGTCGATGCAATTTGACCGCCGCGGCCACCCTGGCCGAGCGTTCGGTGAGCACCGCCATCGTCGACGAGCTAGGCAGCCTCTCCCGAATCCGAGGGCGCGTTGACGTCCTCGGGCAGCGCCGCCCGCGCGACGTCGACGAGCGCGGTGAACGCCGCCGGATCGGTGATCGCGATGTCGGCGAGGTTCTTACGGTCCACCTCGACTCCCGCGGCCTTCAGGCCCTGGATCAGCCGGTTGTAGGTGATGTCATTGGCGCGCGCGGCCGCGTTGATCCGCGAGATCCACAATTTGCGGAACTCGCCCTTGCGCGCGCGGCGGTCGCGGTAGGCGTACTGCAGCGAATGCAGCTGCTGCTCTTTGGCTTTGCGGTAGAGGCGGGATCGCTGGCCGCGATAGCCTTTCGACGCCTTCAGGACGCTGCGCCTCTTCTTGTGGGCGTTGACTGCCCGCTTTACGCGTGCCATGGATGTTCCTACTCTCGTTCAGACGTAAATGGTCAGGTGCCGGAGGTCCGGGGCTCGCTCAATCGAGGCTCAGCCGTTCAGCAGCGAGTTGACCCGCTTGGTGTCGTTGGCTGAATCCGTTGTGCGGCCGTCCAGCCGCCGGGTTCGTTTGGTCGGCTTGTGCTCGAGCAGATGCCGGCGATTGGCTTTCTGGCGGACGATCTTTCCGGTGCCGGTGCGCCG
>Ga0182036_10001650_pt1 | contig 10575 bp, 10 predicted proteins | sample sta12Cox44000080_FD_125966 | JGI IMG/M metagenome (GOLD analysis project Ga0182036, IMG submission 125966) | Lab enrichment of tropical soil microbial communities from Luquillo Experimental Forest, Puerto Rico - statoxic.12C.oxic.44.000.080 | ecosystem: Environmental > Terrestrial > Soil >...
CGGAAGAGAAGAAGGAACCGGCGGCTCCGCACGGCGGCGGCATGGGCGGAATGTATTAATCAGTGGCTAGTAGCTAGTCAAATGCGTAGTTAATCGAAAAGGTCTCGCGTATGTGAGGCCTTTTCTTTTGCGATGCATCGTATCAGGGCACGGCTTCAGTCGTGCCGAACAAAGCCATTTGTGAATTCGGGCTTCAGCCCCTGATCTGGGTGCCCACTCAACCTTCCTTTGGTTGAGTGGGGGTTTTCCGTTTGGATCACTGAAATTCTGAAAAAATAAGGCTTTTTGCGGCGCTCATCCTGAGTAAGGGTAGCGAGAAAAATCGCGGTCTGAGTCGAAAGATCTGCTGGTCTCTTAGCGAAATCGCACGCGCATCCGGTTAGGTCCCAGAAAGCCTGGTCGCGCTAGGCGGACACGATTCCTCTTATAATCGGGTCGGTGATCTCCTTCGCTTTGTCTTTGTCCTAACAATGCTCCCTAGTGAAAATTTCGGCGTCCTGTTGCGTAACTGGCGCGGCGTTCGGCGCGTCAGCCAGTTGGACCTGGCACTCGATGCAGAGATCTCAACGCGTCATCTGAGCTGCGTCGAGACTGGCCGCGCACAGCCGAGCCGGGAGATGGTCCTGCGTCTTGCCGAGGCGCTGCGGGTTCCATTGCGTGAGCGCAATGCGCTGCTGCTCGCGGCCGGCTATGCGCCGCTCTATCGTCACACTAGTCTCGATGCACCTGACCTAGAGGCGGCACGCCGGGCTGTGGAGGTTCTCATAGCGCAACTTGAGCCGAATCCCGTACTCGTAATGGATCGCTATTGGAACATCCTGAGGATGAATGCTGGTGCACAGCGCATCCTTGCCCTCTTCCCCGGCTGCGATTCTGTTACGCCTCTGAATGGCCCCCGCCTTGTATTTCATCCTCAAGGGCTGCGGCCCTTCATTGAAAACTGGAACGTGCTCGCCGCACCCATCACTCGGCGGGTACATCGCGAAGTTGCTGACAACCCTTCTGACGAGACGTTGAAGTGTTTCTTCGAGGAGTTGCTCAGCTATCCTGGCGTGCCGAGCCGCTGGCGCACACCCGATCTCGATGGCACTCCTCCGCCGTTCTTGACCATCAATTACAAGTGGAAGAACTCGACGCTTCGCCTGTTTTCTGCGCTGACTACCTTGGGCACGCCGCTGGATGTTGCACTGCAGGAACTGCGCATTGAAACTCTTTTCCCCGCAGATGAAGCCACGCGCACTATAGTGAATCGCCTGGCCGACCCGGCGCTTTAGCAACAGAACGCTCCCCTACAGCGCTCCACCACAACCCCTGTTCTGCATGACCTCCGAGGTCATGGACAGCATTCGTTCTCCATCGAATACTGATCCCCGAAAGCCTCGGTGAGACCGAGCACATTTCTCGAATGGAGGACGCTCTAACATGCGGCTCACAACCAGCATAGTTATCGTGTTGATTTCCTCACTGGCGTTTATTCCTGCTCAAGGGCAGGCGAAAGATACCGGTGATACCGACACGATCAAGCAACTCGAACAGGATATGGGAAATGCAATGGTGGCAGGCGATATCGAAAAGCTCAGTCAGATCTACGCCGACAATTTCGCAACCGTCGGCTCCTCCGGCGAGGTTGTCACTAAGCAGACCCTTTTAAGCGATTTCAAATCCTTCCATGACCAACTCGAGTGGTTTGAAAATGGGCCTATAGACGTGCAGGTGTATGGCAATGTTGCCGTGGCCTCTGCCCGTGTCAAAGAAAAGAGGAACCGGGACGGAAAAGATACCAGCGGTGAGTTTGTTTGGATGGATCTTCTCGAGAACCGGGGCGGCAAATGGGTGGTCGTGCGCAGCGCGGGCGCCAGGTTGAGCCGTTAGCTGGCGTGAGCCAGCTCGCGAAACCCTGAGCGAGCAGGTGGCTGCGGATGATCGACGAGGATCTTCTGCCTTCAGTTGCGAAAGGATCGGCTAAGAGTCCTGAAAGCCGGTTGCCCCACTTAACCTTCCGTTGGTTGAGTGGGGCTCTTCATTTGGCATCAGCATCTTGTAGGTGGCCCCCAATTGCCTTCGTTTGGCAATCGTGGGTTCGCATCGACAAACCTCACCACATCGCTCCGCATCTCCCAAAGTAAGGTGAAACTCTGACAACTCACATTGAAACCTGCGAAGAATCCCCCGTCGATTCCGACTCTATGGCGAGAAATTGGCTCCTGTCAGGGTATCGGCAAATGGCATCCCATGCTGCGGTTGTAGCGGGTTTCGGCGAGACCCCCTGCTCAGTTCGGAACGTTACCTCACAGGGCGGCCAAAAACGGATCGAGCGCCTGCGCGAAGTAAATCCCGCCGAGCACTATTACCGTTACGACATCATTTCCAAGCAGATGCCGGTCTCACAGTATAAAGGGTGAACTTCGCATCCAGGACTGCGGTGACCGCACCAGCCTCGTTCTCTGGAGCAGCACCTTCCGAGTGAAAGCAGGCGACGAAAGCAAGACTGCCAGCCCCAGCGCCCGGAACCGCCGCAGCCACACATACCCGGTTTCCGGGCTGATCCCGAAGCTTTCGCACAGCTCCGTCATGGTGTGCCCACCTCGTTTATACTCCACGACGAATCGTACCTTCTCCTCCATCACAGCTCGCTTTCCAAGGTATGCCGTCCTTCTACATGCCACTGGGCTCTCTGCGCAGTGTCAGGAGTGCTCCCGGTCTGTTTTGTCAGGGATCCGCGCGGTCTGTACCGGGTGCAAATAACCCTCCTCCCACCTGCCTAACATATCCATACTTCTGCCGACAGGCATATACTTGAGTCGTACCAAGAATAGCCGAAACACCAGTATCACCGCCGATTCGCACGTCGCATTGGCGTTATGAACCGCCGCGTTCCGTAGCTATGCAAGCTTTCACTCGCGCATTGAGGCATACCTTTATGCACAGAAATACTCTCCTGACGTTCCTCCGCCAATGCACAGCTATCTTCTGCATTGCAGCACTCGCGTCCGGCACCGCAGCCGTGGCAAACCCCACACCGCCGCCTCAGGCTACATCCCAGGATCAGTCGGCGCTGCTGCCCGCCGATCAGCTCGACTCGCTGGTCGCGCCTATCGCGCTCTATCCCGACCCGATGCTGAGCAATGTCCTCATGGCATCCACTTATCCGCTGGAGATCATTCAGCTCCAGCAGTGGCTTAGCCAGAACAAGAATCTAAAAGACAAGGCTCTGGCTGACGCGGTGGCTAAACAAAATTGGGACCCGAGCATTCAGTCCCTCGCGGCCTTGCCTGACCTCGTCAAGCAACTCGCCGATAACATCAAGTGGACGACCGATCTCGGTAACGCTTTCCTCGCACAGCAGGACGATGTTATGGCCGCCGTGCAGCGCATGCGCAAGACCGCGCAAGACAAGGGCAATCTCAAATCCAACGAGCAGATGAAGGTCGAAACGAAGACCGTCGAAAGCAAACAGGTCATTGTTATCGAGCAGGCGAATCCGCAAGTCGTTTACGTGCCCAGCTACAACCCAACGGTTGTGTACGGACCTCCCGTTTATGCTTACCCGCCTATTGCCTATCCACCCCCGGGTTACTATGCCGCGGGAATGGCCATATCGTTCGGCGTCGGCGTTGCCATGGGAGCAATGTGGAGCGGCGGCTGGTGCTGCGGTTGCGGATGGGGCGGCGGCAACAACAATATCACCATCAACAACAATAACAACTTCAACCGCAACTCTAATTTCAACCGCAATAACATCCAGGGCGGCAACCGCGTGAACGGCGCCAACCGCGGCAACTCTGGCTGGCAGCACAATCCTTCGCATCGCGGAGGCGCGCCTTACTCCGACCGCCAGCTTGCTAACAAGTATGGCGGTACGGCTAGAGGTGATTCATTGCAAAGCCGCCAGAATAACGCCCGACAGCGCCAGCAGGCGGGCGCGGGCACGCGGGATGTGGCCAATCGTGGCGGCGCGGGTGCCGGGAATCGCGGCGGAGTGGGCGGTCCTGGCGGCGTGGGTGGTGCCGGCGGTCGCGGCGGAGTGGGCGGTCCTGGGGGCGCGGGTGGTGCCGGCGGCGTAGGTGGTGCCGGCGGTGTAGGTGGTGCCGGCGGCCGCGGCGGAGTGGGCGGTCCTGGCGGCGCGGGTGGTGCCGGCGGCGTAGGCGCAGCCGGTAATCGTGGCGGCGGTGATCGCGTCGGCAACCAGCGCGTCCCAAACAGTCCTAGCGCGAACAATCGCAGTGCCTTCGGCGGCAGCGGCATGAGCGGCAGCGGCGCCCGTGCCAGCCAGTCCCGCGGGGCTTCCAGCTTTGGCGGCGGTGGCGCCCGTGGCGGTGGCGGAGCTCGCGGTGGAGGAGGAGGACGTCGCCGTTAGGTGCGGAAACCATCATGAGCATTCATCAAGCAGCGGGTCACCCGAGAAGATCGAAGATGCCTGAGAGTGTCATCCTGAGCGAAGCGAGTCCTTCCTTTGGACGAGCGGAGTCGAAGGACCCCTTTGTTTCGCATGCCTCTCGGGAAGCCCGCCTTTTCAATCGCACGAAGTTGTTTTTCGATCCAGCGAGGCGATAATGCAATCGACAAAATTCAAATCACTCAACCGCAATACGACTCTCGTCCTGATACTGTGCTGCTTGTCTTCCCTGATCGCATTCGGACAAGCCCAGCCCGCAACCCAAACCGCATCCGCACCTCCTGCGAAACCCTCCGTCGCGGCCACTCCCCCCGCCGGCGCACGCGCCTTCGCCACACCCGACGCTGCCGCAGACGCGCTGGTCAAGGCTGCCGCTGACTTCAACGTTGACGAGCTTCTGGCGATCTTGGGCTCTGAAGGCAAAGACATCGTTGCCTCGAAAGACACGGTGCAGGACAAGAACCATGCGGAGCAGTTCGCAAGCGACGCCGCGGCGAAGAAGACCGTGGAAATCAGCAAGTCCAATCCCGACCGCGCCACCCTCGTCGTCGGCAACAACGATTGGCCGCTTCCCGTGCCACTCATCAAGGTCAACGACAAGTGGTATTTCGACGCCAAGCAGGGTAAGCAGGACATTCTCTACCGCCGCATCGGCGCCAACGAACTCGACGCCATCACCGTCTGCCGCGGCTACGTCTCGGCACAAATCGAATACGCTTCGACGGTTCACGATGACTCGGGCATCAACCAGTACGCGCAGAAGATCATCAGCACTCCCGGCAAGCAGGACGGCCTCTATTGGAAAGACGCTGACGGCAAGTCCGCCGGTCCCATCGGCAAGCAGGTTGCCGATGCGCTGGAAGAGGGTTACTCAAGCAAGAAAGAGGGTTTTCACGGCTACTACTTCAAAATTCTGAAAGGCCAGGGTAAGGACGCTTCCAATGGCGCGATCAACTACGTCATCGAAAACGTCATGATCGGCGGTTTCGCGCTGGTAGCAGTGCCCGTCGAGTATCGTGTCACCGGCGTGAAGACGTTCATCGTCAACTACGACGGCGTCGTGTACCAGAAAGACCTCGGTCCCAACTCGCTGGAAATCGTCAAGAAGATGGAGCTCTACAACCCCGACAAAACCTGGCAAGCGACCAACGACGCCTGGCCCGAGAGCGTCGAATACGGCGAGAGCAGCGAGTAACGATCGGTTTGGGATGCCCCGTTCTACCGCCTTCCTTTGGCGGTAGAGCGGGGTGGACACCTGTGGACACTTGTTGTTGCGTTCCCAAAACTCGAGGCTGATTTTTTGATCCGTGTCATCTGTGTTGGTTAATTTGGGCCTTTTCACTGAGGTATGGCCGATACGCACCCCGATCACCCTACCATCTCCGCGCAAGAAGCGCTGCAACGCCTCATCGAAGGCAACGAGCGCTTTCTTCGCGGAGAAGCCCGCTTCCCTACCGTTTGCAAAGAGACACTCGCCGACCTCGCAAGAGGACAACATCCGTACGCGACCATCCCCGGTTGCTGCGACTCGCGCGTTCCCCCCGAGCTCCTTTTCGACGCCAACTTTGGCGAGCTCTTCATCGTTCGCATCGCCGGCAATGTCGTCTCTGCGGAAGTCATGGGCAGCTTGCAGTACGCCGGATCGCATCTGCACACACCGCTATTCGTCATCCTGGGTCATCAGGGATGCGGCGCTGTCGCGGCTGCACTCGATACCAGAGCGCATGGCACCGAGCACAAGTCGCGTATCCAGATTCTGGTGGATGGCATCGAGCCCGGACTCTCCGACCCAGATCCGCATCTTTCCCCCGAAGCGCAACTTGAAAAGGCGGTGGAAGAGAACCTTCGCTGGTCCATCGGCCAACTGCTCGCTACGCCGGAAGGAAAGAGCGCCGTAGAAGGAGGCCGGGCAACAATCATCGGCGCGATGTACGAAATCGCAACCGGGAAAGTGCGTTTTCTTGCCTAAGAATCCCGATATTCAGGTTTGTCGCCATTTACACTGATAAGTTGCAAGGAAACGGCCTTGACCGAGCGTCTCTACTACAACGACCCCACTCTGCTCCAGTTCGACGCCACCGTGACGGGCGTCGAAGACCGGGGTGAGCAGGCAGTTGTGACACTGGACCAATCGGCCTTTTATCCCACTAGCGGCGGACAGAAATCCGACACCGGACTCCTATACGCGATGGCGAACGGCTCCCGCCTGCGTGTCATCGACGTTCAGGAACAGGAGGAGAGCGGCGAGCTGGTGCATCTTGTTGAGTGTCCCCCGGGTTGGCTGCGACCAGGCGTGCAGGTTCGTGGCGAAGTGAATTCCGCTCGCCGTCGTGACCACATGCAGCAGCACTCTGGCCAACACGTGCTCTCGGCAGCGTTTGAGCGGTTGTTCGGGTTCGCCACGGTTTCTTTTCACATGGGAGATGAAAGCTGCACCATCGATCTCGCGACGGGCAAGCTCACCGCTGAACAAGTCGCGGCTGCGGAGCGCTTGGCCAATGAAGCCATCTTTGAAGACCTCCCGGTCGCAATCCGGTATGCAACTCCGGAGGAGACGCGTGCTATGGGCGTACGCAAGATTCCCGCAGCCGGGCGCGAAAAGCTCCGCCTGATCGATATCCGCGACTTCGATCTGAACGCGTGCGGTGGCACGCACGTTCGCAGCACCGGACAGATTGGCGGGATTGTTCTGCGCAAGACGGAGAAGGTGAAACAGGGCGTTCGAGTCGAGTTCGTTTGCGGCTTGCGCGCTGTTGCCACATCGCGCCGCGATTTCCAGGCCCTGACTGAAGCGGGCTCAGTTTTCTCATCCCATCTATGGGATGTGGGGCATCAGGCGCTGAAGTTGCTGGAAGAAGTAAAGAGTGGCCAGAAAGCGCAGCATCGGCTGCTGGAAGAAATCGCCGAGTTGCAGGCCGCCGATCTGCTGCGCAGGGCGGAAGAACGGCCTGCGGGCACTGGTCAAAAGTTCCTGATGCAGTTCTTCGCGGACCGGAATCTTGAGTTCATCAAGCTGCTGGCGCTAAAGCTGGTTCGTCTGGAAAAGGCTGCGGTGCTACTTGGCTGCGGCAGCAATCAACCGTCGCTAGTGTTTGCCCAGACATCTGGACTCGCCAATGACATGGGCAGCCTTATGAAAGAGACCACGCAGAAACTGGGTACGCGGGGCGGAGGCAACCGCGACATGGCACAAGGCGGGGCGCGGGACGTCGCCAGCGCAGAACAAGCGCTTCGCGAAGCCGCGAGCAAGTTAGGATAGGAGCGCGTCGAGACAGATTTTCACCACGGAGGTCGCGGAGAACACAGAAAAGACGAGGATAAAAACTCCGTGCTCTCTGTGTTCTCTGTGATGAAATCAGCTCCTCGTACGCGATAGGAGTACGGTGGACAATCGCCTCATTCTCATCACGGTTCTGATTCGCCTTGGCGTGGCTGCGGCGATCAGCAGTGTGCTGGTACGCGCGCGCCGCTTTCGAGTGCTGCTCTTCCGCGAAGAACGCACCCTGGGCGAGAAGATCGAAGTAGTCCTGGTCATCGGGATTCCGATTGCTTTGGGCGTTCTGGTTCGAGGATGGGTTAGGAACTTCTACGCCGCCGACATCTCGTTTGAAGGCGCAATCCTGATGGGTGTCATCGGTGGCCGCCTGGTTGGCACCATGGGCGGGATTCTCGTCTCACTTCCCGCACTTCTGTTGGGGGAATGGCTGGCGCTGCCGATGAACGTGATTGCCGGGCTGCTGGCGGGCGTGCTGCGCCACATGGCCTCGGAACGGGAAGTAGTGTGGTCGTTTTCGCCCCTCTTCGACCTGAACATTTACCACTGGGTTCGGCGTAGTATCCGAAAGTCCCTCATCGACTGGCAGACGTCGTTCTTTTTCCTCATTCTCGCTCTGGAGTTTGTCAGGATCCACTTACACCGGGCGTTTCCCCGGCGGCTTTTTGCGCTTTACAGCGATAACTGGTTGGTTGAGCTAGCCATATACACAGGAACGGTCATGGCGGTTGCGATTGCGCTGAAGGTCCTGAACAATGTGCGGATTGAAATGAAGCTGGAGCAGCAAGAGCGGTTGTTGCTGCAGACGCGAATGGAGGCTCTGCAGAGCCAGATCAATCCACACTTTTTGTTCAACACGCTGAACTCGGTGTCGTCGTTGGTTCGCCGCAACCCCGACTCGGCGCGCGAGATGATCGTCAAATTAAGTAACATTCTTCGCCGATTGTTGCGAAAGGGCGACTCTTTCGCTCCCCTGCGGGAAGAGGTCGAATTCCTGGACGACTATCTCGATATCGAGGTGGTTCGATTCGGACGGGAAAAGCTGAAAATTTACAAGGAACTCGACCCTAACTCACTGGATCATCTCGTGCCCAGTATGATCTTGCAGCCGCTGGTGGAAAACGCTCTCAAGCATGGGTTAGCCGACAAGGTCGAAGGCGGCAGCATCCACCTGCGAAGCCGGGCGGCCGACGAGCGGATAATCATCGAAGTTGAGGACGACGGCGTCGGCATGCCCGCGTCTGGCAGCAGCAGCTCGTCCGGAACAGGGATCGGGATGGTGAATGTCTCCGAGCGACTGCAGGTAGTTTATGGAGATGCCGCACAGATCACGGTCGAAAGCCAGCCCGGACATGGAACGCTGGTGCGGCTGGAGCTACCTGTGCTACTGGCTGAGGAAATGGGCGGCTCAGTGGCAGGAGCACTCTACGAAGCGCGCTCCAGCACCTCGCGGTAATAATCCTCGTACATGGGAATGATTTTGCTGGCGCAAAAACGAACTTGCGCGCTGGCGCGTGCCGACACACCCATGTCTTCCAGTTTTTCCTGGTCCGACAAAATTTCGACCGCGAATTTCGCCATTGATTCGACGTCGCCGACACAGGCGAGAAAACCAGTCTTGCCGTGCTGGATTACTTCGGGAACGCCGCCGGCTTTCGTAGCGATTGGAACAACCTGACACGCCATTGCTTCCAGCGCTGCCAATCCAAAGGACTCAAGTTGGCTCGGCATCAGCATGACATCCGCCAAGGGAAGCTTTTCGTAAATGCGGTCCTGCTTGCCCATGAAGTGGATCTTGTCGTGGATTCCCTTTTCACCGGCGAGCCATTCGGCACTTGCCCTCTCTGGGCCGTCGCCGATCATCATCAGGCGCGCGGGAAGCTTCTGCTGCACGCGGTCGAAGATCTCGATCACGTCCTGCACGCGCTTGACCGGCCGGAAGTTCGAGAGGTGGACGAGCAGACGCTCGTCCGCTTTTGCGTACTTGGAGCGCTGCTGCATGATTTCTGGGGTGCGATGGTACATGTCGCAGTTCACGAAGTTGGGAATCATCTTGATGGGAGTGGTGATCTCAAAGACTTCGAGAGTTCGCTTCGCAAGATACTGCGAGATCGAGGTCACACCATCACTCTGCTCGATGGAGAATCGGGTTATCGGCAGGTAGGAAGGATCGGCGCCGACGAGCGTGATATCCGTTCCGTGCAAAGTTGTGACATAGGGCAGTTTGCGGCTCTTACGATGATGATCGTCGGCCAACATCTGGCGAGCGAGCATGGCGCTGACGGAGTGGGGAATGGCATAGTGAACGTGCAGCAAGTCGAGACGCACAACTTCGGCAATCTCGGCCATGCGCGTCGCCAAGGCGAGATCATAGGGCGGATATTCGAACAGCGGATACCGGGAAACTTCGACCCCGTGGTAGTGAATGTTAGGCGTACCGTTGGTGAGGCGTATGGGCTGGGAGTAGGAAATGAAGTGGATGTCGTGCCCGCGGACGGCCAGCTCAAGACCGAGTTCCGTGGCCACGATACCACTGCCGCCGTAAGTGGGATAACAGGTGATCCCGATCTTCATAGAGAATCGCTCTCGCCGACACGTTGCCGGAAGGCTACTGCCATCTTGAATCAGAGCATTGGATGGATTGTACGCGCGTGGGATGCAGGAGTTTGGTACCGACCTCAGCGTTTTGTCACAACCAACGCGCTTGCCAGAGCGAGCGCATGAGACAGAGGCCGGATTAGCCTAGATTGAGGGCGCGCTTAAACGAACCTCGATCGTTCTTGATCTTTTCCTGCAGCAGCATAATGGCGTAGATAAGCTGCTCAGGACGGGGTGGGCAACCCGGAACGTAGACGTCCACCGGAATCCACTGGTTCACGCCCTGAACCAGCGCGTAGTTGTTGAA
>Ga0182036_10001654_pt1 | contig 10564 bp, 12 predicted proteins | sample sta12Cox44000080_FD_125966 | JGI IMG/M metagenome (GOLD analysis project Ga0182036, IMG submission 125966) | Lab enrichment of tropical soil microbial communities from Luquillo Experimental Forest, Puerto Rico - statoxic.12C.oxic.44.000.080 | ecosystem: Environmental > Terrestrial > Soil >...
CGACGAACGGCTTGGAGAAGGAAACAGTGGAATCGACGTTGTGCTTCAACGCGTGCAACTGCCCATCCCTGGTCGCCCCTAGACGTAAACGCTGAATCAGTGCCGGACGATGCCCAACGAGCGTAAACATTTGCTCGCGCGTCAAAATCGTTTTTACAGGACGGTTCAAAACCCGTGCCGCCGCCGCGGTTAATGGAGAAAACATCCACATGGAGCCCTTGCAGCCAAATGCTCCCCCAACAAAGGGACAGATGACTCGGACGTTATCCTGATCAACGCCCAGGACCGCCGCCACGTTGCGCCTCTGGGCCATCACCCCCTGCGTGGCGTCGTAGATCGTCAACCTGTCATCCTCCCAGAGGGCCACCGTTGCATGGGGCTCCATCGGATTGTGATGCAAAATTGGCTCGGTGTAAGTCCCCTCTACAATGACCTGGCTGCTGTTGATCGCGTCGTCAATTGAAGCGACGCCATTGGCAAGAATTGATACTGTTGCGCCCTGATTGTCCACGCTCTCTGGTGCAACAGCGTTTTTCAAACCCGCCTCCCACGAGGCAACCGGCACCTCGGTGTTGTATTCAACCTTCAACAGTGATGCCGCATCCCGGGCCTGTTCAAAAGATTCCGCAATGAGGATGCCAATGATCTGGCCGTAATTGTGAATCTCTTTATCCTGAAGCGGCGGAGCCATTTCACCGCTCGACGCACCTTCGAACCGCTCCAAACCCGTGTACAACTTAAGTGGATCAAACGGAGTAAAGATTCGGAGCACGCCAGGCGCGTTCTCAGCCGCAGCAGTATCCATCGATCGAATCGAGCCACGAGCTACCGTGCTAGTTAATAGGAAGCCGTGAGACAGGCGCTCCAATTGCCGATCTCCGGGGTATAATGCCGCGCCCGTAACCTTCAATTTTCCATCCACGCGGTCCTGTGGTTCGCCTAGTATCTTTGTGCTCACGCCAGACCTCCTAAATTCATCAACGCACGGATGATCGTTAATTGAACGAGATGGATTTTGAATCCGTTATCTGGCAAGGGCCTGGCATCTTTGACCGACAGTTTCGCCGCCGATCGAAACGCTTCTTCCGACACTTGTCTCCCAATCAAAGCTTGCCGGACCTCGGGCAGATTCCACGGCTTTGTGCCCACCCCTCCAACCGCCACCCGCGCATCACGAATGGTCGCGGAGTCCAGTTCCAATCCGACCGCGGCCGAGGTCAAGGCAAATTCGTAAGAGGCGCGGTCGCGGACCTTCACATAAGTCGATCTGCGCGCCACGGGCAGCCTGGGTACAGCAATTTCGGTGACTATTTCACCCGGCCGCAGCTGATTCTCTTTATCTGGAGTTTGACCGGGCAGGAGATAAAAATCCTCCAGTTTAAGTGACCGCGAGCCTTGTACGCCTTGAAGGCGGATCGACGCATCCAGTGCCACTAGAGCGACCGCCAGATCGCTTGGGTGGGTCGCAATACATGATTCACTTGTGCCCAAAATCGCGTGCATCCGGTTTTCCCCATTAATAGCGGAACATCCAGTGCGGGGCTCACGCTTGTTACACGGGGTGCTAGTGTCGCGAAAATAACCGCACCGGGTTCGCTGCAAGAGATTCCCTCCAATGCTCGCCATGTTTCGAATTTGAGGCGAAGCGCTTTGCAACAGCGCCTCGGAGATCATGGGATAATTGGTCGCAACGATCGGATGAGCGGCGACTGCGCTCATCTTTTCCAGAGCGCCAATTCTCAATTCCTTGTCGTCGATCGTGATCCCGCCCATTGGGAGGTTATTCAAATCGACCAGGCGCGCAGGATTCATCACCTCCAGTTTCATCAGGTCGATCAGAGTTGTGCCTCCTGCGATAAATGAGGATCGATCCGTCCCCTTGGAGCAAGCATCAGCAACATCCAACGCAGATCCGTATTCAAAAGGACGCATCAGCTTACCCCGCCTTTCATTTTCGCCGCCGCAACCTTTATTGCGTCGACGATATTGGGATAGGCGCCGCAACGACAAAGATTGCCCGACATAAATTCCCGGATCTCGGCGTCTGATCCCGTATGCCCCTCTTCAATACATGCGACTGCCGACATAATCTGGCCGGGTGTGCAATATCCACACTGAAATCCGTCACAGGCGATGAATGAAGCTTGCACCGGATGGAGCCCATCGTTGACAGCAAGTCCTTCGATCGTCGTGATTTTTTTGTTCTGCGCCATTATGGCGAGTGTTAAGCAGGACAAGACTCGGGCACCGTTGACATGCACGGTGCAGGCGCCGCAGGCGCCGTGGTCGCACCCCTTCTTTGTGCCCATTAATCCCAATCGATCGCGCAAAGCGTCCAACAGAGTAGTCCGCGTATCGATCGTGAGTTTGAGCTTCTTGCCATTCACTTCCAAAGCGCAATCCAGAGAGTTGCTCCGGTCCGGTTCATTCGAAGGATCAACACGACCGCGACGAATCGCGTCCGCCGCCGGAGAGCCTACGAAAGGAACAGCTACCGTGAGCCCGGCGGAGATCGCAGCCAGGCGTCCAATAAAATCTCGCCTGGAAGAGACAGTACCCGAATCAGGAAAGGAATTCGAAGGGGGTTCCGTTGACGAATCGGCTTTATGCTCCATAAGCAACCAACAGGAGAAGTTCGGCGCCTCATCCCTGAGGCACAACGGCCCTTTTTCCTTAGACGTCAAAACGCCCGTTGTGTTACCAAAAAAATGCTGAAAGAAAATGTGCGACCGAGTCGCAATTGGATTCCTGGATCCTTTTAGAATCATTGAAAAGCAAAACCACCAATGACCCATGCGCGAATACGAAAAAAACTTGACTCATCTACAACCAGTTTTGCTTTTCAAGAATTCTGGATGTGTGCTCTCTTCGAAGATGCTCCTGGACCTTACCGAACGAGCCAAATTTAAAGTCACCGGAGAAGATCGGGTTCGCTTCCTGAACGGCCAGCTCACTAACGATATCCTTGGACTCAAGCCGGGCAGCACGCGTTATGCCTGCGCCCTTACGGCTAAAGGGAAGCTTTGTGCAGACCTCTACATCACTTCAACAGCAGAGGCCCTGTATCTCGATACTGCCCTTATTCTGCACTCGCCCCTTTTGACACGATTAGAGCGCTACATTATCGCCGATGATGTAGTGATCGAAGATGTGACAGACGAATTCGGCCTCTTACACTTCCTTGATCGGAATGTTGAAGAACTCTTGAAGGATCGAGGCGGGCTTGAAAGCGTGTTTGCTTCGCTTTCAAAGGGATTCCCGCCCGTTTTCGGGAGTGAATCCAACAGGTTCGCCAGCGCGGGCGCCGACCTCTGGTTCCTCTTGTCCACCAAATCTTCGATCCTGGAAATGTTGAAAGAAGAACCATTGACGTCTGATGTCGCGGAAAACCTGCGAATCGAACGTGGTATTGCCGCATGGGGCAATGAGCTTTCCGAGAACGTGATTCCTAATGAGGCCGATCTGCAGGATCGGGCAATCAGCTACACCAAGGGATGTTATCTCGGGCAGGAAGTCATCAGCCGGATCAAGAGCATCGGTCACGTAAATCGCCACTTGAGAGGTTTAGTACCGGCCGGTGATATCTTCCCGGAACGAGGCGACAAACTGGTCGCTGACGCACAATCCATGAAGGAAGTCGGACTAATAACCAGCGTCGGAAGAAGCCGGAGATGCTGTCTCCCAATCGCGCTTGGGTTCGTGAAACGAGGTCATGACGAACCGGGAACCGTCTTGCAGCTTTCTCGAGACAACTCTTTGATTGGTTTCGTTGAAGTCCGCAGCTTTCCTCTGGTGCCACCATGAAGAACAGGTTGATTTTGTTGGGCGCGCTGATTTTGTTCGCTTCTCGCTCTTTTGCGGATCCGGTCGCGGTTTTCGATGTTCAATGGGGAAAAGGAAAAGAGCGCCAATCGCGAAGCTTCGCGATCGCTTTTTTCGACGCATCAGCTCCCCAGACTGCTGCCAATTTCAGGAAGTTGGTGAAGGACGGTTTTTACGTGAAGACCGCCTTTCACCGAGTTTTTCCAAACTATCTTGTGCAGGGTGGAGATCCGCTGAGCAAAAAGAAAGATCGCACAGTTATCGGGACCGGTGGTCCGGGATATACGTTGAGAGCCGAGATCCGGCGAAAGCATTCACGGGGCGCCGTGGCCATGGGACGGTTGCCGGATGATATCAACCCCACTCGCCTATCGAATGGAAGTCAGTTTTACGTCTGCCTCCGGCCGATTCCATCGCAGGATGGGGCCGACACGGTATTTGGAGAAGTAGTTTCCGGTCTCAGCGCTCTGGACGAAATCAGCCATTTGCCGGCGGACAGCAACGCGAACCCTATTGATCGGGTGCAGGTCCGGAAGACCTACCTCATCGATCGTTCCGAACTCGGTCGCCCTGACAGGGCTCGCTGATACCTGCCTTTTAAATCTTTTTTCCGGCGCTCGATCCATCTCCAATCCCCAATCGCGCGTTCAAAAACTTTGATTCCAGCGTGCTTGGGCTGGAAATGCCACTTCCTGGGGCTCCAGGGACGCACCGATTTTTTCGATCACTTTTTCGATGAGGCGCGTGACCTTCGCAAGCTCAACCGGCTTCAGGAGCACGCTTCGCTCTAAGTTCTTTTTCTGCTTCAGCCAGAGTAAGTTGGACAAAATCCCCATCGACTCTACCTTTGGTGGCTCCATAACTTGACGGCGAACCTTACGTTGAGTTCAACCTCCAGTAAAGCACCAGCCGAGGGCAAGGGGGATGACCTCCGGCTCAAATTGGCGTAAACACCGTTCGCGCGACCCAAGAAAGCAAAAGGGCTTCGGCCCTCAATATTTGAAGTCAATGCGCAAGCAACTAAACACAATAAAAGAGAAGCTAATAGCACCTTTACTAACCAAAAGATAGGAAGTAGAAAGATCGACAGATCCGGGATGAAGCGCGCCGACGTCGGCTCTTCATTCGCCAGGGTTGGTTTCGGAACGTCGAGAAGTTGCAGCCCTTCCCTTCTTCCGACGAGGCAACTAGAATCTTTGAAAAGCAAAACTGATTGCAGATGAGTCAAGTTGTTTAAAGTTTTTTCCGTATCCACACGTTGCTCATTAGGTGGTTTTGCTTTTCAAGGATTCTACAAGCGAGGCCGCTTCACCAAATCGACGCTGCTCCCAACCTACCATGTTATCCCTAGATCTCGCCGGTCTGAGGGGCAGCCTCGCTAGATTGTCATTGCAATTGCCGGACCTCGGCATCACACTTTATCCATGATTGGCAACTGGGAGTTCACCCACGCAATCAATGAACAGATAGGCAACGGGTTTGGCGCGATGCTGCAGTTAAAGACGAAAACTAACAGGAAGGAAAGATGCTAAGGATAGCGGTACTGGGAACCGGTTTCATCGGTTCGGTTCATGTCAAAAACGTGGCTCTTCATCCCGGGGCGGAGCTGGCAGCAGTCTATGACGTCAATGTGGAATTAGCGAATCGGGCTGCGGCCACTACGGGAGCGAAAGCATCGGCCGATGTGGCGGAGATTTTCGACAACCCGGAGATTCAAGCCGTGCTGATCGCCACGCCGACCAACACGCACGTTGAGTACCTGCGGCGTGCCGCCCAGGCGGGCAAAGCCGTCTATTGTGAAAAGCCGATCGGGTTGGACTACCAGGAAGCCCAACAAGCGGTCGAGGCGGTCCGGGCGGCCGGCATGCCGGTTATGCTGGGGTTTAACCGCCGGTTTGATCCTAACCATGCGGCGCTGCGCGAGGAAGTTAAAAGCGGCACGGTGGGTAAGCTGGAGATCATCCAGATGACCTCGCGCGGGCCAAACTTGCCGCCGATCAGCTACCTGGCCACCTCGGGCGGGCAACTGCGCGATCAGACGGTGCATTTCTTCGACCTGCTGCGCTGGATCAGCGAGGATGAACCTGAAGAGGTTTATGTGTTCGGGGCGGCCCTGGGGGATCCCAAAGTGGCCGAAGTCGGAGACATCGATACCAGCATCGTGACGATCCGGCTGAGCCGCGGGACCCTTTGCCAGATCGATTCGTCCCGGCGCACCGGGTACGGGTATGATGAGCGCATCGAAGTGTTTGGCTCCAAGGGCATGGTCGAGTCCCGCCGGCAGCGCTTCCGCGGCGTGTCACGTTATATTGGTGATAAAGTCATCGAAGACGGGCTGCATGCCGGCTGGTTCGAGCGCATCGAACAAAGCTATTACCAGGCCCTGGATGCTTTCGTCGGGGCAATCACCAAAGGTATTCCGCCGAGCCCCTCGCTGGAGGATGGGTTGAAAGCCCAATTGCTGGCCGATAAAGCCACCGAGTCGCTCAAGAGCGGGCAGCCGGTCAAGTTCGCCAAGTGACGAAGCGGATCCGCGAAGCTTTCAGTTCGGCCTGTTTACGCCGGGTGATGTCAAACGAGTCAAGATCATGGTGTTAGTAACAGTAGATTTCGCAATCCCCACACGGTGGACATGTACCGGCGGCCCAGCGTTAGTTAATATCTCTTCGCCAACAGCCCTGATGCTCGAGTGGCTCATTTTTCGATGCGGTCCAGGATTGAGAACAAAAAGAACCGTATCACCGGCCTGTTGTTCAAGATCGACATTACGTCGGCGCTTACCTTGAGCGTCCAGACTCCTCATTTTCACGATGCAGTGCACCGGTTCGCCCTGGTCCTCTGCATGCCCCCTGTTTGTGATCTCTCCCCTAAATTCGAAGAAAGCGGTATCTGCACTCATATATTGGTGGTTAGGAAAAAAGCCAATCTATCAGACAGATTTCCGTGCTAAAATCGAAATTCGTACGGCCTCTTGATCTGATTTTCATCGGGTATGATTCAAGAGATAACTCTCTAAGCTAATACATTCGTTTGACAGAATGGATTTGGACTTCGTAAAAATCCTTAGCCGACAAAGTATGCTATATAGTTCAATTGGTTTGCGTGATTCTTCGATGCGACCCAAGAAAATCCGAGGCTCTCCAATTTTGTTTTATACCTTGTGCTGAATGGGCAGAAGGAGTTTATACAATTTCCGCTGAGCTAAATGAAGTCGCGTCTTTACCGTTCCGAGCGAAATACGGCGTTGCCTCGCGATTTCGCGCTGGCTCAGCCCGTTGAAGAATTTGAGGTGGATGACTTCTTTTTGAGCTTCAGGAAGAAGCTGGATGATGCGCCCGAGCAATACTGACAAATCGCTGTTCTCCAGGTCGTTGGTCGTCGTGGTGATCTCGTTGATGAGGGGATTATCGACGTCTTTTTTCAGACCTTCAGTCGCGCGGTGATAGGCTGCCCTTCTGCGCGACCGATCAAGTGCGCGCCGGCGCGCAAGCGTAACCAGGAACCCACGCAGACCTCGTTCGTTAGGATTGTACCGATCCCCCTGCTCCCAGAGCTGAAGCAGGACATCGTGAAGAATGTCATCGACCTCGGATTCGTCACGAATTACGCCCAAAATGACCGCACGGAGCAGCGATTCGTACCTCATATAGATGCATTCGAGCGCTTCGCTTTTGCGATTGACAACACCCTCCATCAATTGATCGTCCGAGCATTCAATTTCCCCGGTGCTGTCTATTACAGTCGTCATAACAAAGCTTAGGATCTCCGAAGGCATCTGAAAATCGGTGGAATCCACGAGAAACAGCTCCGGCAATACCCTGACGCTTCCTCTCCGCTTTTTTGAAGCGCAAAGCAGATGCGATTCCCCAAGGATTCGGGAGAATTATACGGCCTCGGCAAAGGGATTTGGGAGACGGTACACTAGAGCGCCAGCCGCTCCGAAACATTCTTGAATAGTTTCGACACGGTCTCGTACTCGGATGCGACGTCAATTGGCGGACGTCTGTCGTCGGACAGAATCGGAAATCTTGTGCAGGAAACTAACTGGCGAGCGATTTCCCTGGCAATCTCCTCAGGCACCAGTTCGCGCGCAACAATGATTAAAGTGATGGTCTTCGCCCGAAGCTTAGCCGAGGATGGAACAGGGAGAACCCCGAGCCGCAATGATTCCGCGATTTCCGCCAGATTAATGGAAATTGCGTTGAGAGTTCGGGCAAGCTCCTGCTTTGGGACGCCGGTCGAACTATAAAAGGAGGGGGCCGCTTTGATCAGGAGTCGTCCCGCAAGAACTACGCCTGAATCGCCTTTCATGAGCCTTCAAAAATTCGAAAATTCTACCGAAGCCCAGCAGATTGCGTTCTTTATCGATCCTGCTTTCGTCAGCAGGAGCGACCTCGCCTTCGTGAGCCGGATTGAGCAGATGACTGCGAATCACGGCGGTGGCAAAATGTTCGTGTGACATTCTCAGAATACCATAGCCTCAGCCGTTTGGCATCCTTCTTGTGATTGGGCCGGGGAATTATCCGCTGTTTCTCCCCGCAGTTGCAGACATTGCATCCCTCAAGTCAGCACCATGAAAGAGTCGTTTTTTAATTCTGAAATTTGGCTCCCCAGACCGGTCGCAGAAATCTTTTCGTTCTTCGGAAACGCTCGCAATTTGGAGATCATTACTCCTCGCTGGTTGCATTTTGAGATCCTTACCGAAGGTCCAATAGAAATAAGCGAAGGGACTCTAATCGACTATCGGATCAGGCTGAAAGGTATTCCCCTGCGCTGGCAGACCAGAATAGATGTCTGGGACCCGCCACGCCGGTTCATCGACATCCAGCTCAAAGGTCCGTATCGCCGATGGCATCACGAGCATATTTTTGAACCAAAAGACAACGGAACCCTCTGTTCGGACCGCATCAATTACGCGGTCCTTGGGGGCGCTCTGGTGGATCGGTTGTTCGTGCGACGGGATGTGGAGAGAATTTTTGAGTTCCGAAGAAAAAAGTTGCTGGAGCTATTTCAGCGAAAGGTCCGCACATTATGAGCTATTTTCCTCGCAGTCTTGAAACCAGATGAAACGAGTCCTTCATTGGTTCCGGCGCGACCTGCGTATCACCGACAACTCCGCGCTTCATCACGCCTGCAGTGAGGCAGGTGAAATTATCCCCGTCTACATTCTCTCGACTTGGAAGCGAAATCACCGATGGACCGGTCCCAACCGGCAAGAGTTTCTTTGTGGTTGTTTGGAATCCTTAGCAAAAAATCTTGAGCACCTGGGCGGCCGCCTCATTCTGCGATCGGGTTCACCGGCGAAGGAGTTAATGAAACTAGCTGAAGAGACCGGCGCGCAAAGCGTCTACTTTAATGAGAATTACTGCCCATACGACGTCGAGATCGAGCGCCAACTTCGACAAGCGGCCAATGGCGCGGGTATCCAAATCCGCACTTTTAGGGATACGATGATCCTGGCGCCCAACGAGGTGTTGAACCAGAGCGGCAAGCCGTTCCGCGTATTCACGTCCTACGCAAGGGCTTGGCATCAGCATGAAAAGGCGGATCCGTTACCGAAGGTGCGGAAAATGAAAACTCTCGGGCAAATTCGGTCCGAGCCCATCCCAAGTCTGGATCATTGGGGCCTCAATCCAGAAGCAAAAATTCTCGAACCGGGCGAAAAGGCTGCGCGAAATCGGCTGAGAACCTTTCTTAAGGAAGCGATCTTTGAGTATCCCGGCCAACGGAATCAGCCGTCTTTATGCGGCACCTCGCGATTGTCGCAAGATCTCCGTTTCGGCACGATTTCACCGCGGGAAGTTTATGTGGCCTGTCAGAAAGCAGCCATGAATTGCACCGCGGCGGAACGCCGCGGTGTTAATGCATTTGTGAACGAAATCGTCTGGCGCGAGTTTTATTTTCAGATCTTGTGGCATTTTCCAAATGTGCTGAACGAGGATTTCAAACAGCAATTCTCCTCCGTGAGGTGGGATTACGACCCGGGCAAGTTGAGACGCTGGTGTGAAGGCACCACCGGGTTCCCCATTGTGGATGCCGGAATGCGTGAGTTGAATGCAACCGGGTTCATGCACAATCGCGCCCGGATGATTGTCGCCATGTTCCTGACCAAAGATCTTCATATCCATTGGCAGGAAGGCGAAAAATATTTTATGCAGAAGCTCGTTGATGGGGATATCCCGGCGAACAATGGAGGTTGGCAATGGAGCGCCGGGACGGGTGCAGATGCAGCTCCTTATTTTCGAATCCAGAATCCTTGGACACAGACAGAGACGTACGATCCACAAGGCGACTACATTAAGAGGTGGATTCCAGAGCTCAAGGACGTGAACCCATCTCGATTTACCAGGCCCCCCACCGGGAGGCTAGCACCTGACTATCCGCTTCCGATGGTGGATCATGCCAGGGAACGCGAAATCACTCTGGAACGCTTTCGCAGCGCCCACTCTCCCCATATCTGAGCAAATTCGTCTCTGATCATGGTTAACTCAGGTGTTGGACGCTTCAAAGATACTCTGAATCGTTGCATCCAGCACGGCGTTATACTCCGCATCGGATTGCTGAACCGACAACCCTTCCACCAGCGCCCGCGAGAAGCTCGCCACGACGCCGTGATTCCTACGAAGGCGGCCGTTGCCTTCTTTCAGCGAGTACCCCCCCGACAGCGCAACCACTTTCAGAACCTTCGGATGTCGGACGCAATCAGCGTAAAAGTCGTCTTGCTCCGGCAGCGTGATCTTGA
>Ga0182036_10001657_pt1 | contig 10557 bp, 12 predicted proteins | sample sta12Cox44000080_FD_125966 | JGI IMG/M metagenome (GOLD analysis project Ga0182036, IMG submission 125966) | Lab enrichment of tropical soil microbial communities from Luquillo Experimental Forest, Puerto Rico - statoxic.12C.oxic.44.000.080 | ecosystem: Environmental > Terrestrial > Soil >...
GATCGGCGGCTTCACGGTTACTTGGAACCGTCTCGTCATCATTCTCTTCTGCTTCATCGTCTTGGGGGTTCTGGCGCTGATTCTGAACCGCACCAGCTTCGGGCTGCAGATGCGCGCGGTTACTCAGAACCGCCCGATCGCTTCGGTCATGGGCATTCGCACAGCGCGTGTCGATGCGCTGACCTTTGGGCTCGGGTCGGGGATCGCCGGAATGGCCGGGGTGGCGTTGAGCCAAATTGGCAATGTCAGCCCAAACCTCGGTACGATCTATATCGTGGACAGCTTTCTCGTCGTCGTCTTCGGAGGGGTCGGGAACCTGATGGGGACCCTGGTCGGTGCCCTCTCCTTGGGCATCGCCAACAAATTTCTCGAACCGATCGCTGGGGCGATCCTCGGCAAAATCATCATACTAGTCGCGATTATCCTGTTCATTCAGCGGCGGCCGCGCGGTCTCTTCGCGCTCAAGGGCCGCACCGCAGAGGCGTGAGCCGTGCCGGAACTGGCGCACGGCGAAAGCAGGAGCGCATGGGGTTCAGGGTTCTGGGCTGGCTTTGTTGCTTGCGCCGTTGTTCTCGCAGTGGCGGTGCCGATCCTCAATCTTTGGGTGCCGCCGAACTCAGCTGTCGCGCTGCCCGATTACCTCGTTCCGCTTCTCGGCAAGTATCTCTGCTACGCACTACTGGCGCTGAGCCTCGATCTGATATGGGGCTACGCGGGGATATTGAGCCTCGGTCACGGCGCCTTTTTTGCACTCGGCGGCTATTGTATGGGCATGCACTTGATGCGGCAGATCGGCACGCGCGGCGTGTACGGCAATCCGCTGCTGCCGGATTTCATGGTGTTTCTCAATTGGAAAGCGCTGCCTTGGTTCTGGTGGGGGTTCGACCATTTCGCCTGGGCTGTAGCGATGACCGTGCTGGTGCCGGGAATGCTCGCTTTGGTCTTCGGCTGGCTCGCGTTTCGGTCCCGCGTCACCGGGGTCTATCTCTCGATTATCACGCAAGCGATGACCTACGCGCTGATGCTCGCCTTTTTCCGGAACGACATGGGGTTCGGCGGCAATAACGGAATGACTGACTACAAGGACATTCTCGGTTGGGACTTGCACCGGCCGAGTACCCGGCTCGGCCTTTATCTCGTGTCCGCGACGGCGCTCGGGGTCGGATACCTGTTGTGCCGGTTCGTCACGACCTCCAAGCTCGGCCGCGTATTGCTGGCATTGCGCGATGCCGAAAGCCGGGTGCGATTTCTCGGCTATTCGGTCACCAATGCAAAACTCTTTGTCTTCACGCTCTCGGCGGTACTCGCCGGCATTGCCGGCGCGCTTTACGTTCCACAGGTCGGGATCATCAACCCGAGCGAGTTCTCTCCCGGTAATTCGATTGAGATTGCGATCTGGGTCTCGGTCGGCGGGCGCGGGACGTTGTCGGGGGCGATCATCGGCGCCGCCCTGGTTAATCTGGCCAAAACCTGGCTGACCGGAGCGGCACCCGAAACCTGGCTCTTCGTCCTCGGCGCATTGTTTGTCGTGACGACCCTCGTCATTCCGCGCGGCATCGTCGGACTGCTTCACAGTGCCCGCTGGGTCCGGCCGCGCGCGCCGGCTCCGCTTCCTGCCGGAGAGTAGGGATGAACACAGCGACACCGGCGGCTGACACGCTCCTCTATCTCAACGGGGTCTCCGTCAGCTTCGACGGGTTCAAGGCATTGAACGAGCTGTCGCTGGTCGTTGAGGAAGGCGAATTGCGCACGATCATCGGTCCGAACGGCGCCGGCAAGACGACAATGATGGACGTCGTCACCGGCAAGACGCGGCCCGATGCCGGCGAGGTGTTCTTCCGGGGCACGACGGATTTGAGCCGCCTCGACGAGGCGGCGATCGCCAATCTCGGCATCGGCCGCAAATTTCAGCGGCCGACGGTATTCGAAAACCTGACTGTGCTGGAGAACCTCGAACTTTCGCTGGATGATAGCCGCGGGACCTTGCGGACCCTCTTTGCTCGGCTCACCCCGGATCGCCGCGATCGCATCGATAAGACCTTGGCGCGCATCGGGTTGACCGAGCAGAGCGCTCAACCAGCCGGCTCGTTGAGCCATGGCCAAAAACAATGGCTCGAGATCGGTATGCTGCTGATCCACGACCGCTCTCTACTGCTGCTCGACGAGCCGGTCGCCGGCTTGACCGACCGGGAGACCGAGCAGACGGCCGAACTCATTCTCGATCTTGCCAAGGACCGAACAATCGTTGTCGTCGAACACGACATGGCCTTTGTCCGTAGCCTCGGGGCCAAGGTGACGGTCCTGCACGAAGGCTCGGTCCTGGCCGAGGGCTCGATCGACCATGTTCAGAACGACCCCCACGTCATCGAAGTCTATCTCGGCCGTTGAACAGTGACCGCCTCAATTAGCTGCACCCGTTTTCCTCGTTCGTCATTCCCGCGAAAGCGGGAAGCCAGGGCGGTGGGGCTCCGACGGTTCGCCCCTGCTCAAGCCAGAGGCAGGCTCTGGACCCCCGCTTTCGCGAAGGTGACGGGATTTGGCTGCGTCCGCGAGACGTGCTGAGCGATGCTGTCGGTCGAAGCGATCGATCTCTATTACGGCGCCAGCCACACGCTGCGCCGCGTCAGCCTGACCGCAAAAAAGGGCGAGGTGACCTGTATTCTCGGCCGCAACGGCGTCGGGAAGACCAGCCTATTGCGCGCGATTTTCGGGGTTCAACCGATCCGCTCCGGCCGCATCCGCTGGGAGGACCAGCTCTTGAACGATCTTCCCGCGCACCAACGTGCACGCGCTGGGCTGGCGCTGGTGCCGCAAGGCCGCGAGATCTTCCCCCGGTTGACGGTGCGAGAGAACCTCGAGACCGGCTATGCGCCGCTGTCTCGCAGCGAGCGCACCATCCCGGACGAAATCTTCACCCTGTTCCCGGTGCTGAAGCAAATGCTGCACCGCCGCGGCGGTGACCTCTCGGGCGGCCAGCAGCAGCAGCTGGCGATCGGCCGGGCACTCGTCACTCGGCCACGCCTCCTAATCCTCGATGAACCGACCGAGGGCATCCAACCCTCAGTCATCAAGGACATCGAGCGTGTCATCCGCTCGCTTGCCGCGCGCGGCAACATGGCCGTCCTGCTCGTCGAGCAATATTTCGAATTCGCCCGCGACCTCGCCGCTTCCTACCTCGTCATGCAGCGCGGCGAAGTCGTGCTCTCTGGCCGCCGTGAAGACATGGACGAGACCGCCGTCCGCAGGTACCTGACGGTTTAGCCGGGGTCTTCGCTACTAATTCACTTCGACCGGTGGAGTGAAAATGTAGCCCGTGCCGCGCACTGTCTTGATCATCGTCGGTCTCTGCGGGTCCTCCTCGAGCTTGCGCCGCAGTCGGCCGACTTGGACGTCGATGGTCCGGTCAAAGGGGCCGCCTTCGCGGTTTCGCGCGAGATCTAATAGTCGGTCGCGGGTTAGCACTTGGTTGGCGTTGTTGACAAACGCCGCTAGCAAGTCGAACTCACCAGTGGTTAACCGAACCTCCTTACCCGAGGGCGACAACAGTTCGCGGCTCGAAAGATCGAGGTTCCAGCCGGCGAACTTTGCCTTCGAACGCGGCGAGGCTGCCTGATTTTCCACGCTGCGACTCAAAGCCCGGCGCAGCACGCTCTTCACCCTCGCCAGCAACTCGCGCAGGTGAAACGGTTTTGGCAAGTAATCGTCCGCCCCCATCTCGAGGCCGATAATCCGATCGACGATCTCGCCACGCCCAGTCAGTATGATAATCGCCACATTGGGCGTTTCCTGACGCAGCACGCGAGCCAATGTCAGCCCGTCCTCGCCCGGCAGCATCAAATCTAAGATGACGAGATCCACCGGCGACTGCCCCATTACCTTGCGCATCCCAGCGCCATCTTGAGCGGTCGAAACCCGGTAACCCTCGCCCGACAAGTATTCTTGGACGAGATCACAGATTTCACGCTGATCATCAACGATCAGGATATGACCATTATCATTCATTCGGCCCAACTTCGGGTAAGCCGCATTTGGTCCTGACCCCGCCGGGAAGAGCTGTCGAACCCACGGTCGTCCCACTGAACGCCATACATATAGTTACAAAATCTTACACAAAACGGGTCACCCTGACATCATCGGATTACGGCTCGCCCATACACTCCTCATGTTCAGATTGGCCACACCGGCTGATTCTCGTACGGAAAGGAGCGCATGTGGCCGACCCTCACCGGGACATCGAAGCCGAGATCCCACGCCTTCGGCGATACGCGCGCGCACTAACGCGCGATGTCGTCGCCGCGGATGATCTGGTCCAAGATTGTCTGACCCGCGCGCTTGGGAAATTACACCTCTGGCAGGACGGAACGGACCTCCGCGCATGGTTATTCACGATTCTTCACAATCAATATGTCAACTACATTCGCCGAGCGGTGCGGGAAGGCTCGGCGGTTGGACTGAACGAGAGCGAGCCGTTACTCAGTCGTGCGCCACAACAAGGCAAGCGGCTGGAGATGCGCGATTTAGAGCGTGCGATCGCTAAGCTCCCTGAGGAGCAGCGAATCGTAATCTTGCTCGTCGGTTTGGAGGGAATGCGCTACGAGGAGGTTGCCGTTGTTCTCGATGTCCCGGTTGGGACAATTCGCTCGCGGCTGTCACGCGGTCGAGAAGCCTTGCGACGGCTGACAAACGGCATGGTCGAAGGTGAGCCCGAGAGCCGGACAGCCGAATCTCGCGCCGCAGTACGACGTTGCAACGGGGCCGAGCTGCGGTTCCAGAGGGGTATCCATGCTCTCAAACCCCGAACCCGAACTCGCCCGGCCGACAAAATATCTCGCGCGCTGGCGCGCGAGAGAATGGAACCTTTGGCGGGGTAACGTGTTGTCTCCATAGGCGAGCCGCCGGACGCTCGCCTTTTCCTCTGAGTCCGGCTTGGCAAAGTCTCCCTGTCGCGGGTTTGCCACCCGCTTCCTTGCCGGTGTCGGCCATCGTCGACACCGGCTTTTTACGTCAGTTCCAAGCGGGTCAGGAACGCGATCGGCTCACCGCTTGTTCCCCGGTGGTTTGGACCACCACGAGGAAAAGCCATCATGCTGGGGCGTCACATTTATCGTGTTCATCGGACCGCGCAGGGTTGGACTGTGACAAAGGAAGGCGAAAATCAGCGCAAGGTGGATTTCTGGGTCGGGAAGAGGCGATCGCAGAAGCCGTGCGGCTGGCTGGCTCCGACGAGCCCGCCAAGGTCACGATCGACAACGGCGATGGGATTATCGCCGAAGAATGGCTGTTCGGTGCCGATGGCCTCGAAAAGCTAGGGACTTAGTTTCCGGCGACACCAGCGCACTCATTGAAGATTTGGCAGATGTCGTGCTCTGATCCTCGGGGAGGGATAAGCCTCTCTTCGCGCGATATAACGAAGTTGAAAGTCGATGCGATAGCCGACGCTGCGAATGCGTCCCTGCTTAGCGGAGGTGGGTGGATGGCGCGATCCACCGAGTTGCCGGTGTCGGGCTTCTCGCCGAATGTCGGGCGATCGGCGGATGTCCAGCCGGAGAGGCCAGGCTGACGGGAGGCCATCTTCTCCCTGCTTCACAGGTGATTCACACAGTAAGCCCGGTATGGCGGGGAGGCGGCGCGGGTGAGCGCGAATTATTGGAAGCCTGTTACAGGTCATGCCTCGCGATCGCTCAAAGCGAGCAATTTTCGCGAGTCGCATCTCCGGCCATCGCGACTGGTATCTACGGTTTTCCAAGCGAAATCGCCGGCCGGATTGCCCTGACCGCGGTCACGCGGCACCTAGCGGGGCACGACTTCCCAGAGCAGGTGATCTTTATTTGCTTCGATCTCGCAACTCTTCAGGCCTACGAGGTAGCGCTCGCTCAGTAATCGAACGCAAAGGGCCGGCAAGGGTTATCGACTGCCGAATGACCGGCTAGTCGAGGCGCTTGTTATCGATCTCCTTTTCCGCGCGCTCGCGCTCGCCTAACTCCTTAAGGCGCTCCTGTTTGTTCCGCCCGAACCGAACGCGGTTCTCGTTGGCTCGCGCCTCGGTCTCGGCACGACGGCGCTTCTTGCGATATTGGTTAAGATTGACGATCATGTGTTACAATTTTTCCGCTCGTGGCGACCAACAACGGCGATCGAGGATACGGGAGTTCGTGCTGACAAAGCATTGACGGGCGAAATCGTATCGCATGGTCGATCGGCGGGTCGCAAGGCGATGGCCATCCGCAGTGGTGACGGCGGTTTGAGGGAGCGAGGCGGGCTTGTATGCCAAACGGCCCAACGGGTCATTGAGGCTCTCAAGACAGAGTGCCATTTTAGAGTGATCAGATTGGCCAAGGGTTCGATCTACGAGCGCCTCGGCAGGGTCGCTTAGAGCCTGGGGTTCGCGATCGGATGCTTGGAAGAATGTTAGGTTTCTTGTCGGCCGACATGGCGATCGACCTCGGCACGGCAAACACCCTGGTATACGTGAAAGGTCGGGGCATCGTTCTCAACGAGCCCTCGGTGGTAGCGATCGCCAGCGTCAAAGGCCGCAAACAGGTCCTCGCGGTTGGCGAAGAGGCAAAGCTGATGCTAGGGCGGACCCCCGGCAACATACAAGCGATTCGCCCGTTGCGTGACGGCGTCATCGCGGATTTCGAAGTAACGGAGGAAATGATCAAGCATTTCATCCGCAAAGTACACAATCGGCGGAGCTTTGCTACCCCACAGATTATTGTCTGTGTCCCCTCTGGCTCGACTGCGGTCGAGCGGCGCGCAATCCAGGAGTCCGCGGAAAGCGCCGGGGCTAGGCGGGTGTTTCTGATCGAGGAGCCGATGGCGGCGGCAATCGGTGCCGGTCTCCCCGTGACAGAGCCGACGGGATCGATGGTCGTCGATGTCGGTGGCGGGACAACCGAAGTGGCCGTGTTGTCGCTCGGGGGCATCGTCTATTGCCGGTCGGTTCGGATGGGCGGCGATAAAATGGACGAGGCCATCATCGCCTATATTCGGCGCAACCATAACCTCCTCGTTGGCGAGAGCAGCGCCGAGCGCATCAAGAAAGAGATCGGCTCCGCCTGCATGCCCGAGGACGGCGAGGGCCGGGTCATGGAGGTCAAGGGACGCGATCTGGTGAACGGCGTACCAAAAGAGATCGTGCTGAGTGAGCGGCAGATCTCCGAGAGCCTTGCAGAGCCGGTGGGTGCTATCATCGAGGCAGTCAAGGTGGCGCTCGAGCACACCGCCCCCGAACTGGCCGCCGATATCGTCGACAAGGGCATCGTACTGACCGGCGGAGGGGCGCTGCTCGCCAATCTCGACTTGGTAATCCGCCACGCTACCGGTCTTCCCGTATCAATAGCCGACGATCCGTTGACTTGCGTTGCACTCGGCACCGGCCGCGCTCTCGAGGAAATGAAGGTATTAAGAAATGTGTTAATCAATACATGGTAGTTGTCTCGGGCGAAACGGAGCGTGTCATTCTGCACTCCATAATAAATCGCTGGGAGGTAGCGTGATCAACCGGCTCTCGCCGGCTCGCCGCGCGGCGATACAGCGAGTCTCATTTCCTCTTCTGCTGTTGGCCTCGGCGATAATGATAGCGCTCGGCAAATCCGATCAGGTGGGATTCGAGTCGCTGAGAGACAGAGTGATGGACGTCGCCGCTCCGACGCTCGAAGTGTTGTCCCGCCCCGCTAGCCTTCTCGACGCTGCGATCAGCCGGGCGCGAGACTTCGTCGACGTCTATCGGACAAACGCCCAGCTGACAGTAGAGAACGAGCAGCTACTGCTCTGGCAACAGGCTGCGCTGCGCCTCACCTCCGAGAATGCCGAACTGCGCGATCTGCTAAAGCTGGTGCCAGAATCTTCCAGTTCTTTCGTGACAGCGCGCATTATCGCCGACTCGGGTGGGGCCTATGTCCGAAGCGTCATGGTAAACGCTGGTCGCAGTAACGGCGTGTTACGCGGCCAGGCGGCAATCACGGGCGATGGCCTGGTCGGTCGCGTGACAGAGGTAGGGAATGGCGCAGCACGCGTCCTGCTGATCACCGACCTCAATTCTCACATACCGGTGATTGTCGAAACCTCGCGTCGGAGGGCAATATTGACCGGTGACAATTCCGAGCATCCGCGCCTTCTTAATTTCGAGGCTGGTCCGGCGCCGAGGATCGGCGACAGGATCGTGACCTCCGGACAGGGGGGCGTCCTTCCGCCAGGCCTCCCGGTCGGCACCGTCGTGGCTGTTGATAGCGGGATGGCCCGGGTCGAGCCTTACGCGGCACTGTCCCGGGTCGAATTCCTCCGGCTGGTCGACTATGGTCTCGGCGAAGCTTTGCCCAACCCGCTTCCACTCGCTCCTTCCAAGCGTCCAGACCAGTCTCTTGGCCCGTCGGTTCACCGCTAAGTGCTGTCCAGCAAAGCGCGGGGGCGACGGTCCTGGGCGGCACCCTTGACCAAGCGGATCATCCCATGGCGAGCCTATTACCGGTCGCGACCACCGTCCTCGCGATGCTCTTGTCGATACAGCCGGTCCATATTCCTGGTTATGAAGCAGTAACACCCGCTTTCACCCTGATGGCCGCCTACCATTGGACGATATACCGGCCGGATCTGTTGCCGGCTTTAGCGTTATTCGTTATCGGCACACTCCAGGACCTGCTCACCGGCGGGCCCATCGGCGCGACGGCTCTTCTGTTACTGCTCGCCTACGCCACAGTGTTGACGCAGCGACGCCATTTTGTGAACCGGCCCTTTCCGTTCGTATGGGCCGGATTTACGCTTCTAAGTTCAGCCGCAATGCTCTTTCTGTGGGCTTTGCATTCGCTGCTCGCCGCGGAAGTCCTCGATTTCCGCAGCGCGGTCTTTCGCGGTGTGCTGACGGTAGCGGCGTTCCCGCTGGCGAGCTTTCTGTTGGGCCGAACGCAGCGGGCTCTAATGGGCGCGGCCTGAGCAATGCGGCCTAAACGCAAAGGTTGAACAGCCGAAATGCGGCGCGACGCGCAGCGGCAAAAGCTCTTTAGCCGACGGGCGGCGATCCTCGCTGGAGCTCAGGCGAGCGTGCTGGCCGCTCTTACTGCGCGCATGTACCAGCTGCAGATCTTGGACGCCGACCGTTACTTGGTGCTCGCGGATGAGAATCGGATCAACCTCAGGCTTCTTGCGCCCATGCGCGGTCGAATTCTCGACCGCTTTGGCATCGTGCTTGCCGATAGCCAACCGAGTTATCAGCTCGTGATTGTAGCCGAGCAAGCTGGCGACGTAGCCGCGACGCTGGACGCCCTCGGCACTTTGATCGAGGTCAGCGAAAGTGATCGTCGCCGCGTCTTGCGTGACATTCGGCGCACACATCCCTTTGTTCCTGTTCTGGTCCACCCTAATCTCAGCTGGGACGAGATGGCGCGCATCGAAGTTGCCACGCCAGAACTACCGGGAGTCTCAGTCGAACCGGGAGTTACCCGGCATTATCCGTTCGGCGAAACGGCCTCACACGTGGTCGGCTATGTCGCCGCAGTCTCGGAGCCGGAGCTCACCGGCGATCCGTTGCTTGAGCTGCCCGGTTTCCGGATCGGCAAAGTCGGCGTGGAGAAATCGCAGGACACTGAACTGCGCGGGATCGCGGGGACCAGCCAGATCGAGGTGAATGCCTTTGGCCGCATGATACGCGAGCTCACTCGGGTCACTGGCAAGCCCGGGCAAGACGTCGTCACCAGCATCGATGTGTCGATGCAGGAATTTGCGACGCGCCGGTGCGGAGCCGAACAGAGTGTTGCAAGCGTACTCCTCGACGCGGTGACTGGTGACGTGCTGGCCTTAGTCTCGGTCCCAAGCTTCGATCCCGTGCCGTTCTCGACGGGGCTCACCTCGGCGATGTGGCAGGATCTCGCCAACGATCCACGTAAGCCATTGTCCAACAAAGTAATCGCCGGCACGTACCCACCCGGTTCGACATTCAAGCCGGTGGTCGCGTCAGCCGCGCTCTCAGCCGGCGTGTTGACGCCCCAGACATCGATTACCTGCCCTGGATATCTTTCGCTCGGCAGCGCGACGTTTCACTGCTGGCGGCACGGTGGTCACGGCACCCTTCGGTTGCGCGACGCGATCAAGAAGTCTTGCGACGTTTTTTTTTATGAGACCGCGCGTCGGGTCGGCATCGACCGCCTGGCAGCGATGGCCGATCGCTTCGGTTTCGGGGACGTTCTGGGTCTCGACATCCCGGGCGAGCGATCCGGGCTGATACCGAGCCGCGAGTGGCGGCGCGCCAGCGGGGCCGCTTGGACACAGGGCGAGACCGTAATCGCTGGCATCGGCCAGGGATCCGTCCTGGCAACTCCACTACAGCTCGCAACGATGGTCGCTCGCCTTGTCACCGGAAGAACCGTTTCTCCTCGACTCGTTCGCGCCGACGGCCTGATGCCACCGGGGGGCGATCTCGCGCCACCCGACTTTGCACCGCTCGGCGTCGATCCACACGTGCTCGGCCTCGTGCTCGACGGGATGAGCGCCGTGGTCAACGAGCAAGGCGGCACCGCGTATGCCGCGCGCATCACCGAACCGGACTTCGCGATGGGCGGAAAA
>Ga0182036_10001659_pt1 | contig 10549 bp, 7 predicted proteins | sample sta12Cox44000080_FD_125966 | JGI IMG/M metagenome (GOLD analysis project Ga0182036, IMG submission 125966) | Lab enrichment of tropical soil microbial communities from Luquillo Experimental Forest, Puerto Rico - statoxic.12C.oxic.44.000.080 | ecosystem: Environmental > Terrestrial > Soil >...
CTGTCGTACGGGGCGACATTGGTGGCCCACGCGGCGACAATCGGTGTCTCCGGGGCGACTTGGCTCTCCGCCGTCATGCTGATCCCGCTCGCCGTCATCGGCGGCTTTGCTGGTCGCCCGCTTGGCGACCGCCTCGGCGCCGAAGCCTTCGCGCGGCTCGCCATTGGTCTTCTCGCGGTGGCAGGGCTCTATACGGTAGTGGCAGCAGGCGTTTCCTTTGTGGTCCGCCAGCAATGAACCGATGAAATCTTGAGACAACCAGTGACGAACCGAGCGAATATCGATATTGTTCCGCGTCGCGGCGCTAACCGGCCTAGTGTTTCGCGAACCTGGAGAGATGACACGGCCGGTACTCGCGTCGGTGGCGTTGCAACAGTCTCGGGGCGTGGGTGAAATCATGATCGGCCCTCCTGGATTGCCAAAATATGGGCGTCGGGTGTTCTCGTTCGCAGCGTCGAAGCAGAGCCGATCACGACAGCATCAAAACGCGTGGAAATGGGCGACCGGTCTCTACCTCGCCGGCGTGCTTGCACATTTCAGCCACCACATGGTGGCTTTGCCGGACGGCAGCAGCCCATCGAGCGAGGCGTTGATCAGCGCGCCCGTCAGCCTCGTTTGGCCGGCCGATCTGATCGGAACGTTGATCAACCTCGGGTGATGGGGTAACGCAGTCGCCGCCCCGCGCGTTGAGGCGGCTCGGATGGTTCATACGTAACCTGTGCTACCGAAGCTTGAAATCGCCTAAGCGCGATCTCCTTGGCGTTGTGGCCGCGGTCGTCGAGCCTCCGTCACCAGCCCCGTGAATAGCATCACCTCGCCTCGGCCGCCGAGCCGCCTCTCGAATTCCGCCTTCTCGGCATCTCAGCCGAGCCTTGGACCATCGAGCATGTGCTGCAGATCGGCCTTCTTGTTGTGGCGGACGTCAATTGGATCGTTCGGGTTCGCCTGCTACGTGTCGCGCGAGACTCCGACTGGCCGCAAACCTGGAAAAGATTACTCAATGACGGAGCCCCGGAAATCGGGCGGCAAGCGACGACGATGCCGCGGCGAGACTGCTGCTCGGGTCGGTCCAGTCGGGGAGCAATTCGCTCGCTCGCAGCTTGCCGCAGCGCCACTGGCAGCCCTTTGATTGCCGGAGATTCCCATCTCGCGTTGACTATACCTGGCGCATGGCTCGCCGCCGCCTACCATTCCCCCTCGTTTAATCTCGCCGGGCTGATGATCCCGGGGATTTTGTTCATGGCGATCGGGCGCAACCCGTGGCAGTTTGCTTGTCTCTGGACGGCAACATCATCAGCCCGACGAAAGCAACGATATAGTAGAGCGCCGCCAACCGCGGCACGGCGAGGAGGTGATCGGATGCGCCGGAGCACAAAAATGCTGCCAGCGAACCGATGACAGAAGCTCCCATGCGCTTGCCCTGCCCGATTGCGCGCGCTGCTCCCGCAATTGCCGCTCCCACGAGCAGGATGAGCGTGCCCAGCCCCAACACCCCGGTTTCGAACAAACTCATCAGATATTGGTTCAATATACGCCAGACACGGTGTTCATCATCAGTGAAATACCAGCGCTCCGTGCCCCGGGAGAAATCCCCATTGGCGAGAATATCCCGACCTTGAGGATCGAGCATTCGGATGTGGCCGATCTCGATCGTCGTGCCCGGGTTCGGATCGAAAAAGCTCAGATCGACGGGCCGAGCGAACCACCCAAGCAGGGGGTGCTGATCGAGGCCTGCACTCGAGATTACCACTCCGAAATCCTCCCACACACCGCGGTTGTGGGGCACGAAAGCGGCGCCACGGCAGTTGTCGGAATACAGCAGTATCTTCTCGCAAAGTGCGACGGCTAGCGCGCCCTGTCCGTCGGGCGAGCGCAGCGTAAGAAACAGTCGATATTGCGCTTCGGGTTCGATCGGTACCTTTTGCCCGAAATAGGTTGGCGAGCGGGCGTTCAGTGACAGAAAAGAGTAACCCCCATCGTGCCCCACGACGAAATTGGTCGGGTAGCTGACTTCAGACTTGCGCGCAAGTACGATGCGCGGGTAGGTGCCAAGCCCCATGCCAAAAAGCGCCGTGGAGAGGCGCCCGTCGCGCAGCGCCCAACCGCCGCTCCAGTTGCTCTCTCGGGTGGCAAGGTCGGGGGCGAGCAAGCGGAGCCGCTGCGCCATGAAGCCAGTGCCCAAGGCGGCCACGATGATGCAGCCGCCCAGCACAAGCGCGAACGCCGGTAGAACCAAAGAAGAAAACGCGCTCGAGTAGCGGTAACGACCTGCCCAGGCCCAGCCCAAGCAAGCAATGAGGGTCGCGATCAGCCCGGCGGCATAGGCAGTGCGCGCAAAGGTCACGACGAGCGCGTATCCGGCGCCAATCGCCACGGCGAACATAGCACAGAGAGAGCCTGCACTGGGCCGGAGCATAAAGACCAACAGAAAGGGCAGCGCCATTGCGAGGTACGCACCAATATAGCCGCCGCCAATATTCATGCCTGAAAAGGTGGCGACGACGCGATAGTCACTGGTGAAATCAAAGGGACCGGGGAACAGTGCGCGCTCGGTTAGGGTCGCGCCCGAAACAAGCGTCAGCCCCATGACCATTCCTGCACCCAGCCACACCAGCGTGTCGGCACGTGTGCGCATCCGCTCGCGGAGAAAGGGCAGCAGAGCCAGCGCGATAAAGAACCCCTTTGCCAGGCGCAGTGCATTGTCGGGACGCAGATAAGGATTGTCTGACCCGCCCTCCGGCCCAGGCAATGCAAACCCAAGGGCGAGGCTGACCAGATAACTGACGAGGGTCATCCCGATTGCGACCGCAGGCAGGCCATGAAGCGAAAAGTCCGGACGTTGCGGTGGCGCCCGAAGGGCCAAAATTGCGATCGTGAGGAGGACAAACAAATCCGACTCACCAACCAATGTCCAACCCGCCCACGGTGTAAGGTCGAGGGACGGCAGCAATCCCGGAAGCACGATGAGCCAGAGAGACGGCCAGCGCCACAGCGCCGCCGCGTAAACCGCCAAGGCGATACCCAATGCCCAAGGAGCCAGTGGGTAATTTGCAGCGAGTACAATCGTCAGGGGGAGACAGATCGCGGCCACGCCGAGCCCGGAGAGTACTTTTGCGGGAAGGTTCCGAACCTCATCAACGGCCGCGGTGTTTGCTCTTAGCTGCAGAGGGAGGTTTGGGCTTTGCCGGTCGTCATGGGGCTGGGCGATCGTCGTGGGTTCGGCGACCGCATTGCTCTCCCGCGCACGCCAGAGAAAAGCCGTCAATTTGACCGCGAGGGAGGCAGAGAGAGCGGCGATGATAGCATTACTGAAATCCGGCTGCAGCCCTGGCTTGAACCAGCGCCCGGTCTCGATCGCAAGTGACCACAGAAAAGCAATAACGGCTGCGGCCCAAATCCGGCTCGGTCCGGTGCCTCGCCGCAAGACGACCATTACCCCAATCGGAGCAAAGATTAGGAACTGCACGGCGACGCTTTGTACCGCGTGCGCCTTTGAAACCATGTAGTGAGAATAGAATGGCAATAGGGTGTGCTCGTCGAAAGCAGCAAGCGCCTGCTGCAGAGTGCGCCACTGAGGCGACAACAGCTTGTTGACAAAGATGACGGCGACGGCATAGGGCAGGATCACCAGTGGAACGGCTCGCGCTAGCCGATCGCGCCACCGCCTCGGGTCCTGCCCCTCCAGCCATCTAGCGGCAGTCCCTCCGATGACAATTCCCACAGTGCGATAGACGACCGTTAGAACAGACGGGGTGGCACTAAGAACGAACAGGCTGAGCACAGTGATGGCCGACATCATCACAAAGCCAGCGACGGCAATATTGAGCAGAGATCGGTCGCTCCGAAGAGCCAAGAGCACTCCGAGGGGAACAGTGACCGCGGTTGCCGACACCACGATGACCAGGCGAAGCGCCGCTGGCAATCCGGCGCCTGGCAGCGACAGCAACAGCTGCGGCAAAAGGGCCGCGCGCTCGCGCAGCTCCTCGCCGCTGAGCGCAATATCGAACGGGAACAAAAAGTAAAAAACGAGACCGACGGCGTAGATGGTGCAGGCGATCGTGAGGCGCTGACGTCCGCTCCCGCCAAGGTTTCGCATCAGCGCCGACAGGCGGCCATACGTCAGGGAGAATAGCGCAACCCCGAAGAGCGATCCGAGACTCTGTGCGGAAATGTAATTGAGGCTGACAGTGCGTGGTGGAAAGAACAGTTGCAGATATTTGACTGCAATGACGAGGCACAGACAACAGTACAGAGCAACACCGGCCGCCAGCCAGCGACGCCCGGGGCGCACCGTCAGCCAAAATGCCCCTGTCGTCACCCAGCCGAGCGGCACGAGCATCAAAAAGTTAGCGATCAAATCGGGACGCTGGTCGGAGCTATCCGCCAGGTAGGGCGATGCCAAGAATTTGTGCCACGCTAGCACTGGGTCGATCGGGACAAAGTGAAAGCCGACTGGTCCCAGGACGATACTGACATAAATGATCACAAGAGCGTAGGCGCAGGCCCAGAGCGGGAGCCCCCCACGTACAGGATGGTGCGTCATCGAAGCGCCGACGCCACCAGCGAGATCAGGAGCGCGGCCGCCGCGTCCGCGCGCGCAGCAGTCGATACCAGATCGCGATCGCCAACAGAATGGCGAGAAGCCCAATAATGTAAAAGGGTGAGATCCGCGACTGTGACTGCGATTGCGATTCCCCGCCGACACGGATCATGACGCGGGCGACTTCACCGGGGTTGCGCGCCTCGGCGCTCCAGAATCCGTCGCGGTCCGCCTCGAAGACAAATTTACCATCGGCGTCGGTTTTGCCGGTCACGACCGGGGTTTTCGCTTCTCCGGGAGCGAAGACGTGCACTTCGGCTTCCGCCATGGGTTTTCCATCGTGGGTCGCGAATTGCGCCGTCACCTCGTGTGATGCGAAGAGGTTGAGAGCATTAGCGGGGGAAAGGGCGAGCGGGACGAGAAATGTCAAGGTCGCCAGGAGCACGACGATTCGCCGCCGCATGCTTGGGAACTCGCAGTCGGACATGCGCGGAACATAGTGCACTTTCTAGGCGGCGCCACATCGTCTCGGAGCCTTATTGCTCGACCTCGACCGTTGTGGCAGAAGCCGACGGGGAGGCACGATGCCGGATTTCAAGATCGAGCGCGGCTGCAAGGGGCTGGTTTGTGGCGTGGACGAGGCGGGGCGCGGCCCGCTCGCGGGTCCTGTTCTCGCGGCTGCGGTGATCCTCGACCCCCGCCACTTCCCCAGGAGGTTGCGCAATGAGCTCGACGATTCGAAAGCATTGACCATCGAGCAGCGCGAGGCGTGCTACAAGGCGCTCCAACGTTGCGCGGGTCGCGGGGTCGCGCGCGTCGGGGTCGGCGCGGCGAGCGTCCTTGAGATCGATCGCATCAACATTCTGCGCGCAGCGCTGCTGGCGATGACGCGCGCTGTCGCCGTCCTCGGGGTTCGACCGGATACGGCACTCGTCGATGGCGATACCGCGCCGCCGCTGAGTTGCACAGTGCGGACCGTTGTTAAGGGCGATGCTCTCAGCTTTTCGATCGCGGCTGCTTCGGTCGTCGCCAAGGTCACGCGCGATCGGATCATGCGCGCTCTGGCGCCTCGTTATCCGGGATACGGCTGGGAAACCAATGTCGGGTACGCGACACCCGAACATGGCGAGGGGATTCGCCGGTTGGGCGTTACCCGCCATCATCGCCGCTCTTTCGCGCCCGTCCGCATCGCGATCGAGGGCGAAGTCATATTGCCGCTGTTCACCGAACTCGAATCGGGAGCGGGCCCGCATCAATCCTTGTGAGGCTCGGCGAGCGCCGAGACGGCATGCCGCACAAGTTTTTTCATGAGGGTTGGCAGCGCGTGCTCGCCAAGCCGGTCTGTTCGGCTCCATATGCCCTCCGCCGTCCCCTCTCCGGCAAGCATCGCGAGTTCGAGGCGGAAATGCGTGAAGCCATGCTGTACGGTGCCGGGTAGCGGCGACCATTCCGCAGTGGTCGGAGCTAAGGTTATTGCTTCAGTGAGGGCCCAGGGTTCTGCACGCCACGGGGTCGACGGGATCTCGATCATGCCGCCGAGCAGGCCCTTCTCCGGACGCCGGCGCAACAGCACCTCTCCGTCCGGCCGCATGAGCCAGAAGGCGACGCCATAGCGCAAGGGTCTGTCGGGCTTTTCGGTAAGAGCCGGCAATGTCTCCTGCAATCCGGAACTCGCGGCAGCGCAGCAGGTCCGCCAAGGGCAAAGGACGCAACGTGGCCGGCGCGGCGTGCAGATCGTCGCTCCGAGATCCATCATTGCTTGCGCAAAATCGCCCGCCCGCTGCTGTGGGACGAGTGCTCGGGTGAGTGCTCTGAGGCGCGGTTTTGCCACCGGCAGCGGGTCGGCCACCGCGTATAGCCGCGCCATCACTCGCTCAACATTTCCGTCTACGGCGGCCTCGACCCGATCGAAAGCGATTGCCGAAATCGCCGCCGCGGTGTAGTCGCCAATCCCGGGCAGTGTGCGTAACGCCGGCGCCTCTCTGGGAAACACGCTCCCACAGCGCTCGACAACAGCGCGGGCACAGGCGTGCAGGTTGCGGGCGCGCGCGTAATAGCCGAGGCCTTGCCAGAGCTGCAGGATTTCATCCAGCGACGCTGCGGCTAGGGCCGAGACATTAGGCCACCGCGCCACGAATCGGTCGAAATATGGTCCGACAACCGCTACCGTTGTTTGCTGCAGCATGATCTCGCTGAGCCAGATTCGGTAGGGGTCGGGCCGGACCCCGGGCGGCGGCCGCCATGGCAGATTGCGTCGGTGACGGTCGTACCACGCGAGAAGAACGGCGGCTTCGGGCGTTCTTGATGCTGATGACGTTTCGGATCGGGACGATGACATGGGCGGGACGAATCGGCGGCAGAAAAGCTCGGGCGCGCCAAATCTAAGGGCTTCCGTGCCGGAGAGCGAGCGCCGGCAAGGCTTTCGAGCCGTTGGCGTCGCTACCTCAAAGCTCGCCGCCCCTATTATCGCAAAGCAAGGGGGCGGGATTCTGACCCGCCTTAAGGCACAATGGGGCGCGGTCGTTGGACCAGATTGGGCTGCCGTGACCTGGCCGACGGCGCTTGGTCGCGGCGGTGTTTTGAAGCTGCGCGCGGCATCGGGTGTTGCGCTTGAAATACAGCATCGCGCGCCATTGCTGATCGAGCGGATCAACCTGTTCTTGGGCCGCCCTGCGATTACCCGGCTGGCGCTCGTGCAGGGGCCTTTGCCGCTCGCGCTGCCGCCGATGCGGCCACTATTGCGCCCGCTGGCACCCGGTGAAATCAAGGCCCTCGACAAACGACTTTTCGATGTTACAGAGCCAGAACTTCGCGATGCGTTGGCTCGACTCGGCAAAGCGGTGATCGGTCGAGAACCCTAAAGTCTATCGAGTTGGTTGCACACTGATCTCAACATTTGGTAGTAAGGAACGGAAGATGCGTCAAATCTTGTTTGCTCTGATCGGGCTTGTTGTTTTGAGCATGGTTTCGGCGAACTCCGCCGAGGCAGTCGCTCCGCGCGCGCAGTTGGCGGACGCACAGGCCGGGCTTTCGATCACTAAGGACGATCGGATTCTCGGCAATGCGGACGCGCCCATCACGATCATCGAGTACGCCTCACTTACCTGTCCGCATTGTGCTCATTTCACGAACGAGGTCCTGCCCGAGCTCAAGAAAAAGTGGATCGATACCGGCAAGGCAAAACTGGTGCTGCGTGAATTCCCCCTCGATGAACCGGCCCTGCGGGCCGCGATGATTGCTCGCTGCGCGCCGCCGGATCGCTTTTACGCCTATGTCGACGCATTGTTTGCGACGCAGGACAAATGGGTCATGGCAAAAGATTACCGCGAGGCACTCGCTCGCATCGTCAAGCTCGGCGGCATGAGCCAGGATGAATTCGACAATTGTCTGAAGAACACGAATCTCGAAAACAAAATCCTCGAGGAACGCCTCGCGGCATCAAAAGAGTTGGACGTGAATTCAACACCGACATTCTTCATCAACGGCACAAAATTCGCCGGGGCGCCGTCTGTCGAGGAGTTCGACAAGGCGCTGTCGGCCCTCGCAGCGAAATCGTGAGCGGTCGCAGACGGCAGGATTCGGCTGTTTTCTGATGCAGGTTGAGCGACTCCGGCTGGTCGGGTTCAAGTCCTTCGTCGACGGGACAGAACTGGCGATTGAACACGGTTTGACGGGTATCGTCGGGCCCAATGGCTGCGGCAAGTCGAACCTGGTCGAGGCGCTGCGTTGGGTGATGGGCGAAAACTCCGCGCGGCGGCTGCGCGGCGGCGAAATGGACGACGTCATCTTCGCCGGCACAACCGACCGGCCGGCGCGCAGCGTCGCCGAAGTCGCGCTGACGATCGACAATAGCGCACGCGACGCGCCGTTTGCCTTCAATGACCGCGAGGAGATCGAGGTCGTCCGCAGGATCGAGCGCGGCGACGGCTCGACCTACCGGATCAACGGACGCGAAGTGCGGGCACGCGACGTCCAGCTCTTGTTCGCCGATGCCGCGAGCGGAGCGCATTCCGGTGCAATGGTTAGTCAGGGTCGGGTGGCGGCCTTGATCGACGCGAAACCGGCCGAACGCCGCCTCCTTCTGGAAGAGGCAGCTGGTACGGCCGGACTTCAGGCACGACGCCGCGAGACCGAGCTAAAGCTCGATGCGACCGATGAAAACCTGGCCCGCCTTGACGATGTCATCGTCACCATCCAGGCCCAGTTCGAGACACTGAAGAAGCAGTCTCGGCAAGCCCAGCGCTATCGCCGCCTTGCCGAGCATATCCGGCGAACCGAGGCATTGTTGTTTCGCGCGCGTTGGCTCGCGGCCGACGCCGAGACCGGGCGCGCGGCCATGGAGCTGCGCGCGGCAGAACGTGCGGTGGCCGAGGCGACAGAACACGCCCTCGCCGAAGGGCGCGCTCGTGAGATTGCCGAGAACGCTCTGCCAGCGCTGCGGCTTGCCGACACCACGGCGGCGGCCGAACTGCAGCGCCTGACCCATGCTCGCGATAGTCTCGAGCAAGAGCTGCGAAGGGTGCTCGCCGCTCGTAACGAAGCCGAACACCGGATTGCGCAAATCAGCGGCGATCTGCAACGCGAAGCCGCGCATCTCGTCGAGGCGGAAGCGGCGCTCGCCCGCTTGTCTGACGAGCGCGATTCGATCGACCGGGCAGAACAAGAGAGTGGCTCGGTTGGCGAGCGAACAGTGGCGCGAGTGCGTGACGAGGCCGCACGGCTTGCCGCGGCTGAGGCTCTCCTGCAGCGTGAGACCGAAGCCGCTGCCGCCGCCACGGCGCGCCGCGCGGCGCTCGACCGGCGTCAAAAGGAGCTTGCCGACCGCCGCGCTCGGCTGGAAGCGCGCCACGCCGAAGCCGAGCGACAGCGCGCGAGCCTCGCCGCCGCACTCGTCGCGCCAGAGGCGGCGACCGCGGCAGCAACCGCCCTCGGCGAAGTGGAACGGGAAGTCGCGCAGATCGGCAGCGTAGTTGAAGCCTGTGAGCGGGAGATCGCCGATCGCCTCGCCAACGAGCAAGCTACGCTCGACGCGGTACGCGAGGTCGAGACGAAATTGGCACGACTGAGGGCGGAAGCCGAAGGGCTGCGGAGGCTCTTGCGGCCGCCGGCAGATGCAATCTCGGGTTCGCCTATTCTGGCGGCAGTGCAAGTCGCCTCTGGTTTCGAAGCGGCGCTCGGGTCTGTGTTCGAGGACGAGCTTCTGGCGCCGCTTGCCGATGGAGAGGAGCTAGCCGCCCCGCGCTTTTGGATGGCCCTCACGGGGGCTGAAGAGGGTACCGCCCTGCCCGAAGGTGCCCACCCGCTCGCAGAGGCGGTAACGGCGCCGCCCGCCCTTGCGCGCAGCCTCGCGCAGGCCGGATGGGTCGAGAATGAGGAAATCGGGCGGCGCTTGCAGAGCCAGCTAACGCCCGGTCAGCGCCTTGTCGACCATGAAGGGCGGCTGTGGCGTTGGGACGGGTTCACCTCCATCAAGCCCGGGCCTTCCCGGGCCGTCGAGCATTTGCGCCAAAAAAACCGTCTCACGGTACTCGAGGCCGAAATCGCGACGGCCGAGGCGACGGGTCGGGTCGCCGAACAGCATGCGGCTGCAGCGCGGGCAGAACGCCAGCAAGCAAGCGAGGGCGAAAGATTGGCCCGGATGAAACTGCGTGATGCCGAGGCGGCGCTCGGGCAGGCCCGTAACGCGGAAGCAGAGCTCACTCGGCGCGCCCTGACCACGGAAACGCGCCTTGCCGCCGCCGTCGAGATTCTCAACAAACTCGAGGCTGATCTCGCCGAAACCGCCACGCAGACCGAAGAAACGGAGCGCGAAATCGCTGCGCTCCCCAATTCCACCGCCGCCCGTGTGGCGCTCGAAGGGGCGCGTGCCGCGGCGGTGGAGGCGCGTCGGCGCGAGGCTAACGCCCGCGCGGAAATCGTTCGGCTGTCTCAGGAGGCCGCACGCCGGCGTGAACGCTTGAGTTCGATCGATCTCGAAGACCGTTCTTGGCGAAAGCGCGGGGAGGGCGC
>Ga0182036_10001661_pt1 | contig 10545 bp, 12 predicted proteins | sample sta12Cox44000080_FD_125966 | JGI IMG/M metagenome (GOLD analysis project Ga0182036, IMG submission 125966) | Lab enrichment of tropical soil microbial communities from Luquillo Experimental Forest, Puerto Rico - statoxic.12C.oxic.44.000.080 | ecosystem: Environmental > Terrestrial > Soil >...
CAGAGACGGGTGGCTGCGAATGGCGTGAATGCTGATCGGCATCGGGATACTGGGGACGTTCGCGGCGCCGCCAGGATCGCTCGAGGGATTCATCTACACGAAGACGCCTGCCTTATCACAAACCAAGGGGTACCTCGAAGTCGTGACGCAGGCCGTGCTGCTCTCGGCGCTGCTGTGCTACTGGGTGAATCACTCGGGAAAGAAGTGGATGAACTGGACCCTGGGAGTTGGGTATGCCCTTTGCGCAGGCTTCCCATTGCTGGCGCTCGTGGCGCCTAAGCGGTAGGCTCTACCCGCATAAAACAGGAATTACGCGGCAGCTAAAAGCGATGCACACAGCGCACTCAACCGACAAACATTCCCGCACACACCCTGCACAGCACGATAGCTAGCGGATGTAGATTGAAACCAAAATGGAAGAAGAATACGACAAATTGCTTGGTAGGGCTATACAGCTACTGGAGTACACTCGCGGTAAGACGTACGCTGCGAGGCTGCTTGGCCAACTCGGCGGATCTGCCAAGTCCGAGCGTAAGACCGCAGCCTGCCGGGAGAACGCGAAAAAACCGCGGCCGAACCGCAAACCCCGCAAACCTGTAATGCCTGCTCAGCAATCATTTGCCAAACCAGATAACCAGGGCTAAAACGCGGCTTCCAGTGGCGTTACTGCCTAGCTAGCGCCACCCGACCCAGGCAAGCGACAACAACCCCGGCGGGACTCCCCCACCCCCGGCCAATCGCATCGACGGGGCCCCCTGAAACTGTGCCCAATTTTGTGCCCAGTGTCGCTTTGTGAGCGCTTGCGTGCAATGGTAAGGCGGAGCGGGAAAGCCCCATAAATACTAGGGAATCTCACTCCATACAAGTGCAGCTAAGTCATTGATTCACTGTGCGGCAACGGCTACGAACCAGAAGGTCGGGAGTTCGAATCTCTCAGGGCGCGCCATAAACCCCCAATAATTGATTGATGTTCGCCCTGCATACCTTCGCGCAATTGATTGCAGGAACTTCACCCATGACTTCCCACGATTGCAATCGATTGCACAAGACCGACTGATTTGCCGTGTGATTTTCCAAAAAACTCTAATTTGAACTCTGAGTAAGTGGTTGTATGATCGCGCCAACGCCAGTATTCATGGGGCTTTGAGAGTGAAACGAACTCTGCGGAGGCTCGACCCGGTGGGTGAGGAACAAAATCAGCCCTTCCAACTCTCGTTTAACCCCTGTTTCAAAGTGGATTTCCAGGGGTCTCACGTCACCTCCGACAGTGGTCTGCTTTGGTGCGCGAGTTGGATGAGCGTCTGGGATTGAGTGCGCTCATTACCGACAACATCATGGACGACCGGCGCGGCAAGAACACTCAGTTGCCGCTCCCCGATCTGCTGCGGCAATCCATCTACAGTCGCTTGGCAGGATACGAGGATCCCAGTTCACATGTTTTCGATTCCCGCTGTGCAACCTTTGCACCGATCCTGAATCTGAATTGTCATGCTCAACCCCACTCAAACCAAAGTCAACCGCCGTACCGTCGATCTATCCGCATACCCCAATCTCGTCGTTGTGTATCTTGGAATGCGCGTCAACCGACTCACCGGACTCAAAACTCTCTTCGGCTTCGGGCCAAAGATTTCCGCCTCGGCTGCCGCACAGCCCAACGGACTCCTGCACCACGACGTGTTTCTCTGGTCTTTGTTCCCACCCCACGCCGGCATCCGCCAGTACTGGCGGGACATGGATTCCCTCCTCGACTGGACGCGCTCGGAGCCTCATCGCGAATGGTGGAAGAATTTCCTGAAGAATTCCGGAGGCACCGGCTTCTGGCACGAAACCTACCTGCTCGCCGGAGGCATGGAGGCCGTCTATGGTGACGTAGCCCAACCCATCGGCTTCATGAAATTCGCCCCGATCGTGCCCGCTCGCGGTCCTATGTTCTCCGCTGCTCACCGCGCAAGCAAGGAGCACCCTGCAGCCCCGGTGCTCTCTGAATCCGATCTCTACGGCAACGCAGAAGAGATGCCGCAACTTCGCAAAGGGGCCTGACCAGCGGCTGCACCAGCGCCGGTTCGAATGTGGCCGGCGAAACTCGTTTGGCTAGAAACAAATTTCTTCCAGAAAATTAAATTGATAAGAAGAAGCACCATAAAAGGTCAGTCTGCGCTTCTTCTACTGCTTCGGGGTGACCGACACTACGTCATATCGTCCACGAGGGCAACGAAGCGCGAAATGCAGCGGGTCGTTCTCCGGTGTACATTCCGTGAACTCGAACTGCGCTACGAGACTGGGACTGAGCCAGGGGCATTCCTTCATCTTCGCAGCCGTTAGTCCTTCGCCCAATCTGCCCGACTGCGATTCAGAAGTTTACCTACCGGCTTGGTCGTTGTTTGGTGATGGTGCCCTCAAAACTTTCGGATTCGCAGGGCGAATGAGCCTTGGTAGTGGAAATAGGCCGCATGGATCAATATTGTCTCCTGCAAAACTGTCACAACTGTCACACTGTCACGGTGCCCCGTCTCCCAGGCTTCCGATTGGGGTTCGAGAGCACCGCTGCCTGACATCCGCGAAGCGCGTAGATATACCTGCCCTTCCATTCAAACGACTTATCGTGCGGTAGAGAGAAAATAGTGTCCTGGTTATTCCGATTCACCGCAGAAATCGCGATGATAGCGCACCGGCGCATGGCACAACCCGTTGAAGGCAAACGCCTGCTCGGATTGCTTGTGTAACGGGCTGATTGCGACATTTGTCTTAATGAAGGCTCCGTCCCGTAAACGCTGAGCTGGTCGGGGCCTTTGGGGACTATCACAGCCGTCGTTTAATGGTCTCGAAGGCTCACGTACCAGATTTCGCGGTGGCCGTTGCGGAAGACGCGATTGCAATTGCAGGCTGATTGCTTATCCTCTACGTCGGGAAGTAGACGATTTCTGAAAACCCACAGTCCTCGACAAGTATCGCACCAGTCGGAGTACTGAAGCCGGTCGCGCACTTACTGCCGAAGTTGGCTTCCCGCGGATCAGGTGCTGTCGCTGGTGGTGGTGTAGTGATCAGAAGCTGAGAACAGACAAGGAGTTCAAATGCAATCTGAAATTAAGGTAGGGCAACGTTTCAAGTTCAATATATTGTCCGACAACCCTTCGCAAGAGCGGCTGGCGGTAGTAACTCGCGTACTCTCTGTTAGAGAGGAAGGACTCGGGTCGGAGGTGGGTTTCTATTTTGCATATTGGGTGGAGGCTCACGAACTTCCAGAAACAGAGGCTCCGGCAACATTGGAGTTTCAGCGCGGAACTGACGGAAACGTATACCTCGACGGACGTCAGGTTAGCATCACTTTGCTGAAGTGATCTTCCGCTTAGGAACTGCCAATTTGTTGGAAAAACGACACCTCTGCCTGGATGTATGAGTGTGACTTCTCGTGCCGCTGGCTAGACGCTTTCTCGGTTTGGCGGCCGAAGACTTCTCCTTCGGCACAACAGCCGTTCCATTCTCGGGCTGGCTCGAGATCGTAGGACTGTTCTTGATAATCGATACGGCGACTCCTCCGTGCGTTGACGTTGTTCCTCATGCGGCGTAGTATTTTTGCTGGGCAGACTGCAATGCGACTTCCTTACGTCAATCTCTGACGCCCGACACCCTGCCGAACCCACGCGTCTCCTGTGATGCACGGGCCTTCGCGTGTGTTTCCGACGACAAGATCACATGATTATTAGATGGGAGCCTTTGCATGAGCTATGCTCTCGAAGTCCACAACATCGTCAAAACGTTTGGCCCGGTTCGCGCGGTAGATGGTCTCACCTTCGCGGTCGCGCGCGGTACGATCTTCGGCTTGCTGGGACCGAACGGTGCTGGCAAATCTACTACGCTGAAGATCCTGACTACGCTTAGCCGCCCCACCAGCGGCACCGCGTCTGTGCTGGGTTTCGATGTGCTCAAGCGCCCGCTCGAGGTACGCCGACGGATCGCTTCCGTCATCCAGGAAACCGCGGTTGACCTCCTGCTCAGCGTCCGTGACAACCTGCTTACGTTTGCCCGTTTTCATCAGGTTGAACCGCCCGCAGCACAGCGTCTCGCCACTGACGTTATGGAGCGCTTCCGGCTCACCGCCGAGGCCGACCGCAAAGTGCAGGACCTCAGCGGCGGATTCCGCCGCCGCGTGCAGGTGGCCAAAACCTTCATGGTCGATACGCCGGTGCTGTTCCTTGACGAGTTCTCTACCGGCATGGATCCGTTGCTGAAGCGCGAGGTCATGGGCTTGCTTCGCGACGAAGCACGTCGCGGCCGTACCATCGTGCTCACCACGCAAATTCTGAGCGAGGCTGAGGAGTTGTGTGAGGACATCCTCATCATCGACCATGGTCGCCAAGTGGCACGCGGTGACCTAAGCACTCTCAAGCTGCTCTCGCGGGGAGTCTATGAAGTCTCCATGACTTTCGACACAATGCCTGAGCGCATCGAGGACGAACTGCGGGCTCTACCCATGCTGCGGGCGCGCGTCGAGAACAACACGCTCGAAGTCGCCTTCAAAGCCCCTGAAGGGCAGGTGCTCGAAGTCGTTACCGAGCTGGCGCTCAATCGTCGCGTGCTGCACTTGGAAGTGAACGGCGCCAGCCTGGAAGACATCTTCCTTGAGCTGACGCAAGAGGAAGTGAAGTTATGACCGCCATCAATGCCATGCTGTACCGGGAGGGGAAGATCCGCGCCACCAACCTGATCTTCATCTTCTGGGATGTCTTTTATCCCCTCTGCTACATGCTTGTGTTCGGGGTTGGCGTGAATGCAGCGCTGAGCGCAACGCTGGTCACGGAGGGCGTGGACTACAACGAGTTCTTCCTCGCCAGCGTGCTGGCAATGGCGAGCTTCGGCATCGCCTCCAACACTTCGTGGTCGTTCTTTCTTGACCGCGACAATGGCATCTTTTTCGAGATGCTCACCTACCCGTTGAGTCGGTCAGCGTACATGCTAGGCAAGGTGTTGTTTACGTTGCTCGTGAGCCTGGTCCAGACCGTCATCACGGTAGTGCTGGCGGCCGGACTATTCCACATCCACCTGCGCTGGGACCGCGTGCCGTTTGTTTTCTTGGCCATGATTGTGGGAACTGCGGCTTGGTTTTTCTTTTACTCCATTTTCGCCCTCCGTACGCGGCGCAATGACATCTTTAACACCGTGACGTCGGTCCTGTATTTTGTCCTCCTGTTCGCCAGCAACATGTTTTATCCCTTGGAGCCGCTGCCGAAGTGGTTCCGCGGCGCCGCACTGGCGAACCCAATCACGTGGCAGATCGACTGCCTTCGCTGGGGAACGATCGGCCTCGGCGGCACCCATCGACTCGTGCTAGAGGCAACCGCGTTCCTCCTGTTCGCGATGGTGTGTTTCTTGTACGCCGCACGCTGCCTGCAAGGCCAGGAGTAGTAACCGGAGCCGTAGCAGAGTCGCAATCAGGTGGGTGGGATGATGGATATGCTGAGAAGCGTTGCGAACCTCGTCCGCAACTTCCTTAAGATCGCAGGAATAGGTTAGGGTGGCGTGTGACTGAAATCTGACCCCTCATCGGCCCTGCGGCGACCTGTTCCGACTCGTGGCGTTGGTCACTGCTGTCCTAATTAGCAGGGATTCGAGTAGCGGCTGCTGAAATTAAAGCACATACGATTACTCTTCGGCGCTCATGACACTCACCAATTTTCCGCAGAAGCGGCCTCCATCCGACAGACGTTTCTACAGCACGTCGATCAGGCCGAGCAGATGCTCGGCGCAACCCCCGAGATTGAGCAAGACGTACCCATCTCCAGCGCGCTCGAAACTCTCCGAGAGACATTGCTTTCGCAACTCGCCAGCGCGGTCCAACTGTCGGACGCGGGTGAATGGAACGCCATTCAGCTCCGGCTGGGAAATCAGATCCCGGCCCTGATCGAATTCAGTTCATCGCTTGTTGAAGGAGTCGACCAACAAGCACTGCAGCAGCGACGCAAAGCCATCGAGGATGGCGATAAGGCGCGCCAACGCCTTTTCATCATCGTTCCGATTGCCGCGTTGGTGACATTGCTCGCGGCCGCAACGCTTGGCTGGTACCTCACTCGCACCGTCACTGGTCCGCTTCGCTTGCTCACTGCGGGAGCCAGAGCCATGGCTCGAGGCGATTTTCAGCATAAGGTCCATTTAGCTGAACTGGCTGTCTTGGGAAATGCCTTCGACTATGCCTCACTGCAGCTTCAGAAGCTCTATGAGGACCTCTGGCGGAGTGAACGAGAGCTTCGCGGCGTCATCAACACGGTTCCAGCCCTCGTCTGGAGGGCGTCGCCTGACGGCACCATCGATTTCATCAATGAACGTTTACTAGAGTTCGTAGGCTTATCTTCCGATGGCATAGCGGGATGGAACTGGCAGTCCATACTTCATCCCGATGATCGCACCAAGTTCGTCAGCAACTGGGATAAGGCCGTTCGGGATGGGCAATCGATGGAAAGTGAGGTACGGGTGCGTCGGACGAACGGAGAGCATTGCTGGTTTTTCGTCCGCACCGTTCCGCTGCGGGACGAAGCCGGAAAGGTCGTCAAGTGGTATGGAAGTGGTATCGAAATCGAGGATCGCAAGCGCGCTGAAGAAGAGCGCGAGAAACCGCGGGCAGACCTCGCGCATGTGAACCGGGTCAGCACGCTTGGAGAACTGCCGGCCTCGCTCTCTCACGAGCCAAAGCAGCCGATCGCGGCCGCCATCACCAGTGCTAACAGCTGCGTGGAATGGCTGGCGCATGACCCGCCAAACCTAGAACGAGCCCGTGCAACCGCAGCGAGAATTGATAAGTATGGGAATCGTGCGGCCGAAATCATCGACCGTTTGCGAGCACTCTACAAGAAGACGCCTCCGAAACGGGAATCGGTCGATGTCAATGAAATCATCGGCGAAATGGTTGTGATGCTCCGGGGCGAGGCCAATCGGTTTGCTGTTTCGATTCGCACCGACCTTGCCGCCGATCCTCAAAAGATCATGGGTGACACTGTGCAGTTGCAGCAGGTGCTGATGAACCTCATGCTCAACGGCATCGAGCGATGAACGAGACGGGAGGCGTGCTGACGATCAAGTCGCAACCAGAGGATGGACATGTGGTGATCTCCATCAGCGACACCGGTATCGGCCTGCCGCCCGCGAAGGCCGAACGGATTTTCGATGCCTTCTACACCACGAAGGCACAAGGCAGCGGGATGGGACTAGCGATCAGTCGCTCTATTGTCGAGCCGCATGGCGGGTACCTGTGGGCCCCGGCGAATGACGGACTAGGCGCGAGTTTCCATTTCAGCTTGCCGATCGAGCACCTTTCAGCAATTTCAGCGAAAGCGCACTAAAGCCCGGAAGTAGCCTTTGCTACTGATTTGCTACTGTTTTTTGGCAGTGGCAGAAATTGCAGACGGCCAAGTCTTCGCGTGCCTCTGCCTTGTCGCAGGCCTCGAGACCCACTGTTTCTACCTGTGCCACGACGTCAGGGCTCCATTTGTCGGACACCAGACTGGTGCCGATTGGGGATTTTGAGCGTAATGCGGAGATTACGCCAACAAATGTTGAAGTTGCGGTAACCGCTGTGCTTCATTGACTTGGCCCGTTCCACGGAAGTAACATTCGCGCCGATGATCGGACAAACCATCTCGCACTATCACATCGTCGAAGAACTCGGCGCCGGCGCGATGGGTGTCGTATACAAAGCCGAGGATGTGAAGCTCGGTCGCTATGTGGCTCTCAAGTTCCTGCCCGATAACGTCGCCAAGGGTCCCCAAGTGATCAGCCGTTTTCAGCGCGAAGCCAAGGCTGCTTCGGCACTAAATCATCCCAACATTTGCACGATTTACGAGATCGACGAGGCCGAGGGACGAATTTTCTTCGCGATGGAGTTGCTGGAGGGCCAGACGCTCCGACGCCGGATCAGCGGTAAGCCTCTGGAAATCGAGACGGTGCTCGATCTGGCTATCGAGATCTGTGATGCTCTGGATGCTTCCCACTCGAAGGGCATCGTCCACCGCGACATTAAGCCGTCGAATATCTTTGTCACCGCCCGGGGCCACGCCAAAATCCTGGATTTCGGCGTGGCAAAGGTCGCCGCGAACGATGGGTCCGAAGAGCAGCTCACGACCCCCGGGGTAGCACTCGGCACCGCAGCCTATATGTCTCCCGAGCAGGTACGGGCCGAGGAATTGGATGGTCGTACAGATCTGTTCTCATTCGGCATCGTTCTCTATCAGATGGCTACAGGGAAAGTGCCGTTTCAAGGTCCTAGTTCCGGGGTGATCGCAGAAGCCATCCTCAACCGCGATCCCGAGGCTCCTACACTAGTGAATCCCAATATCCCTTCGTCACTACAGGAGGTAATCCGGAGAGCCCTACAGAAAGACAAAAACCTGCGCTACCAGCACGCAGCTGACATGCTGGCTGAGCTGAAACAGCTGAAGCGAGACACGGGGTCGAGCTCGCGAGTCGCGGAAGCAGGAATTGGGTCGAGCCTGACATTAGCGACAAATCCGTCCTCTACCAGAAAGGGTAGACTCCAGAGTCCTGCTGTAGCAGTCTCTGTACTGCGCACCAAGCGTGTTCCAAAGGTCATTAACTCACTCGCAGTCTTGCCTTTCAGAAATGCTAGCGGCGATCCTGAACACGAATACCTGAGCGACGGCATCACCGGGAGTCTCATTAATATGATGGCTACGCTGCCCAAACTGCGAGTGATGGCTCACAGTACTGTCTCAAGGTTTAAGTCTCGGGAAATTGACGCTCAGGTCGTGGGGCGCGAGCTTGGTGTTCGCGCCGTTCTTACAGGAAGGATCATGCAAAGCGGTGGCTCGTTACGTATTGGAATCGAATTGGTCGATGTAGCCACCGGCTCCCAGCTTTGGGGCGCGCAATATGATCGCAAGCCCGGCGACATCTTTGCGGTCCAGGATGAAATTTCCAGTGAGATTTCGGGGAAATTGCGATTGCGGTTGACCCGAGCAGAAGAAAAACAACTAACAAAACGCCACACCGAGAATGTCGAGGCATACCGGCTTTATCTGAAAGGTCGCCACCACTGGAACCGGTGGACGGAAGAAGGGTTCTATAAGGCGATCGAGCTCTTTCAGCAGGCAGTCGAGAAAGATCCCATGTATGCCCTGGCCTATGCTGGCTTGGCCGATTGCTATGTTCTGCTGGGGTGGAACAGCTACCTGCCCCCAAAGAACGCCTTTCCTAAAGGCAAAGCGGCCGCCAAGGCCGCGCTGCAGCTAGACCCGGACCTCGCCGAAGCCCACACACCTTTGGCAGCCGTCTTGTGGCTCGATGACTGGGAGTGGGAAAAAGCCGAAGCTGAATTCAAGCGCAGCCTCGAACTGAGTCCCACCTATCCCACTGCCAACCACTGGTACGCGGAGTACGCCATGACCATGGACCGACACCAGGAAGCCATGGTCAGGATCAAGAAAAGTCAGGACCTGGATCCGCTGTCGCTCATTATCAGCGTCGCTGTAGGATGGGCCCTCTACCATGCCCGCCGATACGACGAAGCCATCGAACAACTTCGGCGAACTGTCGATTTGGACCCCAACTATCCAGTTACCTACTGGATTCTCGGTCTGCTGCTCAGAAAAACGCATCGCTACGAATTGGCTATTAATGAGGGTGAGAAGGGAGTGATGCTTTCGGGCGGTAGTCCGTTGATGCGCGCTGCGCTGGCTCATACTCTTGGCACCGCTGGCAGGACCGCTGAGGCACGTCAGATACTCAGCGATCTGACGGAACTGGCGAAACAAAGATATGTCGCGCCCTATTTCTTTGCAGGAATCCACATTGGCCTGGGAGAAAACGATCGGGCGATTGACTACTTGCAGAAGTGCGATGAAGAGCACTCCCACTGGCTAATCTATCTTCATCTGGATCCCAGCATGGACGATCTGCGGGACCACCCAGCCTTTCAAGACCTGTTGCGGAGAGTGGGTTTGCCCACCCAAACGGCCGCCAGTCACATGTGAAAGGAGCCATGCCGAATCATGTGCTCCGCAGTGGTCGATTATCGAGTACGAGGACGGCACCTATTGCGTACGATCAAGGAACTCCTCGTTCCACGCCTTTCGAATCGCTTCCAATTTATTCTTATCGCAAGTCGTTAAATCATCCTTGAACTCCGCCAACTCAGTTACGCGCCGACACAACTCATCTAAATCGGTCGACAGCTGACAGAGCTCAGGGTGTTTTCTTGAGAGAAGGATTCCAAGCTTCGCGGCATCGTCCCAAGTCCTGGTCCATGTCAACATGTTGCTGGAACATAGCTGGCGATAGAATCGGTTGATCGAAGCCGCCGCCGAGACTATGTGTTTTGAATGGTGTGTGGGTTGCGGATGGTTGAAGAAAGCCGGATGTGGTGAGAACCGGATGGAGAGAATCGCGGGGAAAGGGTCATGGGGATTACTGCGAGAGAGCCGGGTTTAGAAGCCAGTAAGTCATGTTCAGCGACGAATTCGGCCAGCAGCACACACTTCTCCTTGCATGAAATAGTCAGAGCACCGTGGATAGGAGTGGACACAGGAAATTTCAGTCATG